>JAESFX010000285.1_pt1 | contig 27194 bp, 20 predicted proteins | sample 9269501 | NCBI WGS metagenome assembly JAESFX01 (sample SAMN14515570, study PRJNA621655) | algae metagenome | isolation source: Desmonostoc geniculatum HA4340-LM1 and co-occurring heterotrophs from cave... | place: USA: Maniniholo cave, Kauai, Hawaii | collected 2009-07-28
GGAGGCTTTATTTCAGCGCTGTCGCCAAATCCTTGAGCTTCCTGATTTCATTCGTGGCTTGACTCATTTTTACTGGTGGCCTGAATTTGCCAGTTAATTATGGTTAATTAACCGGACATCATATTACAGGCTTACTAGAGAAATTAACTATAACTGGACATGAGTTTACTTGTTCAAATATAAACTGTTCTGGTATACAATCATTTTTATTTGGGGTCATACTTCAAACTGCTGAAATTGTTGTGCAATATGCATTTTGGCAGTTTTTGACCCCTGTTTCTTCAAGCTTTGTGAGAAATCCGGGTAAAGTATCTAGGATAAGGAAGGCAGTAGGAATCATATATTCTGGTAACTTCTGTTTCAGAAAACTTTGCAATTCACCTTTGGTAGGTGCGGGTATTTGTTTAGGGACTATATAAGCAACTAAGCGTTTGCTACCCGAATCTTCTTCCCTGACGATGACAACAACTTCTCGAATAACGGGATGTTGCAACAAAACCGCTTCAATTTCTGTTAGTTCAATCCGATATCCTCTCAGTTTCACCTGATAATCCCTACGTCCTAAAAACTCGATGTTACCATCAGGTAAATAACGCCCCAAATCCCCAGTTTTATACAAGCGACTTCTGAGAGTGGGGAGTTTTGAGTTAGGAGTTAGGAGTGAGGAGTTAGGAGTTAGAAATTCTTCCCCTGCTTCCCCTGCTCCCCTGCTCCCCTGCTCCCCTACCTTTTCAAAGGGGTTGGGAATAAACTTTTGGGCTGTCAGTTCTGGACGGTTAAGATATCCCTTGGCTATACCAAAACCACCAATGTGCAGTTCTCCCGGAACTCCAATTGGTACGGGTTGTCCGTAAGAATTGAGCAAATATATTTGGGTGTTGGCAATGGGACGACCGATCGCAACAGGAGTCGTTATATCATGGTTTTGACAATCGTAAACGCTACTCCAGACTGTTCCTTCTGTTGGGCCATATTCGTTAAATAAGGATGTGGAAAGTAGCAGTTGATGGTGACGTTCTACTAACTCGCTAGAACATATTTCCCCTGCGACAATGACGGTGCTAAGAGAAGTTAACTCTCTGGGATCTATATGTGCTAAAAGAGCTTTATATAAGGAAGGAACACTCAACCAATGGGAAATTTGATGTTGTGCGATCGCCTTTGCTAACTGCCATATATCTTTTTGACTACCCTCCTGCACCAGTACTAAGGTTCCTCCTTGACAAAGCGTCCAAAATAAGCAACCTACTGAGCTATCAAAGGCAAAGGATGGAAGCAATAAGAAACTGCTAACGGGTTCTTGGTAGTAGCTCATCCTCGCAGTGGTTGAGTGAAGCAAGTTTTGGTGAGTAACTAGCACTCCTTTGGGTTGACCTGTTGAGCCGGAGGTATAGATAATATAAGCCAGGTTTTCTGGAGTATTGTGATTGATAAGGTTGTCTGTGCATTCCTGACTCAAGGTATTTCGGTGTGAATCTAGGCAAACTACTTCAGCTTTATGGGCAGGAAGTCTTGTTAATAGATGTGTTTGAGTCAGCAAAACTGGTACTTGGGCATCTTCCAGAATCACAGCCAGATGTGCTTGAGGATACCCTGGATCTAAGGGAAGATAAGCACCACCAGCTTTGAGAATACCCAGAATTCCCACTATCATTTCTAGCGATCGCTCTATACAAATTGCGACTGGGACATCGGGACTAACGCCTAAGCTACGTAGGTGGTGGGCAACTGCATTAGCACGATGATTTAATTCTTGATAGGTGAGTTGTTCATCTGCAAAGACTAAGGCGATCGCATGAGGGTTTTTTGCAGCAGTAGCCTCAATTTGTTGATGAATAAGTAAATCCTGTGGATATTCCCTGACTGTATTATTCCACTCCACCAAAATCTGATGCCGTTCTGACTCTGGGAGCAAACATTGAGACTCATAACGCTCGAATGGTTGCGAAGACATTGCCGTTAGTGTCTCATTGAAATAACGACCAATGGCTTCTAGTTGCCCTTGAGAGATGTTTGTCAAGTCACATTCTAAATCGAGTTGTATGCCATCGGAAGCATGATTACGATTAAATTCTACCTTTAAACCAAAATGGGTTTCACCAAACCCTTGAGCGCCGACAATTCCCAGTCCTTCTAAAGTTTCAAGAGTATGGAAAATGTGAAAATGCGTGTAGTTAAACACAGTCTCTACTAAAGGTTGTAGAGGTTGGCGACCGCTTAATTGTTGTAAATCTGCGTAGGGAAAACGTCTGAAAGGTAACAATTCCCGTTCCGCCTCAAATACCTGCTGTACCAAATCTACCCAAGTTCCTCCTGTCAGTTGGAAGCGAAATGGTACTGTGTTCAAATGAGTTCCCAGCGTCTTTTCTGCATCGGCTTCTTCTAAGCGACCATTAGACTCAAGTCCTGTGAGAATATCGGTTTCACCACTCAACAAACTCATAACTCTGATGTGTGCTGCTAACAAGACGTTTTTGAGGGGAACTTGTGCTAATCGAGACAGTTTCTTCAGTCCCTCGGAAACTTGGGGGGAAATGGGGACATCTAAGACAGCTATTTGGGGTGCGTCTGTTTGGCGATCGCAACAATGCCAACTTTTAATTTTTGTGGTAGTACAATCTACCAGCTTTTTCGTCCAAAATGCACGACATTCTGGAGAATTCAACACTGATCGCTCTAAGGCGATGAAATCCCGATAGGTAATTACTGGAAGGGATTCAATAAAGCGATCGCCATTCAGTAGGGCGTAATAACGATGCAGCAATTCTGTCAGTAGGGAAGACTTACTCCAGCCGTCAAGAATCGAGTTGTGACAGCTTAAGGTAAAATAAAAGGACTCATCCGTTAAGCGTTGAATAAAAAAGCGGATGATGGGTGGGAAAGACCAGTCAAAATGACCGTTTCTTTCAACTTCAATCCAGTCTGTGAGGGCTTTTTTTCGTTGTTCTGGCGATAGACTCCGCAGATCCTGTACTTGAAATGGTACAGCAACAGTTTGATGAACTAGTTGTAGCGGTTCCCTAAAATTGGTCAAATCGAAGGAAGTCCGTAAGATGGGGTGGTAAGCCACAAGCTGCTGCAAAGCTAATTCAAAAAGTTCAACATCGAGATGAACTTGCAGATGATAAAGGAAGACATCATGGTACATCGGTAAGTCAGGGCAATACTGACTGTGAAAAATTACCCCTGCTTGGACTCTAGCTAAAGGATAAGCATCTACCACATCGCTAGGTAGTTTTTGGCGTTCGGCTTCCGAAATGAGACTAAAAGGCTTTGTTGTTGTTGCTGGAGTACCGGGTTCAATAGTAGTAATTTCTTGCGCCAGAGTATAGATAGTTTGATGTTGAAATAGTTGCGGTAGTGAGAAGTTCAAGCCTCTTTCAGTGGCTCTGGCTCGGACTTGGATGCTACGAATAGAATCTCCTCCAATCTCAAAAAAATTATCATGGATACCTACTCGTTCAATCTCCAGTACATTTGACCAGATTTCGGCTAATATCTTCTCGATGGAAGTACGAGGAGCCACGAAAGCGTTGTCTAGCTCAGGTCTTGTTTTGCTAGGGACAGGAAGCGATCGCCGATCTACTTTACCATTCGCTGTTAATGGAATTGCATCCATTAGCACAAACGCTTTTGGAATCATGTAGTCTGGCAATTTTTCCATCAGAAAGCGACGCAGTTCGCTAACCGTGGGTACAGGCTGATGATTGCAGACATAATAGACAACTAATTGCCCCTCCGCCTCTATTTCCAGGGATTTGCCTTTTAATAAACGGCGAAATCCATTGATGGCTTCGCTGTCTCCTAGCTCATTCACTGGATTTGCTGGTTTTTGGTTATGATCGGGTTCAAGAACGAGAGCGATCGCTTCTTGGATAGTAGGATGTTGGCACAGAACAGCTTCAATCTCTCCCAACTCAATACGGAACCCGCGAATTTTGACTTGCTGATCAATCCGTCCCAGATACTCAAGTTCCCCATTCGCCAAAAAACGGGCTAAGTCCCCAGTTTTATACAAACAATTCAATTTTGAATTTTTAGGACTTATGCAAAAACCCTTTGAAACTCTTATTCCTTCGTGTCCTTTGCGTTCTTTGCGGTTCGTTTTTCCATTACTTCTGCGTAAGTCCTGATTTTCAAAAGGATTGATAATAAACCGTTCCGCAGTTAAATCTGGGCGATTCAAATAACCACGAGTTACACCCGCACCACCAATGTAGAGTTCACCAGCCACCCCAATAGGAACCGGCTGCTGTTGTGAATCTAATAGATATACTTGCAAATCAGGAATCCGATACCCGATTGGACTACCGACTTTTTGGCTTAAATCCGCCATAGTAATCGGACGATAGGTTACGTGTACTGTCGTCTCTGTAATCCCGTACATATTGACCAATTGCGGCTTACTATCTCCGTGGCGTTCAAACCAGGGCTGCAAACTCTGAAGTTCTAAAGCCTCACCACCAAAAATCACTGTTCGCAAAGCCAAGGTTTGAGTCTGACTTGCGGCTTCTGCGTGTATGAGTTGACGGAAAGCAGAGGGTGTTTGATTGAGGATTGTCACCTCTTCAGTGCATAACAACTGATAAAACGCGTCTGGCGACCTCGTGATCCAGTAAGGAACAACCACCAGCCGTCCACCATAAAGGAGAGCGCCCCAAATCTCCCAAACTGAGAAATCAAAAGCATAGGAGTGAAAATTTGTCCAGACATCGCGATCGCTAAAGTTAAACCACGACTGGGTAGCCGCAAACAACCGTATCACATTCTGGTGATTGACTAAAACGCCTTTGGGTTTGCCAGTTGAGCCGGAGGTGTAAATTACATAAGCCAGATTGTTTGTAGTTACTTCACTAACTGGATTATCTACCCTCTGTTGACTCAGAATCTCACCGTCTTTGTCTAAACAAACTACCTGCGCCTGATGTTCAGATAAACCTGCGAGCAATTTCTCCTTGGTTAACAATACCCAAACCTGGGCATCATCCAATATGAAGCCTAGACGTTCCTGGGGATAAGTAGGATCTAAAGGAACGTAAGCCCCACCAGCCTTGAGAATTCCTAAGATACTCACCACCATATCTACAGAGCGTTCTAGGTAGATGCCAACCAACACCTCCGGTTTCACCCCTAAAGCTTGTAAATAATGTGCTAACTGATTCGCTTTTGTGTTCAATTCTCGGTAGGTAAGCCTCTCTTGTTCAAAGACCACTGCAACTGCTTCTGGTGTCCGCGCTACCTGAAGTTCAAACTGTTGATGGAGACAAAAATCGTTTTGATAATCCGCCTGGATAGTGTTCCACTCCATTAATAGCTGATGCTGTTCAGACTTTGTTAAAAGTGGCAAAGTACAGACTTGTTGCTGTGGATTTGCGACGATACCTTCGAGCAATGTCTGAAAATGCTTTACCATTCGCGCAATAGTAGCAGTATCAAACAAATCTGTATTGTATTGCCAAGAAGCAGAGAGCGCTCCATCTACCTCAGCCATCATCAGCGTCAAATCGAACTGAGCTATGCGCTGGGAAAGATTCAGAGATTCTAGTTCTAAATCCCCTAATTTTATCCTTGCCCCTGTTTCTCCTAATGCGAATGCTGCCAAACCTTCTTCGTTGAGCAAGTGCGTTTTCTGCAAGACAAACATCACTTGAAACAGTGGCGAACGACTGGGGTCACGCACTGGCTGTAATTGCTCAACTAACCGGGCGAACGGGTAATCTTGATGTTTGAAAGCATCAAGTACACAAGAACGCACTTGCTTGAGGAACGCCTCAAAACTGGGATTTCCCGAAGTATGCGATCGCACAACCACCGGGTTGACAAAATACCCCACCAATGCTGCTAAATCTGCCCGACTTCTACCTGTTGTTGGCGAGCCTACTAATATATCCTCTTGACCTGATAAGCGGTAGAGCAGGACTTGAAAAGCTGCTAGCAAGGTCATATAGAGCGTAGCACTGTTAGCCTTACTGAGAGCTTTGAGTTTTTGTGTTAAATCCGCATTCAGTTTGAATAACTGCGAAGCCCCTTGATAAGTTTGCACGGGTGGTCGAGGCCGGTCAATAGGTAAATTCAGAACTGGCAACTCACCTGAGAGTTGTTTGTGCCAGTATGCCCAAAGCCTCTCACCTGCCGGACTAGCGTTGGCGTTCGCGCAGCGTTCCGCAGGAAAGCCCGCCGCAGGCATCGCTTCTGCCCAAGCACGAACATAGTCAGTGTACTGTAAGGTTAGGGGGATGAGGGTATGTTGCTTGCCAGCTTTTTGTGCTTGATAGATAACTCCCAACTCATCTACAAGTATTGTTAAAGACCAGAAGTCAGCAACGATATGGTGTACAGCTAGCAATAGAATATGTTCATTAGCTAACCGAGTAAACAAATTTACCCTGAGTAAGGGGCCAGTTTCCAAATTGAAGGGGCGATGTGCTTCTGTGATTAAGCGGTTTTCTAGGAATTCCTCACTCCAAGTCGAAGCGTTCTCATGCTGAAAACAAACCTCTAAGTGTTCGTGAATATGCTGTGTAGCTTTCCCTTGTGAAGCATTAAAGGTGGTTCGCAAGGAAGGATGTCGTTCAACTAGCATTTGAAATGCACGTTGCAAGGCAGCAATATCGAGTTCGCCATGCAGACGTACAGCATTGACAATATTGTAGGCATGGCTCTCAGGTGAGAGCTGATGCAGGAACCACAAAGCCTGCTGACCATAGGAAAGGGGATACTCAGTGACAACTTCCCTCTCTGGAGCTAAAGTGATCTTAGGGGAGTGTAAGGGTTCTGTTAGCTGGGTAAGTAGTGCAATCGCTAGCTCTGCGATCGAAGAACCTTCTAGGATATTAGCCATTGGCAATACTACACCCAGTTTAGTTTCGATGCTGTTCTGGAGTTCAATAGCTATTAAGGAATCGATACCTACAGTACTCAAAGGCTGCTGATAATCCAACTGCGACGGAGCTAATTTGAGAACTTGAGCCACTAGCTCCTGCAAATAAGAAGTTAACTGTTGCTGTTGCTCTTCTGGTTCTAATGCCAACAGGGCTTCACAGGTTAGGGAACTGACTGTAGAATTAGATTGTGACAAAATGCTGCTGCCGACAACATCGAGGCTGCGATCGAGAAACCCAACTCGACAAGCGTGACGTTGGATCTTGCCACTCGAAGTTTTTGGGATGCTCCCAGTCTTGAGCAATAACACCGCATAAACTTGCAGTTCATGTTCTTCCACTACTGCCTGACGGATGGCTCTAATGACCTCATTAACATCCAGGTTCTTAAGATAAGTGCGTTTCACCTCTATCGCCAGCACCAATCGCTCTTCATCAGCAACCTCAACAGAAAATGCTGCACTACTGCTTGATTGCAGTGCTGAGTGGCTCTGTTCTGCTGTTTTTTCAATATCTTGAGGGTAATGGTTACGACCCCGGATGATAATTAAGTCTTTGAGGCGACCAGTAATGAACAGTTCACCCTGGTACAAAAATCCCAAGTCGCCAGTACGCAGAAACGGGCCGTCTCCAGTATCCTTGAGGTAGGCTCGGAAAGTCTGCTGTGTCTGCTCTGTCTGATTCCAGTATCCTTGGGCTACGCTCGAACCTGCTACCCAAATCTCACCCACTTCATTACTACTGCAACGGGTCAAAGTATCGGGATGAGCAATGACAATCTGCATATCCTGTAACGGTTGACCACAAGAGACTAGCGTCTTTTCCCCAACCCCGTCTTCAACAGTTGGGACGACTTGATTTTGAGCCAGTGCTATTTGCTGGAAGGGTTGCAGTATTGGTGAGGCTGTCTTGAGTCCACCAGAAACAATCAAGGTGGTTTCGGCCATACCGTAACAGGGGTAGAAAGCTTCGCGGCGAAAGCCACAGGATGCAAAAGTTGCCGCAAAACGTTCCAGGGTTTGGGCACGGACAGGTTCCGCTCCGTTGAAGGCGACTTCCCAACTGCTTAGGTCAAGAGTAGCTCGCTGTTCGGGAGTAATCTTGCTCACACAAAGGTCGTAGGCAAAATTAGGCCCACCGCTAGTAGTCGCTTTGTACCGGGAAATCGCCTGTAGCCAACGTAGGGGACGCTGGAGAAAAGCTACTGGAGACATGAGAATACATGGGATGCCCAAATACATGGGCTGAAGCATATTCCCAATGAGTCCCATATCATGAAACAGAGGCAGCCAACCGACAAAGATGGTCTTCGAGCTATGCCCCATAGCTTGCTGTATTATGCGCTGGTTATGCAGAAGATTGCCATGACTAACCATTACCCCTTTAGGTGTGCCAGTAGAACCTGATGTGTATTGTAGAAAAGCTAAGGTATCGCTTGTGGATGCTATTTCCTGCCAACTGTCTTCTAGTCCAGTAGGAATATTATCGGTAGCTAGCCACTGCATGGACTTGAGGTTTGGAGTTTGCAGCCATTGATGCTCTATCTGAGTCAGAATTTTTGTAGTTGTCAGCACCACAGTTGCTTGTGCGTCAGCCACAATAGCCTCTAGTCTGGGTATGGGTCGATTCAGCCGAGGTGGATAAGCGGGGACGGCAACGACTCCAGCGTACAGACACCCAAAAAAGGCAGCAATGTATTCCAAGCCTGGCGGGTAGAGTAGCAGGGCACGCTCTCCACTAACTCCGCAACTTTGAAGCAAAGCAGCAATAGTTCGAGCTTGACAATCGAGTTCCTGATAGGTCAAATGGGCTTCTTCTACCTCTGACTCAAGCAAAAAAGAATAAGCATTCTGTTTGGGCTGCTCGTTTGCTCGAAAACGAAGAATTTCTCCAAAATTAGAAAAATCGATTGGTAGCTCTAAAAGTTGATTGCCCATTTGTACCACCATTTACTACTTATAGTTATGAATATGAGCAAGATTCTTCAATTACTAATATTTGGAAATACACATAAAAAATATCAGAGGTCTTTTGCCTCTTATAAGGCTTTTGTGTCACTAGCTTTTATGTCTCCAAAATCTAGTCAGCTAGAAAATTTTTCTACAAATTCATGCCCAAAATCTGTTGCTTTAATTGACGAAAAAGTCATAACTGATTGTGGTGCAGGCAAGATATCTGCTTTGCTTCTTACTTGGGCTAGAGGCAACATCCCACAAAAAGCTACTCGCTATTTTTTAATTAGAAATTTCTGATGAACTACTAGGGTTTATAAGTCTTGTTGTTAATAGCTTGACATTGATAATAATTATCATTATGCTCTGATCCTTGTCAAGAATATTACATAAAATTAATAAATGCGAGAAAATATAAAGAATAGTGTACTAAAAGAAAAATCTCAAGAATACACAGCACTATTGGCTACCCAGCGCTGGCATCATGATCTGGCACAATGTCCTCCACATCACGCAACAGACGGAAGGCATACACCCCAAAACCAAGCATTAATAAGCAGATTGAGGTAATAACATATAAAAGTGCCATCCCCGCGCCAACACCCGTGCCGAGTACCCTGCCAAAAATGGGTGCTAGACTACCCCCTGGCATCATTGCCGGTTCAAAAACATAGTCAGCCAGTGGCCCTGCTATCAAGACAGCGATCGCCGAAACTACCTGCTCAATCAGCGAACGGGTAGCGAAAACTCGGCCCTGTAATTCAGGCGCAACCTTCGCCAGCCAAAGAGCTGTATTAGAACTACCCAACAAAGGAAAATTCAGAGACGAGAAAAATTGAGCAGTAATCCAAACCAAAGGCATTTGAGCTAAACCAAATAGCGTTTTGCTCACGCCCGCCCCCACAATTCCTAGCACAATTCCCTTCATTCGACGTTGAGGGCCACCCCAGATGCTTACAGCCACTGCGCCAATGACACCACCCACTCCAGCAGATGCGGTCACGCTACCAAATACAGTAGCATTGCCACCTGTACGAGCTAAAATCATCGGTTGATACAAGGCTGCTTCCAACTCAAGAGCAAACCAAACCAGAGAGGTGGCAAATAATAAAGCACACAAACCGGAACTTGTCAAAATGTAACGGAAACCAAAAGCAATAGTTAACCAAATTGTCTTAGTGTCAGAGTTTCCAGGTTGATGAGGTGGTTGCGGAATATGTACTGAGAGCAAAGATGCAATTGTAACAGTAAAAGTAATGATATCAATTACGAGAATCCCCACCAGACCAATTACTGGATAAAGACTGCCAACCAGTGCGGCAGAGAAGATGGAGGAACTGTAATGTACCAGAAAACCTATACTGCTGGCGCGAGTGTAATGCTGCTTTGGTACAATCATCGCGATCGAGGTTAAGTAAGCTAACCGCCCGATTTCACCGAAGATACCATTAACTACAGCAGTTAAGTAAAGATGCTGAATTTGTAAATTACCTGTGATATACAGCAACAGAATTACAATAGTCAGAATAGCTGCAACAGTATCACTTAGTATCATCAGGTACTTGCGGTTAAAGCGGTCTATAATTATTCCAGCAAAAAGAGCAATTGCGATGCGTGGCAGTATGGAAAAGAAAGCAACTAAGCTTAATGCTGTTGCAGAACCGGTGATTTTCCAAGCCCAGATGGCGATCGCCAAATAGGTCATGTAGCTGCCTATGCTTGAAACCATCTGACCTATCCAAACAATGATGAAGGTTCTCACTTTTATTACTGTTAATCACTAGAATAAGTTTGAATAGTGATGCCTAGATCGCCAGTCCAGTAGAAGTGCTTGACTTAAAACGCAAGATATGAATTTTGTTAAAATCGGGAATTTTAGTATTCCATTTTTATGCGTAGGCGTAGCCCGTCGTAGACATCGCTAAAAACCAGACGTAAATATTTCACCCCAAATAGGCGGTTTCTCTAACACACATACTTGAGTTTTTGTCAACATATATTAGTAGACTAGCGCTCTAGGTTGATCTGTGACACTCGTACCTCTACGGGGTACGCTATCGGTAACGCTAACTCTGATTATTTAGCCTGAAACGCTGTATACTTGCCTCCTAAACCTTCCACAATCGTGCGTGTATTGGCAATCAACATTCCTTGGTAAGTCTCACCCTCTGTTCCTTTTTCGCCTAAACCATCAGCAAACAATTCTCGATCTGAAACCTTTACTTTTGCCTCTTTTGCCACCGCCTGAATTAGTTTAGGGTTAATTGTCGTTTCTGCAAAAATCGTCGGAACGCCCTCTTTTTTAATATCCTTCGATAATGCACCTACCCGTGCAGGTGTCGGTGCTTCTTCTGTGCTAATACCCCCTAGCGCCCCTTCAATGGGAATTCCATAAGCTTTGGAATAGTAACCAAAAGCATCATGTGTAGTGACTAATTTGCGTTGCTTGGGTGGAATTGTAGAAATCTGCGATTTAATCCAAGTATCTAACTGATTGATTTCGCTAGTTAGTTTCTGAGTATTGCTAGTATAAGTTGCAGCATTATTTGGGACTACCTTTGCCAACTGTTGAGAAATCGTCTGTGCTATGGCTATGCCATTTTGGGCATTCTGCCATACATGAGGGTCGGTAACAGTTTTACCATCCTCCTCAAACTGCTGGGGTTTGGGGACTGCAACTTCATTTACAGCCACCTTGGGAGCAGGATTGGAAGTAGCTTTAATTAGTTTGATTAAACCTGGTTCAAAATCGTAACCGCCGTAGAGGATTAACTTAGCCTGCTCAATTGCTTTGCTATCATCAGGCTTGGGTTGGTATACGTGCGGATCTGAACCGGGGTCGATTAAGCACTTAAGGTCAATAGTATCGCCTGCGATTTCTTTAGTTAAGCCACAAGCAACGCTGTTGGTGGCGACTACTAACGGTTTACTACTGGCTTCTGGTGCAGGTGAAGTCCCTGTTTGGGGAGCCGCCACATTATTAGGAGGTGCGGGAGTCGATTGTCTGGTTTCTGATGTCGCACTACATCCAAGTACCCCACAGGTTAGGGCAAGAGCCGCTAAGGATTTCAATCGTAGTTTGTAAGATATCATAAATCTGATCACTTATATCTTGCACCTGTAAATATGAATGTTAATTCCTTGACTAAGTAAGAAAGAACGCATTCTTTCAAGATGAAGTAAAATAGATAACATAACCATTTGTGGCAAACAAGCTTGAACAGCAATTTGTGCGGCTTGTCCCCAGTCAGGTAAATCATCACAAGCGGTAGACAGGTAAGCCCAGTGAGCTAAAACATAAGCAATCAGGGATAAAACCAACCAACGATAAACTCCTAATAGAGTTCCTTGCCCAAAACGATGTAATCCGAAACGATGTTTCGCCGTCTTAAACCAACCCTCTATCTGCCATCTGCGTTTACCCCACCAATTAATGGTGCTGCTTTTTAGAGGTTTGGTAGACAAAACAAAGCGTTTTTCTTTCTTGCCATCATTACGTTTGAGGTAGTACCAGGAGATGGAAACGGGAAACTTCAAACCGACTAACCATACTTGTTGACCGCGCTGATGTAACAGTTTTAAACGTCGCCCATCTACCAATTTCCGGTTACGGGACAAGCCAGTAATAGCGTGATATTTGAGTTTACGGATGGCATGTAGAAACTCAACACTGCCAAAAGCTGTATCTGCCAGAATCATGACGCGAAAGTGTTTGGTCAAAGATTGAGGTAAGGTTTTCACCAATTTTATTCCCAACCGTGCTGGTGAGGTAGTACCTTTACCTCTCCAGACTCTAAAATTCCAAGGTATACGCCACTGACCAACGACCAAATACACCACGACTAAATGCAGCCCTCGTTTTCCGTTGTAGACACTGATTAAATTTTTAAATTCCTTAAATTTGCCAAATTTTTCCAAAGTTGTCAGGTCGATAATCACCTGTAAACACGGCTTACGTCCCTTTGAACACTCGGACAATATCTGCTGGACAATACGCGCACGAGTTGTGCGAATGACACTGCGTGTTGACCAATCATAGATATTGAGGAATCGGCTTAAGGCACTTGCAGACTTAACTTTACTATGTTCGGGTAGTGGACATCCTCTCGCTTCTAAGAATAATCCCAACATTGCTTGGAGGTTATCTCGTTGGTAGTTAGAGGGCATCAACGACAGTAGGGTGTAAACTAACCCTTGGGCGTGGGCAAGAAGTGAAACCATTTTTCTTGCTTTTCTATATATTTTTCACGCCTTTTTTCTCATATTTCTGCGCTTGTGTGCAAATTTAGGTATGCTCCCCATTTGGCGATCGCCTCCACACTTGCCGCTCCTGGTAATTTACACATTTATCTTAGAAAAATCCTCATATAAATGATAATCAAATAAAGGCTTGGAGAGGCAATGCTTGCCTCTCCAAGCCTCCCCTCTTCAATGATTATCATTATCTATAGCTTTCGCCATTAAAAGACTGAAAAAATTAAGTATTTTAGTGTTTATCAGGTATTTCAAGTAACTGTGCTTTCAGTAAACAGATTCCTAATTCTGATGTAATTATTTGTACTGCAAAGTTACGGAATAAGTGTTTATCCTGTTAGGTGCAAGATATAAGATCACTTAAATTATATTGATTATCATTATCATATAAATGGGAGATTTATGTTAGAAGTTAAAAATTTAGCTGTAAATTACCGGGGAGTCACGGCGGTTGAGGATGTGAGTTTCCGTTCCTTACCGGGACAAATTGTGGGTGTGATTGGCCCCAATGGTGCTGGTAAAAGCACGATGGTGAAGGCGATTTTGGGCTTAGTACCAACCACGAGTGGAGTTGTGAAGTTTCACGATCGCGCTTTGAAACAACAATTAAGTTCAGTCGCGTATGTACCGCAGCGATCGCAAATTGACTGGGATTATCCGATCACAGTTTGGAATGTGGTGATGATGGCGCGGACTGTGCATACAGGTTGGTTTCGCGCACCTTCACGGCCATCTCAAGAAATAGTTAAAGATGCTCTAGTGAGGGTGGGGATGCTAGAGTTGCGATCGCGTCAAATAGGAGAGTTATCAGGCGGACAACAACAGCGAGTATTTTTAGCAAGGGCTTTAGCACAACAAGCCGAATTATTATTCTTTGATGAGCCGTTTGTTGGAGTTGATAAAAAGACAGAAGCCATCATGTTTGAGGTATTTGAAGAACTAAAAACTCAAGGTAAGATTTTGCTGGTAGTCACCCATGATTTAGGAACAGCTTTGACAAAATGTGACCAGTTATTATTGTTGAATAAACAAATGATTGCTAATGGTTCGATGAAAGAAGTGATGACAGCAGATAATATTCAACGTGCTTATGGAGATGGCATATTTATATTGAATAGGGAAGTAGCTTAATGTTAAATTGGCTAATTGAACCTCTAAGTTTTGAGTTCATGCGCGGAGCTATTACCACAGCGATTCTGCTAGGAATTCTTTGTGCTGTTGTGGGTACTTACCTTATCGTTCAACGCATGGGATTATTAGGAGATGTCATTGCTCATGCAGTTTTACCAGGACTAGCGATCGCCTTTTTCTTAGGTATTGATATTTTCTTAGGTGCATTTATATCTGGAACTCTTAGCACCTTTGTTATTGGTTGGATTCAATCCCAATCACGTATTAAAGTCGATGCAGCGATGGCGTTAGTTTTTTCGGGATTTTTAGCCTTGGGTATCATGCTAATTACCTTATTGAAAAGCAAGTTAGACCTGCATCAGTTTTTGTTTGGTGATATCTTGGGTGTAACTACAGATGATGTGAAGCGGACTGTAATTATCACAGTTATTATTTTGATTTTAGTTAAGCTATTTTACAAAGAATTGCTATTTTATACTTTTGACCCACTTGGCGCTCAAGCGAGTGGTTTACCAATTAATTTAATTCACTTTGGTTTAACTGGTGCTATTACCTTGACGATTATTGCAAGTATGCAAACTGTGGGTGTAGTATTAGTTGTTTCCCTGCTGATTGGCCCAGGAATTACAGCTTATTTATTAGTGAAAGAGTTATATCAAATGATGCATTTAGGTGCTGTTATTGGTGTGATTAGCAGTGTGACTGGGATGTATATTAGTTACTATTTAAATGTGCCATCAGGTGCAGCTATAGTGTTAGTTGTTTCTGTACTATTTTTATTAGCATTATTTTTGAGTCCTACTCAGGGAATTTTGACCAGACCAGAAATGGCTCATCAAAGAGCTAGGCTTTTTAGCCAGTTCAAATCTCAAAAAATGAAGTGATACCGTTTCTTTATGAAGCTGCAATATATTTTTAACACCCGGCTAATGCTGTTCCCCTTTGCTAATATCAATTCACAAAAAATATGATACAAAAGCAAACTCTAAAATCTATGCTAAATCTCACTTTCTTAATTTTGAATTTTGAATTGGTATAAGGGGGGGACTAGAGGAATGAAACGCTCAGGGAAAAAGAGGCACGGACATTGTTGGAACGGAACAATGGAAGGGGATAGACCTTCACCTCAAAAAATAAGTTAATGGGAGATGGAAAGATAAAACTTAACTATGCAGCAGCAGAATTGGAAACTTTACCCTTGCTCAACATCAACAGCAGCAAGAAGCGAAGGGAAATTGTGAGCATTCGGTGAATGCATGGACTGAATTCCCAAATTAGCGCGATTGATTAAATCTGCGTTCGTGGGAATAACATGACCAACTCCATCCAAAACTGATTGATTAAAATTGAATCCATTCAAGTTAAACGCCATCGTACTCACACCCAGTGCTGTAAACCAAATTCCAATAGTTGGTAGCAGCACCAACCAAAGATGGATAGTACGTTTGCTACCCACAGCCAAGCTACGAAAAGTTAAGCGTCCGAAGAAAGCGGCATGACTGGCAAACAGACTGTAAGTTTCTGCCTCTTGACCAAACTTATATCCAGCATTAGCAGATTCAATTTCGCTTGTCTCTCGTACCAAACTCGATGTTACTAAAGAACCGTGCAACGCACTCAACAAAGAACCACCAAAAACACCAGCAACACCCAACATATGAAAAGGATGCATCAAGATATTATGGTCAGCTTGGAAAGTCAGCATAAAGTGGAAAGTGCCAGTAATTCCTAAAGGCATTCCTTCAGAAAAACTACCTTGTCCAATGGGATAGACGAGAAAAATGGCAGTTGCAGCCGCCGCCGGAGCAGAAAAAGCTACACAAACCCAAGGGCGCATTCCCAGACGATAACTTAGCTCCCACATCCGCCCTAGATAGCACCAAACACTGATGAGAAAGTGGAACACAATTAACTGGTAAGAACCACCATTATAAAGCCATTCGTCGATATTCCCTGCTTCCCAAAGTGGATAGAAATGCAGTCCAACCGCAGCAGAGGTAGGTATGACAGCAGCTGTGATGATGTTGTTACCACCCAAGATGGAGCCTGCAATTGGTTCTCGAATGCCATCCATATCTACAGGAGGTGCAACGGTAAAAGCAAGGATGAAACAAATAGCAGCTGCCAATAGCGTAGGAATCATCAGTACACCAAACCAACCAATGTAAATTCGATTCTCTACACTGGTAATCCAATCACAAAAGTACTCCCAGCGTTTGAATATCTCTAGTTCACGAGTCTGTTGAATGATTTCGTTCATATGCAAGATTACTATTGTTAAATTTTTTCAAGAGAGCTAGAAGGCAAAGAAAGGTATGAAATTTTCTGCCTTTTCTAGCCGACAGGATTCTCTTTTCATATTTTTCTCATAGTTCTTTCATATTTTTCTCATAATGTTACATAACTTCATGTTTTTTAGTAGATACCGACAAAGAAACCCGTAAAATCAAGGGCTTATGAATGCAAAACCCAGATGTGATGCGTTAATGCTTCTTCTCATTTTTGTTTCATTTTTCTCCGTTCTATGGTAAGGTCATTGAAAAATGAGAAAATTATGAAAATAAGTAAATGAAAGAAATCCTCAACTATTTTCAAGTCAGGCGTAGGCGTAGCCCGTCGCAGACATCGCTTGTTGCATCTGGGTTACTCTTAGGATTCTGGTTGAGTGGATGCAGTCCCACACCTGATGATCAGTCCCAGGTAACTGCTACGCCACAGGCTACCAATGCTGTCAATCCAGCGAAAAAAGACAAAAAGGTAATTCTGACGACATTTACGGTCATCGCTGATATGGCGCGGAATGTGGCTGGAGATAAAGCAATTGTCGAATCTTTAATCAAACCAGGCTCGGAAATTCACGGTTATGAACCGACACCCAGCGATTTAGTGAGGGCGAAATCAGCTAACTTAATTTTGGATAATGGCCTGAATTTAGAACGCTGGGCAGAAAAATTTTACAACAGCGTTCCCAAGGTTCCCCACATCACCATAAGTAATGGAATTCAACCGATAGAAGTTGCGGAGGATGCTTACAAAGGCAAACCAAATCCTCATGCGTGGATGTCGCCGCAAAATGCTTTGGTTTATGTAGAGAATATTCGCAAAGCACTGGTGGATTTAGACCCAGCGAATGCAGATACTTATAATGCTAATGCTCAAACATATAGTCAGAAGATTCAGGAGATTGATAAAAACCTGAAAAAAGAAGTGTCAGTCATTCCTTTAGATAAACGTTACATGGTCAGTTGTGAGGGGGCGTTTTCTTACATCACCCGTGATTATAGTTTGAAAGAAGTTTACCTCTGGGCGGTGAATTCAGAACAACAAGCTACTCCGAAGCAGGTGGAAAAGGTGATTAAGACTGTTAAGGCAAATAAAATACCCACTGTTTTCTGTGAGAGTACGGTAAACGATAAAGCGCAAAAGGAAGTCGCTAATGCTACAGGCGCAAAGTTTGGTGGGGTGTTCTATGTAGATTCCCTCTCTCCGTCAGATGGGCCAGCATCGACTTATCTCAAGTTACTTGAATATAACGTGAATACGTTGATTAAAGGTTTGCAGGGGAATTAGGGGAGATGAGGGACAAATGACAAATGACCAAGACCAATGACAAATGACCAAGACCAATGACAAATGACAAATGACTATGAACTCAATCAGTATTGATGTTGAAAATGTGACGGTTGCTTACCACGGAAAAGTGGCTTTACATGGTGCTACTGTGCAACTCAAAGCCGGTTCAATTTGTGGATTAGTGGGGATGAATGGTAGCGGAAAATCAACCCTATTTAAGACAATTATGGGGTTTGTGAAACCGACAACGGGAAGGGTGTTAATTAGTGGCTTACCTATCAGAATGATGCAAAAAAATAACCTGGTGGCGTATGTGCCACAGTCGGAAGAAGTGGACTGGAATTTCCCAGTGAGTGTGCATGATGTGGTGATGATGGGACGCTACGGATACATGAATATATTGAGAATTCCTAGCGTGAAAGATAAACGGGTGGTAAGGGAAAGTTTGGAGAGAGTAGAAATGTGGTCAATGCGCGATCGGCAAATTGGAGAACTCTCTGGTGGACAAAAGAAACGTGCTTTTTTTGCCCGTGCTTTAGCGCAACAGGGAACAGTTTTATTGTTAGATGAACCATTCGCAGGGGTGGATATCACAACAGAAAAAACCATGATTGACCTGTTATTGGAACTACGAGAACAAGGTCAGACAATTTTGATTTCCACCCATGACTTAGCATCCATTACCACATTTTGTAACCAAGTTATTCTCATCAATCGTACTATCTTAGCTTACGGCAATACTTCTGAAGTTTTCACAGAGGAAAATCTCTCTCGTACCTTTGGTGGTTCGCTAGGTGACTTGAAGCTGAGTAAAAGTCGATTAACTCGTGAAAATCAGGAGGAAATGTAATGGAATTAGTAGAGTGGTTCACCGCACCTTTGCAAAATGAATTTATGGTCAAGGCAATTTTGGTTAGTGCTTTGGTTGGGGTAGTTTGTTCGGTGTTATCTTGTTACATGACTCTGAAAGGTTGGGCATTGATGGGGGATGCTGTTTCCCACGCGGTTATGCCTGGGGTAGTGATTGCTTATATTTTGAAAATACCCTTTGCCGTTGGTGCATTTGTGTTTGGTGTGGGTTCAGTTATTGCTATTGGTTTTATCAAATCACAAACCAGAATTAAGGAAGATACGGTAATTGGACTGGTATTTACAGGGTTCTTTGCTTTAGGATTGGTACTAGTTTCTAAAACACCAAGCAGCATAGATTTGACGCATATCCTATTTGGTAATGTCTTGGGTATTTCTCAATCAGATATTATTCAGACGGTGATTATTAGTGTGATTACTTTAATCACAATTGCAGTCCTCCGTAAAGACCTGTTGTTATTTTGTTTTGACCCCACTCATGCGCGTTCCATTGGTTTAAATACAGGAGCGCTCTATTATATCTTACTATCATTACTTTCTTTAACTGCTGTTGCCGGACTACAAACTGTGGGGATTATTCTTGTTGTAGCGATGCTGGTGACACCCGGAGCAACGGCTTATTTATTAACAGACCGTTTTGACCACATGATATTAATTGCTATGGCTTCTGGGGTATTTTCGAGTATTATGGGGACATACATTAGCTATCACATTGACGGTGCGACAGGGGGTTGCATTGTGGTGTTGCAAACCTTGTTATTTGTCGTGGCGATGATATTTGCACCTAAGCATGGTTTACTGGCTAGGGCGAAAAAACAGAAGATTAGTTCTTGATGGCTAGAAATTGTCCCTTCCTCATCAAAGTGATTTTCCTCTGATTTTTGCTGACAATACAGCAGAAGATAGGGATTTAGCATGAACTACCGAACTCATATCTGGCATTTCTTGGCGACAATCGACACAAAACCAGTAAATTTTACTATTGCGAACATGACGCAATAGTGTTCCATTACAGCAAGGACATTCACTCATATTTAAATTAATTATCGGCATTGACGAATGAAATATGATTATTGACACTAAAATCAACAACTATCATTATCTCTTTAACCTCCTGGACTTCGGTGGAATTAAAAAAATGTGCGGGAGAATAAATCCCCCACAACAAAAGCTGATGTTGGAGGTCATAGCATTTATATATAGATAATCTAACAAATAATTTTACTTATTGCGATATTTTAGCAATAAATGTCGCTGATGTTTACGACGGGCTACACCTGCGCCATAAGCGTGTTAATCCGTCGTACTGCTAAATTTTGATTTTGTATCCTTGTGTTGGCTTTGAAATCCCTTACTATTGCCGTAATAAACAGTCTTGAATTCCACTTGATTCGTTCCGGGGTTATATAGAGTATAGGTTGCTTGTCCTGGTGTGCGTCCTACGTTACCCACCCCAATTACTTGACGCGGTGCAACGGTAAGAGTTTGAGGAGATACTTGCTTATCAAGAGTCGTAAGTCCAGTAGTAATAGAACCAGTTTGCAGCTGATACTGAAAAGTTAAACCAGAACGACCGCAGAATAAGTTATTGGCTTGCATCCGCGACAGCCTATCAAGCATTTGGATTGGGGGAGTTTCTGGAGTTAGTTCGTCATCCACACTTACCGTTGAGCCGTGGATTAACAAACAATCTAATTCAAAAAAACCAAAGTCGAGGTTTCTCAACCATTGTACAGTTTTACGCGATACGCTATCCCACAGTAGTTTTACTGTATCACCCCCATATTTTGCTATAAGTTCAGGAGCATCCCCAGTCGGCCCCAGACCATGCAGAATAAAACACTGTTCTTCCCACCATCCCTTACAAATCAAGGGTTCTAATTCTCCCCGACGTGGGTTTAATACTCGTTCTACTAACTTCTCGGCTTCTGGTCTTGGGCCTACCAAGTCGCCTAAAATATACAAAGCTTCTACCTTATCACCCTGACGCTTAATGTCAGCTATTACAGCTTCATAAGCTGCCAAGTTAGCTTCAATTCCACTTAAAATTGCCCATTTATTCATATTTTTTCAACGCAGAGGAACGCTAAGGAAAGCGCAGAGGAACGCGGAGGAGGGGAGAGAGATTACCTTGTGCAAATATGAGTTGGGTCATCCGCCCGTTCTGCATACTCCAACCCATGCGCTAAACGCCAAGCAAAAATTGGAGGTAAACCTTTTTCAATAATTGCTGCACAGGTTTTTTGGTAGTCGTAAGCCACCTCTCGCAGTTTGACTTCTTGAGTGTCTGTGTCGTAAATCACATAGGTAGCATTCGGTCGTCCATGTCGGGGTTCTCCCACTGAACCTACATTCACAATCCTTTTGAGAGGAGATGTAAAAGTTATTTCCTGTGCTTTTTCTCCTATGCCAACACTAACTTGTAACTGACCAGCATCCAGAGTCCGGGCGTAAGGCACATGAGTATGTCCACAAAAAAGCACATCTGAATCTGTGGAAATTACTCGCTCTAGTGCTACAAAAGCGTCGAGTTGAGGTAGTAAATATTCATGGTTGCTATGGGGACTACCGTGAACAAAAGCTAAATTTCCCTCTTTGAGGCTGTAGGGTAAATTGGCTAAAAATTCGCGGTTTTCTGGGTTAATTTCCTTATTAGTCCACTCGTGGGCTTGTATTCCTCTTTTTTCTGCCAATAATGAGGGATAACTGCAATCGCAAGCGTTCAATCCCTCTACAATATCTTCGTCCCAACAGCCAGCGCAGGTGGGAATATCTAAAGAACGAATTTGAGTAACGACTGCATTAGGATGCGGGCCATATCCTACTAAATCGCCTACACAGAATACTTTTTCAGCTTTCTGCTGGTCAATATCTAGTAATACAGCATCCAAGGCTTCATAGTTGCCATGAATACATGACATAACAGCTATTTTCACGTTTGTGTCTCCTCTAATAGAATCTCTTTCACTTGTTGTTGATATTGCAAAATCGCAGTGTCAGATAAACAACAATCTGATAAGGTTTGTCTTAAAGCTGCTTCATCCAAGTTTTTTCCCACCACTTCTAGTCCACTGAAACGCTGAGGTCTACCCTCTAAGTAGCGCGGTAGGTCTAATTCCAGAAAGTCTGTTTGGGGAACGCCAGCAACGAAATCGCAGTAAAGCGATCGCCCATCGTTAACGTCAAAAATTCCTTTAGCGCGGGTTACAATACCGTAAGCTCCGTGGGTGATTTCGTACCAAAATTCCTCTAAACTGTTTTCGTCAATAACTTGACCGTTGCTTGCCGCTCGCCATAAAGTTTCAGCATTACTGGCTTGGGTTGGTGCGCCGCGTACAATCTCCTTTGCCCAAGCATGGTATTCAGAGTCTTTGAGGTTGGGTGGTAGGACTGCAATGGTACGGCAAGTTAGATTATCTAATAATTGTGCTACAGATCCCAACTCCAGATAAAATCCCCACTCAATGTAAACCGCATCTGAAGAGGGTATTTGGTTTAGAAATTCGACTTGTTGAGCATCGCTAAAGACCTGTAAATCAGGAAATTCAGAAGCTATGCGAGTTTGGTCAATGGGAACAGTCCCAGTACCAGGGCTGTAATAAATTATTTTGTCAACATTTGCGATATCTCGCATCTGTTGACAAACCCATGTAGTTTTTCCAGCCCCAGACGAACCAGCAACAACAATAATGTTTGGTACAGACATAAATATAATGATAATCATTTTTATATGATTTGAAATATAGTAGCAAGAAAATTGCTGACTTGATCAATGCCACACAGTTGTACCATCTGGTTGATCGATGAGAGTTACTCCCACTGCTTGCAATTGGTCGCGTATAAGGTCTGAAGCGGCAAAATTGCGCTGTTTACGTGCATTCTGCCGTTGTTGAATTAAAGTTTCAATGTCTGCATTACTTAAACATTCTTGTTTGGCATCAGTTTCATCTTTTGGTACTGCTTCTAGTCCTAAAACCTGTGCCAAGTGAACTAAGGTTTGCCACTGGTGCTTAATCGTTTCTGAAGAAGTATCGGTTTTGCCTTGATGAATCAAAAGGTTTCCCTGACGACGTAATTCTTTTGCCAGTTCAAAAAGAACAGCTAATGCAGTAGGCGTGTTAAAGTCATCATCCATCGCCCTTTGAAAGCTTTCAACATAGGGATTAGGTATTAGTTTTTCCTCCCTAGTCCTTAGTCCTTGACCGTACTGATAGCCAAAAAGCAAACCTTCTTTAAGGGTTTTCCAAGCATTTTCAGCAGAAGCGATCGCATCTTCTGTAAAATCTAAAGGCTTGCGATAATGGGCTTGCAAGACAAATAAACGGAGTGCATTAGGCTGAACACCTTGATTAAGTAATTGGCGAATCGTTGTAAAATTCCCCAAAGACTTTGACATCTTTTCACGATTCACTGTTACCATACCATTGTGCATCCAGTAACGTGCTAGTGGCTTAAGAGTAATAACTTCTGATTGTGCAATTTCGTTTTCATGGTGGGGAAACACCAAATCGCCACCACCGCCATGAATATCAATCGTATCACCTAAGAGCGATCGCACCATTGCCGAACATTCAATATGCCACCCCGGCCGACCAACGCCCCAAGGTGAATCCCACGCTGGTTCTCCTGGTTTAGCCGCTTTCCATAAAGCAAAATCAAACGGGTTCTGTTTCTTCTTACCCAATGAATCTTCTGAGTCTACCCTACCACTCGCCCCGGCTTGCATATCATCCAAAGAACGCCCAGAAAGTTTGCCATACTCAGAGAAGTTTTGCACCTTGTAATAAACATCCCCATCAATAGCGTAGGCGTAGCCTTTTTTCTCTAGTTCCTGAATTAACTGGTGAATAGCTAAAATATTTTCTGTAACACAAGGATAATCAGAAGCATCCATCACATTTAAACGTCTGATATCCTCAAGATAAGCCTGAATGTAACGCTCAGAAACCTCTTGCATGGAAGTTCCTTCTGCATGAGCGCGGTTGAGAATCTTATCATCAATATCAGTAAAGTTTTGCACATATTGGACTTCATACCCCCGCCACTGTAAATAGCGGCGCACTACATCCCAAACAATGTAAGAACGTCCATGACCCAAATGACAATAATCGTACACTGTGACACCGCAGCAATACATTTTTACCTTCCTTGGTTCTTGCGGTTGAAAGGGTTCTTTGCGACGGGTGAGAGTGTTGTAAATTGTCAAAGTCATAATAAATTCCAAAATTAAGATTTAGGATAAATTTGCACAGCATTAAAAAAACAACTTCTTGCGCCAGTGTGACAAGCAATATCACCAATTTGCTCAACTTTTAGCAATATGGTATCTCCGTCACAGTCGTAAAAAAAATCCTTTACCTTTTGAATATGTCCAGATGTTGTGCCTTTATGCCATAATTCACAACGCGAACGACTCCAATAATGAGCTTCACCTGTGGATAATGTTTTTTGAATTGATTCATAGTTCATCCAAGCCATCATCAAGACAGTGCCATCGCGGTAATCTTGAGCTATGGCAGGAATTAAATCTTGATTATTAAACTTAAGTTTTTCAACCCACAATAAATTTTGATTCATTAGCGTTTACTACAGACAGTTAAACTTCTGGAGCATTAAGTATTTTTGTTGCTATCCAACCTCTGAACCAGAGGGCTGTGAAAAATCGAGTAATCTTGCTAAAATTTGCTTCTTGTAATAGTTCAATAGTTCTTTCTTCAGAGATACAATTGAGATGTACGACTTTGCTTGCTGTTTCCTCTACTATTTCTAGCGACATTCCTAAGTTACGTGCATGATATTTGTAAGCTATTAGGAAATCGTTAAATCTTTCTGAGCCTTTCTCCTCACATAAATCAACCAGAATCAATTTAGCTCCTGGTTTGAGACGTTGCGAAATACTTTGAAGTAGTGACAGTTTTGCTCCGTCATCAGGGAGAAAGTGCATAGCAAGAATGCAAGTTGCTGCATCATACAGGGGAGTGAGAGGCAGTTCATGAGTTAACCCCTGGTGGAGCTTCACGCGGTTTGTTAACCCTTGTTTGGCTACTTTTTCTTGGGCGATCGCCAGCATCTTTGCCGAAGGATCAACGCCTGTAAAGAGCCAGTGCGGTTGCGCTTGACCAAAAATTGTGAGTTCCATACCGCCGCCAGCAGCAACAATCAGTAGATGAGCCTGCTCTGACACACTTGCATCCAAGAGCGCAACTGCCATGTTAAATATCGACTCATAACCAGGCACAAAACTACGTGCTGCTACTTCATAATCTATCGTTTGGAATGCCGGATTTGAGTCGAAATCAAAGCGGCTCTGCTCTTTATTCATATTGAAATTGCCTTTTATCTTGAAGGTAGTTGCAAGGCAATGACAACTGTTGCTACCATTGCCCAGGTTTGGTAAGGTTACTAAAACTTAGTATTGTGGCGTACCAAATTCATAAACTCCTCACGAGTCCGCGCATCTTCTGCAAACACACCGCGCATTGCACTAGTAACAGTCCAAGAACCAGGTTTTTGCACGCCGCGCATCACCATACACATGTGAGTTGCTTCTATTACCACTGCAACTCCTTGGGGTTTGAGTAAACCTTGTAATGCATCAGCTATTTGTAGAGTAAGACGTTCTTGCACTTGCAAACGTCGAGCATACATTTCACAAATGCGGGCTATTTTAGATAATCCTATCACCTTGCCATTAGGAATATAGGCAACATGAGCGCGACCAATAATCGGTAAGATATGATGTTCACAGGAACTAAAAATATCGATGTCCCGGACTAATACCATTTCATCAGCATCTTCTGTAAATACTGCCCCATTTAACAGTTCATCTAAAGATTCATGATATCCCTTGGTGAGAAACTGCAAAGCTTTGACAACTCGCTTAGGAGTATCTATTAACCCTTCTCTGTCAGGATTTTCTCCTAATCCAATTAGCAAAGTACGTACAGCCTGCGCCATCTCTGTTTCAGTAACAGTTGGTAACTGCTGAGTAGATAACGATGAAACCACTTGAGCAGCAGAATTTATATCGGGACGAATCGATAGAGTCATTTTCTCTGTTTGATTGGTGTAGATTAATAAATTAGTTAATAGTCTAAAACCTATGAATAACTATTAACTAAATTAGGCATCGCTTAACATTACTTAATTATACCAAACATTCATTAAGTTTTGAGTAAATTTGGCTAATATCCAACTTTCTACCAATAAAAACTGCTTGATTTTTAGGTGGAGTCTGCCATTCATCAGCATGTAAGCTATAGCGCGGGCCACTCAGTTGAAAAACATGGCGTAACTCACTATCACTAAACCACAAAATGCCCTTAGCCCGAAATACATCCTGTGGCAATTCTTCGGTGAGAAAGTTCTCAAATTTATGGACATCAAATGGTCTATCGCTTTGAAAAGAAATCGAAACAAATCCATCATTTTCTAAATGATGTGAGTGATGTCCGTGATGATGATGGTCATGATGATGGTGTTCATGCTCGTGAGTATCTTCTGCATCATTGGCAGTATACTCATCGACTGGAGTTAAACCCACATCTAAGATTAATGGTAACGCCACCTCCCCATGTTTTGTGTGCAGAATTTTTGCACCAATTTTCATATCATGGATGCAATTTTCTACATCTTCTAGTTTTTCTGGAGTCACGAGGTCTGTTTTATTTAGAAGAATAATGTCTCCGTATGTAATCTGTTTTAAAGCAGCTTCACTATGGAAGTGTTCTTCATTAAACGCCTCAGCATCTACTACAGTTAGAATCGAGTCTAGGTTTGTTAAATCCCTTAATTCTGTACCTAAAAAAGTTAAGATAATTGGTAGTGGGTCAGCAACACCAGTCGTTTCAATGACTAGATAATCAATGCGGTCTTCTCGTTCTAAAACTCGATAAACCGCATCAACTAAATTATCATTTATTGTGCAGCAGATACAGCCATTGGTCAGTTCGACCATATCTTCGTCTACAGAAATTAGCAATTGGCTATCTATGTTAATATCACCAAACTCATTCACGAGTACGGCAACTTTTAAATCTTCTTTGTTTTTGAGAATTTGATTTAGCAGTGTAGTTTTACCACTACCTAAAAATCCAGTGATAATCGTAACAGGCATTCCTTGTTTAGGAATATCAAGACTTGGGTTTGAAGTTGGTGCTGTTAGTTGAGTCATAATCAATTAAATCTTCCGTAAGCTTCAAAATTGTTAGTAGTTTTAGTAATTGCTAGTAGTTAGTTTTTAAAAGTTCTAATAACTAACAACTATCTCCATAGGGTAGAGGTGGAATCCTTGCCAGAATCCCTTTTTGTAAAACTTCTGGTCTTTCCTGTCGTGCCACAATGCCATTATGGCTAGCATAATATTGTTCAGCAAATTGCAGTATGGCTGCTTCACTTTCTAGTGGCGGTAAATCACCAAACATTAGGCTAGTTTTATTGAGTGCAGTAAAAGCTATAGCACAAGGTCTTTTACAAGCACTCAAGCAGTCTACTTCTTGAATCACAAACTCAGATTGTAAAGACCAATTTTTAG
>JAESFX010000286.1_pt1 | contig 27052 bp, 24 predicted proteins | sample 9269501 | NCBI WGS metagenome assembly JAESFX01 (sample SAMN14515570, study PRJNA621655) | algae metagenome | isolation source: Desmonostoc geniculatum HA4340-LM1 and co-occurring heterotrophs from cave... | place: USA: Maniniholo cave, Kauai, Hawaii | collected 2009-07-28
TGTCTCACGGCTGCAAGTTGCGATCGGCGATCGGATCGGGCTAAAGGGGCTTGATAACCAGCGGCAGAACCCGCCGGAGACTCAGTTGGCACTCTCCGGATTGTCGAACTCGGAAACGGATTCGATCCAGCGCAAAGCTTCTTCCTCAGCGGCAGGATCGAGAGCGGCCGTCTGAAGCGCCAGTCGCTCGCGAACGGCCGGCGATCGCGAGTTCGCAATCACGAGACCGACATCGCGCCCGTCGCGGACGAAGCGAAGCTCCCGTGTTTCCGGCTCTTGCTCGATAATGACGAGTGCTGCGCTCACAACTCGACCTTCCTTCGCCTGAAACGCGAACTAATGTGCCGCGGCTCGCGCTCTTCTACTCCGAAGGCGATGGGGCGAAATAGACCTCACTGCCCGGCGACCTTAGCCGTCGTCAGCTTCCTGACGCTTCGCCATGCTCCGCCGAACACCGGGAACAGCAGCAGCGCCAGACCGATCGCCATCAGCGTCGTGACCAGCGGGTTCGACCAGAAGATCGTCAGCGAGCCTTGCGAAAAGATCATAGACTGGCGGAAGGCGTCCTCGGCCTTGTCGCCGATCACCATGGCGAGCACGAGCGGCGCGATCGGATAATCGAGCTTCTTGAAAACGTAGCCGACGAGGCCGAAAGCGAGCGCGATCCAGATGTCGAAGGATTTGGAGCCGACGGTGTAGGCCCCGATGAAGCAGATCACCACGATCACCGGCCCCACGATCGAGAACGGAATCCGCAGAATCGAGGCGAACAGCGGAACGGTCGCGAGCACGACGACGACGGCGACGACGTTGCCGAGATACATCGAGGCGATCAGGCCCCAGACGAAATCGGGACGGTCGGTGAAGAGCGTCGGGCCCGGGTTGAGGCCCCAGATCATCAGCCCGCCCATCATCACGGCGGCCGTGGCGGAGCCCGGAATGCCGAGCGCCAGCATCGGCAGCATCGCGGCGGAGCCCGCGGCATGGTCGGCGGTCTCTGGCGCGATCACGCCTTCGGGCTCGCCCTTGCCGAACTTGTCGGGATCGCGCGAGGAGCGCTTGGCCATGGCGTAGCTCATGAACGAGGCCGCCGTCGGACCGCCCGGCGTGATGCCCATCCAGATGCCGATGGCGCTGGAGCGCAGCAGAGCCAGCCAGTAGCGCGGCAGCTTGGCGGCCGTCGCCAGCACGTCGCGGACACGGACCTTCGCCTGGACGCCGTCGAACTTCAGGCCCTCCTCCATCGTCAGCAGCAATTCGCCGATGCCGAAAAGGCCGATGACCGCGATGAGGAAGCTGATGCCGCCGAGCAATACGTCGAAATCATAGGTCAGGCGGATATTGCCGGAGACCGAATCCATGCCGACCGAGGCCAGCGCGAAACCGACGCCCATCGAGACCACCGCCTTGAGCGGAGACGTCCCGCCAAGCCCGATGAAGCTGGCGAAGGTGATGAAATAGACCGCGAAGAACTCCGGCGAGGAGAAGCGCAGCGCAAAGTTCGCCACCCAGCCCGAGAGCGCGGTGATCAGGATGACGCCGGCCATCGCGCCGATGCCGGCCGACAGGAAGGCGAAGGACAAGGCCTCCGTCGCCCGGCCCTGCTTGGCCATGGGATGGCCGTCGAAGGTCGTCGCGACGGAGGAGGGTTCGCCCGGGATATTGAACAGGATCGAGGTCGTGGAGCCGCCGAAGAGCGCGCCCCAGTAGAGCGAGGTCAGGAGGATGATGGCCGAGACCGGGTCCATCGAGAAGGTCAGCGGCAGCAGGAGCGAGACGCCGTTGGGCGCGCCCAGACCCGGCAGCACGCCGACGAGGATGCCGAGCAGGACGCCGGCCATCATCAGCAGGATGTGGTGGGTGGTGAGCGCGACCGAGAAGCCGTGCATCAGGTTGGCCAGATTGTCCATGAGGCGGCGCCCGTTCCGATTGTTCTGGTCTAGAGGCCGAGGAACCGCTCGAGCGGCCCCTTGAGCAGGCCGATCTGGAAGAACTTCTCCAGCGCGTAATAGAACGCCAGCGCCGCGCCGAACGCGGTCGCCAGCGTCCGCAGCCAGCCGAAGCCGCCCTGGAAGCGCATGGCGAAGACGAGATAGACGACGGTCGCGACATACATGCCGAGCGTGACGCTGAGCAGCACGAAGCCGAGCAGCGGCAGGAAGAAGGAGGCGACGCGGCGCGCCCTTTCGCCGTCGAGGAACGCCGTCCGCAGTGCGGCGTCGCCGGCGAGGCGCTTGCCGATCGTCAGCACGATGGTGCCGAGGCTGGCGAGCGCCACGAGCATGCCGGTGTAGAACGGGAACGCGCCGGGCTGCGGCCCCGACGAATCCCAGCCGATGCCGAAATCGAGCGCGCCCCAGACGATGCCGAGGCCGAACAGCATCGTCGCCAGCGCGGTGGCCGTTTCGGCCTGGAAGCGGGTGATCATATGGCTTGTTCCTCGTCAGCTCCAACGTCCTCATCCTGAGGAGCGGGCCATCGGCCCGCGTCTCGAAGGATAATCCAGCGGACACTGGAACGCCCTTCGAGACGCCGCTTCGCGGCTCCTCAGGACGAGGGCTGAGGTGTTTTGGGGGAGCGCCTGCTTACTTGGCGATCCAGCCTTCGGCCTCGAAGACCTTCTTGTTGGCGGCCTCGTCCTTGGCGACGAAGTCCGTCAGTTCCTTGCCCTTCATGAAGCGGCCGGTCTGGGCCGTGCGGGTGATGAACTCCTTCCACTCGGGCGTCTGGCTGACCTTCTCCAGCACGCCTTCGTAGAACCTGACCGCATCGGCCGGAACATCCGCCGGCAGCCAGACGGTGCGCGGCATCTGGAAGGTCTCGATCGGCAGGCCCGATTCCTTGCAGGTCGGGATGTCGCCCCAGCCCTTGCCCTCGAAGACCGGCTCGCCCTTGGCCAGCCGCACCGGCGAGAAGACGCAAAGCGGTTTCACGGCGCCGGCCTTCCACTGGCCGATGTTCTCGTTGGGGTTGTTGACGTTGGAGTCGACATGGCCGCCGGCGAGCTGCGTGGCGGCCGCGCTGCCGCCCTGGAACGGCACGTAGATGAACTTCGCGCCGGTCGCGTCCTGGATCATCGAGGTGAGCGTCTGGTCGGTGTCCTTGGACTGGCTGCCGGCCATCTTGAAGCCCAGCGGCTTGGCCTTGGCCGCCTCGATATAGGCCTTGGCGTCGGCATGCGGAGCCTTGCCGTTGACCCAGAGCAGGAACTCGTCGAGCGCCAGCGCCGCGACGGGCGTCAGGTCCGAGAGTCCGTAGCCGAGCTTGGCGACGTAGGGCAGCAGATAGGCGTTGTTGGTGCCGAAGACGACGCGATGGGGCTCGCCCTTGCCGGCCTTGCCGTGGATGTAGCCCTCGGCGCCCGAACCGCCGCCCTTGTTGACGACGACGATGGGCTGCTCGATCAGCTTGTTCTTGGTGATGATCGACTGGATCATCCGGGCAAAGTTGTCGGTGCCGCCGCCCGCGCCGGAGGTCACGACGAATTCGACCGGCTTGGTCGGCTGCCAGGCCTGGGCGGCGCCCGTGCCGGCCAGCGCGAAGGCGCAGGCGAGCGCGGTTGTGAGCTTGAATTTGGTCATGGTCTTCTCCCTGTTGAAATAAGTTGCGGAGCGGCTCTTCGACGGACGCTCTCGGGGTTGGTGGCAGGAGTTCAGGCGGCGGCCCGAGCCCTCGCCTTGCCGTCCTGCGCCATCTTGATGGCCAGTTGCAGCGCGGCGCGGCTGGCGCCGAGATTGGCGACGCCCTTGCCGGCGATCTCGTAGGCGGTGCCATGGGCCGGCGTGCAGATCGGGAACGGAAAGCCGCCGATCAGGGTGACGCCCCGGTCGAAACCGATCAGCTTCATCGCGATCTGGCCCTGGTCGTGATACATGGTCAAAACGGCGTCGAAATCGCCGTTCTTCGCCCGCAGGAACACGGTGTCGGAGGGGAACGGCCCCTCGACCGTGAAGCCCTTGGCCTTGGCGGCCTTCACGGCGGGCTCGATGGTGTCGATCTCGTCGCGGCCGAAGTTTCCGCCATCGCCGGCATGGGGATTGATGCCCGCGACCGCGATGCGCGGCGGATCAAACCCCGCCAGCCGGAGGTTGGCGTCGGCCAGCGTCAGCGCCTTGAGGATGCGCTCCTGCGTGATGTTGGCGGCGACCTCCGACAGCGGGATGTGAGAGGTGACGCGGGCGTTCCAGAGCCTGTCGAGGATGTTGAACTCGCTGGCCGCGCCCTCGAAGCCGATAGCGTCTCGCACGAAGCGGATCTCGTCGTCGTAGCCGGGATAGGCGAAGCGCATCGCCGCCTTGTTGAAGGGCGTGAAGAAGACGGCGTCGGCATTGCCGGCGGCGGCGAAGCGCAGCGCCCGGCGGAAATTGTCGGTTGCGGCCTTGCCGCCCGCCAGCGTGGGCTCGCCGCGGCGCAGATCGGCCGGATCATGATTGCCGAGGTCGACGAAGACGGGCTTGTCGGAGGCGTTGGGGATCGCATCGCCGTCGCGGACGAGGCGCACATCGGGATCGACCTTGCCGTCGGCCGCGCCCATGTCGAGCAGGCGCTTGTCGCCGAAGACGACGTAGCGGGCCTCGGCGCGCAGATCGGGCTCGGCCAGGATGCGCGCGGCGAGCTCGGCGCTGATGCCCGAAGGGTCGCCAAGCGCGACCGCGATGACCGGCTGAGCGCCGTTCGCGTGGCTGTCCATGACCGTCTCTCCCGTTTATGCCGTCGTTGTCTCCGACTACCATGCAAGGCCGCATCGGGCAAGTATGCTGTATGCAGCATATCTGGCTTGGTGTAGAGTCGGGGAAATCCAGACGTGCCGGCCTGTCGGACCGGCGCCGCGCTCGGGAGGCCGGTTTTGAACTTCCACGATCATTATGCCCGTATTTCGCAGCCTGTCGAAACCTGCCTCGTCGGCAGCGGCGGGTTCGGCCGCAGCTTCCTGGCGCAGGCGCGCCGGATCAGGCTGGTCAATGCGCGGATCGCCGTCGACATCAGCGCCGAGGCGGCCGGGCGCGCTTTTGCTGCGGCCGGAAAGGATCGCCGCGAGATCGCGCTGTGCGAAACCGCCGCCGAGGCGCGCGCCGCCTGGGATGCAGGGCGCTGCGTCGCCGCCGGCCGGCTGGAGAGCGTCATCGACCTGCCCTTCTCCCTCCTTGTCGAGGCGACCGGCGCGCCGGAGCCCGCGACCCGGCATGCGCTGATGGCGATCGAGGCCGGTCGCCATGTCGCGCTCGTCTCGAAAGAGGCCGACAGCGTCGTGGGGCCGGGGCTGGCGCGGCTGGCGCGCGAGAAAGGCGTCGTCGTCACGCCGGTCGACGGCGACCAGCCGAGCCTGCTGATCGGCCTCGTCACCTGGGCCGAGGTGCTCGGGCTGGAACTCATCGCCGCCGGCAAATCCAGCGAGTATGATTTCGTGCTGGACGCGACCACCGGCGACGTCAGTTGCAATGGCGTGACCAGGCCGCTGCCGGCGCTGCGGGCGCAATGGCTGCCGGGACGCGACGGCGTCGTCGCCATGGCGGCCGAGCGGGCGCGCATCCTCGGCGAGGCCTTTCCGCTGCGGGCCGTGCCCGATCTCTGCGAAATGACGCTGGTCGCCAACGCCACAGGGCTGGAGGCCGACGCGCCAGCCTTCCATGCCCCGCCGGCGCGCATTCCCGAGATCGCCGATCTGTTCTCGCAGCGCGGCGAGGGCGGGCTGATGGGCGGCACGCGGCGCATCGACGTGTTCCACCATCTGAGGCTGGCGGAGGAAGCGAGTTTCGCCGGCGGCGTCTTCATCGTGGTGGCCTGCGAGGACGCCGAGACCTGGGAGATGCTCGCGGGCAAAGGCCATGTCGTCAGCCGCAGCGGCAAAGCCGCGATGCTCTACCTGCCGCGCCATCTCCTCGGCGTCGAGGCCGCGACCTCGATTCTCGATGCGGCGGGGCTCGGCCGCTCCGGCTATGGCGAGGATTACCGTCCGCGCCAGGACCTCGTCGCGGTGGCGCGGCGCGACCTGGCCGCCGGCACGGTGCTGACCATGGGTGGCCACCATCACAGCATCGACGGCGTCGGGGCCGAGGTCAGGCCGGCGGCGGCCTTGTCGGATTCGCGGCCCGCGCCATTCTATCTCGCGGCCGACAGGCGGCTGACGAGGGACGTCCCGGCCGGCGAGGCGATCAGTCTCGGCGCGCTCGAGATCGCGCCCGCTTCAACCCTTCTGGCGATGCGACGCCGTCAGGACGGGTTGTTCGCCTGAAAGTTGCAACCGCGGTTTGACAGCGCCGGGCGCGCATGCCGTAACCGACGCAAGAGCAGGATGCGAGAAAGTGGGGACCGGTTTTCGCAGGAATCCTGCTCTGGAGTTCTGGATGAGAGACGGATTTGGATTTCAGATTGGATTACGTCGTGATCCCATCTGACATCATCCGGCTCTGGGACACGACAACGATGGCGGCACGATGAGCGAGGCTTTGGCGCAATATCCGCGAATCATGCGACGCACCTTGCATGACGAGGTGCTGGAGCGCCTGCGCGACATGATCATCGAAGCGCGGCTCGCGCCCGGCCAGCGCATCAACGAGGGTCTCGTCGGGGCGCAGCTCGGCGTCTCGCGGACCCCCCTGCGCGAGGCGATCAAGACGCTCGCCAGCGAAGGCCTCGTCGAGATCCTGCCGGCCAAGGGCGCGGTCGTGCGAAAGTTCAGCGCGCAGGACCTCTACCAGATCCTCGAGGTGCTGAAGACGCTGGAGCAGCTCGGCGGGCGGATGGCCTGCGAACTGGCGAGCGACGCCACGATCGCCGCCATCCACGACATGCATCTGCGGATGATGGCGCTCTACGCCACGCGCGAGCGGCTGGAGTATTTCAAGCTCAACCAGGCGATCCACAGCGGCATCGTCGCGGCGTCGGCCAACACCGTGCTTATGGAGATGCACGAGACGCTGCAGGCCCGCATCAAGCGTCTGCGCTTCGTCGGCAACGAGGGCCCGACGAAATGGGCCGGCGCGGTGGCCGAGCACGAGGAGATGATGGCGGCGCTGCTCAAGCGCGACGCTGCCGCGCTGAGCGAGGTGATCGGCCGGCACATGGACGCGACGCTGGTACGGGTGCGCGAGGTGCTGTGACAGCGCAGAACGCCGCGACAAGCGACACTTGACGCGCGACACCTGTCCGTGATTTGATCCGGCGTGGACATCGAGAGCATACGGCACAAGGCGCTCCGGAGTTTCGCTGAAACCGGCAAGGCCAAAGGTCTGCCCGGCAATCTCATCGGACGATTGCGCGGCATGCTGGCTTATCTCGCCGCAATCGACAGCGTCGACGAGTTGAGGTCTCCGCCGAACTATGGCGCGCATGAGTTGACTGGCGACATGGCGGGATACTGGTCGCTCACGGTGACGAAGAACTGGCGGATGACCTTTCGGCTCAACGACGCCCGCGCAATCGAAAACCTCGATCTGGAGGATTATCACTGATGGCCATAAAGCTGCACACGAGCTTTGCCATCCATCCGGGTCCGTGGCTCCGGTCGGAGGTGATCGAGCCTCATGGGCTGAGCGTGACCGTTGCGGCGGGCAAACTGGGCGTTACGCGTCAGGCCATGAGCAATCTGCTCAACGGCAGTTCCGGCCTCTCTGCCGAGATGGCGATCCGGTTCGAGAAGGCCTTCGGCGTGCGCGCCGATACGATGCTGCGGATGCAGGCCGCCTATGATCTGGCGGAGGTTCGCGCGAGAGAGAACGACATCAAGGTCGAGCGTGTCGCGATCCCGGCCTGAGTTCCGGCGAACAGCTTGACTCTACACCCGCCCTCCCCTCCGCTTGGGAAAAAGCAAGCGCCGCCCGAGAAAGACGCCGACCATGCTCACCTTGCGTCAGATCGAGGTGATCCGCGCCATCATGATCACCGGCACGATCTCGGGCGCGGCCAAACTGCTCAATGTCTCGGCGCCGGGCGTCAGCCGGCTGATGAAGCACACCGAGCGGACGCTGCGGCTGAAGCTGTTCGAGCGCAGGCACGGCCGCTATGTGCCGACGCCCGAAGCCAACGACATCTTCGAGCAGATCAACGGCGTCTACAAGAAGGTCGACGACCTGCACTACACGCTGGCGCGGATCGAACGCGGCGGCGGCATCGAACTGCGGATCGGCTCGGTGCCGAGCATCTGCCATGTCATGGTCCCGCGCGCGATCGAGCGGCTGCGGCGCAAGCATCCCGACCTGAAGCTCGACATCAACATCCTCAAGATCGAGGAGGCGCTCGACTATCTTTTGCTCGGCAAGGGCGAGATCGCGGCGATGAGCTACAAGCTCGATCATCCCGGCATCGACTTCGTGCCGCTCTCCATGGGCGAACTGCTCTGCATCGTGCCAGACGGGCATGAGCTTGCCGGCCGGCCCTCGATCACGGCGGCCGAGATCGTGCGCCATCCGCTGATCGGCATCGACCCGACCGATCCCTATGGTCGCGTGATGGCCGAAATCTTCGAGCGCCAGGGCCTGGCCTATGAGATGATCATCAAGGCGCGCTTCGGCACCACGGTCTGCTCGCTGGTGCGGGCAGGACTCGGCATCGCGATCATCGACCAGTTCACCGTGGCGCATGGCTCGATGCAGGGCATCAGCACGATCCCGATCGCGGAGCAGACCCGGTTCCAGACCTATGTCGCGATCAAGAACGACAAGGCCCCCTCGGTCTACGCCGAAACCTTCGTCAAGCTGCTGCGAGAGGAGATGGATGCGGTGGTCTGCGCCCGCGCGCGCGCGCAGCCTCCGCCAGCACCCGGACAATAACATCAGGTTAGGTAATCAGGACGAATTGGTTATCGCGTTATCGCGACAAATCGGCTTAAAGAGCGATGTCGCAAAGCCTGCTTTTCAAGACGGGCGAGCCGCAACAGGGACGGACATGCCGGGATTTCCCATCGCCAAACGGACGAAGCGCGTCCTGCTCGGGCTGATCGGCTCGCCGATCGGCCATTCGGCCGCGCCGGCGATGCATGAGGCCGCCGCGCGCGCCGCCGGATTTCCGCTGCACTACCATCTGATCGAGGTCGCGGGCGCGGGGCGCGACGACCTCGCCGCCATGCTGGACGGCGTGCGCCGGCTCGGCTTCTCGGGCGTCAACGTCACCTTTCCCTACAAGGAAGCGGTCATTCCGCTGCTCGACGCGCTCTCGCCCGAGGCCGCCGCCATGGGCGCCGTCAACACGGTGGTCGCGCGCGACGGCAAGCTGACCGGCCACAACACCGACGCGACCGGCTTCGCCACCGCCTATCGCGCGATGAAGCGGCAGGACGGCGACAAGCCGGTCGCGATCATCGGCGCCGGCGGCGTCGGCAAGGCGATCGGCTTCGCGCTCGCCTCCTGCGGCGTCAGGAATCTGCGGCTGTTCGACGTCGACCGCGCCAAGGCGCAGGCGCTTGCCGACCATCTCGGCGCAAGCGCGTCGGTCAATATCTCCGACAGCGTCGCAGCCGCCGTGACAGGCGCCGCCGGCATCGTCAACGGCACGCCGATCGGCATGCTGCCCAACCGCGACAACCCCGTGCCGGCCGGCCTGATCCAGCCCTCGCAATGGGTGGCCGACGCGGTCTACCACCCGCTCTGGACGCCGCTGCTCATCGCCGCGCGGAGCGCTGGCGCGACGGTGATGACCGGGCGCGAACTCTCGATCAACCAGGCCGTCGATGCGTTTGCGCTGTTCACCGGCGCGACGCCGGCCCGCAGCGCGATCGCCGACGCCTTCGACCAGGCTCTCGCGGCGCAGGAGACCAAAGACCACGCCGCCTGAAGAACGCCCCGGAGCAAACCGGGCGAGCTAAGAAACAACCCTATCCTCGGAGGAGACGACATCATGAACAGCACGTTGATCATCGCGGCCGCGCTGACGGCGACACTCGGCCTTCCGGCGCTGGCGCAGGAGAAGGTCAAGCTCGTCAACGTCGTCGAGCTGTCGGGCGCGGGCGCGACCGCCGGCACCAACTGGAAGAACGGCATCGACCTCGCCGTCGCCGACATCAACGCCAAGGGCGGCATCATGGGCCGCCAGATCGAGATCACGCATTACGACACGCAGACGAATCCCGGCAACACGCGGGCCGCCGTGCAGCGCGCCATCGACGAGGGCACCTATGCCGTGCTCGGCCCGGTGTTCTCAGGCCCGATCGGCGCGTCCATGCAGATCGCCCAGCGCGCCGAGATCGCCCAGATCGTCGGCGGCGAGGCGGCCGGCCTGACCAGGCAGGGCAACAACTACATCTTCCGGACCTCGCTCAGCCAGGCGGCGGCGATGCCCAAGATCGCCAGCTACCTGAAGAACACGGTCAAGGCCGGTTCCGTCGCCGTGGTCTGGGTCAACAACGACTTCGGCAAGGGCGGGCGCGACGCGATCATCCCCGAGCTGGAGAAGGCCGGCATCAAGGTCGCGGTCGACGTCTCGACCGAGCAGGGCCAGGCCGATTTCGCCGCCGACGCGATCAAGGTGAAGAACTCCAACGCCGACGCGGTCTTCGTCTATCTCAACGAGGAGGAGAGCGCCCGCTTCCTGACCGCCGCCAAGCAGCAGGGCATCGCCAAGCCGATGGTCGGCGAGACGACGCTGCTCGGCGCCAAGGTGATCTCGCTCGCGGGCGCGGCCGCCAACGGCGTCAAGGGCCATGTCGGCCTCTCGATCGACGCGCCGATCCCGGCCTTCCAGGAGTTCGGGAAGAAGTTCCAGGCGAAATACAACTACGCCTCCGACCATAACGGCCTGAAGGGCTACATGGCCGTCTACATGGTCAAGTGGGCGACCGAGAAGCAGAAGAAGTTCGACAAGAAGGGCGTGGCCGACACGCTGCGCGGCGCGACGATCACGCCGGCCGAGGAGCCCGGCATCCTGATGGAGACCACCATCGAGGCCAATGGCGACCTCGACCGGGTCAGCTTCCTCGCCGAGGTGATCGACGGGAAGCAGGTGATCAACGCGACCCTGCCGAAGATCAAGCCCTGATCAGCACTACCCGGACACCCCTCCCCCTTGTGGGGAGGGGTTGGGGGTGGGGGCGCAAAGTCGGAGCTCTTCGCAGATCGATGAGGCAGAGCCGCTGATACCGGCTTGATTTCCTACTCGCCCCTCGCCCGGTCGTTCGCCCCCCACCCCAACCCTCCCCACGAGGGGGAGGGGCTCAGGTCGAGCCAACCTCGCGAACCCAGCAAGGCGCAAAGCCATGGCCGAATTCATCGCCTATCTCATCGCCGGCATCGCCACGGGCGCGATCTATGCGCTCGCCGCCATCGGCTTCACGCTGGTCTGGCAGACCTCGCAGACGATCAACTTCGCCCAGGGCGAGTTCGTCATGCTGCCGGCGATCCTGGTGCTGCTCGCGATCAAGGTTCTGGGCGCGCCGGTCTGGCTCGGGGCGCTGATCGGGATCGCGGCGTTCATCGCGATCTTCGGCGTCGGCTTCAAGCTCTTCGTGGTCGATCCGATGATCCGGCACGGCGTCCTGCCGCTCGCCATCGCCACCATGGCGCTCTCGATCATCATGAAGGAAGGGGCCAAGGACGGCTTCTCCGCCGAGGCGCAGACATTCCCCTCCTTCGTGCCCTCGCAGACCATCTCCGTCTTCGGCGCGTCGATCTCGCTGCAGCATCTGGCGATCATCGCGGTGGCCTTCGCGGTGATCTTCCTGCTGCAATGGTTCGTCGGCGGCACCCGTCTCGGCCGCCAGATGCAGGCGACCGCGCAGAACCCGCTCGTCGCGCGCATCCTCGGCATTCCGGTCGAGCGGATGGTTCTGCTGACCTTCGCGATCAACGCCGCGCTCGCGGTCGTGGCGTCCGTGCTGATCTCGCCTATCTATCTGGCGAAATTCTCGAACGGCGAGGTCATCGGCCTTTTCGCCTTCATCGCGGCGATCGTCGGCGGCTTCAACCAGGTGCGCGGCGCGCTCGTCGGCGGGCTGATCGTCGGCATCGTCGACTCGATGGCCGCCGCCTACATCTCGAGTTCCTACCGGCTCGCCGTGCCGCTCGTCCTGCTCGTCGTCATCATCCTGCTCAAGCCGGAAGGCCTGATGGGCCGCAAAGAGGAGCGCCGCGTATGACCGCGCCCGTGAGCCATGCCTCGGTTTCCGAGCCCCGCCTCGTCAAACTGCCCATGCTCGGCGGCACGATCGACGGCACGCTGCTGACGCTGGTCGCCGGCGCGGTCATCCTCTGGTTCGCGCCGGTCGGCATGGGCCGCTACGGCACCTATGTGCTCTCGCTCTGGCTCGTGACCAGCATCGCCGTGATGGGGCTGAACCTGACGCTCGGCTATGCCGGCCTGAAGTCGCTGGCGCAGGCCGCCTTCATGGGGCTGGGAGCCTATCTCACCGCCATCCTCACGACGAAATACGGCGTCTCATGGTACGCCTGCTTCGCGCTGTCGGGCCTGCTGACCTTCGCGGTCGGGCTCGTGCTCGGCTTCCCGGCTCTCAGGGTCAAGGCGCATTACCTCGCCTTCGTCACGCTCGCCTTCTCGACGCTGATCTGGCTGATCATGCGTAACGAGCAATGGCTCACCGGCGGCGTCTTCGGCATATCCAACATCAACCGGCCGGATTTTTTCGGCATCAAGCTGTTCAACGCGCTGGAATTCCACCGCTTCGTCGTGGTCATCACCTTCATCCTGGCGGCTGTGCTGTGGTGGATGATCCGCAGCCCCTGGGGCCGCGCCTTCACCGCCTTGCGCGAGAACCCCATCCGGGCAGCGAGCCTGGGCATCGACACGCGGCTCTACACCCTGCTCGCCTTCGCCATCGGCTCGGCCTATGCGGGGTTCGCCGGCGCGCTCTACGCCCCGCTGGTCGAATTCATCGACCCCTCGCCCTTCTCGCTGTCGCAGAGCTTTTTCCTGCTGCTGATGGTGGTGGCCGGCGGCTCGGGCTATCTGCTCGGCCCCTTCATCGGGGCGCTGCTCGGCGTCGTCCTGCCGGAATGGCTGCGCTTCGCCGGCTCGCTCTACCTGATCATCTTCGCGGCCATCGTGATGCTGCTGCTGATCGCCTGCCCGCAGGGCATGAGCGGGCTGATGGAGCGAGGCTGGGCGAAGCTCGCGGCTAAGAAGGTCTCGCGCTGATGGGACAGGTCTCTACACATAGCAAGGTCTTGGAAGTCACCAACCTCCACAAGGCGTTCGGCGGCATCAAGGCGGTCAACGGCGTCTCCTTCTCGGTCAACGAGGGCGAGATTCTGGGCATCATCGGCCCCAATGGCTGCGGCAAGTCCACGCTGTTCAACTGCATCCTCGGCCAGTTGGAGCCGACCGAAGGCAGCGTCAAACTCGACGGCCGGGACGTCACCAATCTGCGCCCCTCGGCGCTGAACCGGCGCGGCGTCAGCCGCACCTTCCAGCTTCTGCAGGTCTTTCCCGAGCTGACGGTGCGCGAGAACCTGATCCTCGCGGGCCAGGAGCATGAAGGCACCATGCTCTCGCGCTTCTTCGGGCCGCGCGATGCGGGGCTCTCGGCGAAGGCCGACCAGATGATCGCCTTCTTCAAGCTCGGCCACCTGATCGACGAGAAAGCCGGCGGGCTCTCCTATGGCCAGCAAAAACTGCTCGACGCGGCGATGGCGTTCATGGCCGGCCCGCGCCTCGTGCTGCTCGACGAGCCGGCGGGAGGGGTCAACCTGACCATGCTCGGCGACCTGAAGGAACGCCTGCGCGCCATCAACGCCGAGCAGGGCGCGACCTTCGTCGTCATCGAGCACAACATGGATTTCGTGATGAGCCTGTGCTCGCGCGTGATCGTGCTGGCCGAAGGCAAGGTGCTGGCGCAGGGCACGCCGGCGGAGGTCAGGGCGAATCCTGCCGTGATCGACGCGTATCTGGGGCACTAGCGATGGTCGGCGCAGTGCGAACTCCCCTCCCCCTCGTGGGGAGGGGTTGGGGGTGGGGGGCGGCCCGCTTGGTGAGCGGTCGTCGGATCGAGCGCCGCGATCCGGCTTTTCCGATCAGCCGCTCACCCGGTCGTTCGCCCCCCGCCCCTATCCCCTCCCCACCAGGGGGAGGGGAAGAGCTTTGGCGATCGACCTCGAACGCAATCTAGAGGGCAGACCGATGACCACTCCCATCCTCGAACTAGACGGCGTGGTCGGCGGCTATGGCGCCATGACCATCCTCAACGGCACGACCTTCAAGGTGCCGCGCGCCGCCATCACCACCGTGATCGGCCCCAACGGCGCCGGCAAATCGACCGTGTTCAAGGCGATCTTCGGCCTGCTCAAGGTGCGCGAGGGCCATATCCGGCTCGAAGGCACCGAGATCACCAACTGGAGCCAGCGCAAGCTGCTGGAAGCGGGCGTCTGCTATGTGCCGCAGGGCCGCAATATCTTCCCCGAGCTGTCGGTGCGCCACAATATCGAGCTTGGCGCGGTCGCGGCCGGCGCGCACATCACCGACATGCCCAGGCGCATCGAGGCGGCGCTCGACCGCTTCCCCTCGCTGCGGACAAAGGCGGACGCGCAGGCCTCGACCCTGTCGGGCGGGCAGCAGAAGCAGCTCGAGATCGTGCGCGGGCTTTTGCTCGACCCCAAGCTGGTGCTGATCGACGAGCCCTCGATCGGCCTCTCGCCGATGCTGGTGCAGGAGACATTTTCGATTCTGATGGAGCTTCGCTCGAAAGGCGTCACCATCCTGATGATCGAGCAGAACGCACGGTCGGCGCTGGAAATCTCCGACGAGGGCCTGGTGCTCGAACTCGGCCAGACGCGGATGCAGGGACCTGCGGGGGACATCCTGAACGACCCGCGCGTCGCGCAGCTGTTCCTGGGCGGCGCGCTGACGGAAGCGGCGTGATGGTGGCGCGGGCGAGCCGCGACCTGTCCCCTTCCCCCCGCTTCAGCCATGTCGGCTGTTGCCGACATGGCCCATGCGTCGCCGAAGTCGAAAACATCCGACTTCGGTGGGGAAGGGTTAGGGATGGGGGGGCGTGCAGGAAGAGGCTTATCGGCTGTTGCAGAGCGACGGCCTGGGCTCGCCCCCCCACCCTAACCCTCCCCACCGCAAGCGGGGGGAGGGAGAGGCGTAGCGTCTCCTGCGCGAGGCCGGCGACGTGAGCGCCAGGCTGAACATCGCCCTCATCGGCGCCGGCCTGATCGGCCGCGCGCATCTCGAACGCCTCGACGCCTCCCCTGACTGCGCCTGCGCGGCGATCTGCGACCCGACGGACGCTGCGAAGGCGCTCGCCACCGAGCGCGGCCTGCCCTGGTTCTCCTCCCCAGGCGAAATGCTGGCGGCGGTGAAGCCCGATGGCGCGATCATCGCCACGCCGAACGCGCTGCACGTGCCGCAGGCGATCGAATGCCAGGAGGCCGGCGTGCCGGTGCTGGTCGAGAAGCCGCTGGCGGAGAGCGTGTCCAGCGCGCAGCGTCTGGTCGAGGCGCAGGCGCGCACCAATGTGCCCGTGCTCGCGGGCCATCACCGCCGTCACAACCCGATCGTCAAGGCGGCGCGGCGGCTGGTGCAGGAGGGCCGGCTCGGCCGCATCGTCGCGGTCAATTCGCTCTTCCTGATCAGGAAGCCCGACGACTATTTCGACGTGGCCTGGCGGCGCGAGGCCGGCGGCGGGCCGGTGCTGATCAACCTGATCCACGACATCGACAATCTGCGCTTCATCTGCGGCGAGATCGACAGCGTGCAGGCGATGACCTCGAACGCAACGCGCGGCTTCGCGGTCGAGGATACGGCGGGGCTGATCTTCCGTTTCGCGAGCGGCGCGCTCGGCACGGCGACCGTATCGGACGCGACGCCCGCGCCGTGGAGCTGGGAGCTGTCTTCCGGCGAGAACAAGGCCTATCCACGGCGCAACGGGCATTGCTATCTCATCGCGGGAAGCGAGGCTTCGCTGTCGCTGCCGGGGCTCGACCTGTGGTCTTATGAGGGCACGCCCGGATGGTGGGAGCCGCTGCGGCAGGAGGCGCTCGCCGTCGAGCCTGTCGAACCTCTGGCCGAGCAGATCCGGCATTTCTGCGCCGTGATCCGCGGCACGGAGGAGCCGATCACCAGCGCCGCCGATGCGGCGCGCACGCTCGCCGTGGTCGAGGCGGTGGCGCAGGCCGCGCGCAGCGGACAGCCCCTCGCCATCTCGCACTAACCGAAGGCAGGCACCGATGAACCCGACCTCGATCGCGACCGTTTCGCTCTCTGGCGACCTCGCGGAGAAACTGCAGGCTATCGCCGCCGCCGGCTTCGACGCGGTCGAGGTCTTCGAGAACGACTTTCTCACCTTCGACGGCAGCCCGCGCGATGTCGGGCGGATGATCGCCGATCTCGGGCTGACGATCGTGGCCTTCCAGCCCTTTCGCGATTTCGAGGGAATGCCCGAGCCGCTGCGGGCGCGCGCCTTCGCCCGCGCCCAGCGCAAATTCGAGGTGATGAACGAACTCGGCGCCGATCTTATGCTGATCTGCTCGAACGTCTCGCCCCAGTCGCTGGGCGGCATCGACCGGGCGGCGGCCGATCTGCGCGAACTCGGCGAACTGGCCGAAAAATCAGACGTGCGCGTCGGCTTCGAGGCGCTGGCCTGGGGCCGCCATGTCAACGATTATCGCGACGCCTGGGAGATCGTGCGTCGGGCCGACCATTCGCGCATCGGGCTGATCCTCGATTCCTTCCACACGCTGGCGCGCAACTCGCCGCTGGCGCCGATCGCCTCCATTCCCGGCGATCGCATCTTCCTGGTGCAGCTCGCCGACGCGCCCAAGCTCGACATGGACGTGCTGAGCTGGAGCCGGCATTTCCGCTGCTTCCCCGGCCAGGGCGATCTGCCCGTCGCCGATTTCGTCAGGGCCGTTCAGGCGACCGGCTATGCCGGGCCGCTCTCGCACGAGATCTTCAACGACCAGTTCCGGGCGGGCTCGGCGCGGAGACTCGCGAGCGACGGCATGCGCTCGCTGATCGCGCTCGCCGACCAGACCCGAGCCTCGCTGCCGCCAAGGGCCCGCGTGCTCGGAGTCGAGTTCATCGAGTTTGCTCTCGACGAGGGCACCGCCGAGGAACTCGCAGCGCTGCTGCGCGCGCTTGGCTTCCGCCAGACCGGGGCGCATCTGAGCAAGTCCGTGACGCGCTGGACGCAAGGCGGCGTCAATCTCGTGCTCAACACCGAGAAGGACGGCTTCGCCCAGTCGCATGCGATCACCCACGGCCCCGGCGTCTGCGCCATCGGCCTGCGGGTCGAGGACGTCTCGCAGGCGATGGCGCGCGCAAAAGCGCTCAGGATCGCCGCTTTCGAGCAGCCGATCGCGCCGGGCGAAATGCATATCCCGGCGATCAGGGGCGTCGGCGGCGCGCTGATCTATTTTACGCAAGCCACGGGCGAACTCGGCGAGGTCTGGCGGCGCGAGTTCATCGCGGACGGGGCCGACGCCGAGCTGGCGCAGCCGCTGCTCGACAGCGTCGATCACATCTCCCAGTCGATGGACTATGAGGAGATGCTGTCCTGGCTCTTGTTCTACACCTCGCTGTTCAGGCTCGAGCGCATCCCGCAGCTCGCCATCGCCGATCCGGCGGGCCTGGTCGAGAGCCGGCCGATCATCAGCGACGACGGGGCGGTGCGCTTCGTGCTCAACGGCTCGCAGGCGACGCGAACCCTGTCCTCGCGCTTCGTCTCGGAGCATTTCGGCTCTGGCGTGCAGCACATCGCCTTCGGCGCGCCCGACATCTTCGCGGCGGTGGCCGCGATGCGGGCGGCGGGGCTGTCATTCCTCGACATACCGGAGAACTATTACGAGGATCTGGAGGCGCGCCACGGTCTGGAGCCCGCCTTCATCGACCTGCTTCGCGAGCACCACATCCTCTACGACCGCGACGGCGAGGCCGAGTTCCTGCAGGTCTACACCCATGTCTTCGCGCAGCGCTTCTTCTTCGAGATCGTCGAGCGGCGCAAAGGCTATGCCGGGTTCGGCGCGGTCAACGCGCCCGTGCGGCTGGCGGCGCAGGCCCGCGAGGCGCGGCCCGTGACGGTGCCGCGCCCGCTGCGGGACTGAAGGCCGCCTCAGGCGGCCACGCTCTCCAGCCCCTTCCAGTCGAAGACGACGCCATGGCCCGCCCGCCCAGGGGCGATGGCGAGTCCCTCCTCGAGCCGCAGCGGCTCCGCGATGTAGCGGTCGAGCCCGAAGCCATGCGCCTCCAGGAAAGATCCGTTGGGCGCGGCCGCCAGCAGATGGACCGTGACGTCATGGGCGCCATGCGAGGTGACGGGCAGGTTGAAGGCCTCCGCGAGGTGGGCGATCTTCATGAAGGGCGTCACGCCGCCGCAATTGGTCACATCCGGCTCGGGAAAGGTGACGCCGCCCTCGGCGACGAGCTGCTTGAATTCCCACAGCGTCCGCAGGTTTTCGCCCGCCGCCACCGGCACGCCACCCTCGCGCACGAGGCGGACATAGCCGGCGACGTCGTCGGGTATAATCGGCTCCTCCAGCCAGGTCAGCTCGGAGGGCTGGAAAGCCCGCGCGGCGCGGATCGCCTCGTCGGCGCTCCACTTCATGTTGGCGTCGGCCATCAGCGGAAAACCGTCGCCGAGATGCCGGCGCATGGCCGCGACCCGCGCGACATCCTCGGCGAGGCGCTTGCGGCCGACCTTCATCTTGATGGCGCGAAAGCCCTTGGCGAGGTTGCGGTCGGTCTGCGCCAGCAGCTCGTCCAGCGGCAGGTCGAGGTCGATGCCGCCGGCATAGCAGGTGACGCGGTCGCTATGGCCGCCGAGCAGCGACCAGAGCGGCTGACCCAGCCGTTTGCCCTTCAGGTCCCACAGCGCGATGTCGAGCGCCGAGAGCGCGAGCACGGTCGGCCCGCCACGCCCGCCATAATGCAGCGCCCACCAGACCTTGTTCCAGAGATGCTCGATACGGTCGGCGTCCTCGCCGATGACGAGAGCGGGACAGTCGCGCTTCAGCAGCGCGTCGATGGCCGCGCCGTTATGCCCGCAGGTATAGGTGTAGCCGACCCCTTCCGCGCCGTCCGAATCCCTGACCCTGACCGTGTTCAGTTCGAAGGCGGTCATCGCGCCATGCATGCTGTCGGTCAGCACGACATCCAGGGGAATGCGATAATATCCGCCTTCAATCGATTGAATTTTTGGCACCTTTTCCTCCCGTTCTGGTTGGGAGGAGCTTAGGAAATGAAACGCCGGGTGCGAAGCCACGCCCGGCGCATGCCGGCCCTCGGCAGCCGGGACGCTCAGCCGCGCAGCATCTCCATCGGCGCGGGATAGTAGCGGAAGCCCTCGCCCGCCTTGGCGAGGTTGCCGAAGCCCGGCCAGGCGAAGTGGAACGACATCACCGGCGTCTTGTTGTCCGCCAGCGAGGTCAGGAGCCGCACGCGCGACTGCACCGCCTGCTTGGGATCGCTGTCATAGGCGAATTCGAGGCGCGGGTTCTCGGTCAGCAGCACGGCATGGTGGGTCAGGTCGCCGAGGAAGGCGAAGGATTTTCCGCCCGAGGAGACGTTGAAGATGTGGTGGCCAGCGGTGTGTCCGGGCGCGGCGATGGCGGTGACGCCCGGCAGGACCTCGGCCTCGCTCTTGAAGAAGACGATCCTGTCGCGGACGGGGAGCAGGTTGGCGCGGGCATGGGCGACGAAGGCCTTGAGCGGGCCGCCGAGCTTGCCCTCGTCGGTCCAGAAATCGAAGTCGACCTGGCTGATATGGACGCGCGCATTGGGGAACAGCGCCTTGCCGTCGGCCGAGCAGATGCCGCCGATATGGTCGATATGGGCGTGGCTGCAGACGATGTCGTCGATGTCGGCCGGCCTGATCCCGGCCTCCTCCATGCTTTTCAGCAGACGCCCCGTGGTCGGCCCGAAGGCCTTGGAGAAACCCATGCCGGTGTCGAACATCACCAGCCGTTCGCCGAAATTGACGATCGGGATGTTCTGCTCCAGCACGACATTGTCGGTCGGCAGGAAAGAGTCCGACAGCATCTTGCTCACGGTCTCCTTCGACACGCCGAGGAAGCTGGATCCGGGATCGCCGAGCGGCAGCGGCCCGTCCGAGACGACGGTCACTTCAGCCTGGCCCAGCCCAAAGCGGTAGAAATACGGAGCCTGATTCTTGGCCAGCGGGGCCTTCGCCAGAGCCCCGCCGCCGGCCGGCAGGGTCGCTCCTGCGGCAAGCGCCGCGGCGGCGCCGAGGAAACCGCGGCGGCTGGCGCGCGGCTGCAGGATTTCGGTGTCGTTGGCTCGTGACATGGCTTCCTCCTCGGTTTGAACAGCCGTTCTGACGCCGGCTTCATGATGTTCGATGGGCCTGCTCGGCCCGCATCGGCGCAAGAATGCGCCCGCTCCGGTTGCACCGCCAATAACCCTTCGCTCTACCCCGCATAACCGAAAGCTGAGGCGCGCTGGCCATCCTGTCGCGGTGACGCTACCAAGGTCAGGCTCGCCTTGCGAGATGCACGAGGACATTCCATGGCGATGGATTTGCGCCAGCTCCGCTACTTCGCCGCGATCGTCGAGCAGGGCTCGTTCTCGAAGGCGGCGACCAAGCTGCGCGTGGCGCAGCCGGCGCTGAGCCAGCATCTGCGGCATATGGAGGACGAGCTCGGCGTCGCGCTGCTCCACCGCGGCACGCGCGGCGTGATGCCGACCGAGGCAGGCGAGCGGCTGCTGGCGCGGGCCAAGACCATACTGGCGGACTTCGCCGAACTGCGCGACGCGGTGCGCGGCGAGATGGCCGCGCCCGGCGGCGAGGTCCGCATCGGACTGCCCGGCACCGTCAGCGAACAGTTCAGCGTGCCGCTGATCGAAGCGGCCAAGGCGCGCTATCCCGCGATCCGCATCCGCATCGCCGAGGCGATGAGCGGCTTCGTGCTCGACTGGCTGCGGCGCGGCGACGTCGATCTGGCGGTGATCTACTCGACCTCGGACCCGAAGGGCCTCGGCATCCACCACGTCCTGACCGAGGAACTGTGCCTGTTCGGCGTGCCCGGCCTGACAGCCGTGACCGTCCCGCCGGGCGGCTCGGTGAGCCTTGCCGAGGCGGCGGCGGTCGATCTCATCCTGCCCGGCGTCGGACACGGCCTGCGCGACCAGATCGACGAGGCGGCCGGCGTCCAGACCACGATCCAGCCGGCGATCGAGATCGAATCCTACACCCAGATCAAGCGGCTGGTGGAGCGCGGGCTGGGCTATTCGATCCTGCCGCGCATGGCGGTGAGCGCGCAGGAGAAGGCCGGCATCGTCCAGACCTGGCGGATCGAGCGGCCATCGCTCTATCGCAAGGTCTACCTCGCCTATTCGACCGAGCGGCCGATGCCGGCGGCCGCGCGCGCCATCGGGCAACTGTCCTGGGAGATCCTGCGCGGGCTCGTGGCCGACGAGACCTGGACGGCGACGCTCGGCAAGGACGGCGATCCGCCCACCTTATACGGCTGATCGCGCTTTCGTCTTTGACAGCGGGGACTGAGAACCCGAACCTTGGCTTGCTCGGTTCTCCCTCGTCTTTGCGAGCGCAGCGAAGCAATCCAGCGTCTCGCGCAAACCTCTGGATTGCTTCGCTGCGCTCGCAAGGACGGGTGATGATCTGGCCAAGTCATAAGACCATGTCCGCCCGAGGATACGCCTGTGAAAATTCGCGCCGCCGTTCTGAACGCCAGCCCCGTCTCCGCGCCCTATGCGCTGAGCCGCCCGATGTCGATCGAGGAGGTCGAGCTTGCTCCGCCCGGCCCCGGCGAGGTTCTGGTCAGGGTCCGGGCGGCCGGGCTGTGCCACTCCGACCTGTCGGTGATCGACGGCAACCGGCCGCGCCCGGTGCCGATGGTGCTCGGGCATGAGGCCGCCGGCGAAGTGGTCGAGGCCGGCCCCGGCGTCAGCGACCTGAGGCCCGGCGACCGGGTCATCATGGTGTTCGTGCCGTCCTGCGGGCATTGCTCGCCCTGCAGCGAAGGCCGCCCTGCCCTGTGCGAACCCGGCAACGCCGCCAATGGCATCGGCGAGCTGATCGGCGGCGGGCGCAGGCTGTCCGTCAGCGGCAAGCCGGTGCATCACCATGTCGGCGTCTCGGCCTTCGCCGAGCACGCCGTGATCTCGCGCCATTCGCTGGTGAAGATCGAGGCCGACATTCCCCATGAGATCGCCGCCCTGTTCGGCTGCGCGGTGCTGACCGGGGTGGGGGCTGCGGTCAACACGGCCAATGTTCGCGCGGGCGAGAGCGTCGCGGTCGTCGGCCTGGGCGGCGTCGGCCTGAGCGCCCTGATGGGAGCCGCCGCCTGCGGGGCCGCGCGCGTCATCGCCGTCGATCTCTCGGAGGATAAGCTCGCCATCGCGGGCGAACTCGGCGCGACGGACTGCTTCAACGCCGGCGATCCCGGCGTGGTCGAGGCGATCCGGGCCGCGACCAGAGGCGGCGTCGATCACGGGCTGGAGATGGCGGGCTCGGTCAAGGCGCTCGACCTCGCCTACCAGATCACCCGGCGCGGCGGCACGACGACGACGGCGGGTCTCGCCAACCCCGCCCACACGCTCTCGCTTTCGCCGGTGCGGCTCGTCGGCGAGGAGCGCACGCTCAAGGGCTCCTATGTCGGCTCCTGCATCCCGGTGCGCGACATCCCCCGCTTCATTGACCTCTATCAGCGCGGCAGGCTGCCGGTGGACAAGCTGCTGACCTCGACCAGCGGGCTGGAGGGGATCAACGAGGGTTTCGACGCGCTGAACGAAGGCCGCACGATCAGGCATGTGATCGTGATGTGACCTTTGTCATTCCGGGGCGCGGCAAGCCCGCGAACCCGGAATGGCAGCGCTCTACCCGTGCTTGTGGACGATCGTCTTGGTCACCGCGAACTCCTCCAGCGCGATGAAGCCCTTTTCGCGGCCATGGCCGCTCTTGCCTGTCCCTCCGAAGGGCAGTTCGATGCCGCCGCCGGCGCCATAGCCGTTGATGAAGACCTGACCCGCCCTCACCCGCTTCGAGACGCGCTGCTGGCGGCCGCCATCCTTTGTCCAGACCGAGGCGACGAGGCCATAGGCCGTGGAGTTGGCCGCGCGGATCGCGTCTTCCTCGTCGCTGAACGGGAAGGCCGCGAGCACCGGCCCGAAAACCTCCTCCTGCTCCAGCCGATTGCCGCGCGGGACGGGTCCAAACAGCGTCGGCGTGACGAAAAAGCCGCCATTGGGCACGCCCTGCGCGATCTGGCCCTCGGCGATGACGGGAATGCCGGCCTCGCGGGCCTGGTCGACGAAGCTCTGAACGCGGCCGCGCTGTTTCGCGTTGATCACCGGGCCGCAATCGAGGTCCATCTCCGGCGTGCCGGCGCGCAGTTTGGCGAACTGCCCGGCGACCGCTCCCATGAATTCGTCGTAGATGCCCTGCTGCACGAGGACGCGCGAGCCGGCCGAGCAAGTCTGGCCGGTGTTCTGGACGATCGCCTTGCAGACGATCGGGACGGCTGCGTCGACATCGGCGTCGTCGAAGACGATCTGGGGCGATTTCCCGCCGAGCTCCAGCGTGCAGGCGACGTAGTTCTCGGCGCAGGCGATCTGCACCATCCTGCCGACCTCGGGCGAGCCGGTGAAGGACATGAAGCCGATGCCGGGATGGGCAGACAGCGCCGCGCCCGCCTCGTGGCCGCGCCCGGTCACGACGTTGATCGCGCCATCGGGAAAGCCGACCTCGCTTGCCAGAACCGCCAGCCGCAGCGCCGTCTGGCAGGCTTCCTCGGCGGGTTTCAGCACCACGGCGTTGCCCATGGCGAGCGCCGGCACGAGCGAGCGCCCAAACATCTGCGCCGGATAGTTCCAGGGCAGGATATGGCCGGTGACGCCATAGGGCTCATGCACGACATTGACGCTGTAGCCGTTGAGGAACGGCACGATATGGCCATGGACCTTGTCGGCCGCGCCGCCATAGAACTCGAAATAGCGGGCGCAGGCCTCGATGTCGGCCCTCGCCTGCGCCATCGGCTTGCCGGTGTCCTGCGCCTCGAGCAGCGCCAGTTCGTCAAAATGGTCGAGCACCTTCAAGCCGAGCCTCGCGATCAGCCGGCCGCGCTCGGCCGCCGTCAATTTGCCCCATGCGCCCTCATAGGCCGCGCGCGCCGCCTTGACGGCGTCGTCGATGTCGGCGGCGTTGCCGCAGGCGATGCGGGTGAACTCCTCGCCGGTGGCGGGCGCGAGCACGGCCATGGTTTCGCCAGTCCGCCCAGCGGTTTGGCGGCCATTGATGAAATGCTGAGTCATCTCGTTGCTCCAGAGATTCAAGGCGCGGGCGGTCTTGTGCCGAAGGGCGCATGCGCGCCCGGCCGCCGCAAGCAGGATAAAGCGATGCAGGCCATAACAGGAATCTATCGCCCGCGGGCGCATGGCGGGTTTGCGCTATGGAGCCCATCGCAAATCGCTATTTGACTTGGGAGCACGCGGCTGCCCGTTTCCACAAGGGACAGAAGGCGGGCCGACACAGCACGATGACGAACGCTCTCGATGGTATCCTGGTCGTGGCGCTGGAGCAGGCGGTCGCGGCGCCGAGCTGCACCTGCAAGCTCGCCGACGCCGGCGCGCGCGTCATCAAGCTCGAACGGGCGGAAGGCGATTTCGCGCGCGGCTATGACGATTACGCGAAGGGTCAGTCGTCCTATTTCGTCTGGCTCAACCGGGGCAAGGAATCCTGCCGGGTCGACCTGAAGACGCCCGACGATCTCGCCATGGTCGAGGCGATGCTGGGACAGGCCGACATCTTCGTCCAGAACCTCGCGCCCGGCGCGACGACGCGGCTGGGCCTCGGCCAGGAGGCGCTGCGGCAGCGCTTCCCGCGCCTGATCACCTGCGATGTCTCGGGCTATGCGCCGGGCACGCCGCACTACACCCGCAAGGCCTATGACCTGCTGGTGCAGGCGGAATCGGGGCTGTCCGGCATCACGGGCACGGACGCTTCAGGCCCCTCGCGCATCGGCGTCTCGATCGCCGACATCGCCACCGGCCAGGCGGCCTATGCGGCGATCCTGGAGGCGCTGCTACGGCGGGCGCGGACTGGACAAGGCTCCGCGATCCAGCTCTCGCTGTTCGACACGCTCGGCGAGCTGATGAACGTGCCTTACCTGACGCGCCGCTATGGCGGCATCGAGCCGCCGCGGCTTGGCCTCGCCCATCCTTCGATCGCGCCCTACGGCGTCTTCGCGCTGGCCGACGGCAATATCCTGATCTCGATCCAGAGCGAACGCGAATGGCTGATCCTCGCCCGCGAGGTGCTGGGCAGCGAGGCGCTGGCGAGCGATCCGCGCTTCGCCTCCAACGTGCTCAGGGTGCGCCAGCGCGCTGTGCTGGACGGGCAGGTGCAGGCGCTGCTCGGCACGCGGGCCTTCGCCGAGGTCGCGGCCGCGCTCGACCGCCACGCCATCGCCTATGGCACGGTTTCCAGCGTCGGCGATCTGATCACGCATCCTGCCGCCACCGCGCTGGCCGTCCCGACCGTCAATGGTCCGGTCGAGGTGCTCAGCCCCCCGGCGATCGTCGATGGCAAGCGCGTCACGATGCGGCCGGTGCCGACGCTCGGCCAGCATGACGAGGCGCTGCGGGCGGAGTTTGGGGCGGCGGCAGCTTTTGGCAACAACACCGCGTCATCCCGGACAAGCGGCGAAGCCGCGCCGATCCGGGACCCATTCCAGAACGCGCCCGGATAGCGATCTGGAATGGGTCCCGGGTCTTCGCTGCGCTTCGCCCGGGACGACATCGCAATTCAAAACATACATAGCGAGCCCATGACAGACGCCACAGACCACGCCGATATCCGCGACGCCGTCGCAAAGCTCAGCGCCGGTTTTCCCGGCGAGTACTGGCGCAAGCTCGACCGCGAGATGGCCTATCCCGCCGAGTTCGTCGCCGCGCTGACGGAAAGCGGCTTCCTCTCCGCCCTGATCCCTGAGGAGTTCGGCGGCGCGGGGCTTTCGCTTTCGGCTGCGACCGTGATCATGGAGGAAATCCAGCGCCAGGGCTGCAACGGCGCGGCCTGCCACGCCCAGATGTACATCATGGGCACGCTGCTGCGGCACGGCTCGGACGCGCAGAAAAAGCAATACCTGCCGGGGATCGCCTCGGGCGAACTGCGTCTGCAGGCTTTCGGCGTGACCGAGCCGACCAGCGGCACCGACACCACCAGCTTGCGGACCTTCGCCAGGCGCGAGGGCGACCATTACGTCGTCAGCGGCCAGAAGATCTGGACCAGCCGCGCCGCGCAATCCGACCTGATGCTGCTGCTTGCCCGCACCACCCCGCGCGACCAGGTCGCCAAGCGCACCGAGGGCCTGTCGGTTTTCATCCTCGACATGCGCGAGGCCTTGAACTCTGGCCTGACGATCCGGCCGATCCGCACGATGATGAACCACGCCACCACCGAGGTGTTCTTCGACAATGTGATGGTGCCGGCCGAAAACCTAGTCGGCGAGGAGGGCAAGGGCTTCCGCTACATCCTCTCGGGCATGAACGCCGAGCGCATCCTGATCGCGGCCGAATGCGTCGGCGACGCGAAATGGTTCGTCGACAAGGCCTCGGCCTATGCCAAGGAGAGGCAGGTTTTCGGCCGGCCGATCGGCCAGAACCAGGGCATCCAGTTCCCGATCGCCAAGGCCTACGCCAATATGCGCGCCGCCGAACTGATGGTGCGCGAGGCGACGCGGCTCTACGAGGCGGGAAAGGACTGCGGCGCGGAGGCCAACATGGCCAAGATGCTGGCGGCCGACGCCTCCTTCGAGGCGGCCAATGCCTGCGTGCAGACGCATGGCGGCTTCGGCTTCGCCGAGGAATACGATATCGAGCGCAAATTCCGCGAGACGCGGCTGTATCAGGTCGCGCCGATCTCGACCAATCTGATCCTGTCGTATCTGGCGGAGCATGTGCTCGGCATGCCGCGATCTTATTGAACTCAGGTTTCTCAGAATCGAGCGCGAGGAACCCCTCTCCTGTAAGGAGAGGGGCAGGGGTGAGGTGACGGACGCTCGACCAGTCCAGCGTCGTGCTGGCCGGTGCTGCGGTTGGGTTGTGCTCAATGCGGCGGGGCGCCGACCCCTCACCCCTGCCCCTCTCCCTCCGGGAGAGGGGTTCCCCGCGCCCGTTCATCAAAGGGTGCGAC
>JAESFX010000287.1_pt1 | contig 26848 bp, 25 predicted proteins | sample 9269501 | NCBI WGS metagenome assembly JAESFX01 (sample SAMN14515570, study PRJNA621655) | algae metagenome | isolation source: Desmonostoc geniculatum HA4340-LM1 and co-occurring heterotrophs from cave... | place: USA: Maniniholo cave, Kauai, Hawaii | collected 2009-07-28
AAGGTAATCAAACTTGGGCTGAGCAACAAATACAAATCTTCCAACCAAATCAAATCAATTTACTTAGGAGTAAACCTACTATGTCTAACATTGCAATCTCTAACTTACGTCCTGCTGGTGCTGATTTGTTCCAAGATTCCGAAAACTTTTTACATGAATTGACAGAACAAGAAATCGCAGATGTTTTAGGTGGTGCTAGAGTGATTATTTTATTCACAGCACTTTGCTTCGAGTGGTAAGTATCTAAGTTATAAAACTTAGAACTTCGATGAAAATTGCAGCCTAAGGTAATCAAACTTGGGCTGAGCAACAAATACAAATCTTCCAACCAAATCAAATCAATTTACTTAGGAGTAAACCTACTATGTCTAACATTGCAATCTCTAACTTACGTCCTGCTGGTGCTGATTTGTTCCAAGATTCCGAAAACTTTTTACATGAATTGACAGAACAAGAAATCGCGGATATTTTAGGTGGTGCTAGAGTGATTATTTTATTCACAGCACTTTGCTTCGAGTGGTAGTAAATATTTAAAAAAGCATCTAATTTCTAAAATTTAGAAGTTAGATAAAAATTACAGCCCAAGGCAATCAAGCTTGGGCTGTTTTGCGTTATTGATATAGCGGTTGCTAACTACATGAACTACATGAGATCTTTAACATAACTACACATCTCCCACACTCCCAATGCCCTGCTAATTTACAACTTGGCTACCATGACTGCGGGGGTCATCTTGACTAGCTGTTGGTGTTACTGGGGCTGAAAATTTGGAAACTTGTCCACTGGTTTGACCATAGGGGAGAGACGAACCAGTAACTAAAGCCTCTAAGTTACTAGCCATAATCGTGCGGGGTTGATCGCCGATCGCTTGGGCAATGGTTTCCCCACCCGATTTCAAAAACACAAAATGCGGAATTCCATCCACACGATATTTCAACATTTCTGGTAACCACTTGGTATTATCCACATTCAGCATCACAAAATTTAGCTTGTCGGCATATTCTGTTTCCAGTTGAGCGATATCTGGTGCCATTTTTTGGCAAACAGTACACCAATCAGCGTAAAATTCCACTAGAGATGGTTTACCGTTGGTCATTGCTACTTCTAGCGGTGTGGACGCTTCACTTAATTTAGCGAGGGAAGCCGAAGTTGTTTCAGTTCGCAATCCTAAGAAAAAGGCAACGCTAAGGGCGATCGCTACGATTGCAATTAAGAAGTTTCTCAAGCGCTTCCCTAAGGTGGATTCAGACTTTTCGGGAGAGGTTACAGGTGAATCCGTACTCATAACAGAATTATTACAACTTATTAAGTAGTGTCTTCTTCAGTTTACCTGACTCGAACCGCTCTGAAGAAACACTCTTATAGGACTTACGCACTGTACAAATGCATAGTAGTGTGAATTAACGATGCTCCCGGTTGTTTCAGGCTTTTCTTAACGATCGTGCGATCGTAAATAGACTGTAGGGGCACACAATGCTGTGCCCTTAGGAAAGATGCTCTACCCATATTTGGTATTTATTGTCAATGCGTAAGTCCTATCTTAGCGGGGAGTGGGAATGGCTTAGGTGAAGTAACTGGAGCTACCCCAGAGAAAATTATGGAGTTTGTAGCTGGGCAAGTTGCATCTTTTAGGAGCTTTTTTAATCCCAGGACTTACGCAAACAATAGCCAAAACCCTTATTTTCACGTAGGGGCAATTCATGAATTACCCCTACAGCGTGTACTTTTGCGTAAGTCCTAAATCCAATAACTGCTGTTAAAAACACCAGCAAATGTTTATTAATTTATAGCTTTTACTGATTTAAATCAGACAATTAAAATATTCATAATAACTGAAATACTATGAATTTGCTATGAAATTTTACCGCTAAAGTTATTCATATATTGAGTGATTCATATCAACATTTATTAGGCATTTCATCGCAATAATTTCCAAAAATGAGCAGCTTCATTGATGTTATTTATCACAATACTGCTGGGATTAACTATGTTTATCCCTATGCAGGATTAAAACCTACCAATGTTTTCGGAACCGAGAAAATATTGAGATTGGCGAGTCAATTTAAAATCAAGCCAGTATGTTACATTTCCACCATCGCAGTTTTTGAGTCACCTGGTGATGCGGGAAAAGTAGTAACTGAATCGGATAGACTCATTCATAGTGAGGGAATGAAACTTGCCTAATCCCAGAGTAAATGGGTGGCAAAAAAGTTGATAATGATAGCAGGCGATCGGGGAATTCCAATTTCAATTTACGGACCACCATTTATTTATGGGCATAGTCAGACAGGGACTTGGTATAAAGATTATGTAATATATCCCCCCGAATAAGCCTTAAAAACGAGAGAATAACCTTCTCAAAGTCCTCCTTAAAAAAGAGGATTTAGGAGGATATAAAGCTTTGGATACTTCAGCCGCCACTTTTAAAACATCTCTTAGAATGACCCCATGCATCAATGCCCTTTCTCGAATAAATAATTGTAGATTTTGGATTTGGGATTTCTTCCACAAATAAATTTGCTTCCTATCAGGCCTTTTAAAATATTAAATTTTGAATCTTAAATTCAAAATGGAAAATTTAAAATCTAAAATTCGTTGAAGGCAATGTCTTCAGGACAATGCATATTGTTGTTAACTCTCAAGGATGCTTGAAAATGTGGGTTTGGCATACTAAAACAAAGTCTGTGCAATGTGTATTGCCGTTGTTAACCCTTGAGGTAATACATATTAATGGGCAATTGAAGGTATTAGCACATGGCGCTCTTGAGGAATTGAGAAATTATTCAAGGGATGCCAAGAATCTGGCCGAACTGTTGGTATGCCTAGACAAGTGGCTTGAGGATCGCGCTCTTACTGCTTCAGGTATTATCGGCTCTGAGTGCAGATCCCTTCTGGATCAAAAATTGCATTGGGTAACAAATTCATTGTCAATTTCTGAACAAATCAGAGGAGAATCTCTTGTTTTCGTAATTCAAGTAGGCAAAACTAAGGAATTTATTGCTGATAATGTTACTTTTGCAGATTCAGTACTTGCTTCTTCTATGGTCGCGGCTGCGGGTAGCTTACCCAAAAGTAGGGGTACAAATTATCAATCGCCTCAAGTTGGGGAACTCGCCCACCGCGCTGTATTTGTAACGGAATGCCTCCCGAATGCTAGTTTACCTCAATCCGAAAGTAAAAATCATTTTCTGATCGATCGGCAAACAATCGAAGAGGTGAATAAGGTTGTAACCCAGGGATTGGAAATTCGCCAAAGATTAGATATCGACCATTTAGTAGTATCAGTGCGCTTCCCAGTATCTGTTAATGCTGACTTGCTTAATTCCTGGCTCAGCACCATAAAAACTCCGTTTCCTCAAGGATTTTTGATGAAAAGTAACAGTTGGGAACTTATAAGCTGTACACCAGAGCGGTTTATTTCTATTGCTGACTCAAAACTTAAAGTGCAAATTCTCGCTGGAACCTTCCAAAAGGGTAAGGATTTTGACAAAAGTAGTTTAATGGATGAGCATCAAGCCGCTCGAAATGCTCTTTGCTCTATTGTGGAAGAGGTGGTGGGAAAACTTGAATTAAAAGTGGACTGTAACTTGGTTGAATTTGACGAAATTACACACTTCCACTCAGTATTTGAAAAAGCTCACCACAGCAATACCTCTATGCTCTGGACTTTGGCGCATCTTACACCTAGTCCGGCTACTGGAACACAAGACAGCGATACACAGTCTGCGATTCAACAATTAGAAGGTCGGACTCGTGGTTACTACGGTGGTTGCTTTTTTCTGAGAACTCCCGGTTGTCTGGAAAGCTTAGTGTCTATCCGTTCTATTTTTCATCTTGAAAATAGCGAAGTTGGCGAAATGATTGTGGGAGCAGGGTTAAAGAAGGGATCGACTTTGAGTAGTGAATCAGCAGAAATCATTTCAAAGGCTACTAGTTCAGCAAAATTACTAGGTGTAAAGCTAGCAAAGTAATAATGAACCCATTGGAAAAAAGGAGTCTGGGAAGCACTGGTCTAAAGTTAACTCGTCTGGGGCTGGGCACTGAAAATCCAGAATGGTGCGTTAGAACTAATATCCATAACGCACCTTACTAGCTAGAGATTTATATCAAATTGGAAGCTTTGTAATTAAGATGTTTAATCCAAAATCCAAAGTTGGTGTTAACTCACAAAATCGCTCCAGTTTCTTTCAAATAAACCCGTGTAAATGGTTCATCTTCACCCAAAGTGTAGTCCTCAATTAACCCTTTGCGACGAATAGAAATGTCGTTGCCTTTTTTAATCACCACAGTAGAACCGTCAAAAACATCCCGCGCCAAGATCGTCTCAGTTTCTGTGGGATTATCTAAAACTACAATATTACTGCGGTGGTAAAACATACCCTCTTGCTCTAATATGTCTTCCTCATACTCAGCAATCAACAAATCAAGTTTGGGATGACGCAGCAAAGTTTGGACGTTGCTGTTGTAATCTTTGCTTAATACTTTTTTCGAGCGATTCACAAAAACTGCGTCACGACAAACAGCGCCGATTGTCCAATCGGGATGTTGCAAAAGAATATGGTCAATTGTTGTTTGCAGTTCTTCAACTGAGATTTTATTAAAGGTAATAATCGGTATCCTGGCATCTGTACCAGACTCAAAAAACGTTTCTAAAATATGAGCAGGCACGTCAATGCTTTCACCTTCAGAAGGTTTCAGATGCATTAAAATTCCTGGTGCAGCGTTGATTTCCAAGATAGCGAAATTACTCGATTTCCAAGATTCTGAGAGACTTTTGGTAATGACATCAATACCCAAACAAGTAAGCTGAAAATGTTGGGCAATATCTTGGGCAAGGATAATATTGTCATCATGAACTGCGTGCGTTGCATTGATGCTTATACCCCCAGCGGAAAGATTGGCGACTTTACGCAGGTAGACAGTGCGCCCTTTCTCAATCACACTGTTCAAAGACAAACGCTGTTCGTCTAGATAGAGTTCCATCGCATCATCCACCAGGATTTTACTCATGGGAGAGGTGGGTGAGTCTAAGCGTGCAGGTTTGCGGTTTTCTTGGCGGATTAATTCGGCGATGGTTGAGTCCCCATCACCAACAATTGATGCTGGACGGCGTTCTGTAGCGGCGACGAATTTGCCATCGACACACAACAAGCGAAAATCGAATCCTGAAATGCTTTTCTCTACTATAATTCGGGGTAGCTGGTCTTCAGGAATCGCTGCTGCTGCCCTAGCATAAGCAGATTCCAGTTCTTTTGAGTCTTGCACGTCAGCTGTGACGCCAATTCCTTTGTGACCTACCACTGGCTTAACTGCTACTGGGTAGCCAATGTCTCTGGCAGCTACCAAAGCTTCCTTTTCAGAAAAGACAATATCGCCTTCTGGTACGGGAAAACCCAGAGTTTTCAAAAATGCCTTACAGTCGTCTTTGCGGGTAGTAAATTCCGAATCCAGATGGCTATCACAGTTAAATGTTGTTGCTACCCCCCGGACATGTTTTTTCCCAAAACCGTATTGCATCAATCCTTCTTCCCACAAATAAAATGCGGGAATACCTTTTTCGTGGGCTGTTCGCAATAGGGCGTAGACTGTAGGACCACCGTAGACAGATGCGCGGAATCTAGCTTGCAGCTTTACTAGTCGCTCTTCAAAGTAAAAGTCTTCGTCTTGGGTGATGGCTTCAAACCAATCCCAAACAAAGTAGGCTACTTCTCTGGTTGTGCGTTCGTGGAGGGATTCGATGCTAATTCGCGTGTATTTTGGATATGGCTTGACACTCCAGTGGTTGAGGTGCAAATCCATGTCCAGTTTTCCGACTTGTGACGCTACTTGGGCAAAGAGATGGGCATAGGATTCGTAGCTTTGGTCACGTAAGTGGGGATAGCGATCGCCAATCTTTGAAATATAATCCTCAATAGGCAAAGGCTCTCTAAACTCAACTAAAGCAAAATCAAATACTAGTGCCCCTCTATCTAAATAAGGGTTAGCTCCAATGTAATGCTTGAAGTTGAAAATATCGAATACATCCGTTCTTCTAGCATTAATCCGGACTAAATCACTACTTTTTTGTTGAACCATTGATTACGAACCTTTGGCTAAACACCCTGAAACAGTGCTGAGTAAAAAATAAAATTAATTGCATTTAGCACTCAGCAATCCTGCAATTAATTTTGGGGAGCGATGGCTTTGCCATTGAACCGAAACTACCCTAGCGATATTACTGGGCATCTTCAACTATCTCCAGACATAATTAAAGCACCATGCATCAGTAAAAAACTCATTCTATATAATTCATCCTCATGAATAATCAAAGATATAACCATTGAAAGGTGCGATAGGTTACCAATAATTTGTATAAATGTATATAGGGTATTAATAAATAGGTATTGAGGAGACAGCAAAGTATGAATGGCACACAAGCTGCTCTAAGAGATGAAGTTAGACTACTGGCTGAGGAAGCTTTTCACCGCAAGCTGATTTCTGGGCATGGAGATGGGCCAGACATCAAAGAGTATCAAATTGTCTACCAAGGTAAACCCAGGCATCTCCCACTAGAACAAGCACGTTTTTTCTTGACTAACTTGCTTTACAGAAGCCGAGTTCATTAAATAATCCGTCAGACAATTTTAGATTTTAGATTTTGGATTTTGGATTGATCCGACGGGTCAATTCAATTCTAATTTCTGAATTCTGGCAGCGAATCCGAGTTTTGGAATTTTTCAAAAATCAAATACCAGTCCTATAGCTAAAATTAGTATTAATTACTTAAGTTAAACGAAAAATCTGCGATCGCCAATTACCAATATCATGAATAATGCCTCTAGAAAATACCTCTAGAGGCTCTTGACATAGGACTTTTTTTTGGTAAGAATCTTTCGGCTGAACTGCGATCGCTAATTTTCATCCTACTTTTTGCAAGTAATCTCCCAAATGGAAGATATTACAACTTGAATTGTCATGGTTTATTGAGATTTATCTAAATCAAATCAGGAGCCATTATGTTAGAAAGTAATCCTAAAAGACAGTTAGTAATTATTGGCGGAGCAGAAGACAGAGACGGAGATTCCAAAATTTTGCGGGAATTCGTCCGCCGCGCTGGAGGTACAAAAGCGAACATTGTAATTCTGACGGCAGCGACAGAACTACCGAGAGAAGTGGGAGAAAATTATATTAGAGTGTTTGAGCGATTGGGAGCCGAGAATGTCCGCATCATTGATACAGAAACTCGTGATGATGCGTCTTCATCTACGGCATTGCAAGCTATTGATAAAGCAACTGGGGTATTTTTTACTGGTGGAGATCAAGCCCGCATCACCAGCATCCTCAAGGATACTGAAATCGATGTGGCGATTCACAAACGGTTTGCTGAAGGCGTAGTTATTGCAGGCACCAGCGCCGGAGCGGCTGTAATGCCAGATAAAATGATTGTCGAAGGTGACTCCCAAACCCATCCTCGCATTGAAACTGTGGAAATGGGTCCCGGTATGGGATTTCTCCCAGGAGTGGTAATCGACCAGCATTTCTCTCAGCGGGGACGATTGGGACGCTTAATTTCTGCTTTAATACTAGAACCTGCTGTTTTGGGATTTGGTATTGATGAAAATACTGCGATGGTTGTGACAGATAGTCAAATTGAAGTGATTGGTGAAGGTGCAGTCACAATTGTCGATGAATCAGAAGCTACTTATAACAATGCCGATGAAATTTTGAAGGATGAGTCGTTGGCGATTTGCGGAGCGAAACTTCATATCTTACCACATGGCTTCAAATTTGATTTGAAAACCCGCCAACCTATCCTGAGTAATGGCTCTGCGGTAAATGTCTCTGTAGCAGTTAGTTGATTTATGACTGACTCTGTGGTTCTATTTTCCTTGCCTGTGCGTCACTCCTGGGGATAAAAATTGGCGATCGCTAGTTACTATTTCTTCTATGTTAAGAATTAGTTAATAAACGTTTAATTGAGCAAAATGCAGTCATTATAAAATACTGGGAAAATGTAAATAATTTCCCAGTATTTTAGTATCGTAGCTACTGTTAGTAACTTGACCATGAAGACAATTATATTAGCTGCTGGTGTTGGACGACGCTTGGGTAAAGACGGACAAATCCAACCCAAATGCTTACTGAAGTTTAACGGCAAATCTTTATGAGGAAGTAATTCGGGATTTGCTATTAGAAACTCCAGAAACATTTGGTTACGAAGACATCACTGGTTTACCTTGGATTGAAATCGATTTTCCAGAGGATATTCAACGTGCCCAAAACCAGACTTTACTTGAAATTGAAATAGCATAAAATAGAAATTTGGCAAAATCAAAATTCAGAAGTCAAACAAGTTTAAATCTTCTATAAACACACAAGATTTATAGCGATTTCTTCTATAGGACTTACGCAAAAGTACACGCTGTAGGGGCAATTCATGAATTGCCCCTACGTGAAAATAAGGGTTTCGGCTATTGTTTGCGTAAGTCCTATTCTAGTTAAGTGAGGTACAGATAAGATTTTGAAACGCAAAGGGACGCTAAGTAAAGCGCTCCAGGTACGCAGAGATTTGTACCTCAGCAGACTAGGAAAAGCTATATCTGGGGACAAAGCAAATAAAATTTCCTAACGGGGACAAAAGTCATTCGTAACCTAGATTATGAAACAACCGGCGAATTAGCCTCCTTAGCCTGCGCCCAAGCCAGCTTCGCCGATGAAATGTTGGTACTTTACGGCGATTTACTATTTAGAAGCTATATCTTGCGGGATTTATTAGAATGTCCTGGAGAAATTGTCGCTGTGGTTGATTCTGTAATCAACTCTAAATCAGTTAGCGGTTCCCCTGACTATGCTTATTGTTCAATTCCAGATGACCTTTCCATCTTCGGACAAGATGTTAACCTGTTGCACATCTCCAAAGCAACCCAAACCCAACTGGGGAATTCCTGCGGACGCTGGATAGGAATGCTACGCTTACGCAGTCAAGGTAGACAGTGGGTAAGTGAAGCACTCAAAGAATTGCAAACGCGATCGGAATTTAACAGTTTAGGTTTGCCAGAATTATGCAATTATTTAATCGAGCAAGGCAAACCAATCAAAGTGCTTTATATTCGCGGTAATTGGTTAGATGTTAATTCTTTAGATGACCTGGATTTGGCCTTTCAATTGAAACAATAGGGAATGGTGGTGTAGCACCCAAAGCAGAAACAGGTTCAATCTGGGTGAGTGTTGGCGATCGCAGCAGAATGTTGGTAATGACAAGATTTTCAAGGCAGGGTTTATTCTAGATCGCAAAGACGCAATAAATCGTTGTCTGGCGATTTATTGCGTCTTTTGCTTTAATTGGTGGACTTTGCGTTTGATACAGCAGTTCCGGCTAATTAGTTATGATTCCCGAATCTATGCAGAAAACCAAAAACCCTTCCCCTCTGCTCAAGAGCTCCTCTGCCCCCCTGCTGCCTTAATGATAAGTCTTTAACCGGACATGATATGAGTCACTGTAAGTTTGTAACTACTTTTTTGAAACTTGTTCTTCCTCAACAAATTCTGGTAATTCATTGGGGGCACCGCAAGCAGAAATATTGCCTGTAAAATTTACATCCGCCATCAGTTCTGGATGTTCCTGCTGGCGCTGGGTGATTTGTTCGCGGGTGAGAATCTTCGATTCATCAAAACCAAGCTCGATTTCGGTGTGTAAACCGTTGTACTTAACTCGCTTGAGGTTGTAAAAACGTTTGTTGAGAGTAGTTTTTACAAAAGCCTTCAAGCAACCTAAAAGATATTTGCGTTTAAAGGGATCTTTCACAAACCAGTACTCAATGGTTTTGCGGAGGTAAAAACGGGCATAGTTTCGCAATACTCCTTTGAGAACATCCTCCCGTTCCATTGCGTCTGGTTTCATAATTGGCGTCACGAAGTTATATTGAGAATAATCCCGAACTTCTACGCGATCGCCTAAATCTTCAAATAACTCGGAAAATGGCCAAGGTGTAAACATATTCCAGTTGGCCATGTCTGTTTTCCAATCCAAAGCCATCTGATAGGTTTGCTCAATTGTCTCTGGGGTTTCGTTCTCCAAACCCATAATAAATTGAGCCTCAGCAACCATGCCATTTTGCTTTAACAGTTGAATCGCCCGCTTATTTTCTTCGATAGTCGTTTCTTTGCGAAACAAATTCAACTTTAGCTGTGCTGCTGCTTCTGTACCCAAGGAAACATGAACTAGTCCAGCTTTGCGGTAAAGAGGTAATTCTTGCTCATCCCGCAAGATATCTGTCACCCGTGTATTGATTCCCCAGTAAACACCCAGATTGCGTTCGATCAATTCGTTACATAGCGCAATAAATTTGGGTTTGTTGATGGTTGGTTCTTCATCGGCAAGAATGAAAAAACCAACTTTGTGTTTTTTCACCAAGATTTCAATTTGATCGACGAATTTCTTGGGACTACCAGAACGATATTTGCGCCAGAATTTCCACTGAGAACAAAAACGGCAGGTGAAAGGACATCCTCTAGCATAGTTGGGAACTGCCACCCGCACGTTGAGAGGAGTATAAATATATTTTTTCCAATCTAATAGATCCCAATCTGGGGTAAGGGTATCTAAATCAGCAATGGGGGGATGGGCTGGTGTAGCGATGACTTGCCCATCTTCTAGGAAAGCAATGCCTAAAATATTCCGGCGATCGCTCTCTAAAGTATTATTAGCGATCGCCTTCATCAAATTAACTGTAATCTCTTCTCCTTCTCCCCGAATAATATAATCTACCCAAGGAGCTTCACTCAGAACTTCATTATACATATAGGTAGGATGAACCCCACCCATAATTGTCTTAGCTTGGGGACAAACTTCTTTAACTATCTTTAGAGTTTTTTGAGATTGGTAAATCATCGGTGTGATTGCTGTTGCCAACACCACATCCGGCTGATGCTTGGCGATCGTCTTCGCTAAAACATCATCCGCAATATAATCGGTCATGGCATCAATAAAACAAATATCGCTAAAGCCCGCTGTCTTCAGTGCCCCACCAACATAGGGAACCCAACTTGGTGGCCAATTCCCAGCAATTTCTGCACCACCAGAATGGTAATTGGGTTGAATCATCAGAATCCGCATAATCTACCTCCTAATTCTTACCAGAGGACTCAACGATTGAAAATATCCAACTTCCAACAGCTTTGCTTCTATAAAATTCCAAAGCGAGAAAGATTTATGAATAAATAAATGTTTGCTAATTGATGTAAGATAAAATAAATATGCAAAAACTTACCAATTTAAATGCTGGTAAAAATTTATCATTTTGCAATTTTTGACTTTTATGGAATTAAGCTCATTTCATAACTATAAAGCTATTTATTTTTCTGGGTCAATAAGCTTTCTCAAAATTTAATGTTCAGACGCTAACAATAGCTAAATTCATCTAAGGCGGAAGCTGCCGCTCCGACTTCTCTCGGTGTCCTCTGTGTCCTCTGTGTCGACTGTGGTTCGATTTTCCACTTATGCGTAAGTCCTATATCATTAGGGACTTCCAGAAAATAAATTATCCCAAATTATTTGTAAATTTGTAGGGGCGCACAGCTGTGCGCCCCTACTATGGAATATTTTTTTCCTTGGAAGTCCCTTAACATTCACCAGAGTGGAACTTCCGAATCTAAATCCCTAATAAAGTTTTCAGATAATTCTGTCTCAAATACAGACTCCATTTGTTTTTTTATGAAGAAGAATTCAGGAGTCAGAATTCAGCATGAGGATGCGGCGCAGATGCTGCTGTGATTATTTATTATTTAAAACCAAAATGGGTAGAGAACAGAGTCCTATAGCTTAAGATAATGAGTCGATGGTTTAAAATCAGGCGAAACTCTGATGCTGACATTTACCAAACTCAAACCACCCAATTACGATACAGCAGTCACTTTGACTCTGGCGCTAACAGCAGAAGAACGTACCCGCAGTCGTCATCGCTTTGAAACCGAAGACGGGAAGGTTGTATTTTTACATTTACCCAGAGGAACTGTCTTACACGATGGCGATATTCTCCAAGAAGAAATCGATCGCAGTTTAATTAGAATAACTGCAAAACCAGAACTAGTGATGACTGCCTTTGCGGAAACACCACTTTTATTACTCAGAGCAGCATATCATTTAGGAAATCGCCATGTACCTGTAGAAATTACTCCGACTTATTTACGCTTGTCCTCAGATTCGGTTTTACGCACAATGTTGGAACAACTGGGATTAGAAGTTAAAGAAGAAATTTTACCGTTTCAGCCAGAATTAGGAGCTTATGGACAACACCATCACGCTCACTGATAGCCATTTTTTAAATATTTTACAGTTGGCTAGTCCTGCTTTGCCTGTGGGAGCATATAGCTATTCTGAAGGCTTGGAAACATTGGTAGAAAATGGTACGATCGCTAACCACACACATCTCAAACATTGGTTACAAGCCCAATTAACTTACGGGGCAATTCGACTAGAGGCAGGGGTAATGGCGCGAGCTGAGAAATCCGCAAAAATGGGTGATGTTGAGTCTTTATGCTCTTGGAATCTGTGGTTATCCGCTGCTAGGGAAACAGAAGAATTACGCGCCTCTAGTTGGCAAATGGGGCGATCGCTCATCCAATTACTTGGTAAACTAGAACCGGAGATTCTACCCATAACCAATAGTATAGGTAATCCTTGCAATTATGCGATCGCTTTTGGCATTGCCCTTGCCCACTGGCAAATTAACATCCAAGCCGGATTATTAGCATATCTGCACAGTTGGGCAAGTAATTTAATTACAGCCGGCGTCAAACTGATTCCCCTGGGACAAACAGCAGGACAGCAGTTATTACTAGATTTGCAACCATTAATTAGTACTATGGTATTGGAAATACTAGCGTTGGAAGACGAACAACTCAGCTGTTGGAGTTGGAGTTTATCCCTAGCGAGTATGCAGCACCAAACGCAGTATACAAGGTTATTTAGGAGTTAGGAGTTAGGAGTTAAAAGTTAAGAGTTAGCAGTTAAGAGTTATTATTCTCCCTATGCCCAATGACAAATGACAAATGACTAATGACTAATGATAAAAAACGCATTTAGAGTAGGTGTTGCTGGCCCCGTTGGTTCTGGGAAGACGGCTTTGGTGGATGCTTTGTGCAAGACGTTGCGTGAAAAGTATCAAATTGCAGTGGTGACAAATGATATTTATACTCAAGAAGATGCTCAATTTTTAGTACGTTCTCAGGCTTTAGCAAGCGATCGCATTTTGGGTGTAGAGACTGGAGGTTGTCCTCATACTGCCATCCGTGAAGATGCTTCTATGAATTTAGCAGCAATTGAACAACTAGAGGAACGTTTTACTGATTTGGATTTAGTATTTTTAGAAAGTGGCGGTGATAATTTGGCTGCTACCTTTAGTCCAGAATTGGTAGATTTAACAATTTATGTCATTGATGTTGCCGCTGGTGATAAAATACCCCGCAAGGGTGGTCCCGGCATTACTAAATCTGATTTATTGGTGATTAACAAAACTGACCTTGCACTTTATGTCGGTGCAGATTTAAGTGTCATGCAACGAGATGCAAAAAAAATGCGCGGCGATAAACCTTTTATTTTTACTAATTTGAAAACTCAATCAGGGCTTGCAGATGTGATTAACTTTGTCTGCACAAATATTTGTTAGAGGGTATGGGAGATGGGGAGCAGGGGGAGAATAAATGTAGAGACGTAGCACTGCTACGTCTCTACTCTAATATTTTCCTAAACCTTTAGAACGTGAAAGTTGTTCTTAGGGTACCGATAATTGCATCATCGTTACCACTGTTTTGGCCAGGAGAAGTCAACCAAATCACGCCAGGGGTGATTGAGATGTTATCTGACACGCGATATTTATAGAAGCCTTCAAAGTGATAAGGTACATCATTACCAGCTAAACCTGGAGCTAAGCCTATTCGGTTACGGGAATAAGGTTCCGCACCAGCAAAAATGCCCAATACGTTACCTTTTTTACCGAAGTCAGGCAAGGCTATCCCAAGACCGTAACTCCAAGCTTCAAAATCATCACCTGCGCCGAAGCCTGTGACATCATGGTAAGAAATGAAGCCACTAACTGACAGTTTGTCACTGGGTCTGAAGGCTGCCGATATACCGTAAGAATTACTGGAAGCTGCGTTGATGAGGGTGTTAGCTTGACCAGTACCTACGACCGGGCTACCAGCATTTAAACCAAGACCTGCATCAAATAAACCGGTGCTTCCAGCACCATGATAACCGTGAACGTAGGTAGCAGCGATCGCTATGCTATCTCCAACACTAAAGTTCAACTGTCCTAAAGCAGCATAATTACCCTCAAACAAACCTTGATTGACTCCAGGATTACTAGCATTTGACGCCAAATAACCTACGGTGAGTGAACTTGGTTTGAAAATGTTACCACCTTTACCAAAGGGTAAAGTAAATGCCGCACCTGCACCACCACCAATGCGATAGATGGGACTTTCAGAAGCAAAGGTAGACAACGCGCCATTACCACCGTCATAGTCCTCAAAGTAAGGGTTATTGGTAGCAACATAATCGCTGTGAATACCTCCGGTAGCCGCAATGTAAACTTGGGCTGGACCTATAGGTACGTAATACGCCAACCAGTCTATGTTGACACTGTTATTGGTGCTTCCACCGTTGAGTTGAAACGTTTGTGTGCCTTCAGCAGTACTTATAGGAAGACCACCATCATCCACTTGACTAAAGGCTGTTGCATTCCCAGCCGCCAGACGGGTGTGCAGCACATCTTTACCCGTGAAGCTGGTTTGCAAGTCTAAACGTACCCTATCTTGGAAGACAGTATTGTTAGCATCGCCAGTGTTACCGCCAAATATATCAGTAACGGCAAAAATAGCTTCACCCACCAATTTTGTCGTAGTGGAAAACTGATTTGCTTCTAATTCAGCAGTACGCGCTTCTAAAGCATCTACTCGACCACGCAAAGTTGCCAGTTCCGCCGAAAATTCTTCTTGCAAACGCTGGAGGGTCGCCAAATCCTGTTTTGTCACCAAGTCAGCAGTTGCTGTGGCAATCAGTTCATTAACCCTATCCAAACAAGCATTCAAACCTGCGGCAAATTCATAACGAGTCAATGCGCGGTTACCACGGTAAGTGCTATTGGGATATCCTGCAATACAACCGTAGCGCTCAACCAGGGATTGCAAAGCTTGGAATGCCCAATCAGTCGGCTGTACGTCAGAAAACTGAGAAACTGATGTAACCTGAGACAGTGAATTCTGCTTCTTGCCTTCGCTGCTGTAGCGATTAACTTGTTCTAGGATTTTATTATCATCAGTCTTTGCTTGGGCAACCAAAAATTGTTCAGCAGTTGGTTGCTGTGCTTGCATCGATAGTGAAGCGCCAATAGCTTCTGATGCTTCCGTTTGAACAGCTTTTGCCTTTGCATCTTCAGAAGAGCTTGCTATTTCAGTAGCTATAGCCCTAGCGGAAACCAATACCGTCACTCCCAAAACTACTGGACTTAGTACCAGAGTTTTCCACAATAAATGAGACATTTTTTTATTTTCCTTTCCCAAAAAAGACCCAAAATCACTGGGTTCAAGAAAAAGAGAACAAGCAATTATTCTACTTGTTGAAAATCTTATCAGATTGTAGCGACCTCAGCTATGTCTGGCAGAATTTTTACCTATGAAGAATCGTAAAGTCTTACAGATGGCTTGTTTGGCAAATAGAGCGTTGTGAGCATTCAGCACCCAGGAATCAGAAGTCAGAATCTAGTATCATGTTCTCCCAAATTCTGACTCCTGAATTCTGACTCCTGAATTCTGAAAAAGTCTTTATCCTGCTATTTCGCTAGCTTTTGACCCATTTCTCGACTTTACCTTCTTATTTTTGACCCTGATTTGCGGTAGGTCTTTTTTATCTTTGTAAAAGTAACAGATTTCCACCAGAGTCGGCCATATTTCTAGAGAGCCGTGAAATTGGCTAATAACATCGTCGATAATTCTGGAGACGTTTTGCTGAAAAAAGTCGGGTTCAAACCCATAAAAGACTCTCGACAGGTTCGCGGCGAACAACTGGAGGGACTGCTTACGTTCTTCATTTTGGGTAGATGCTGAGGCTTTGAGTACCTGAGTGTGGATGGCAGAAATTTTTTGCAGAATTTCCTCAGAGTCTTGTAAGGTAACCTCGCCAGAGTAATCAAACTTGATTCCCAGGTCATCAAGATGGTAAACACTTTGCTTAATTTTCCTTTTCAGCAAGCTACATATTTCTTCATTAAAGAGTTCACTAGCCAAAGGATTACGCATGTAGTTATTTCTAATGTGGTTTTGGACAGCATCAACATGTGCAGCCACAATACCTTCTTGCTGTATCCAAAGCCTGTAAATATAATCTTCAAATCTGAGGCGAGTTGGGAAAAAGGGTGGTAACCCTAGCTGGTTGTCATATCCAGCGACTCCACAATCCATTCTCCAATTTTTGTTAGTAATAACAGGTCTAAAATTAGTGAGAATATAAAAATCATTCAGGTCATTTGGACTAATTTGGTTTTCATCATTGAGATACATATGAACGAAATCAAGTGTATCAATATCGTTAGTTCCGGTGCGAAAAGTTTGGGCAATCTTGACAATCGCATTATTCAATACTCTCCCTTGTTGCAATAAGAGGCTGTTTTCCCGGAAGTAACCCTTGGTGGTATTGGTTTCTAAATCCATCGCTGTATCGACAACTAATTCTCCAGCCTCGAAGTTTTCTGGTACATGGCTGGCTTTTTGACCAAGAACATCACCAAAAGCCGTGAGTAAATCAAAAGATTTATGCACAAAGCCGCCTTGTTGACTGGATTTAATTAGTTTACCTCGACATACTTCATCGCCTGATAAAGACTCTGGACTAGTTTCAATCAATGCATCTGGCCGCATATCGTCATCTGCACTGACCATTAAATGTCCAAGGGTATACATTAGTGTGAAGTTACGATTCCCACCATAACTAGGGCGAAATAAGTTTTTGACTAGTGATTCTAGCTTGCGATCGCGCAGTCTTTCATTTAAAAATGTAATAAATTGTTCTTTTTGATGTGGACCAACATAAAATACATCATTTACTGTTTTAGTTTGCTCTAAAAGTGGGTAATATTTCTCGTGATTAACAATGGTAGAATCATCAAAAACGATAATTTTTAAAGCATGACCATTTACCCAGAAATTCTCATCATATTTTTCAATAGTCTCTGCCACATCTCTTAATCGATGAGTTGGGATAACAAATACCGTTTCTTTTTGTTTCATAAGAAATGTCTCCAGATTTATCAAATTAATCAGAATTCAAAATTTAGCTTTTAGCAGCAATTACCAGTTTTTATTTACTGGCTTTAAAATTTTGCCAGAGTGCGTCAATTTCCCTCAAGGCTTCTTCAGGAGATAGTTTTCCACTAGTTTCTAAACTGCTGATGTAGCCAACTTTTTGAGCGAATTCTTGCAGATTTGCATTAAATATTAGATTCTCTGGTGTAATTTGACCGTAGTAGCGACTACGAGGGTAGAGAAAACTATTTTTAGCTTGATGATTAAGTTGTGTCATTAATTTGCTCTTGATGAATATATTTGCTGGTTTGCAAGCTATGAGGAAAATAATTAGATTTTGGTTGCTTCATTGCAGCCATTTGTTCTAATTCCATTTGGCATTACTGTTTCGCAGAAAATCACGGAATGACGGCTTTCGATGTCACTATTTTTAGAAGCTTTGATGAGATTTGCATAACTCAGATTGGCATTTCTAAAATCAGTTCCTTGTAGATTGGAACCTTGCAGATTTGCCTGTTGTAAATCTGCATTAGTTAACAATGTATTCTTGAGATTGGCTCCAGTTAAATCTGCTCCTTGGAGATCCACACCGCGGAGGTCTGCCCACTCTAAATTTGCATATCGGAGATTAGCATTTTTGAGATTAGCTCCCTCAAGATTTGCCGATCGCAAGTCAATTCTTTGTAAGTTTGCCTTTGAGAAATTCACCTTTGATAAATTACAGCCGAAACACTTTTTTGTTTCTTTAACTTGTTGAATGATATGCTGTCGAAGCAAATCATTACCTTGATTAATCAAGGAGGGAGTAAAGACAAATACCATTGGAATCAGCAGTCGGAAAAAGGGATTCATAAATCTGAATTCAAGTTAAATCAAACAACTCTACTGAGATTTGTAGTCAGAGCAATTGAGGGCTTCTTTGGTTAGAGCCATAGAAGGATGCACCGCACACTTGAGATAATAATTGTTCTTAAAAAAATGACACTTTTTACATGGATGTTGCTCTACAGTTTTGATACTTACTATTTCGTCTTTGTTTTGTGTTAAATTTTGTCGGGGATCTTCTAATGCTTTGCAAAAGCATGAAACAATATAAACCACGATTTTCCAAACAATTATGAAGGCAACGTGAGCCAAAAACACTGCTACAAAGTGAACATCTCCGTCCCGTGATTTTGTGGTTTTATTATGTGTTATTTCAGTGGATTTAACTTCAATCAAGGTAGACTGATTAACACTCTTTTGAGCAAATAAAGAAAGTTTCAAAAGCTCCGAAGTATCCATATTCAAAGCCTTTAGTTAGTCGAACTCAGGTTAAACATATTTAGGAACCTAAGAGGATGTTTGAAAAGTCATCATTGATGTGTCAAATATTTTTTACCCCTCCCTAACCCTCCCCGATGTATTGGGGGGGGAACCGGATTTTTTTGTTTCCCCCCTTGATAAGGGGGGATTAAGGGGGGTAATAATTCGATTAGAATCACAACATACCACTTTTCAAACAACCTCTAATGGTTTGCTTACTTTCCATCCCAGGTTTTGTAAGAGATTTGCTTTGGTCGAGCTTCCAATAAGCAATTGTTGAGGGAATAGTAAAGAGAATGATTTTTTTTGAGAGTGACTTTAAGAGCGGGAACCATCATCGGATGAGTTGCGATCGCTAAGATGTAATCTCCAGCACAAATAACAGGATTATCTGTTGCTGAAATGACTTGATTTTCTCTTAATATTCCCAAAAAAGCACATCGTTCCGGTAACTGAATTCCAGTTAAATGAATGCCGCAGTAAATACTATTTGCTTGGATTAAAACACCAAATAGGCTTGGTTCTAAAGCTTTGTTATTTTTTAACACAAAACATTTGTATTTAACTCTAATAATATTGTCCAATATTTTACAGAAAATAATATTTATCTTTGATATATTTTCCAAACATAAAAATATGTTTATTCAAGCATATATTGAGGGATATATTTTTATATTTCTGGTTAATCAGGATTTATACCTTGACAGTGAATACCAAATATGAATCATTTGAAAATCCACATTTTTAGGTTTAGCAATGCTCATTGGTGTCAACTTAAGCTCAAATGCTTGTCCCACAAACGTTCTACCCCCCTTAATCCCCCCGATATATTGGGGGGAAAAAAGAAATCTAGTTCCCTCCCCAATACATCGGGGAGGGTTAGGGTGGGGTAACGCGGTGAGTAAATGAACTCAATATCCTTTCTGGACAAAAGTTTCACGTTAAGTTGACACCAATGAGCAATGCTAAACCCCTACATTACAGGTCTATTTCAATACTGTTCGGTTAAGACACCAGACGCGATAAATCGCCGTCTCTACAACAATCAATTCTTTGTAAAGACGGCGATTTACCCTTGTCTTTGCGATTTAGAATATAGTTTTATGCCTTGATTTGATCTAGAGCTAAATTCAACTTCAAAACATTAACTCCAGGCTCACCAAAGATGCTGAGAAAGCGACCATCGGTGTTTTGAGCAATTAAAGTTTCGAGTTGGGTAGGCTCAATTCCCCGCGCCTTGGCTACTCGTGCAATTTGGGCTTTGGCGGCTTCGGGGGTGATGTGGGGGTCAAGGCTGGAACCAGAGGTGTAGACTAGATCCGCAGTCGGCTGCACACCTGCTGTTTTCAGACGATTGAAGTCACCTTCAACTTTTTTGGTGGGGTCTGGGTCATCTTTACCTTTGATGCGTTCTAGTAATGCGGGATTACTGGGAGCTAAGTTACTAGCACCGGAAACTCCGGTTTGCAAAATTCCGGCATCATCTTTTTTGGGGTCGGCTGTGCTGTAGTTGGTGGTGCTGGGACGACTGTTAAAATAGCGATCGCTACTAAATGGTTGACCAATCAACGCAGAACCCACAACTTGACCTGTGCTATTTGTCAGTAGACTACCATTGGCTTGAAAGGGAAACACAATCTGCCCAATGGCAATCATCAAAAAAGGATAAATAATTGCTGCTATTACCCAGAGTACCAAGGTAGAACGAACAGCTCTGCTGGCTTCGCGTGCAAAACTCATTAGAATTTCTCCGGTACAAACATTACAAAAAATAAATAAATAGAAAGTCCTACTGTTACCAGTCCTAGCAGTCCCACTCCCCAAGCTTGACTCTTGGAAAGTTGTTCGCTTGTGGCTGCATAAACTACAGGTGCAACCACTAAGTTGAAGCACATCGCTAGGAATAAATACAATGGCAGTTTTTGTTTACGCCATTGACACCAGATTTCAGTTATTGCTTCAGATAGTTGGGATATGGGGATGGTTGGTCGGATATGAGCGGGTTTCATAAGTAAATTTAGGGTTTTTCAAGATTAAGAAAACGAACCGCAGAGGCGCAGAGGGCACGGAGAAATTAAGAAGAGAGGGGATTTTTAATTTGGAAGTTCTAAGACAAGGGTAAGATTATATCTATCAGTTTGATGGCAATGAAGGGAGCAATGATACCACCAACGCCATAAATGAAGATGTTGCGGCGTAGCAATTGATCTGCCGAAAGAGGCAAGAATTTTACTCCTTTAAGTGCTAAGGGAATTAGTGCGGGAATAATTAAGGCGTTGTAAATTAGCGCCGAGACGATCGCAGATTGAGCGCTTTTTAGTGCCATGATATTCAGTGCGCCGATTCCAGCCGCAGCAAAGATTGTCGGAATGATGGCAAAATACTTGGCGATATCGTTGGCAATGGAGAATGTTGTTAATGCTCCACGGGTAATGAGCAGCTGTTTACCAATTGTTACTAAGTCAATCAACTTGGTGGGGTCTGAGTCTAAGTCCACCATGTTAGCAGCTTCTTTGGCAGCTTGTGTCCCAGAGTTCATCGCCAAACCCACGTTTGCTTGAGCCAAGGCGGGTGCATCGTTGGTACCATCCCCAGTCATTGCCACCAGTTTACCCTGGGATTGTTCTGAGCGAATCACCTCGATTTTGTCTTCTGGAGTCGCTTCGGCAATGAAATCATCAACTCCAGCTTCTTGAGCAATCACCGAAGCGGTAATTCGATTATCGCCTGTGAGCATGACGGTGCGGACACCCATACGGCGCAGTTGGTCAAACCGTTCCCGCAAACCAGGTTTGACTATATCTTTGAGGTAAATCACACCATAAATTTTGTCATCCTGGCAAACAGCTAAGGGTGTACCCCCTAACCGGGAAACTCGCTCATAAGCTGCATCTATATCATCGGGAACGTAACCGCCACGAGAACGCACAAATCCTTTAATGGCATCCACCGCACCTTTACGAACTTCTTTGCCATCGGGTAGATTTGTGCCACTCATCCGGGTTTTGGCGGAAAATTCCACACCTTCGGCTTTATCGATATTGAAATCTACCGCAATTTGGGACTTTTCTGCTAATGACACAATTGACTTGCCCTCCGGTGTATCGTCAAATAAGCTAGCAGCTAAGGAGACTCGCGCCACATCTGCGACTGAGTGATTATCTAGGGGAATAAACTCATCAGCCATGCGGTTACCCAAGGTGATTGTCCCTGTCTTATCTAACACCAAAGTGTTAATGTCGCCGCAAGCTTCTACCGCTCGACCAGAGGTCGCAATGACGTTAAATTGGGCAACTCTGTCCATACCAGCGATACCGATCGCACTGAGTAAACCACCAATAGTTGTGGGAATCAAAGCTACCAGTAACGATATTAAAATCGCAACGCTAGCACCCGCACGCAAACTGTTTGCTGCCTCAGCCCCAAATACGGTGCTGATAAAATTGGCGATGTAGCTGACAAATGGCGGCATCGTCGCCACTACAATTAAAAACACCTGTGTCAGGACTGCTAACAATACCGTCAAGGCAATCTCGTTGGGAGTTTTAGTGCGTTGTGCCCCTTCTACTAGGGCAATCATCCGGTCAATAAAGCCTTGTCCAGGATCGGCACTAATCTTAATCGTCAACTCATCGGAGAGTAGGCGTGTACCTCCTGTCACCGAACTGGCAATATCTGTACCTGGTTGCTTCAACACAGGCGCAGATTCCCCAGTAATCGCAGACTCATCTACTGAACCAATGCCTTTAATGACATCCCCATCGGCGGGAATCATATTGTTTGCAATCACTTTGACTAAATCACCCCGCCGTAGTTCTGTGGAATTGACTTGTACTATGGAACCATCGGGGAGGATTTTATTAGCGATCGTATCCGATCGCGTGGTTCTGAGTGAATCAGCCTGAGCTTTCCCTCGTCCTTCAGCCACAGCTTCGGCAAAGTTAGCAAAAACCAGTGTGAAAAACAGAATAAAGGTAATCAACCCATTTAACAAGCGTTGTTGGTTGACATCTGCCTGGATTGTGCCAAACAAATTTGGGTTTAGGGTTACTAGAAAGGTGACAATTGTTCCCACCCAAACAACAAACATGACCGGATTTCTGATAGTAATTCGCGGATCGAGCTTGACAAATGACTCACGAATTGCTCTTTGGTAAAGTCCCCGCATATCTGCCTTGGGGGTGTGCTTACGCGAGTCACGAGTTCCATGAGGAACACGGGGTGAAGGAGAATTAGTAGTAATTGGCATATACAATTTTGGATTTTGGATTTTGGATTTTGGATTGTAAGACAGTTGTTGCATTAGCTTTTGAGCAATCCATCTGTCGCAATCGTTTTTCAAATACGATTTTGGATTTGAGATTTGAGATTTTGGATTATGGAAGAATTACTAAATAAACTTTTCGGCGAGCCGTTTATCGCAATCATTTTTCAAATTAATTAGTAATATCAGAACAATCTGATTAATCCAAAATCCAAAATCTAAAATCTAAAATCTAAAATTTCCTCACCCAATACCCTTTGCGATAAAAAACGCTTCACCAATAGGCCCTAATGCAAGTACTGGGAAGAACGTAAGTGCGCCTAGAATTAAAATCACGCCTGCGGTAACGCCTGTAAATAATCCGGTATCGGTTCGCAATGTCCCAGTGGTGTAGGGAACAGCTTGCTTACGAGAAATGCTATCTGCTAAGAACAGTAAACCCAGTATGGGAATATAGCGTCCTGCCAGTAAACTAAAGCAGGTACTTAGATTCCACCACAAGGCGGTTAAAGTTGGTTGTGTGCCTGTGGCGATCGCTAACGGTGAAGGTTGAGAATCGCCCAAGCCTTCAAACCCAGAACCGTTGTTAGCAGCAGCCGAGGCGTATTCATAAATCACTTGAGCAAAACCGTGGAAGCCGGGATTGCTAATTCCTGATAATTGGTCGGAAAATGCTAAGGCGATACCTGCGGGAATCATAATAGCGATCGGGTGAACTAGCAAAATCAAGAAACTAGCCAGTACAACTTCCCGCTTCTCAATTTTGCGTCCGAGAAATTCTGGTGTGCGTCCCACCATTAATCCTGTAGCGAACACAGCCAGAATCAGATAAGCAAACAAATAAGCCGTTCCAGTACCCTGTCCACCCCAGATAATTTGCAGGAACATGTTGGAAAGGGTAATAAAACCGCCGTTTGGCATGAACGAATCGTGTAAACTGTTGACAGCCCCGCACATAGTACCAGTTGTACTTACCGCGAATAGCACAGATTGTGCCCAACCAAACCGGACTTCTTTACCCTCCAAATTCGGTTGCTGACTTCCCAGCACAGCATTCACAGCCGGATTCCCGTTATATTCGCCAATGGCGGTAACGATAATAAATGCTATATAAAGCACACCCACCATGCCATAAACTAACCAAGCTTGCTTAGTGTTGTTAGCAAACAAGCCATAGGTGTAGATTAAGGAAGTAGGAATCGAAAGCATGGCGACAATTTGAATTAAATTAGAAAATCCGCTGGGATTTTCAAAGGGGTGTGCCGAGTTGATGGCAAAAAAGCCGCCGCCGTTCTCCCCTAATTGCTTGATGATTTCATAATGGGCAACGGGGCCGCGAGCGATCGCCTGACTAATGTTAGGATCTTCCAAGGTGGGAAACACGGCTGCACCCGCCAGTGTTTCTGGCACGCCAGCCGCCATCAAAACAATGCCGCCGACAATACAAATAGGTAGCAAAATTCGCGTAATCGAGCGAATTAAGTCTACATAAAAGTTGCCCAACGGTCTACCAGTTAAGCCCCGAATAAAGGCAATTCCCACAGCCAAACCAGTCGCTGCTGAGGTGAACATGTGATAACCAAGTCCCCACATTTGACTGGCATAACTCATGTAAGTTTCACCAGAATAATGCTGCTGATTGGTATTAGTAATAAAAGAAATAGTAGTATGCAGCGCTGTATCCCAAGTCGGGGCATTTATCTTGTTTGGGTTTAATGGTAGCCATCCTTGATTCATGATAATCAAGAAAATCAACAATCCCATTGCAACATTGCTATACAAGATTGCCCGCCCATACTGCCAACCCGTCATATTTTCTTTGGCTTTAACCCCAACCAAGGAATAAAGCACTCGCTCAACCGGATTTAAAATCGCGTCGAGAAAAGTGCTTTCTTCTAGGTATACACGCGCCATATAGCGCCCAAAAAAGGGAGTAATTGCTACTACAATTAGTAGCGTTAATATAATTTGAATCCATCCTTCTAGCATTGGATTAGTCGAACTCCGACATGAATTAGGTGGAAATGATTATTAGATATGTTCCTGTCAACAACCAAAAGATACAAAATTAGTTACTGGTTTATGAATATGTGCTTTTCAAGTCAATCATGAAGCTTTTTGTTAAGGAAAACAAGGTATAAATTAATATTTAAACTTGGATATATGAGTGATATAGTTTTGCAGAAATATAAACTTGTAGAGTGTTTAGTTTGATATATACCTGCAAATATAGAAATCCTACATCATTCGTGAAAATTTATACCAATTCAAACAATCTTTGCAACACATCGATCATCTGTAGGGTAGCACCGCGGTGCTACCCTACCCAGCGTATTTGTCGCATTCTTTTTTTGGTATTAGATACCCGACTTCTTTGAGAGATAATCGACCACTAGACCACTTTCCACGAGATAATAACAAAACCTTGTGAGATGACTATCTATTTCAGCCAGAACAACGACCTGAAATTTCCGCTTACACCCAAATCTTAGCGGGATTAAAATATAAAAAAGACTTGATTCGACAATTATTTCGGGAGGATATGATGCGCGAGTCAGTAATTTATCAAGAAATTCTCGAAGAAGGAGAACAACGGGGAGAACAACGAGGACGGCAAGAAGGAGAGCGATCGCTCATTCTAAGACTGCTAAATCGACGTGTAGGAGAATTACCTCAACAACTGCTCGAACGTATTGAAACTCTCGACCTAGAACAATTAGAAAATCTCGGAGAAGCTTTGTTAGATTTTCAGGCTCAAGCAGATTTAGAAGCCTGGTTTAGTGCATTAGAGTAGCACAAGGATCGTTATTAACACTTCATTGATATGAAAAGAATAGAAATTGAACAAAGAACTATTTTCATTGGTTTGGCAGGTAGCCACGGCTATGGTTTAAATCGTCCAGATTCAGACTTGGATTATCGGGGAGTTTTTATCGCACCCAAAAGATACTATTTGGGATTCGATCGCATAGAACAAAAAGATGCTGGTTGGGATGAGCCAGGAATATTTCCATTTATAGATAACAACAAAGATACGGTTATATATGAATTAAAGAAAATCCTCCATTTATTATCGGGAGCTAACCCCAATGTTTTAGAATTACTGTGGTTAAATAACTATCCTTTTTTAACTCCAGTAGGACAGCATTTAATTAACCATAAACAGTTATTTTTGAGCAAAAAGGTAAAGCATACTTACACTGGTTATGCCTTTGCTCAAATCAAAAAAATGGAAAGTCATCGCAAGTGGTTATTAAAGCCACCGCAAAAAAAGCCAATACCATCTGACTTTGGCATAGAAGACGAACCAGCACTAACCAAAGATGAACTCAATGCTTTTTTGGAATATCTTTATAACTTAATCAGAGGGCGGATTGAGTTTTTGGAAGAAGCTGAGCAATTATACAAATTACTTACAGCAGATATTGATTTTAAAGGAGTGTTAAAACAATATACTTTACCCGATGAGACTTTAGAATATACTCAAAATTTAACTAATAGCCGTAAAGATTTTATCCGTCTGCTTCAGAAAAGTCAAAGTTATCAAACAGCTTTAAGAGAATGGAGAGCTTACTTATCTTGGCAGGAAAATAGAAATCCGGCTAGAGCAGAAATGGAACTCAAGTCTGGCTTTGACCTCAAACATGGGATGCACTGCATTAGATTGTTACGCAGTGGATTAGAAATATTGCGTCAAGGGGAAGTGATTGTAGATAGAAGAATAGCTGGTGATGTTGATGATTTAAAAGCTATCCTCAAGGGTGAGTATTCTTATGAACAGGTGATGAAAATGGCAGAAGATTTAGTTGCCGAAATGGAAATTGTTTACGAACAATCTGCCCTACCTCACAAACCTGATTTAGAGCAAATTAATGATTTGTGTATGGAATTAGTAGAAATGCAAAATTGGTAATATTCGTCCCTGCCCTGGATGCTTTGAAAGGTTTTTGAGTAGCGAATGAGTGGCAGAAAATATGCAAAAAGCGACTAAATTTTACTTGT
>JAESFX010000288.1_pt1 | contig 26563 bp, 19 predicted proteins | sample 9269501 | NCBI WGS metagenome assembly JAESFX01 (sample SAMN14515570, study PRJNA621655) | algae metagenome | isolation source: Desmonostoc geniculatum HA4340-LM1 and co-occurring heterotrophs from cave... | place: USA: Maniniholo cave, Kauai, Hawaii | collected 2009-07-28
TCGTCCTGCTGACCGACCGTATGGAGCAGTCGAGCGCCGGGATAAAGGCCGCAGATGTTTATTTCCGGCGGATGTTGTGGATGATGCTATTCGGTGTAATCCACTGGGCGTTGCTGTTGTGGATAGGCGAGATTTTGTTCGCTTATTCCATCGGCGGACTGCTGCTTTTCGTGTTCCGCAAAATGGCGCCAAAGCTCTTGCTCATGATTGCTGGCGGGTTGCTGCTCACCAGCGTTGTGACCTCGGCGCTGAGCTATCGATCGTTGCTGGAAACGCGCGAAGCTGCAAGCGCCGCAGAAGCAATCAAAAAGGCAGGCAAGAAGCTTTCCAAGGAGCAGGATGCGGCGATCGCCGGCTGGAAGGAAGCAAATGCCGAATTTTCACCCAAGGCCGAAGACCTCGAACCCATAATGGCCGTCCATCGTGGCGGTTATATCGATGCTGTGGTCGGGCAGTTCCCGATGTCCTACGAATTTCAGTGGACGCATTTACCCTGGTGGCTGATTTTCGACATGATCTCCTTCATGATGATTGGCATGGCCTTTCTTGGGCTAGGCATATTGGGCGGCGGCAAAAACGCACGATTCTACGCGACGATGCTTGTCGGCGGATATGGCGTCGGACTGCCACTCAACTATATGGAAGTGCAAACTTTCCAGAGCAGCGGCTTCACTCTTCTGGGTTTTAGCGAAGCCGCGATAACCTATGAAATCAGCCGTCTGGCAATGGTAATCGGCCATCTGGGGCTGTTTCTGTCGGTTATCCGTGGCGGTTGGCTGAAGCCTGTGCAACGAGCGCTTGCAGCGGTCGGTCAGATGGCGTTGTCGAATTACATCGCTCAAACGCTGATTTGTACCGCCTTGTTTTTCGGATTCGGGTTCGGGATGTTCAATCAACTCGAGCGACACCAGCTCTTTTATGTCGTGGCAGCGATTTGGGTATTAGAACTGGCATGGAGCCCGTTCTGGCTAAAGCATTTCCGCTTTGGTCCTTTAGAATGGCTTTGGCGGTCGCTTACCTATTGGGAAAGACAGCCGATGCGTCGGTAATTGCCGTCAGTAAATCAGATAAGGCGTCCGTTCGGCTAACCAGGACTGCTCATCCGGTACTGCAAGTGCATCCAGATTCATAGCTGTGGAGTTCGGTTCGTCGACCCACTGGCGCAAACCCGGTCCTCCGTTGATTACATCAATCGCCAGCTTGCCGAACTCATACTCATAAGGAAAGTCGCGCCACAGATCGTAATCCGGATAAAGCCGCCGGATCGCCTTGAACGCCAGCGCCTGCACCCGCCACGGTTTGAAGGCTTGGTGATCGTACCCGGCACCCTCGGCGTGGATATGGACGCCGTGACAAAGGCTGTGGACATGTTTGTGGAAAGTCGGCTCGAACCAGATTTCCCGCAAAGTGCAGCCCTCCAGCCATTGTGGCGCGAACGCGCGCATTTCCGCAATGACAGCCCGTGCGTCGATGTCAGGCGCACCGAAAATCTCCAGCGGCCGGGTGGTTCCCCTGCCCTCGGATAAGGTCGCGCCTTCCAGCATCACCGTGCCTGCATAAGCACGCGCCATATTGATATTGGGCGCATTGGGGCTGGGGTTTATCCAGAGCCGGTCTTCGGGCCAGCCAAAGCCAGGCGCAGCATCCGGCTCATAGCCCTCCATCGCGATCACGCGATAATCGACGTTAATTTTGTAATGGTCGACGAACCACTGACCGAGCTCGCCCAGCGTGAGGCCGTGCCGCATCGGGATCGGGCCTGCGCCGACAAAGCTTTCCCAACCGGCCAGCAAGGTAAGCCCTTCCACCGGCCGACCCGCCGGATTCGGTCGATCGAGCACCCACACCGATTTTCCGTGCTCCGCTGCCGCTTCGAGCATGTACAGCAAGGTCGTGATGAAGGTGTAGATGCGGCATCCCAGATCCTGCATGTCGATAAGCACGACATCGAATGTTCCCATCGATTGCCCTGTCGGACGACGGACTTCGCCATACAGGCTGAACACCGGAATGCCGTGCACCGGATCGGTGAAGTCCGGGCTTTCCATCATGTTATCCTGCTTGTCTCCGCGCAGGCCGTGCTGAGGACCGAACGCGGCCGTAACATTGATGTCGTCGAGCGCAGCCAACGCATCCAGAGAATGTGTAAGGTCTGCGGTGACGGAAGCGGGATGGGCAAGAAGGGCGACACGTTTGCCCTCTAGTGGCGCACGCAGTTCAGGCTCCGAAAGGAGGCGTTCGATACCGAATTTCATGCAACCCGTGGTGCATCCAGCGGCAGCGCAAAGCAATCCTTATGATGAAAATCGGGCTTTCCCGGCGGATGCGCAAGTGCCCAGTAGGATTTTGTGCCGTTAGCCTCCTCGACCACCGCTGCCAGACCGATCACATACGGCCCCGTCTGCCAGCCATCAGGCAGGTCGAATTCGGCATTGAGCGCAAAATGGCTTTCTGAATAATCGCAGGTTATGCGGGGCCTTCTGATCATTTCCTCGGCCATGCCCGTGCGATAGCCCGAAAATCGATACAGCGCCCATTCGGTCGAAGGCGAAAAATTATACTCGAAATACCGGTCGCTGTCGGCCCGCCTTATGAAAAGCTCGAAACAGGTCGTTTCCCACAAACGATCGGATCGAACGGGCTCAAACGGTTCTGGGAGCAGCAGTAGGCTGGTGTCGCATTCGATCACATAGCGTGCGAACAGGCGCCCCTTGCCCGAGGTGCGTAACTCTACATCGACATGGTCGGCCATCAGAGGGGGCGTTGCCGGATGGCATTTCAGGTGGATTTCGCTCATCGGAATGTTGGCCAATGTGAAACTCCATGCTACGCGCAGCCGCGCTATGACTGCTTATCGCTCCGACCTTCTACGCCTGCTCGACGAGCGTGGCTATATCCATCAGGCAACCGATGCCGCAGCGCTTGATAACCTCGCGTCGAAGCAAATCGTTCCCGGTTATATCGGTTTTGACGCCACGGCGCCATCGCTTCATGTCGGTAGCCTGGTTCAGATCATGCTGCTGCGCCGTTTGCAGCAGGCTGGGCACAAGCCCATTGTGCTGATGGGTGGCGGCACCAGCAAGATCGGCGATCCCAGTTTCAAGGACGAAGCGCGCAAATTGCTAACCGGTGACGTCATCGGCAACAATATCGCCTCGATCAAACGCATTTTCGAGCGGTTCCTGACATTTGGCGACGGGCCGACCGATGCGGTGATGCTAGACAACAGCGAATGGCTCGACGCGCTCGAATATATCCCATTCCTGCGCGAAGTCGGTCAGCATTTTTCGATCAACCGCATGCTCAGCTTCGATTCGGTAAAATTGCGCCTCGACCGCGAACAATCGCTCTCGTTTCTCGAATTCAACTACATGATATTGCAGGCTTACGATTTCATGGAACTGTCGCGCCGCACCGGTTGCCGCCTGCAAATGGGCGGCTCCGACCAATGGGGCAACATCGTCAATGGCATCGAACTCACGCGCCGGATGGACAGCGTCGAGGTGTTCGGCGTAACGACGCCCCTGATCACCACTGCAGACGGCGGCAAGATGGGCAAGACGGTGTCGGGCGCGGTCTGGCTGCACGAAGACCAGTTGCCTGCATATGATTACTGGCAGTTCTGGCGCAACACCGACGACCGGGATGTCGGACGTTTCTTGCGACTGTTCACCGACCTGCCGCTTGATGAAATCGCAAAACTCGAAGCGCTCGAAGGATCGGACATTAATGCCGCCAAGATCGCGCTTGCTAATGCTGCAACCGAAATGTGCCGCGGGGCGGATGCGGCCGCGGATGCGGCGGAGACAGCGCGCCGGACGTTCGAGGAAGGCGACGCAGGTGGCGATTTGCCAACCGCGCAGGTCTCTGAAGAAATTTCGCTGATAGACGCGCTTGTCGCGCTAAATTTTGTCGCATCCAGGAAAGAAGCCCGACGGATGATCAAGGGCGGCGGCGCGCGGGTCGACGGCGCGGCTATTTCCGATGAGAATATGGTAATTCCGGCACAATCCGCGCCGGTTAAAATCTCGGCTGGCAAGAAAAAGCATGGATTACTGTCGTTCCGCTGATTTCAGGTAAAGATTTCCGCTACAAGATTTTACCAATTATTCGTAACTTGCCGCCATAAGGACCCTTCAAGCAACAGGCTCATGGGGTCGCAACTATGGCGCAAGCCGCTCCAAATTCTGATATGGATTTACGCCGCGCGGCGCGTCATCGCGCTGACCACAAGGTTATTGCCGAGAGCAAGGTGCATGGCGACCAGACGATTCACATAGTGAACGTCTCGGCGCACGGCTTCATGATTGACAATAACCCGCGCTTCGAACGCGGCGAGCGGGTGGAATTGCGCTTGCCAGTCATCGGCCGGATCGAGGCATTGTGCATCTGGACGGTGGAGAACCGCGCCGGTTTCCAGTTCGAGCGTGTCGTGCGGCTGCCCGACTTCCTGTCGCTGCTCGAACATGTGAGCCCGAAACTGCGCTAACCGCCTCGTAAGGTCGCGATCCCCGCATCGCGCTCGAACAAATATAGCACCAGCCTAGCTGCTTCGCCGCGCGGGCCATCGAGGCCGCCGTCGCGATCGAGCAACAATCTTGCGTCATCGGCAGCCACTCCGATAAGCTCACGCACCTGCTCGGGGGTAGCAACGCGGAACGGGCTTTCGCCCGATTGTCGCGTTCCAAGCAACTCGCCCGCGCCGCGCAACTTCAGATCCTCCTCGGCAATCCGGAATCCGTCGTTGGTTTCGCGCATCAGCGCCAGTCTTGCGCGTGCGGTTTCACCGATCTGCGCGGAGCGGACGAGCAGACATACCGATTTCTCGGCGCCACGCCCAACGCGACCACGCAATTGGTGAAGTTGTGCCAAACCGAATCGGTCTGCAGCTTCGACGATCATCAGGCTGGCATTGGGAACATCGACGCCGACCTCGATTACCGTAGTCGCCACGAGCAATTTCGTTTCACCCGAAATGAAACGCTCCATAACGGCGTCTTTTTCCGGCCCGCGCATCCGGCCATGCACGACGGCAACCTGTTCACCAAAGCGCAGCCTTAGCTGCTCCGCGCGCTGCTCTGCGGCTGCGAGGTCGCTATTCTCGCTCTCTTCGACCAGCGGACAGACCCAGAATGCCTGCTTGCCCGTAGTCAGATGCCGCGCGACGCCATCGATAATCTCGGGCAGCCGTTCCTGCGATATCACCCGCGTTTCAACGGGCGTCCGTCCGGGCGGCAGTTCGTCGATTTGCGAACTATCCATCTCGCCATAAGCGGCCAGCGCCAGGCTGCGGGGGATCGGCGTCGCCGTCATCACCAGCAGATGTGGCACACCCCTGCCCTTTCTCGACAGCATCAACCGTTGCGATACGCCGAAGCGATGCTGCTCGTCGATCACGGCCAGCGCCAGCGCGCGATAGGTCACCGCTTCCTGAAAGATCGCATGTGTGCCGATCAGGATGTGGATGCTGCCGTCGGCCAACCCCATTAGCGTCGCCTCGCGCAGCTTGCCTTTTTCGCGTCCGGTGAGGATCGCGATATTGACCGGAAGCCCTGCCAACAGTTTTTGCAAGCCGGCAAAATGCTGCCGTGCCAATATCTCGGTGGGGGCCAGCAAGGCACCCTGCATTCCGGCCTCGACCGCACGCAACAGCGCGCGCAGCGCAACCATAGTCTTGCCCGAACCCACGTCGCCCTGCAGCAACCGCAGCATCGGTCGCGATTGCGCGAGGTCGCCTTCGATTTCCGCAATCACCCGTTGCTGTGCAGCCGTCAGCGCGAACGGCAATTGCAACCGTTCGACCAGCGCCCCCGTGCCGACCACCGGCACCGCCTTGCGCCTGTCCATTGCCGAACGCACCAGACGCATGGCAAGCTGGTTGGAAAAGAGTTCGTCATAAGCAAGTCGGTCGCGGGCCGACTGATCGTCCTTGCGATGGACGGTTTGCAAGGCGTTGTCCCATGCCACCCATTTGCGTGTCGCCAACAGCGACGGCTCGATCCATTCGGACAGTAGCGGCGCATGGGCTAGTGCAGCTGTGACCAACGGTCCCAACCGGCCATTGGTCAACCCTTCCGACAGCGGATAGACCGGTTCTGCCAAGCCCGGCGCTGCCGCCCCGCCGACTTCCGCGATATGGTCGGGATGGACCATCTGCAATTCGTCGCCATAACGGTCGAGCTTGCCCGAAATCACCCGTGCCTCGCCTGTCGGAAGCTGCTTTTTCGCCCACCCTCCGTTGCGTCCGAAAAAGGTCAGCGTGATGTAATTACCCTCTGCATCGGCGGCGTAAATCCGCAACGGCGCGCGCGCACTGCCGCTGCTCCGATGCTCCATGACCGTTACGTGGATGATGATATTGCTACCGACGTCGGCGACGTCGAGCCGTGACACCGATTTGCGGTAAATCCAGTTGGCCGGGAAATGGTAAAGCAGATCCTTCACCCGCTCCAGACCGAGGCGGTCGAGCGGCTTGGCCAGCCCCGGCCCCACGCCCTTCATGTCGCGGACTTCTGCAAATAACGGATTGAGTATATCGGGGCGCATCTCTAACGCAGCCTATATCCCCTCACCCGACCACACCATAGCCAAAAGGACGCGCGCGATGGACGCCGACCCTTATCTTCGAAAGCTTCACTTCCGCGCGCACCATCGCGGTACGCGCGAGGCCGATGCGTTGGTCGGCGGGTTCTTCGACCGCTATGCGCACGGTTGGGACGAGGCAGGGTTCGCATGGTTCGAACGGCTGCTCGACGAACAGGATGTGGACATCATCGACTGGGCGCTGGGAGCCGCCGAGCCCGACCCTGCCTTTGCCGGACCGATGATGGACGATTTGAAGCGGCTCGATTTCGTTTCCGTGCCGGAAGGGCTGAATACGGACCGCGCATGACCGACTTGCAGCGTATCGTCAAAGCGCAGCAGGGTCTGACGCTGGCATCGGTGCCTTCCGGCTTCGCGCCGTTGCTGCTCGCCGACCTGACGCGCGCGACGACGGCACGGACGTTGTTCATCGCGCCGGACGATGCGGCCATGCGCGCTGTTGCCGACGCAGTGCCGTTTTTCGCGCCTGAGCTGGAGATATTGCAGATCCCCGCCTGGGACTGCCTACCCTACGACCGGGCCTCGCCTTCGGTGGCCGTGACCTCACAGCGCATGGCGACATTGCAGGCACTCCAGCAGCCATCGAAGAAGAAGCAACTGGTGCTCAGCACCATCGGCGCTGTGATCCAGAAATATGTCACGCCTTTCCGAATCCGCCAGACCGGTGAGCGGCTGACCGCTGGCCGCGAGATCAGTCGCGAACGGTTGGCGTCGCTGTTGCAATCGAACGGATATTTCCGCGTCGATACCGTTGCCGAGGCAGGCGAGTTTGCGATTCGCGGCAGCATCGTCGACCTGTTTCCGGCCGGTAGCGAACATGGACTTCGTCTCGATTTTTTCGGCGACGAGATCGAAAGCATCCGCCGCTTCGACCCCGCCGACCAGCGCAGTATCGACCGCGTCGACCATTTCGACATCTTGCCCGCCGTCGAGGCGTTGATGGACGAGGAAGCCATCAAGCGCTTCCGCGTCGGCTATCGCGAACGTTTTGGCGTTACCGCGACCGGCGACCCGCTCTACCAAGCGGTATCCGAAGGCCGCCGGCTGTCGGGGATGGACCACTGGTTACCGCTGTTCGAAGAGCGGATGGCGACCATTTTCGACCATGTGGGCGCGGACACGCTGGTCGTCCGCGATGCGGGATCGGTTTCGGCGGGTCAGTCGCGGCTCGACGCCATTGCCGATTATTACGACAACCGCGTGAAGGCGCAGGTCGCCGAGCCGGGCAGTTACCGGCCATTGCCGCCCGAGATGCTGTATCTGTCGGACGAGGAACTGGAGCAGATGTTCGCCGATAACGCGGCGCATATGCTCACGCCGTTCGCTCAGCCCGATTCGGCCAATGTCATCGACTTCGGTATTTCCGCCGCCCGCGACTTCGCGCCCGAGCGCACCCAGAAGGCGAATGTTTACGAGGCGGTCGCAGACCATCTGAAGGCGCTCGTCAAATCGGGCAGCAAGGCAATCATTGCCAGTTACTCGAACGGTGCGCGCGATCGGCTGAAGGGCTTGCTGTCCGATCATGGCGCACCGCCACTGTCGGATGCAGATAGCTGGCAGCAGGCGCTTGGAACCGCCAAAGGCAAGACGGCAATGATCGTGCTGCCCATCGAGCATGGCTTCACCACCCCTGACGTCGCGCTGCTCAGCGAGCAGGACATGCTCGGCGACCGTCTGGTGCGGCGGCAAAAAAGGCGCAAGTCCGCCGATGCTTTCCTCGCCGAACTGGCGGCGCTCACCCCGGGCGATCTCGTGGTGCATCAGGATCACGGCATTGGCCGTTATGAGGGGCTTATTTCGATCCCCGTCGGCAACAGCCCCCACGATTGCGTGGCGCTGAGCTATGCGGGTGGCGACAAGCTGTATGTCCCCGTCGAGAACTTTGACGTGCTGTCGCGATACGGCTCAGACAGCGAAAATGTCGCGCTCGACCGCTTGGGCGGCGAGGCGTGGCAGCGGCGCAAGTCGAAACTGAAAGAACGCATCCGCGCCATCGCGCACGAACTTTTGAAGACCGCTGCCGAGCGCGCGCTGCGCCCCGGTGCGGTCATCGATATCGATGATCAGGCCTACGCCAGCTTCGCCGACCGTTTTCCCTACGAGGAAACCGACGACCAGATGCGCGTTATCGAGGAGGTGCTGGAAGACCTGTCGGCGGGCAAGCCGATGGACCGGCTGGTTTGCGGCGATGTCGGTTTCGGCAAGACCGAAGTCGCCATGCGCGCCGCCTTTGCCGCCGCGATGGCGGGGCATCAGGTGGCAATCATTGCGCCAACGACCTTGCTCGCACGACAGCATTATTCCAATTTTGCCGATCGGTTCCGCGACCTCCCTCTGAAGCTGGGCCGGCTGTCGCGGCTGGTTCCCGCCGCCGAAGCCAGCGCCACCCGCGAAGGGCTGGCCGACGGCACGGTCGATATCGTTATCGGCACCCACGCCGTGCTGGCAAAGTCCCTCAAATTCAAACGGCTCGGGCTGGTCGTGGTTGATGAAGAGCAACGCTTCGGCGTGACGCACAAGGAGCAGTTAAAGGCCCTCAAGACCGACGTCCACATGCTAACACTCACCGCGACACCGATCCCGCGCACGCTGCAAATGGCAATGTCGGGCCTGCGCGACCTGTCGGTCATTCAGACCCCGCCGGTCGATCGGCTTGCGGTGCGCACCTATGTCATGCCGTGGGACCCGGTGGTACTCCGCGAAGCATTGCTGCGCGAACATTATCGCGGCGGACAGAGCTTCTTTGTCGTTCCACGCATCGCCGACCTGACCGAAATCGAAGAATTTTTGCGTACCGAGATCCCTGAAGTCAAACATGTAACCGCGCACGGCCAGATGTCGGCCAGCCAGGTTGAAGACCGGATGAGCGCCTTTTACGAAAAGCGCTATGACGTGCTGCTCTCCACCACCATCGTCGAAAGCGGGCTGGATATTCCGAGCGCCAACACGCTCATCATCCACCGTGCCGACCGTTTCGGACTGGCGCAGCTATACCAGTTGCGCGGGCGCGTTGGGCGCTCGAAAACGCGCGCTTATGCCTATCTCACGCATGAAGAAAACCGCGCGCTTACCGAGACCGCCGAAAAACGGCTCAAAGTATTGGGCGATCTTGATACCTTGGGGGCAGGCTTTCAGCTTGCTAGCCACGATCTCGACATTCGGGGCGCGGGAAATCTCGTCGGTGATGAGCAATCGGGCCACATCAAGGAGGTCGGCTTCGAACTCTACCAGTCGATGCTCGAAGAAGCGATACTGGAAGCCCGCGCCGACGCGCAGGGCCTCGGCAAGCCGCGCGGCAGTTTCAGCCCCCAGATCACCATCGACGCGCCGATCCTTATCCCCGATGATTATGTTCCCGACCTGTCGGTGCGCATGGCACTCTATCGCCGCCTGAACGAGCTCGAAGAAGGACAGGATGTCGAAGGCTTCGCCGCCGAAATGACCGACCGTTTCGGGCCGATTCCGGAACCGACGCAGAACTTGCTCAAGCTGATCCAGATCAAGCAGAATGCGCTGGTGGCACAGGTTTCGAAAATGGAAGTCGGCGCGCGCGGAACGCTGGTGAGTTTCCATCAGGACGCCCCGCCGAATGTGCCAGGGCTGCTAGCTTACGTCGAGAAACTGGGCGAGACTGCAAAGCTGCGACCCGACAGCAAACTCGTCATCAACCGTGTATGGGGCGATCCTGCGTCACGGCTGAACGGATGTCTGCAACTGTCCAAGGGACTCGCCAGTCTGGCGCGCAAGGCGGGCTAGTTGCTCCGCAACGCGAATTTCTCAAAATCTGCAGGGCTCAGCGGCGGGGCGCGCAGGAAACCCTGAAAATAGTCGCAACCTTCGGCCTTGAGCAGTTCTAGTTCTTCAGCTTTTTCTACCCCTTCTGCGATGATCGCAAGCCCGAGCGCCTTGGCCATCGCAATCACTGCGCGAAGAATGACGCGGTCCTTGCCGGTGCCGACGATATCCGGCGTCATACTCTTGTCGATCTTGAGATAATCCAGCGGTAATGCCTTCAGATAGGCAAGGCTCGAATAGCCGGTGCCGAAATCATCGACTGCAATGCAGACGCTGCTGGCACGCAGTAGCTCCAACTGCCCTGCGGCAAGATCGAGATCGCGGACCAGGCTTTCCTCGGTCAGTTCTAGTGTCAGGCGATTGGGCGTGAAACCCGTTTGCGCAAGCAAATCGAACAGATTGGCACTGTAATTCTCGGTCAGTTCCTCTGCGCCTAAATTGACCGACAACCGCAGTTCATTCAGTGCGGCGGGCCAGTTGGCCGCCAATCCGATAGCCTCCTGCTGGATGAGGTGGGACAGTTCCTCGCGCAGATCGCATCGGTCGGCAGCGGCAAACAAATTGCTCGCGCTGATCTCGCCTAGCTCCGCATGTTGCAAACGCGCCAGCGCCTCGGCCCCAACCAGCCGTCCGGTCGAGACCTCGAATTGCGGTTGTAGCATGATCGCAATCTGGCCGTCGGCTAGCGCCGCGCGGATAGCTGCATCGAACAATTCGGTACGGTCCGGCTGATGCTGGCCACCCGAGTTCGCGACGGCGAACCGCTTGCCCTTTCTATTATAGGCTTTCGCCAATGCGCCGGACGCCCTTGCCGCCAAATCCTGCCTGCTTTCGCCCAATTGTGACAGGGCGATACCGATGCGCGGATTGATGTGCAGCGGTTCTGTGCTTTCGCTCAGGTCGACTGACACCATTTCGAGCAATTTCTGTGCCGCCAGGTCGAGCTGCCTGCCACCGGCATTGCCATCAACCACCAGCAGATATTCACGCCCCGGCATCCGCGCCATCAGGCGAATGGGCGACAGTTGCTGTTCGGCAAAGGCCCGGATTTGCTGGCCCACGCGACGGATAACCGCATCACCTGCGGCCCTTCCCAACCGGTCGTTGATCTGTTTCAGATCCTTGATGCCAAGGAGCAACAAAGTTACGGGATCGTCCGACGATTCCGCCAGCCATTCGCGCACATAGCGCGCGCGGCGCATTTTTAGCGGCTGCTGCTTCTTATTTTCATCGCGCTCAGACATCTCGTGCATCGCATAGCATTAGCACCCAAATCTTTCGCAACCCTTTTAGCCTATCGTATTTCGGCTTTGTCTGAGCCGCATTTCGGCTTACATGAGCCGCATGATTGACGGATTTGGGCGGAAAATCGACTATTTGCGGATATCGGTCACCGACCGGTGCAATTTCCGCTGCCATTATTGCATGCCCGAAAAACAGACATTTCTGCCGCATGCCGACCTGCTCGACTATACCGAAATCGCCCTGCTGGCGGGCCGCTTCATCGCCCACGGCATCCGCAAGATCCGCCTGACCGGCGGCGAACCGCTGGTGCGGCGCGATATCGAGGTCTTGGTACGCGAATTGGGCGGGCATGTGCAGGCTGGAAGGCTCGACGAGCTGACGCTGACCACGAATGGCAGTCGCCTCGCCCGGTTTGCGCCTATACTGGCCGAAGCGGGTGTGAAGCGCATCAATGTCAGCATGGACAGCCTCAACGCAGATGTATTTCGCGAGATTACCAGAGGCGGTGATCTCACGCAGGTTTTGAATGGCATAGCTGCCGGAAAAGCCAACGGTATCGCGATAAAAATCAATATGGTGGCGCTGAAAGAACAGAATCAATCTGATCTGCTTCCAATAGCTGAATATTGCGCAGGAAACGGCTTCGATCTGTCGATCATCGAAACCATGCCACTGGGCGACGGTGTTGCCGGCAGGCTGGACCACTACATATCGCTGGACGATTTCATCGCGCCGTTGCGTCAGGCATTCGACGTCCAATCTTCAACGCATCGTACATCGGGACCGGCGCGCTACTGGCAGGTGGAACCGCTCGGCCTGCGTCTCGGCCTGATTACCCCGATGAGCCATAATTTCTGCGACGACTGCAACCGCCTCCGGCTTACGACCGACGGAAAAATCTACATGTGCCTCGGCTCCGAAATGAATGTCGATTTCCGCACCGCTATCCGCGAGGAAGGGCTGGAAGCCGTCGATCGCCTGTTGCAAAAGGCTCTTCGTTTGAAACCGGAACGGCATGATTTTGAACGTCAGATGGCCGAGCCTGATCTGCGTCTGCATCGCCATATGAACGCCACGGGTGGATAGACGCCTCGCCCTGCTGTCGTCTGCGACGCCGCAAGCGCGCGAGGCTGAGGCTCTGTTGCGCCAGCAGCATGAGTTCGTGCCTCTCGACACTGCCGACGCAGTGATCGTACTTGGTGGCGACGGGCATATGTTGCAGGTTTTGCACCAGTTACTCGAGGACCGTCGTGATATTCCGGCCTATGGCATGAACCGCGGCACGGTCGGTTTCCTGATGAACGGCTGGCATTCCGCTGACCTTCTCAACCGCGTGGAGCGCGCCAAATCCTTTTCGGTTCGCCCGTTGACCGCGACGATTACGACGGTCGGTGGACAGAACTTTACCTTGCCTGCGATCAATGAAGTGTCCTTGCTGCGCGAAACGCGGCAGGCTGCGAAGATCGAGATTTCGGTAAATGGTCGGGCGGTCATTCCCGAACTGGTTTGCGACGGCATACTTGTATCCACTCCAGCGGGCTCAACAGCGTACAACCTGTCAGCGAACGGCCCGATCCTGCCGCTCGACTCCTCGCTGCTGGCCCTGACTCCGATAAGCCCGTTCCGCCCGCGTCGCTGGAAGGGCGCGATCCTGCCCGACCGCTATGTCATCAAGCTGACCATCCTCGAAGGCAGCAAGCGCCCAGTTAGCGCGGTCGCCGACCAGCGTGAAATTCGCGACATTTCACATGTAGAGGTAGCGTTGGACCGCAACCGCGCATTGACCTTGCTGTTCGACCCCGAACATGCGCTGGACGACCGGATTGCGATGGAGCAATTTATTACCTGAGCCGGGCAATGCGGGCTTGCCAAGTGCGAAAACCCGCTGCTATAGGCGCGCCTCTGCCCGCGCAATCGGGCCGTTCCCTGGTAGCTCAGTGGTAGAGCAGTTGACTGTTAATCAATTGGTCGGGGGTTCGAATCCCTCCCGGGGAGCCATTTCGGTACGAAACTGCGAACGCCAAACCCCGCAGTTTCCACTCCACGCTTTCCTCCAGACGCCTCGGTGAGGGTCTGGAGGAGCTGGAGGGCCGATCCACGGATCAAAATCTGGTCCGAACCCACCTCTGCCCGCTGGACAAGCTTCTGGACGTGGCTCCTTCGGAAACTGCCGTCTTCCCGCCGAAGTCCCGCTCTAGCCGCCCGGGCAAACTGCTGGATGGCCTCTATAGTGATTTCCGGCGCCCTGGCCTCTCGGCTCTCCGCCCGGTCCACGTCCCCTCGAGCGGCGTCGCGTACACGCTTCAGCTCCTCAATCCGACTCTTCAGGTTGGTATCGGTGAGATCGGCAAGTCCGTTCTCGATCGCTTCATAGAGGCGCGTGAGCTTCGCTTCCGCTTCGCCCGCTTGCCGCTTCAACTCGGTCACTCGCCCCTTTTCTTTTCGCGCATGCCCCTCCCGCCGATCGATCAGCCCGCCAAGCGTCTTCTCCAGACGCCCCGGCGCAAGCAGCCGAGTCTCGACATGCTGGACGACGAGCGCGTCCAGTTCCGCCATCGGGATCGTTCGCCCCTTGCAGCCCGTCTTGCCCTGTCGCGCCGCCGTTGAGCACGTATAGTAGCGATATTCTTCGCCCTTCCCTGAGGTCCGAAGGGTCATCGCTCCTCCGCAATCCGCACAGAAGACCACCCCACCCAACAAAGTCGGTCCGTTGACGAAGCGCGGTGCCTTGAGCTGCGCGGCCCTCGACCGCAACTGGTTCTGCACGAATTCGAACTCTTCCTTTTCGATGATCGCGGAAACCTCGACCTCAACAATTTCGTCGGGAGCCTTCTTCGTATCCCGGCGCTTGCCCCGGACATTGAACCGATGAATGCCGATGTACGTGCTGCGGGTCAGCAGCTCATGCACGGCGCCAACTCCCCACCGTCCTCCGGTCTGGGTTCGCAAGCCGTGTTCATTGAGATAGCCCGCGATCTGGCGAACGCCCATCGGACCGTCGCCATCACCAATTCGCGCTAACCGGAAAATTAACCGCACCGTTTCGACTTGCGTCGGATCAGGCTCGATCTTCTTTTTCGTCCTCGCGCCACGGGTCTCAGCGGCAACGATCTTGTAGCCGAATGGAGGCCTTGAGCCGTTCCAGAAGCCTTGGCGAGCATTTTCCCGCATCGCCCTGAGTGTATGCTTGGCGTTCTCTTTCGACTGATACTCATCAAAGAGCGCCATGATCTGGCGCATCATCACGCTCATTGGATCATCGCCGAGATCCTGGGTGATGGATGTGAGCCGGATGCCGTTTTTGGCCAGTCGCCGGACATAAAACTCAAGCTGGAACTGATCCCGGAAAAAGCGGGAGAAGGAATGGACGATGATCACGTCGAACGGCGCCGGACGCTGCGATGCCTCGTCCATCATTCTCTGAAAGGCGGGCCGCTTGTCGTCCGTGGCCGTCGCACCGGGTTCGACAAACTCGGAGACGACATCGATACCCCGTGTTTCGCAATAGCCGACGAGCTGGCGGCGTTGATCGGGAATGGAAAGGTCCTGCTCAGCTTGGCGACCCGTTGAAACTCGCAGGTAAAGTGCGGCTCGGCCTGGCATCGCCAAGGCAGGAGTTGCGTTGGCTTTCATGCGAGACCTCCATGCGTAATGCTACTTTTTAATCCCGAGTATCCTGTCCAGATCGTCGCCCAGATACAGTTCGTACAACTCGAGCTCTTCGACGAAAATCGGCACTTCGTCCGGCCAGTCATCGACGATCGTCGGCGCCCATTTGGGTTTCGACCGGCGCGAATACCCCCTCCGCCGTGAGGGTCTTTGGTCCGATTGGCAATAATCATACAGATTGATCGGGTCATCCCGAGTATCGGAGCGGTGTTTTGTCTTGGCGTGCATGGCGCACTATTCTGCGCCTTTGAAGGCATGTTCCAAGTGTTAACAGAAATGGTCGCAAGCGGCCCGGGGATACCATCGGCGGCGCTCGGTATCTGCTGAGGGCATCCTACCAGCGCAGCATAGGGCACAACGGCGGGTTCTCGCTTGCGCAAACGCGAAACGAGGCTGCTATGGGCGGCGTTCGGCGGCATTCACATCCTCCACGGTTGCTGAGGAATCGTCCGTGCAGGCCGACCGGCCTTGCAAGAACCTCGCTTACGGGCTATATTACTGGTTATACCCTGGAGGCATGCTATGGGCAAGAGTTCTCAACGACGCGCAATCGACAACTATCGCACTCGGCTCACCGAGCGCGGCCTCGCGCGCTTCGAGGTGCTCGGCCGAGACAGCGACCGCGAGCTGATCCGCTTTATCGCGCGACGCCTCGCCGACGACGGACCGGAAGCGAACGCCCTTCGAGCCACCGTTAGGCAGTCGGTCGGTGGGGAACCGCGCCGCAAAGGAGGCGTACTGGCCGCCCTTCGACGCTCTCCGTTGGTGGGCGCGGACATCGACATGACGCGCCCTCGTGAAACCGGGCGCGAGATCGATCTTTGATGCGATTTCTTCTCGACACCAACATCATCAGCAACGTCACCAGGCCGACCCCTTCCGAGTCACTGCTTGCCTGGATGGCAGAGCAAAACGACGACGATCTTTATATCGCCTCCCTCACGGTTGCTGAGATCCTACGCGGAGTTCTTGAAAAACCGGCAGGTAAACGCCGCAACGATCTTGAGGCATGGTTCTCTGGTGCTGACGGCCCCCAGGCTCTCTTTGCCGGACGTGTGCTCCCGTTCGATGAGAAAGCCGCCCTGATATGGGCCAAACTGATGGCTGAAGGGAAAGTGCAAGGCCGATCTCGCAGCGCGTTGGACACCATCATCGCCGCCGTCGCACAGGCCAACGAATGCGTCGTGGTGACCGACAACGAAAAGGACTTCGAGGGTTTCGAGATAGTCAACCCGCTGAGACGTTAGGAGGGGAAGGCCTTCCCCTGCGGTCGAGCCAAGGTCTCGGCCGACCCCTTCTGCGGGGGAGACCCCGCAACGCCCCTATAGAGTGAGAGTGCGGACCGACTTGACCGTGACGGGTTGAAGGCTGGGAGAGAGGCTCCCGGCGCCCGTCGCGGAGATTGGTCCCATGAATGTACAGGTTCTCGAAGCGCGCCGTGACACGAGCGGCGGCTACAAGGTTGATGTGAGCCGCGGAGAGCGGAACGGTCGAGTCTCTTCGGAGTGGTTCTCCCGCCCCGACGACCAGCGCTACCTCTCGCTGTCCGAGCTGGCGGCCTCGCTCCGTGACCGCGCCGATCGCAGCCGGACCCGCGTGTTGGAAAGCGCGCTGATCCATGTCGAGGCGAACCGCAACGACGCCGAACGTTTGGCCCTGATCCTGCCCGGCGCCGACACCCCCGTCGCCCCGACGCATTGGTCCTTCGGCCAGCTCGCCAGCCTGGTCGGCGCGCCCGCCGCATATCTGCGCCAGCTTCCCGCTGCGCTCGCCGGCATCAACCTGCAATACGGTCTTTCGTCCAACCGGGTCGAGCAGATCAAGACCCTCGAAACCGATACCGGCCGGCTTGAGCTGCGCGCCGTCACCGGCCCGGACTACGGCCGGATCTTCGATCACGAGCTGGTCGAGGCCGTGCAGCGCATCGCCGGCAACGGCACAGGCGACACGCGCTGGAAGGTTCCCGGCGTTCTCGACTGGTCCACCGGCGTCTACAATCCCCGCGTCGACATCACCAATGACACGACGACCCTCTACGCCTCCGACCGCGACGTCTTTCTCTTCCTCGTCGACGATTTGAATCCGATCGAGGCCGGCCGCCTGCCTGACAGTTCGCCCGATCTGTATTTCAGGGGCTTCTACTGCTGGAATTCCGAGGTCGGCGCAAAGACGCTCGGCATGGCGAGCTTCTACCTCCGTGCGGTCTGCCAGAATCGCAATTTGTGGGGCGTCGAGGATTTCGAAGAAATCACCATTCGCCACTCCAAATACGCCGCCAACCGCTTCGCCCATGAGGCGGCGCCGGCGCTTCTGAACTTCGCGAACTCATCGCCCATGCCCTTCGTCAATGGCATCAAGGCCGCGCGCGAACGGATCGTCGCAAAGACCGACGAGGACCGCAGCGACTTCTTGCGCCGCCGCGGCTTCTCCAAGGCCGAGACCGGCAAGGTCATCGCCACAGTGCTGGCCGAGGAAGGTCGTCCACCGGAGTCGATCTTCGACTTCGTCCAGGGCATCACCGCCGTCGCCCGCCACAAGTCTCATCAGGACGCTCGCCTCGACATGGAAACCAAGGCCAAGAAGCTACTCGATCAGGCCGCCTGATAGACACCGAGCCGGAGATGCGGGTTCCCGTGTCTCCGGCTTTAGGCTTTCGCGGCTCTACAGGCTTTCCTTCATCGTGCCCGCCCACACGGCGAGGATGTCGCTTTCGAGAGCATTGGCCTCCGCCACCACGACGCTGAAGATGCCTAGCGTTTCGGCGAACTCGGCCACATCGAGGTGACCGCGCGCCTGAAGGGCCGTCACCAGCATGGTGAGCGCCTTGCCTTGCGCGCCGATAAGCGCCCGCTCCGCTTGCGTGATCCGCTGGCGGCGCGCACGCCACGGCCATGGGATCGGCGCCCGCCATGCTGATTTAGCCATTTCATTCCGGTCCGCGACCACAGTGTTCATGAGCACTCCCCGACCGCCCGGGGGCCGACTGGCGCCGGGACGGTTGAACACGCGTGAACACTGGGAACCGCGCCCCACGTATTTCCCGCGCCAGGCAAGCCCGACGCTGATGGGTCTTCTATTCCGTGGGCCGCCCGACATGGTCGGAGGCCCAGTGTTCAAACGCAGGATGCGATCGCGCCCGGTGTTCAAGCCCGAAGCGACTTTCGCCCTATGCCACAGGAATTCGGTCCTGCCCATCTCTGACGGTCGTGTCGGCCGAAACCCCGGAGAACAGAGGGAGAGGAGTGACCGGGACTTCGTGACGGGTTGGAGGTCGAGAGAGAGGCTCTCGGCCGCCCGTCGCGGAGTAAATCCCGATGGCTACTGCCGTTCAGAAGATCATCCTGTCGCCCTCGCGCGACATCCCCTTCAACAAGCTGGTGCTCAGCCAGTCCAACGTCCGGCGCGTCAAAGCCGGCGTGTCGATCGAGGACCTGGCGGCCTCGATCGCCCGACGCGGCCTCATCCAGGGCCTCAGCGTCTTCCCCGTCGTCGATGCAGATGGCAACGAGACCGGCATGTTCGAAGTGCCGGCCGGCGGCCGCCGCTTCCGCGCGCTGGAGCTGCTGGTCAAGCAGAAGCGCCTCGGCAAGGTCGCGCCAGTTCCCTGCGTCGTCCGTGAGCGCAACGGCGTCATCCTTGCTGAAGAAGTCTCGCTCGCCGAGAATATCGAGCGCGCTCCGCTCCATCCGCTGGATCAGTACCGCGCCTTCCAGACCATGCGCGACAAGGGCATGACCGAGGAGGAAATCGCCGCCGTCTTCTTCGTGTCAGCCAATGTCGTCAAGCAGCGGCTGCGCCTCGCGTCGGTCGCTCCCGCGCTTCTCGACGTCTATGCCGAAGACGGCATGACGCTGGAGCAGCTCATGGCGTTCACGGTCTCCGAGGACCATGCGCGCCAGACGCAGGTCTGGGACGCCATCAAGGACGCCTGGTCCAAGGAGCCGTATCAGATCCGGCGCATGCTCACCGAGACCGCGGTGCGGGCCTGCGACAAGCGCTCGATCTTTGTCGGCCTCGAATCCTACGAGGCGGCAGGCGGCGTCATCCTCCGCGATCTGTTCCAGTCCGACGACGGCGGCTGGCTTCAGGACCCGGCACTTCTCGACCGACTCGTGGCGGACAAGCTGAAGGCGCAAGCCGAGACCATCGCCGCCCAAGGCTGGAAATGGATCGAGGTCGCGGTCAGCTTCCCCTATGGTCACGACAGCGGCCTGCGTGAACTGGTCGGGTCCGTCGTCGATCTCACCGACGAGAAGCGCGCGGCCCGCGAGGCGTTCCGCTCGGAGTATGACCGGCTCGAAGCCGAATACTCCGAAGCCGACGAGCTGCCCGACGAAGTCGATCAGCGCCTTGGCGAGATCGAGCAGGCGCTGGAAGCCTTCGAGCAACGCCCGGTCACCTACGATCCGGCCGAGATCGCGATCGCTGGGGTCTTCGTCAGCATCGCCGGCGACGGCTCTCTGTCCGTGGACACCGGCTATGTCCGACCGGAGGACGAGCCCCAGGCCGAACGTGAAGGTGACGAGGCTCCGAACGCGGCCGACGACCGAGGCGATCCGAGGACGCCTGGCGTGCAGCGCGCCGTCATCACTATCGGCGGACGACCGGCGGAGGCCGAGGAGGAGGATGACGAGGAGGACAGCATCAAGCCCCTGCCGGAACGCCTTGTCATCGAGCTGACCGCTTCCCGCACGCTCGCGCTGCGCAATGCGGTGGCGGACAATCCGCACATCGCCATGACGGCGCTCCTCCACAAGCTCGTCTCGGATACCTTCATGACCCGCATGTACACGGGCGCAATGGAGGCGACGGTGAAGCAAATCTACTTTCCCGTTCAGGACGACGAGCTGAAGGACAGCTCCTTCGCGCGGGCCGTGCAGGAGCGTCACAACGGCTGGGCGGCTGACATCCCCAAGGACGACAACGCCCTTTGGGACTGGCTGGCCAGCCTCGACAACGCCAGCCGAATGGCGCTTCTCGCACACTGCGTCAGCTTCGGCGTCAACGCGCTCTACGAGCGGCCGAACCCGCACAGCGCGGGCGGCGTCTCCCATCACACACTCGACATGCGGTTCGCGCAGGCCGACCGCTTGGCGCGGGCCACCGGGCTCGACATGGTCGAGGCCGGCTGGCGGCCGACCTTCGGCAACTACCTCAACCGCGTGACCAAGCCGCGCATCCTCGAGGCCGTCCGCGAAGGCGCCGGGGAACAGGCCGCTCAGCTCATCGACCATTTGAAGAAGGGCGATATGGCCAAGGAGGCCGAACGCCTCCTGGCCGACACCGGCTGGCTCCCCGAGCCCCTGCGGCTGGCCGGCGCCGACAAGCCGTCCACCGACGCGAATTCCGCCGAGGATGACGTCATCGAACTGCCCGCCTTCCTCAACGTCGATGACGAAGAGGACGCCGCGGGCGACGCGGACGACGAGGAACAGCAACTAGTGGCCGCTGAGTAATGCAAAGGCGGGGCGGCTCCGGCCGCTCCGCTAAGGCCGCGCCAAACTTGATCGAGGCAGAGTGAGAGATGGGCCGGGACGGGGTTGAGCCCGTCTGGTCGAGAGAGAGCGCCGGGTCGGCTCGTCCGTCATCCGCTCTTTCGAGGTATCCTCCATGCTGCACACTCCCGTCCCCGGAGCCACTCCGGCGGCCTCGCTCCCGCTCGTCGCACCGCCGGCCGCCGCCATTTTCGCCGCCGCCAGTCACCTCCTTCCTCATCTCGAACAGGGCCGCGCGATCGATGCCGCGATCCTGCGCTCCGCCATGGAACAGGCCTTCGGCGCGTCCGACGCCAGCGGCGCCTGGGACTGGAAGACGGCCTACGACGCCTGCGAAGCAGCGACCGTTCTGTTCCTGCGCAAATACGGAAAGCCGCTTTTCCGCAGAGCCGCGTCTCCGACCGCTCGGCTCGCCGCGCTGGCCAAGATCGCCGGCCTGTTTCCGACCCACAGGCGCCGCTCCGAGGAGACCCAGGCGCTTCAGCAATTCTCGACCCCGACCCCGCTCGGTCTCGCGGCCTTGACCGCCGCATCGCTCACACCCACCGACCGGGTGCTGGAGCCCTCGGCCGGCACGGGCCTGCTCGCGGTCCTCGCGGAGGTCGCTGGTTCCGATCTCATCCTGAACGAGCTGGCCGAGACCCGCGCAGATCTACTCGCCTCTCTCTTTCCGGCCACTGCCGTCTCGCGGTTCGACGCCGCCCAGATCGACGATCATCTCGATCGGACCGCGATACCCAGCGTAGTCATCATGAACCCGCCGTTTTCGGTCATGGCGAACGTCTCCGGTCGCGTGGCCGACGCCGCCTATCGCCACATCGCCTCGGCGTTGGCGCGGCTCGCTCCGGCCGGCCGGCTGGTCGCGATCACCGGCGCGAACTTCTCGCCCGAGGCGCCTGCCTGGCGCGACAGCTTCGTTCGGCTGCAGGAGCGCGGCCGCGTCGTCTTCACCACGGCAATCGCGGGCTCGGTCTATGCCAAGCACGGCACGACCATCGAAACGCGCCTGACCGTCATCGACAAGGCGCCCGCCGAGAATGCCGCGTGCTTCCCCGCATCCCCCGGCGTCGCGCCCGACGTGGCGACGCTTCTCGCCTGGATCGAGCGGGACGTACCCCTGCGCATGGCCGTCGCACTGCCGAAGGCCGCGCCCGACGCCGCGCCGCGCACGGTCCGCGGCTATCTCGCCCGATCCGCAGCCGCCGCGCCCGCCCGGCGCACGGCTGAGATTCAAGGCGTGCCGCTCGACTATGAGACCGTGGACTGGACGCCGCCCGAGGGGGGCTGCCTGTCGGACTCGATCTACGAGGCCTATGGGCTCCAGTCGATCCGCATCCCGTGCGCGCAGGCGCATCCCACCAAATTGGTTCAATCGGCCGCCATGGGATCGGTCGCGCCGCCGAAGCCGAGCTATCGCCCGACGCTTCCCGCGGCGATTGTCACCGATGGCCTACTGTCCGACGCCCAGCTTGAGACCGTCATCTATGCCGGCGAGGCCCATGGCGAATATCTAGTGGGCGCATGGACTGTGGATGAGACAGGCGATCTCGTCACCGCCGCGCCGGACGATGCGCCAAACGCCGTCCGCTTCCGGCGGGGCTTCATGCTCGGCGACGGCACCGGGGCCGGCAAGGGTCGCCAATCGGCCGGCATCATCCTCGACAACTGGCTTCAGGGCCGCCGCAAGGCGGTCTGGGTCTCCAAGTCCGACAAACTGCTCGAGGACGCGCAGCGCGACTGGTCGGCTCTCGGCATGGAACGCCTTCTGCTCACGCCGCTGTCGCGCTTCCCGCAAGGCACGTCCGTCCGACTGAACGAAGGCGTCCTATTCACCACCTACGCTACGCTACGGTCCGACGACCGCGGGGAGAAGCTTTCGCGGGTCAAGCAGATGGTCGAATGGTTGGGCTCCGATTTCGACGGAGTGATTATTTTCGACGAGTCCCACGCGATGCAGAACGCCGGCGGCGGCAAGGGAGAACGGGGCGACGTGGCCCCGTCGCAGCAAGGCCGTGCGGGGCTCCGGCTCCAGCACGCGCTGCCTAACGCCCGCGTCGTCTACGTCTCGGCAACCGGCGCAACGACCGTCCACAATCTCGCCTACGCTCAACGGCTCGGCCTCTGGGGCGGCGACGATTTCCCCTTTGCAAACCGAGCCGAATTCGTCGAGGCGGTGGAAAACGGTGGCGTCGCCGCCATGGAGGTCCTCGCCCGCGATCTGCGCTCGCTCGGTCTCTACACGGCCCGATCGCTCTCCTATGACGGCGTCGAATACGAACTGGTCGAGCATCAGCTCACGCCCGACCAAACCCGCATCTATGACGCCTACGCGGGCGCCTTCGCCATCATACACAATCATCTCGATGCGGCGATGCAGGCCGCCAACATCACTGGCGACAATGGCACGCTGAACCGGCAGGCGAAGTCGGCCGCGCGCTCGGCCTTCGAAAGCGCGAAGCAGCGCTTCTTCGGCCATCTCCTGACCAGCATGAAGACGCCGACACTGATCCGCTCGATCGAGCAGGACCTGGTCGACGGGCACACCGCCGTCATCCAGATCGTCTCGACCGGCGAGGCGCTGATGGAACGGCGCCTCGCTGAGATCCCGACCGAGGAATGGAACGACGTCCGCGTCGATATCACGCCGAGGGAGTATGTTCTCGACTATCTCGCCCATTCCTTCCCGGTGCAGCTCTACGAGCCGTTCTCTGACAGTGAAGGCAATCTGTCGTCACGCCCGGTCTACCGGGACGGCCAACCCGTCGAGAGCCGGGAAGCCGTCGCCCGCCGCGACGAACTGATCGAACGGCTCGCATCGCTTGAAGCCGTTCCCGGCTCCCTCGATCAGATCGTTCAACGCTTCGGCACCGAGGTCGTCGCCGAAATCACCGGCCGTTCGCGCCGCGTTGTGCGCAGGGGCGAGCGGCTTGCCGTCGAGAACCGGGCGGGATCGGCCAATCTCGCCGAGGCGGCCGCCTTCATGGACGACCAAAAGCGCATCCTCGTTTTCTCTGATGCCGGCGGCACAGGCCGCAGCTATCACGCCGATCTCGGCGCGAAGAACCAGCGCCTGCGCATCCATTACCTTTTGGAGCCGGGCTGGAAGGCCGACGCCGCGATCCAGGGGCTCGGCCGCACCAACCGCACCAATCAGGCGCAGCCGCCGCTCTTCCGGCCGATCGCTAGCGATGTGAAGGCCGAGAAGCGCTTCCTCTCGACGATCGCGCGCCGGCTGGACACGCTCGGCGCCATCACGCGCGGGCAGCGCCAGACCGGCGGTCAGGGCCTATTCCGCCCCGAGGACAATCTGGAAAGCCCATACGCCCGCGATGCGCTGCGCCAGCTCTATCTACTGCTCGTCCGCGGCAAGGTGGAGGGCTGCGCGCTGGACCGCTTCGAATCCGCCACCGGCCTCAAGCTCATGGACGATAACGGCATCAAGGACGAGCTGCCGCCGATCACCACCTTCCTCAACCGGCTGCTGGCGCTCACCATCGACCTGCAGGGCGTGCTGTTCACGGCTTTCGAGCAGCTCCTGACCGCCAAGGTCGAAGGCGCGATCCGCAGCGGCGTCTATGACATCGGGCTCGAGACGCTGCAGGCCGAGAGCTTCGTCGTCACCGCCAGCCAGGTGATCCACACGCACCCGGGCACCGGCGCAGAGACGCGGCTGCTGACCATCATCCGCCGGGAGCGCAATCGACCGACGAGCCTCGCCGACGCGCTCGACCATCTCTCCGATCCACGCGCGCGGCTCCTGGTCAACGGCCGCTCCGGGCGCGCCGCCGTACAGGTCCCCACGCCGTCGATGATGCTCGACGATGGCGAGATCGAGCGCCGCGTGTGCCTGATCCGGCCGATGGAGCAGCACTACGCGCCGCTGCGCATGATGGACGAGAGCCATTGGGAGGAAGCCGACCGCGCGGCCTTCGCGGCTGCGTGGTGGGCGGAGCTGAACGACGTGCCGGAGTTCTCCGACAGCACGATCCATATCGTCGCCGGCCTGCTGCTGCCGATCTGGAAGCGGCTGCCCAACGAGTCGACCCGCGTCTACCGGCTCCAGACCGATGCCGGCGAGCGCATTATCGGCCGGCGCGTCTCACCCGCGTGGGCGGCGAACGCCGTCACCACGGGCGCTGCGTCGCTGACGCCCGAGCAGGCCTTCACCGCTCTCATGGATGGCACGACAATCCTCGATCTTGCCGACGGCCTTCAGCTTCGTCGGGCGCGCGTCATGAGCGCCCTGCGACTGGAGCTCACCGGTTTCACCGAGGCGATGCGGGATCGCCTCCGGGCCTATGGCCTCTTCAGCGAGATCATCTCTTGGAAGCTCCGCTTCTTCGTGCCGGTCGACGCGACCGGGCCGGGCGTCCTCGCAAAGCTGCTGGACACCTTCCCGGTGGCCCGCATCTCCGAGCGGGAGGCCGCGTGATGGCACGGCAGGACGCTTCCGATCTCGCGCACAGTCTCGGCCGACAGGCCGAGGCAGTGTGCCGGCACTATCTCTCCAGCGGTCGCCGCGAGGGCGGCTACTGGCTCGTGGGCGACGTCCGTAATTCCCCTGGGCGCTCAATGTATGTTCGGCTGAAGGACACGCCGAAGGGCCCAGCCGGCAAATGGAACGAATATGTTGCGCCGCGGGTTATGTTGCGCCGCCGCGATTGGGCGCTGCGTCACAGGCGATCGACGACTTCTGCGCAACATAATGTCAGCGCACGGGAGGTGTCGTGATGCCCCGCGACGCTTCCGAGCTGGCGCGTCGGCTCGCGCGCGACGCCGAGGCGGTCTGCCGCCATTACCTCTCCAAGGGTCGACGCCAGGGCCGCTACTGGACGGTGGGCGATGTTCGCAACACGCCCGGCCGGTCGATGTTCGTCCGGCTCAGCGGGCCGGAATCCGGTCCCGGTGCGGCCGGGCACTGGACCGATGCCGCCTCAGCCGAATATGGCGATCTCCTAGACGTCATCCGCGAGAGCTGCGGGCTCGTCGAATTCCGCGATGTCGCCGATGAGGCGCGACGCTTTCTGAGCCTGCCGCTCGCCGAGCTGTGCCGCAGCTCAAAGCCCGTTCGCACACCCGTCCCCGCCGGATCGCCCGAAGCGGCGCAGCGACTCTTCGCCATGTCGCGGCCGATCAGCGGGACGCTGGTCGCCACCTATCTGCGCAATCGCGGCATCAGGAACCTGCGCGGCACGGGCAGCCTGCGATTCCATCCGCGCTGCTACTATCGACCTGAGGGCGACGGCCCGACCGAGACCTGGCCGGCAATGATCGCCGCCGTCACCGATCTCGAAGGGAGGATCACCGGCGCGCATCGCACCTGGCTCGATCCCAACGGCTTCGATGCCGTTCGGCTCGGCAAGGCGCCGATCGACACGCCGCGACGAGCCATGGGCAGTCTCCTCGGCTATGCCGTCCGCTTTGGCGTGGCCGACGATGTACTCGCTGTCGGCGAGGGCATCGAGACGATGCTGTCGCTACACTGCGCGCTGCCGGCCATGCCGATGGCGGCCGCGCTCTCGGCCAACCACCTTGCAGCCCTTCTGCTCCCGCCGGCGCTGCGTCGGCTCTACATCGCCCGCGATGCCGACGCCGCAGGCGACGTGGCGCTCGCGGCATTGACCGAACGCGCCGAGGCGGCAGGCATTGAGGCGCTTGCCCTGTCTCCACGGATGGGCGACTTCAACGAGGACCTGCGTGCATTCGGCCTCCGCGCGCTCCGGCGGACATTGCGCATCCAGCTCGCGCCGCAGGAT
>JAESFX010000289.1_pt1 | contig 26414 bp, 28 predicted proteins | sample 9269501 | NCBI WGS metagenome assembly JAESFX01 (sample SAMN14515570, study PRJNA621655) | algae metagenome | isolation source: Desmonostoc geniculatum HA4340-LM1 and co-occurring heterotrophs from cave... | place: USA: Maniniholo cave, Kauai, Hawaii | collected 2009-07-28
GCGGTGTGGATTCTCAATCGCTGGTAGACGGCTCATCGACAACAAAATAACTACACTCGGTTTAGCCTATAACCTGGGTCAACCCAGATTCACTTCTCTTTAGATTTTCTTTACGAATCAGCTCTAACCAACTTTTTGATGCACCTTATATCAATTTTCTCATAAAACTTTGAACAACAAAATACATCACTAATTATTGTTACTAATTCGAGTCAAGCCAATCAAACACATTTTGGGTAATTAAATATGTATGTACTACTGGCTAGCGATCGCCCCGTGCAGTTGCGTCACTTATAATAGTACGAAATTACTATAATTTAGCGATCGTCTGTGCCAGTTGCGTAAGTCCTGTTTGTAACGAATGGGCATGGGCAAGCTAAGATTTCCCCAAAAACTGATTAATTTGAATTTGTAGCTTTTCTCGTAATTGTTGCGCTTGTCGATAAGCTGCTGTACGTCCTTTGTTTGAATTTGTGGCTAATTCTGCTGTTTCTAAAGGCTGAATAAAATAATGCAGACGAGTTTTCATTGCCCAAATTCCCATTGAGGGAAACAGAAGTAAGGCAAACATCAAAGGCGATAAAGGCAAAAATGGTAATTTGACTAGTCGTTGCAATTTGGTCAAATTCACAGTCCAAGGATGCAGAAATTCACTACCGATGCAAACTACTGGGAGAATGGGAATATGATAGCGATCGCTCAGTTGGACAAAGCTGACATCAAACTTTTGTAGTTGATAGCGTTTTCTCCAACCTTTGGCAGGGCCGCGTATGCCTTCAGGTGCATATAAGAGGATTTTACCTTGGGCAATGGCAGCCTCAAAATCATTTAATTCTGCTCGCACGCCACCTAAAACCTGTGACCATTTAGGTGGTAACCACCAAATCATCCAAGGATGCTCAAATAATGCTGGACTTGCTACGGGTTGCACTTTCCATCCTTTGACTTCACTTAATAAATAGCCTAAGGTCAAAAAGTCCCAAGGAAAACACATTCCTGCATGATTCATGGCCACAATTAATGAACCTGTTGGCGGCAAGTTTTCGATGTGTTGTAATTCTCCCCGAAAATAATGTTTCACGATGGGGGCGAGAACTTCTTGGCGAAAAGCTTGTTGATAATTGGGATCGAATTCACCAACTTCTTGACGTGGTGAACGACAACCCAAACGCAACCACCGACTCAACATTCCTAGATAAAATCCACCAGGAATTAAAAATAATCCATATTCTAGCCAATTCCAACCATCTGGATCTTGATGATAGTGTTGCCAATGGCGGTTGAATAAAATCAGCCAGCCTGGGGGATACCAAAGACAAAACCAATCAAACCAGCTAAATCTATAGCCTTGGGCTGGTGCTTTTTCCAGTTGAGTGTTGAGAAGATTTTCTGAGTGTTGATTAATCAAAATAGTGGTACGCAGTAGGCAACAATTGACTCAGCTACATATTTTAGCTTTACAGATTTGCTATTGACATCTTACTATAGAAGTAAAATTAACTACGCTTTTTCTGTAGACAAGAATGCTGACTTCTTAGAGGGTGTTTGAAAAGTGGTTGGCTGTGATTTTAATCGAATTATTACCCCCCTTAATCCCCCCTTATAAAGGAGGGAAACAAGAAAATCCGGTTCCCTCCCCTTTATAACGGGGAAACAAGAAAATCCGGTTCCCTCCCCTTTATAACGGGGAAACAAGAAAATCCGGTTCCCTCCCCTTTATAACGGGGAAACAAGAAAATCCGGTTCCCTCCCCTTTATAAGGGGAGGGTTAGGGTGGGGTAAAAATATTTGACACATCAATGATAACTTTTCAAACATCCTCTTAAAGAAGTAGGGAATCTGAGCCTTACGATTTGATTTATAAATAAAATATTAAAGATGAGATGAATTACGATGTTTTCAAATATTACACGCTGTTTTTCAGCGCTGCATAATATTAAAAAAATTATGCAATCGATAATAATACTATTGAAAATTCCAGAGATGATAAAATTTTATTTTTATTTTATAAATACCTTTCAGATTTGTTTCGTCTCAATAAGTTTTTAGTTGGGTGAATTACAGCAGATATTAGGGTCAGAGCATTGCTGTGCCAATACCTTGTACAGTCAAGAGCAAACACTCATAACTGATATTCTGGATTGACCAAAAGATGCAATTTATCTGGGGATGCATGATATCTAATGATTATTGAAATTCATCCTCAAGCTGGAGACAAATGGCGTGACACCCGTCTTATTCTGCTGATTATGGAACTAGGTAAGCCGCTAAAAATTGCAGATTTAATCCGCGAACTTCGGCAGCAACTCGATCTGTCTCAGGAAAAGTTTGCAGCCAAGTTGGGAGTTTCCCTGCGAACAGTCAATCGCTGGGAAAACGGATCTGCGGTGCCTTCACGGATGGCTCAATACCTAATTGAAGAAATGTTAGAGAAGATGGGCGAACCAGGCAAAACACTACTAAGCGAGTATCTCTCAAAAGCACGGCAAGGGGAGGACTCTTGAGATGAGCGTGAAATTACTGGAAAAATTCTTGATGATGCGCTCTCGCTTACTAGCTTATGGCGTGATGGTTTTGGTAGTGGTGGCGGCCTTACTAATGGCGCGACTGCTATTGCCAATATTCGATCCGAGCGTGTTTACCTTTTTTTATGCTGCCGTGGCGGTTAGCGCGTGGTATGGTGGCATGGAAGTGGGAATGCTGGCGATCGCTTTATCTGCCATATTTGCCTTCTACTTTCTCATTGAGCCAGTCTACTCCTTCGAGATCGTTAGCCTCAGCGTCTTGGTACGATTAACCACCTTCTCACTAGTCTCTTTATTAATTACTGCACTTTTCTCCGAGTTGCAAACTGCCAAACGCAAAGCAGAGTCAAGCTTGAAGTTGTTGCAAAATAGCGAAATGCGGTTTAGCCGACTCGCAGAATCTAACATTATCGGAGTCATCGTCAGCAATCTCAACGGCTCTATCATGGAAGCCAATGACGCTTTTCTGAAGATGGTGGGCTACACACAAGAAGATTTGTCCGCCAAGGAAATGGACTGGCGCAAAATCACCGCACCTGAGTATCTGAATTTAAGTGAGCGTTTTGTAGAGGAACTGAGAACTACCGGAGTTTGTAAACCTTTTGAGAAAGAATACATCTGTAAAGACGGTTCGCGCGTTCCTGTTCTGCTTGGTTCTGTCCTCGTAGAAGATGCCCAAGATACAGTTATTGGTTTTGTTGTTGATTTGAGCGAACGCAAACAAGCAGAAGCAGCATTACAGCAAGCCAATGAACGGGTGACGCGTACCCTAGAAAGCATGAGTGATGCATTTGTAAGTATAGACCGAGACTGGCGGATCATCTACCAAAATGTCGAAGCAGAGCGAATTAACGGCAAACCCCGCACAGAAGTCATTGGTAAGTTGCACTGGGAAGAGTGGCCGGCATCAGTAGGCACAAATATAGAGCTACAATATCGACAAGCGATGGCAGAACAAACTCCCGTCCACTTCGAGCATCATTATTATTTACCATCGGAATATGACCTGTGGATGGAAATTCACGCCTACCCTTGTAAAAATGGTCTTGATATTTTCTTTCGTGACATCAGCCAACGCAAACAAGTAGAACAAACCTTGCGTGAGAAGGAGGAACGCCTGAGATTAGCTAACGAGCGTTTCGAGTTAGCCGCCGCTGCTGTCAATTGTCTGATATATGACTGGGATATACAACAGGATACTGTTGACATTACTGAAGGATTAACCAGAATTTTAGGCTATTCCGTCGAAACTGCTGAAACAACTGGTAATTGGTGGCGTCAGCTTGTCCATCCAGAGGATTTGCAACGCGTAGAGGACGACGCGGGCGTTGCGTGGGGAAATGGCCATGGCGGGCGACGCCTACGCTATACTGCTGAATATCGCATTCGCAATCAGCAAAATCAGTACGTCCATGTGTTAGACCAAGGAATCGTCGTTAAGCGGGATGCTGATGGAAAAGCGCTGCGCGTAGTTGGCAGCATTACAGATATCAGCGAACGTAAGTTGATAGAAGAAGCGCTGCAAGAACAGGAGAGAAAATACCGCTATATTTTTGAAGCCGCAGGGGTATCAATTTTTGAAGAAGATTTTTCCCTTGTTAAAGCAGCCCTTGATGATTTAAAAGCCCAAGGGATTGAGGATTTTCGCACCTTTTTTGCTGAACACCCTGAGTTTATTCAACAGGCTGTTGACATGGTGAGAATTGTCAACGTGAATAACGCAGCTGTGCGAATGTTTGGCGCTGAAAATAAAAATGAACTCCTGGTTTCACTTGGGCAAATATTTCTACCGGAAACTTTAGAGGTATTTATTGAAGAACTCCTGGCAATTAGTGATGGGAAAACTTACTTGGAATCAGAAACAATTCTCCAAACTCTCCAGGGAGAACGCCTGAACATTCTGTTTACAATTACTTTCCCACCAGCAAATGCTAAATTTGACAGCGTATTGGTGAGCATCATGAATATCACCGCCCGCAAGCAGGCGGAAGCCGCACTTCAAGCTAGTGAGGAGCGGCTAAGGAGTTTTGTAGAAGCAAATGTAGTTGGTATTGTGTTTGGTGATGTGGAAGGTAACATCAGTGAAACCAATGGGGAGTTTCTGCGAATTGTCGGCTATACCCAAGAGGATCTGCAAGCAGGTAAACTAAGTTGGACAGATATCACACCACCAGAGTATGTTTATTTAGATGAACTGGCGATCGCTGAGGCTAAGTCTAAAGGAGCCTGTACTCCTTATGAAAAGGAATATATTCGCAAAGATGATTCTCGTGTACCAGTTGTAATTGGCTACTCGCTCTTAGGAGAATCTCGGCACAAATCAGTGGCATTTATTCTTGATATTAGCGAACGCCAGCAAATAGAACAAGCCCTGCACCAGAGTGAAGAACGCTTCCAGGCTTTTATGGACAACAGTCCAGCAGCTGCATGGATTACAGATGTAAACGGGCGTGTACTTTACCTCAGCCCAACTTATCTTGGCATATTCGATTTAGCAACAAACAACCCCATCGGCAAAAATATCTTCGAGCTATACCCGGCTGAAATTGCTCAGCCCTTGCTCGATAACATTAAAATGGTGGCAAATACAAATCAGGTAGTGGAAGCCATTGAATCTGCTCCACGCAGAGATGGCACCCTTGGCGAATTTTTGGCATACAGCTTTCCCATTGCAGATACATCTGGACAACGCTTGGTAGGAGGAGTTGCAGTTGATATTACCGAACGCGAACGCGCCTTGCGGGAACGTCAGCAAGCCGAAAAAGCTTTGCAAGAACGCAGTGAACGACTAAAGTTGCTTTCTGAAACAGCTAGCGATTTGCTCTCAACCGAACGCCCCTTGGATTTGATGAACACGTTGTTCAGTAAACTCTCGGCGCAGATGGATTTGGATTTTTACTTCCAGTATCTCATTGAGACACACGAAAATAAACAGAAACTTCGCTTGGTAGCTTGGAACGGCATCGCTGAAGAAGTATTTCAAAGAATTGAATACTTAGAATTTAATCAAGGAATGTGCAAAGTAGTAGCCCAAGCAAGACATCAAATTGTCGTCAACGATGTGCCGCACTCAACCCATCCCAATGCACATATCCTTTGTGATTTGGGAATCACAGCCTATGCCGGTCAACCGTTAATTGCTCAGGGAAAGCTATTAGGTGTACTCGCCTTTGGCAGTCGCACCCGTACTCAGTTTACCCCAGAGGAAACTGCTTTACTGCAAGCAACCTCCGACCAGGTGGCGGTTGCTCTGGAACGTTTTGAATTAATGGCTTCGTTACAGCGACGAAAAGAGCAATTAATTCAAGCCAACCGCATCAAAGATGAATTTTTAGCAGTCCTTTCCCACGAACTTCGCACGCCGTTAAATTCCATCCTGGGATGGTCAAAGATGCTGCAAAGTAAAAAGTATGATGAAGCAACCACCACTCGTGCTTTAGAAACCATCGAGCGTAATGCCAAGTTGCAAACTCAACTAATTGAAGATTTGCTGGATGTCTCTCGCATTTTGCAAGGCAAACTCAGCCTGAATATTACTCCTGTGAATTTGGTAAGTGCGATGGCCGCAGCCATAGAAACCGTGCGTTTAGCCGCTCAAGCCAAATCTATTAATTTGCAATTTAGGATTTTGGATTTGGGATTAGAAAATACTAACAGAAATTTAGCAGCCATCGAGTTTAATAAACAACCCGATCGCCCAAGATCCCAAATTCAAGTCGGCCTGTCAGCCCAACAAAGGTACGAGTCAAAATTCCTAGTAGCGGGTGATTTAGTCCGCTTACAACAAGTCATCTGGAATTTGCTTTCCAATGCTATTAAGTTTACACCCCAAGGTGGAAAAGTAGAAATCAGTTTAGGGTTTGTTGATTCTCAGGCTCAACTGCAAGTCCGCGATACAGGTAAGGGAATTAGCCCCGACTTTTTACCATTCGTCTTTGACTACTTCCGACAAGCTGACGGCGCAACTACCAGAAAATTCGGGGGGTTGGGGTTAGGATTGGCCATTGTACGCCATATCGTCGAATTACATGGCGGTACAGTTAAGGCAGAAAGTTTAGGCGAAGAACAGGGAGCAACCTTTACAGTTATGTTACCCTTGATAAAAATTAATTCTCAGAATCACGAGATCGATAGACAATCAGATAATCCGCCTGATTTAAGTGGGCTGAAAGTTTTGCTGGTGGATGATGAGCGTGATACGCGAGAGTTGATTGCTTTCATTTTGGAGCAGTCTGGGGCAATAGTCACCCAGGTAGCATCGGCTGTGGAAGCACTAGAAGTTTTGCCTAACTTGCAGCCAAATCTACTCTTAAGTGACATTGGAATGCCGGAAGTAGACGGCTATATGTTGATGCGTCAAATCAGAGACATGCCACCAGAATTGGGAGGAAAAATTCCGGCGATCGCTTTAACTGCTTATGCGGCTGAAATTGACTATCAACAGGCAATTGCCGCCGGATTTCAGCAGCATATCACCAAACCAGTGGAACCAGGGAAATTAGTTCGAGCGATCGCTAACCTAATTTTCTAATTGCCAATTCATATATTGAAGCTAGCATTTTTGTAAGTAGCTATTTGAGGTATCTCCGATCTGTCTTCTGTAGTGAATGCTGTTCATCCCACAAGTAGAGTTATTCATATCCATCGATTCGTTAAGTTGAGTGAAGTATCGAGAATAATTGTTCTCAATAACTTTAACTTGCTCGGAGTTTTTTATGACTTACACAGTTGACGAAAAAACAAAACCAGCTTTAGAATCTTTTCGACGTTTTGATGTAGATACTCAACTGGCCGTACTTTGGTTTGGTTACCTAGATATTAAAGACCAACTACAACCAGCACCTCCTCAAAGCGTAGAAGTCCTTGGAACAACAGTGTTTGACCGAATTAAAGTTTTGCCTCAGCAAGAACAACTGCAAGCGCAACGCGACTTGCTTACAGGTGCAAATGAGATCGGCCAAGCCTATAAGAATCTGAATCCTAGAGCTAAATTGGACGCTTGGCTGTTGTTGGCACAAGGAATAGAAAATGGAACTATCATCCCTGTACCATCTGACTATCAATTACCAAGCGAAACTAATGAATTTACAGCACAAATTAAAGACCTAGACTTTGAGCAACGGATTAATTTTTTGCTAAGTGCTGTATAAGCAATAAATTCACTCATACCATTTTGAACGTTGGATTTGTGTAAATCCATCTACCAAATTGATTTTTGAAATTGGTATTAGTTCAGGAATACTCAAAAGTTTTAAATCATTGGGAATCACAAAAATGAGCAACTTGAGCTAGGTCTAGTTTGTTTCGTTTTAATTCAGAATAAAGCAGAGATGCTAGCGTCTGCATTATTTAAATTCGCAATGACGTAGAGACGTTGCAGTGCAACGTCTCTATTAATGTTTGTTTGTTCAGATAAAGTTAATTTAGAGAATAAATTAATTTTAAAACTCGTTCTTTAACTTCATCTCGAACCCGGCGAAAAACTTCAATTGATTGTCCTTCTGGATCGTCAAGTTGCCAATCTTCAAACACATCTCTTAACACCCATTCTTCGGGTAAATTAACACCACAACCACATAATGAAATCACAGCATCATAATCTTCAGCTTGAAAATCACTTAAAGCCTTCGAGGTTTGATTACTAATATCAATGCCAATTTCTGACATAATATCAACAGATTTGGGGTCTACATGACTTGCTTCCAACCCCGAACTACTAACAGAAATTTTGTCTTTTCCTAAAGTCCGAGCAAAACCCTCTGCCATTTGCGATCGCCGAGAATTTTTCTTACAAACAAACATCACCTTTTTCATCACTTATTACCCACAACAAGACTTACTCACACTCTGTCCCACGGCCACATTTTTTTCCGGCGCTGTATCTCCCACCTTCACCACAAACACTTCCCAACGATTCCCATCTGGATCTGTCACCCAAACTTTATCTTGCAAAGCGTAGCAACAATCAGTATTATCCTCAGTAAACTCCACACCAAACATTGCCCGATAAAATGCAACTGACTTTTCAATATTGCTAACATTCAAAGCTACATGAGTTTTCAAAATAGGCATAAATTTTGCTCCTTTATTCTTTGAAATCATGAAATCCATGAGAAAGCTGTCGATATACTATCACTGCTAATTGCGCTCCCAAAATGGGTGCAACCCAGTAAACCCAATGATGCTGCCAAATTCCTGCCACCAAAGCCGGGCCAAAGGAACGCGCCGGATTCATACTTGCACCGGTAATCGGCCCCATAAATGCTGCTTCCATCCCCACCGTTAACCCGATCGCTATTCCCGCAAAACCAATGTGTGCGCGGCGATCTAGTCCGGAACCCAAAATTACCAACATCAAAATAAAAGTGAGAACAAATTCCAACACCAACGCTTGCAACCAGTTGTCATTTAGTGGTGTTGTCGCCCCCAAATTGGCAACTCGCCCCAAACTCATTAGCAGTAAAGTTGAAGCCGCGATCGCCCCCACCAACTGCCCTAAAATATACGGTAAAACTCGCCTTTTAGAGAAAAAACCACTCGTCCAAAATGCCAACGTTACCGCTGGATTGAAGTGTGCGTCGCTAATATGCCCTAAAGAGTAAATCAACGCTGCAACAACAGCACCAAAGACAAAACTAATACCAATATGCGTGACTGCACCTTGGCTGAGGTAGTTCACCATCACTGCACCAGTACCCGCAAACACTAAAATAAAGGTGCCAATTCCTTCTGCTAAAGCCTCTCGCCAGCAAGATACCAGCAATTTGCCTAGCCAAATCTCTAAACCTGACTCAATGCCTTTTGCAGGCATATCAACGCCTTACATTTCAAAAAAAGTTGATGCAATAGATATTATTTCAAAAAAAGTTGATATGTCAAGTGGTATTGTAGAAAACCTCGTGAGTTCAAAGGGGGTAGGGAACCCAAGTTTTACAGCAGTTTTCATATATTTAGACCACAGTCTTATTTCTTCCTTTGCGCGGCAGTCGCTCATGGGGGAAACCCCCAAGACCGCGCTGCCTTGCCTTTGCGCCTTTGCGTGAGATAAAAATAATGTGGTTCATTTACCTGAAAATCGCTGTAAACCTACACCCCACACTCTGTTTTTTGTAAGAATCACAAGCGGGTTTGATTGCGCCCGTTTTTCTTTGCTTCTCGAACTTTGTCGCTGGCACGCTGCAACAAAGAAATAGGACTATCTTCTGGCATGAATTCCACAACTCCAATGCTAGCAGTGATTTGAAACTGCTGACCGTTGTAAGCTGTAAGGATTTCCTTGCTCAGAGCGAGGCGAATTCGTTCAGCTATCTGACATCCCGTGTTTAGGTTAGTGTCGGACATGACTATTACCTCTTACAGCAACACCATCAGTTATTTGTGTAATAAAATTGAATTAGCGACTTCCAATTAAAAAAATATCCCATCGCTGCGGGACGATAGAAGCTCCTTGGTAGCAACAGTTTGAATCCCCGTAACTTTTTGCTCGGCGTAAGTCAATAATTCTTAATGTCCATCTCACCACACTATGTGATTGATAACTGATAATCCAAATATCGATCGCCAGCAAGAGTGTTGAGTTATGTGTATTGAATTTGGGCGGGAAATCTGCGGTAATCTCGACATAGCAGAGTCACGGGAATGGTTAGTTACTAACGGCATTGGTGGTTACGCCTCTGGAACAGTGGCAGGTTTATTGACTCGCCGCTATCACGGTTTACTAGTAGCAGCATTGCAACCGCCTCTGGGTCGCACCTTACTGTTGACAAAACTAGATGAAACAGTTTTGTATGGCGATCGCTCTTATTCTCTACATAGCGATCGTTGGGCAGATGATACCGTCAATCCCCACGGCTATCAACATATTGAACGTTTTTCTCTGGAAGGTACAGTTCCTCTATGGCGTTTTGCTGTTGCTGATGCGTTGTTAGAAAAACGCATCTGGATGCAACAGGGAGCAAATACAACTTATGTCCAATATATTCTACGTCGTGCCACCCAACCGTTGAAGTTGACACTTAAGGCGATCGTCAACTACCGCGATTATCACAGCGACACCCATAATAACAATGATTGGCAGATGTCTATCGAGCAGGTGGAACAGGGAATTTCTGTAACTGCCGATCCTGATGCTGTACCAATATATCTTTTAACTGACCGCGCCACCGCCTCCCCCGTCCACAATTGGTACTATAACTTTGACTTAGCAGTTGAACGCTATCGGGGATTGAGCGACAAAGAAGACCACCTCCACGCCGCGACCTTTGAAGTTACACTCAATTTAGGAGAATCCCTCACCTTTGTTGCCAGCACTCACAAGCAACCAGAGTTGAATGGCGAAGCAGCACTTAAACACCGTCACACTCTGGAACAGAAGTTAATCGGACTTTGGAAATCTAACCGACCTCTGAATGCTGCCGATTCTCCAGCTTGGGTGAATCATTTAGTTTTGGCTGCTGACCAGTTTATCGTCGATCGCTCCGTGCCAGAAGACCCTTATGGCAAAACTATCATCGCTGGTTATCACTGGTTTAGTGACTGGGGACGCGATACTATGATTAGCCTACCTGGTTTGACCCTCGCCACTGGCCGCCCAGAGGTCGCACGCTCAATTCTTCGCACCTTTGCTAGGCATGTAGACCAGGGAATGTTACCCAATCGTTTCCCTGATGCAGGTGAGACACCAGAATACAACACAGTCGATGCAACTCTTTGGTATTTTGAAGCCATTCGAGCTTATTACAACGCCACTGAAGATAATGATTTGCTGATGGAACTGTTCCCCGTGCTGGCAGACATCATCAACTGGCACTGTCGCGGCACACGCTACAACATCCGCCTCGATGCCACTGATGGTTTGCTGTATGCAGGAGAAAAGGGTGTGCAACTGACTTGGATGGATGCGAAAGTGGGAGATTGGGTAGTAACGCCTCGCATTGGTAAACCGATTGAAGTCAATGCTCTGTGGTATAATGCTTTACGGACAATGGCGAAGTTTGCCCGTCTGATTGGCAAGCCACACCAAGAGTATGAGGCGATCGCTGACCGCGCCCAAATCAGATTTTCTCGCTTTTGGAATCAACAGACGGGCTACTGCTACGATGTGCTGGATACTCCCGATGGAGATGACGCATCTGCGCGTCCTAACCAGATTTTTGCCGTTTCCTTACCCGAAAGCCCGCTGACACCAGCCCAACAAAAAGCAGTGGTAGACGTTTGTGGGCAGATGCTACTAACTTCATATGGATTGCGATCGCTCGCCCCCAATCATCCCCAATACCAACGCAAATACGGAGGTAACCAGTATCAACGCGATAGCGCCTACCACCAGGGAACTGTCTGGGGTTGGTTGTTGGGGTCGTTTGTTTTAGCACACCTGCGCGTCTACAAAAATCCTAAACAGGCGCGTCAATTTCTGCAACCAATGGCTAATCATCTGACAGCGCACGGTATTGGCAGTCTCAGCGAAATTTTTGATGGTGATGCCCCGATGACTCCACGCGGATGTATTGCCCAAGCGTGGACAGTCGCAGAGGTCTTGCGTGCTTGGTTGGCGACCGAGAGTTGATAACCCCTGAACTGACTAACTTGGTATTCTCCATCTATCAGTTCGTGAACAGAGATAAGCCATGTCCATTTTGAACACTGGAGCTTTTTCAACAGCTGTTGAGATATGTAGCCCTTGATATATGAACTTTTCAACCAATACTGTAAAAACTACTGGTTTCAACCTGGATGAAGTTTAGTAGTCTATTTCCCGGACAAAGCTTAACATTTCTCGACAACAGGTACGCGCCTGGTTCGACATTTTCAGAAAATTTACATAAACCTCCCTCATCCAACGCATAAATTTTCTTGCGTTTACCGTGAATTGTCGTATTACATAATGTTTATTTATAATTCAGCTTATAGTTTGAGAAAAGTAAGAAAAGTAAGAAAAGTAAGAAAAGTAAGAAAAGTAAGAAAAGTAGTTTTTACAAAATGTTGACTAGCTTGATGATATGTTGTAAATTGATGTACTAAAGGATGTTTGAAAAGTGTTTTGTTGTGATTTTAGACACTTTTAGATCCCCCCTAACCCCCCTTAAAAAGGGGGGAACTGGAATCAAAGTCCCCCTTTCTAAGGGGGGATTTAGGGGAATATAGGAGGTTTTGCTACCGACAATAAGACTTTTCAAACATCTTCTTATTTGATTAACAAGGCTTTTTAGAAAAAGCCGCCGACAGCTTTCGCCAAGCCCTGCACCTCAAACCTGATGATGTGGCAGCTCATAACAATTTAGGGAATATTTTGCAGGCATTGGGGGAAAGTGAAAAAGCTTTAGCTTGTTACGAAAAAGCTGTAGAACTGGCTCCCAAGGAAGCTGCCGCTTATAGCAACTTAGGATCTGCCTTGCTGATGCAGGGAAAGCTCAACCGAGCCGAAGCTTGTTTGCGGCGGACTTTGGAACTCAAACCAGATTATGCGATCGCTCTTTATAACTAGCCACACAAAGCTAGCAGTGCCCTAGTGCTGCTTTTGACTGACGATTTGAGATTTTTTTGGTTCATACCTTACCTCTTGTGGCGTCAAACAAATTCAAAATCCAAAATCTGTTTTGAAAAGTTTAGATGCCTGCGGCAAGCCGCAAAGTGTCTAGGTCGGAAACCTCCACTCTAACTTTTCACAAAATCCAAAATCGTTTGAGAAAGGAAAAATTAACAATGGCAACTTTTCAAGTAACTAACACCAACGATTCTGCCGAAGGTTCCCTCCGACAAGCCATTCTTAACGCCAATGCCAATCCTGGTGCTGACATCATTGCCTTTGCAGGTAGCGTGTTCACTGATGCCACCCCAGATGTTATCACTCTGACATCTGGGGAATTAGACATTACTGATGCTTTGACTATCAATGGATTAGGGGCAAGTAACCTTAGTATTAGTGGCAACAATACCTTCCTTGTCTTCGACCTGGATGATGGCAATGAGAGCAATCAAATTGATGTAGCAATTAACGACCTGACAATTACTGGTGGGTCTGATTCTGTTGGTGGCATCGGCAGCTTTGAAAACTTGACCATCAACAACAGCACTATCTCTGGTAATTCTGGGTTCTTCGGCGGCATTTTTAACTCCGGAACAGTCACTATCAACAACAGCACCATCTCTGGTAATACTGGGTTCGTAATTGGCGGCATTGCTAACCAAGGAATAGCCACCATCAACAACAGCACCATTTCTGGTAATTCTGGCGGCGGCGGCGGTATCTTTAACCAAGGTACTCTCAGCTTAACCAACAGCACTATCTCTGGTAATTCTGGGCGTCAACTAGGCGGCATTGTGAACGGAGGAATAGCCACCATTACCAACAGCACCATCTCTGGTAATACCTCACAAGGTGACGCTGGTGGCATCGGCAACCTAGATGGTACACTTAACCTCATCAGCAGCACAATTACCAATAACACTGCTGACTCCGATAATGATGGTGGCGGTGATGGTGGTGGTATATATATTATTGATGGTACTGTCACTGCCCAAAATACCATCATCGCTGGTAACTTCGATTCTGGTAACGAAGCCCCTGATATTTCGGGCGCAGTCACAGGCAATGCCAATAACCTCATCGGTAGCCTCACTGGTGCATCCGGCACTATCGGCACAGGTAGCGATATCACCTTCGCCTCCGCTGGCATCACCAATATTAGCCAAGTCCTCGCTGCCCTCGCCAATAACGGTGGTGCTACCCAAACTCACGCTTTAGTCGCAGGTTCGGCAGCCATCAACGCCGGCAATAGCGCTTTTATTCCCTCTGGTGTCACCACTGACCAACGGGGTACAACTCGCATCATCGGCGGTACAGTGGATATCGGTGCTTATGAATCACCTTTCATCCCTCCTGTTGCTGCCGATGATACTGCTACCACAGATGAAGATACTGTGGTTAACATCAACGTCCTGGGGAACGACACCGATGCTAATGGCGACACCTTGACTATCACTCAAGTCAATGGCAACAGCATCACAGTCGCTACACCCATTACCCTGGCTTCGGGTGCCCTGCTGACTCTCAAGACCAATGGCACTTTTGACTATAATCCCAACGGTCAATTTGAGTTTTTGGCTGCGGGTGCTACTACCAGCGATAGCTTTACTTACACAGTCAGCGATAATGGCAATGGCGGCACTAGCACAGCCACAGTTAACCTCACCATCACTGGTGTTAATGATGCACCGACTGTCGCCAATCCCATTCCTGACACAACTACTGCTGAAGATAGCGCCTTCAACTTCACTGTTCCCAGCAACACCTTTGCTGATGTTGATGCTGGGGATACCTTAACTTACACAGCAACTCTTGACAACGGTAACCCTTTACCCTCCTGGCTAAGTTTCAATGCAACGACTCGCACCTTCAGTGGTACACCCACTAATAGTAATGTGGGAGCGATCGCCATTAAAGTCACCACCACCGACAGCAGCAGCGCTAGTGTGAGCGATACCTTTAACCTGACGGTGACTAATGTTAATGATGCACCAACTGTAGCAGTTGCGATCGCTGACCAAACCACCGCAGAAAATAGTGTCTTCAACTTCATCCTTCCCGCCAACACCTTTGCTGATGTCGATTTAGGCGACACCTTAACCTACACAGCCACTTTAGATAACGGGAACCCTCTACCCTCATGGTTAACCTTTAACGCCACCACCCGTACTTTCAGTGGTACACCCACAGCAGCAAATGTCGGCAATATCAACGTCTTGGTAACAGCCACCGACACTGCTCTTGCTAGTGTCAGTGATATCTTTAACTTGAGTGTCACTCCGTTGAACTTGACGGGAACTCCAAATCCAGATACCCTCACAGGTACAGCCAGCAACAACATCATTGACGGCAAAGCTAGTAATGATACCCTGACTGGTGGCGGTGGTCGAGACACCTTTATTATTCGTTCTGGCGATGGCACCGACACCATCACCGACTTTGGCGGCGTTGGCACTGGTTCCAACCCATCGGCAGCAGTGATTGCCAATGTTGACACTTTGCAATTTAGCGGTGCTGGCTTGACTGCGAAAAATCTACAACTGACTCAAAACGGTACTAACCTAGAAGTCACTTTTGAAGACGTTGCCAATACCAAAGTCATCCTACAAAACTTCCAATTACAAAACCTGGATAACCTTGGAGCATCTGGAACCAGACCGATCATCGCCAATATCCTGTTTGATGGACAAACCAATCCCGCTGACAGCTTTGATGTCATTGATGCCAACTCGGCTCAAACTAGCATCTTTGCCACCAACACGGTGACATTCCTCAATGACTTATCTAATAACATCGCAGGTTTTGACAATTCCAACGATGTAATAAATGGTCAAGGGGGTAACGACAGAATCGACGGCAAGAGTGGCAACGATCACCTACGTGGTGGTACTGGTAATGATACTCTCATTGGTGGTGCTGGCAATGATACTCTGGCTGGTGGTGCTGGCAATGACGTGCTGACAGGTGGAACTGGTGCTGACAGATTCCTTTACAACACCAGTGCTGCTTTTAACGGTTCTGCTATTGGTGTAGATACTATTACTGACTTCAGCAGATCTCAAGGTGACAAGATTGTTCTGGATAAAACAACCTTTAGTGTCATTAGTTCTAATCCGGGAAATGGTTTCAGTAGTGCAGGTGATTTTAAGAGTATTGCTGTTGACTTGTTCCAATTGACAATTTTGGAGGGCATTAGCAGCGCCAGAATTGTCTACGATGCTGTGAATGGGCGTTTGTTCTACAACCAGAACGGCATTTTGCCTGGTTTTGGCAGTGGCGGTCAATTTGCCACACTCACTGGTGCGCCTAGTCTCACTGCTAGCGACTTCATCATTCAACCCTAGCAAGAGGTAAGCGTGTATGGGTTGGGCAAATCTTTGCCCAGCCTACAAGCTTGCTTGCTGCTGCACCTTTGTTGCATTGGCTTGCACCTTTGTTGCATCGGCTTGCACCTTTGATGCATTGGCTTGCACCTTTGGTGTATCGGCTTGCACCTTTGGTGCATCGGCTTGCACCTTTGATGCATCGGCTTGCAAACGTTAACTCAAGAAACACAAAACCATGAAGAAATAGAGAAGAGAAGCAATCACAGCCGCAAGCGAATTGCTTCATTCCGCTTCGCTCCATTTGCAATGACATTGTGTAATTAGGCATTGCTGAATCTGGGGATGATTTTTACTTCACGCAAAGGCGCAAAGACGCAAAGAATCCACCTTTAGCCTTAATAATTCCCGGTGGTGGAATATATGCAGCAGCAGAACTAGAGCTAGTTTTCATCCTCTGCCATTCTTCTTTAGCAAATATGACAATATCAGCTTTGCGGCTTTTTTCCTTTTCTGGTGGTGCTGTCTTGAGCCGAACCTGCTTGGACTGGCGCGATACATAAGGCAGTCCATTTTCTTGGCAGTGATTTTCTAAATAGGCATACAGCCGCTCGATCAAATCTTCATGATTTGCATTTGGTTCTGATAATGGCACAGGAATTCCATCCAATAACTCAAACTCTCTGCCTGAACCATCGTCCCAGACAAGAAACTCTTGAAAAGTCAGTGGTTGTGTGACGGTTGCGTACATCGTCCTCGCTCCATTGCTGGCGGGTACTTCATTCAATGCTACCAAGATGTACAGCTTGCCCACTACAATTATCAGGTTGTAGTGAATAGGTAAGGCGATCGCTTAAAATTTATAGTTTATTTTCTGATAGCATGATAACTGTGTCATCGTGCTAATTATGATAGTATCGTTTAAGGACAAAGCAACTGAAGACATTTTTGATGCTAATGACACCAAGGAAGCCCGAAAATTGTGTCCTATAAATTGTTGGGAAGTTGCACAGAGAAAATTAGATCAACTCAATGCAGCATTCTCGTTGGATGATATGAAAGTTCCTCCAGGTAATAGATTAGAAGCTTTAAAAGGCGAACGTAAGGGTCAGCATAGTATTCGGATTAATGACCAATACCGGATTTGCTTCACATGGACATCTCAAGGCCCCTCAGAAGTTGAAATAGTAGACTACCATTAGGAGATTACCAAGAGATGAGAGTTCCAAAAAATAGACCACCCTCACATCCCGGTGAAATATTACTCAAAGATTTTCTAGAAGCAATGGGAATATCACAAAGAGAACTTGCAGATGCAATTCATGTTCCTTATCAGCGAATTAATGAGGTTGTAAATCAAAAGCGGGGTATTACGCCTAGTACAGCATTACGGTTAGCAAAATTTTTTGGGAATAGTTCAGAGTTTTGGTTAAACCTCCAACAGAATTGGGAACTCTACTATGTTCTGAAGGAAGAAGAAGAGGAACTAAAAACTATTGCACAATTCAACAGTTCTGAAGCAACAGCTTGAGGTAGGTAATGAAGGGCGATGGTAATTAGTGAGTTTAGGGCGATCGCATTTCACAACCAAGTTAAACGACTTCTTGAATTAATTGGTTGCCCAAAATCTTTTTGTTCATTTTTTAATGATGCATGGCTAACTAGAGCATCTGCATAAACTATCGTAGCAGGAAGCTTTTCTGTACGACGATATGAACTGTAACATGCACGACTCAAAGCATGAACTTGTGCTGCAAGGATCTTAATTGGTGTATTACCTATGACACGACATGAAGTTTCATTTCCAATCAAGCCATCTCGGTGAATGACAATATAACGCATAACGAATGCCGTTCGTTGGAAGCTGACCTTAAAGCTAACTCAATACGGTTCGGTTAAAGCAAGAGACGTAATAAATCGCCCTCTCTACGAAAAATTGATTATTGTAGAGACGCGATTTATCGCGTCTTTGCAATGTAGAATGTTCATCAAAAAACCTTAACCGAACCGTATTGAAAGTTAACCAACACCAAAAAAAGAAGCCTGACTAACTCAGGCTTCTTAATAAAAAACAAGTAACGTAATTGTGACTACTTAATAGTCACCTGACCGCCAGCTTCTTCGATGCGCTTCTTAGCGTCTTCAGCAGCATCCTTAGCAATACCTTCCTTAACAGCCTTAGGCGCAGCTTCCACCAAGTCTTTAGCTTCTTTCAGACCCAGACCGGTCAATTCGCGTACAATCTTCAGTACGGCAATCTTCTTATCAGCTGGAACTGATTCGAGAACCACGTTAAACTCGGTTTGTTCTTCTACTGGTTCGGCAGCAACGACCCCTGGGCCTGGACCGGCGAACGCTACGCCAACAGGTGCAGCAGCACTCACACCAAAGGCTTCTTCAATTTGCTTGACTAACTCAGCAGCTTCCAGCAAAGTTAGGCCTTTGAGTTTTTCCAAAATATCATCGGTTGCGGTGGACATTGATATAACTCCTGTAATTTTTGATTATTTATTTAGTCATTGGTCATTATTCATGAACCACTAACTTTATTCGGCAGTAGTTTCGGTGCTATCACCTTTTTCTGCGTCGGCCACAGCCTGCAAAGCACGAGCCAGTGAACCGGGAACTTCGTTGATACCCACAGCAATCTTAGTAGCCAAGGAATTAATCGCCCCAGCAATTTGACCCATGAGTTGTTCCTTAGATGGCAAGTCTCCTAGAGCCTTAACATCCGTTTCTTTGAGTAGGCGACCTTCCATAACACCGCCGCGAAGTTCTGTCTTCTTAGTGGCTTTCTGGAAGTCTTGGTAAGCCTTAATCGCAGATGAAAAATCTTCTTTGACTAGCAAAAAAGCTGAAGAACCTTTGAGCAGTTCTGATAATGGCTGCCATTTTTCCTGGTCTTGAATGGCAATGCCCATTAGAGTGTTTTTAGTTACCTTACAAACAGCGCCACTGGGACGCAGCCGCCGCCGTAAATCGGTAATTTCCGCAACCGTTAGCCCCTGATATTCTATTACCAGTGCCAGAGTTGACTCACTCAAAGTTTCTTTGAGGTCAGCTACGATTTCTTTTTTATTTTCTAGCGTTCTACCCATTCCAATCTCACCTCCTCAAAACAATCAGCGATTTCTCTACTTGTGCATTTTTCTCAACTAAATCCAAAACAACAAACCCCAGCTAACATAGCCGGGGTTAATTAGTAAGACTCCTGACGCCATAGTTATCACACCTTTATCGGTGGTAATTCTGGCAATTAGAGTTTCACCTCGGCAGGATATTAAGCTATTAGCACCTGCTGTCTCCGGCTTTGTCTATTCAATTAAAGTTAGGAGTGAATAGTTAGGAGTTAAGAATTAGGAGTGAGTAGTTAGGAATAAAACTCATAACTCATAACTCATAACTCCTAACTCCTAACTCTCATTATGCTGCTTCGCTTAGTTTCAAATCTCGTAGAGCGCTGATATCAACTTTAATCGATGGCCCCATTGTAGCTGCTACATAAAATGTGCGCCAATAACGACCTTTAGCTCCTGAAGGACGGTTACGGTCGATTGTTTCTTGCAACGCCTTCAGGTTGACTAACAAATCTTCAGGCGAGAAGGATGCCTTACCAAACATAACATGCACAATACCAGTTCGATCGGCTCGGAATTCTAATTTACCAGCTTTGAATTCAGCGATCGCACTTGCGATGTCAAATGTCACCGTTCCACCCTTGGGCGATGGCATCAAACCACGAGGACCAAGCAATTTACCCAACTTTGCCACCTGTGGCATGACATCGGGTGTGGCAATCAGCTTGTCAAAGTCCATCATGCCTTTTTGAATATCGTCAATTAGTTCTTCTGAACCAGCGATATCAGCACCAGCATTTGTTGCTTCTGTGACTTTTTCACCTCTGGCAATCACCGCCACTCGGACAATTTGTCCTGTACCTTTGGGCAGTGCTACCGTTGTCCGCAACTGTTGGTCTGTATACTTGGGGTCAATTCCTAGCCGGATATGCGCTTCCGCGGCTTCGGGAAATTTTGCTGTTGCTGTTTCTTTTAACAGGGCTAAAGCATCTAGGGGTTGATAATCCCTATCTTCTACTTTGTCTTGTAGCGCCTGTAAGCGACGCGATACTTTTTTTGTCATTTTTCTCTCCTGGGGTAATTCCGAAGCTTTGCTTCTCCCCCGATACAATTTTGGATTTTAGATTTTGGAGTAAGAAGTTGAAAGTGAGGAGTGAGGAGTGAGGAGTGAGGAGTTAAATATCAATAACTCATAACTCATAACTCATAACTCATAACTTTTTTAATCCGTGACTGTTACGCCCATATTTTTAGCGGTTCCTTCCACAATCTTCATCGCCGCTTCTATGTCGTTGGCGTTGAGGTCAGGAAGTTTGGTTTGGGCTATTTCTTGTAATTGCGCTCTCGTGATTTTACCAACTTTCTTTTTGTTGGGTTCATTGGAGCCTCTTTCGATTTTCGCTGCCTTGCGAATCAGTACTGACGCTGGTGGCGTCTTGAGTACAAATGTAAAACTCCGGTCTTCAAAAACCGAAATTTCTACAGGTATCACCATTCCAGCTTGGTCTGCTGTTTTGGCGTTGTACTCTTTGCAGAACATCATGATGTTGACGCCGTGTTGACCCAAGGCGGGACCTACTGGCGGTGCTGGGTTGGCTTTTCCAGCATTCAAGGCCAGTTTAATGACCGCCACTACTTTCTTCGCCATTTGTATTTAGCTCTGTTTTTCTACCTGATTAAATTCCAATTCTACTGGTGTATCCCTACCAAATATCGAGAGCAAGGCTTTGAGCTTACTCCGCTCTGGAGAGACTTCAATCACCTCGCCTTCAAAGTCTTTAAATGGACCAGAAAGCACCATGATCTTATCACCACTAGCCATGTCAATTTTAACGACCGGCTCTTGTTCGCTGGTCTGCTTGAAGATGCGTTCTACTTCTGAAGTACTCAGTGGTATGGGGTTGACATGACCGCGACCCTTACTGCTGCCACGTTTTTGTTCTGAACCAACAAAATTAATGACATGAGACGTGTTTCGTACCACCTGCCAGGTATCATCATCCATCATCATCCGCACCAGCACATAGCCAGGAAAAACTTTCTCTTCTGTATGCTGGCGGCTACCATCTTTGCGGATTTTCACCGCTGGTGTGTGGGGAATTTCCACCTGGATAATTTTGTCAGCGACATCAAAAGTTTGAATGCGCTGCTCTAAGTTAGTCTTTACACGCTTTTCACAGCCTGAGGCAACTTGCACAGCATACCAGCGTGCTTCTTTTGACGCTGCTTCTGCTGCTTCTGCTGTTTCCTCTGACTGCAACATTGAGTTGCGTGGTTCATCTGTTGCAAAACTCATTAGAACACCTGTTTTGCTGCCCAACCAAATAATCCATCGACTAAGTATATCAAAGATGCCGATAGTGCCACCATCAACAATACGGCGGCGGATTCGCTCACTATCTGTTTGCGACTAGGCCAAACTACTTTTTCAAGTTCTTCTTTGATTCCTTGTATGAAGTTGCTGAAGCTAAACCCGTTTGTGGTTTCTGGCAATTCTGCTTCACTTTTTTTGGCCACGGCCGTTTATCCCCCGTTTGTTACTCAATTTTGGATTTTGGACTTCGGCTCCGCTCAAGGCAAGCCGCTCAGCCGAACGATTTTGGATTTTAGATTTACCCAATTGAGGGCAAGGACGGTTAACTTGAGATTTTAGTTTGTCCGTTTATTTAGATTTCTTATCAATCCAAAATCTAAAATCTAAAATTCAGTCGTCCTGGTTTGCAGCTTCGACTCTATTCCACTTACTGGAAGCAAAACAGCTGCAAATGCAATAGCTATGCCCGAAAATATTAGCACTAACTGCTATTTTAGCAGCTTGCGTAATTATTTCGGGCTTTGTTTTTTGCTCTTGAGCGCGCCCTGGAGGACTTGAACCCCCGACATCAGGTTTTGGAGACCTGCGTTCTACCAACTGAACTAAGAGCGCACAAGCTGTTTTTGATTCAGTCATTGCGCTGAACTAGATTTTAGTTTAACGCAAGATGAGATTTTTATCATACATCAATTTCATTAAGAAAACAAGTCAGCGGCAGATGCCGCTTGAGGCTTGAGATTTCTCCCATACTTTTAAGAAGGGAACTACAAAGGACGGTCAAAGCGTTGTTTGATCCGGGTTGCTTTGCCGACGCGATCGCGCAGATAATACAACTTAGCACGGCGGACTTTACCGCGACGCATGACTTTGATGCTGTCAATCCGCGGAGAATGCAACAGAAATACTCTCTCAACGCCCACGCCTTGAAAAACTTTGCGGACTGTAATCGTTTCGTTGATGCCACCATTGCGCTTGGCAATCACTACTCCTTCGTAGGGTTGTACGCGGTATTTATCGCCTTCTTTGATTTTCACTCCTACTTTTACTGTGTCGCCCACATAAATATCGGGCAGGTTTGATTTTAGCTGTTCCGCTTCAATCGAGCGGATAATCTCTTGAGCGCTCATAGTCTTTCTGTCTGCTTAAAAAACTCACAATCATCAATCATAAATCGATAATCCTATTTCAGTCTACCTGTTGGACATTGATAATTTTACTGATACAACAGCCTGGAAATGGAAGCTATATTGCAAAATGCTCTATCGCAGGTATGAATTTATGAAATTTAGTGTCGTGATTACTACTTATAATCGCTTGGATTTGCTCAAAAGAGCGATTGATTCGGCTTGTAACCAAACAATGGAGTGCGAGGTGGTTGTTGCTGATGACTGTTCTTCAGATGACACCCAAACCTATGTCCAAAGCTTAGGCGATAAGGTTGTTTATCATCGTAACGAAGTGAACCTTGGTCACGCGGCGACGGTAAATGCTGGAGTTGCCAAAGCTACCGGTGACTGGATTAAGTTTCTCGATGATGATGATTATCTAGCTGCCAATTGTATAGAAGAAATAACGTCTGCGATCGCCCTTCGCCCTGATGCTGTAATCTGCTCTTGTGTGGCGGCTCAGGTAGATGCTAATGAAGTTGAACTTTCTCGCACTCCCCAGGTTGGCCCTGGTTTAGCTTTTTATATTCCCCAAGCTGATATTCACTACGGTATGCTTTTGGAGCTTGTACCATTTGGCACACCTGCACAGGTAGCTTGTCAACGTGATGCTTTTCTCAAAACTGGTGGTTGGGATTCTACACTTGATGCTAACTGTGATGATATCGATTCCTGGATTCGGATTGCTCAGTTTGGCGATGCTATTTTCTTGAATCAGTGTCTTGCTTACCGGACTATCTGGCCTGGTGCGTATAATCAAAAGTTTTCTTTATCTCGACGGTTGGCGACAAATATCTTAATGAAGGAAAAAATTTACGCTTTAGTAAATGAACAACATCGCCTCAAGATTCCCCGTTTTCAGGATATCAAAAACTACCTAAAACTACATTGGATTTTGGTAGCACTGAAGCAAAAAAATATCAAAAGTTTTCTTTCAATGATAGATTTGTCTATACTTTCTCCTCAGTCTTGGAAGTTTTTGCTAACTGCTGTATCATCACGCCGCTCTCAAGGAAACAATTCTGAAGTTCGTAAATTTGTGTTGATTGAATCGTGATATAGGAGAATTCAGGAGTCAGAATGGGCTACGCCCCGCTGCGCTAACAGAATTCAGAATTTAGAGTCAAAGAATTTTCTGTCAATGCGTAAGTTCTAAGTTTGACGAAATACTTACAGGACTTACGCAACTGGCACAGTGCGATCGCCATTTTTTAGCACTTATGTACTACAACTTTAATTTCTGTCTTCCGTAAGGCTTGTGGCAGAGTGCAAGTGAGAGCGATTCTCTAAAGAAGTAAACCAACCTCAAGGAATCAGGAGTCATAACAAGTCTTGATGTAGAAACTCTTGATTAAATTAATTCTAAACTTACTAGATTTTGACCATAATTAGCGACTAAGATAAATAATTTCAGCCATCGAGAACCTAGTAAAATCTCCTGGATTTCATCTCCAGCAAATACAGGAATTTCCCACTCTTGAGCATCTATTATTACCCTACCAATATAAACATCAAATTCAGTTTCTCCTTGAGCAGTTCTTAATTTATTTTGACGCAAAAAAGACCAATCAAAACTTTGTACATCTTGTTTGTTCATAGCTAAAAATTCAGTGAATCCTGTATCTAACATTGTTTCTACAGGAAAACTGAAGTCATCCCCTCCAATTAAATCAATTTCAAAGTAAACTTGACCTTTATCTCCAAATCTCCCCTCAATCATATTCTGCCACTAACTCCGGTTTCATTAATGCCAAAAATATGATGAATCACATGAGGATATTTTTCTCTGGCCATTTTACTTGCTACCTCTTGATCCCGATCAATAAAATAATCCCCACTATCAGGTTCAATGGCAATATACCAACCATAGTATTTATCTAGTATTTCTGGTTTTAAACGCTCAAAAATCACCCAACAACGCTCATAAAATGCCTGTCTTCTGGCTTTTTCTTGAGCTTTTTGTGCATCTGTCCATTGAATTTCCGGAAATACTCTCCCACGTCTGACAATTCTTTCTGGTGAAGAGTGTGTCATATTTTTGACCTTATGAAAATTTATTGTCTATATTTGATTATAAAATGCCAAATGGGAACCAATGGTTCCCAAATCTTACCAACGAGCGATCGCCAAGTTAGACCCTTGGTTCCAAGGGAACCAGAACAACAACATGTTGCTTGGTAACAGGCAGTAAAGCTTGCTGGTGGTAAAATTCCCTCCGGTCGTATTGTTCAAGATATTGTGGACAAAATATTATGCTTTATTGGACAGTATCCAGAAAAGTTCCGATATTCACCCCAAATGAGGTAGTTATACGGAAAAGCTCTGTATGATAGTTGGATATTGACGATATCCAGAAAAATTCTTGATGTTATGATTAAAACGTCTGTAATCCTTTCCCTATCTGAATCGCTTAGGGTGATATACCGAAAGTTTCGGCATAATAAATAGTTAGCTTGTACCTATAGGAAGAAAGTGATGGCTGCTGCTGCGGTAAAAATTATAAAGTTGAGATGCGAAAATCCCCAAGACAGTTTGACTGACGAAGTGAAGATGCAACAGGATGGCCGCCAGGTCTGGCCGAATAGAGATGATGGCTATTTTTCGATGTCAACAGGTAACGAGGTTCCGCTAAACCTGGTTCTCGCGTTTGACACCGTCACCCGCATCACTCTCTATGATGACGAAGACTTCGGCAGCGATGACAACCTTGGCACCGTAGAAATCTTTGACTACGAGGCGGGTGGCGAACGCACCAAGGACATCACTGGACCCGGATCGCTCTACAAACTGACCTACATAGTTAAAACTCTCGATTTTTAGCTGATCTCCAGTGCGTCGGCAAGCTCGACGACGTTAGCCTGGGAAGTCTTGGCTGCCGTTATCTGGCTCTGCACCAAGTTCTTGGACTCCTTCTTGAAAGTTGTTGACCAAGGAAAAATAGGCTTCAGGGTAATCAGAGTAGGTACACAACGCCAGCCATAGACCTTAAAATTAATTTAAAGATGATTGCGTGAGGGCAACCCGATGCAAATTACTCTGAACCTACCTGATAGCCTCAGCCAAACTAAAACCTTTAACCAGAGTGACTGGCTTCGTGAAATTGCCATTGCCCTGTTTCAGCAAGAACGCATTTCCCTCAGCCGCGCCAGCAAAATTGCTGGGATGGACGTGATGGATTTTCAAAAGCTACTGGCAGACCGGAACATTTACGTCCATTACGATGTGGAAGACTTTGAGCAGGATGTTCAGCACCTGCGCGATCGTGGCTGGCTATGATCGTCGTCAGCGATACCTCCGCCCTCTCCAATCTTGCCCTTGTCAATCATCTCTGGTTGCTAGAAGCCATTTACCAAACCGTTATTATAAAGGATATGCTGAAAACCCTGTGGCTTTAGCCCAGGGATGAAAGCTATTTCGTAGGCTTTAGCCTACCAGTCAGCTTCGTTGTTGTGCAATGTAGTTTTTAACTGTCTGTGTAGAAATA
>JAESFX010000290.1_pt1 | contig 26388 bp, 25 predicted proteins | sample 9269501 | NCBI WGS metagenome assembly JAESFX01 (sample SAMN14515570, study PRJNA621655) | algae metagenome | isolation source: Desmonostoc geniculatum HA4340-LM1 and co-occurring heterotrophs from cave... | place: USA: Maniniholo cave, Kauai, Hawaii | collected 2009-07-28
ACGCGCTGCGGTTATTCCTACTCGTGTTTCTCTAATTTTACCACACACTGGTAGCTTAAAAGCCACCAAATAGTTTTCATCCCTGGACTGAAGTCACAGGGTTTTCAACATAGTATCCCTTATAAAACAAGAGATGCTTTAAGTCTTACTCTCTTGCAATTGTAAGTAAGAAGTTTTAAGTTAGGTGTACAATCTGTTATTTACCTGTCACGTTTTCAATAACTTTTTTGGCTTTTTCACCAAAACTTTCTTGTGGTTTTTGTTGTTGTTCAGCCTTCAAATTTCTTTCGTAAGCCTTCTCGATAGTTTGAAGGTTTTGAGAATCTTTTACCGCTTGTTCGTAAGCCTCTTGTCGTGCTTCTTCTTGAACCCCAACACCAGGATCGTATTCGTTAGCGCGGTTAATTTTTTCTTCAGAGTTAGGTTTATACTCTGGAGGTATTAGCTTTAATTCTTCAAGAGTAGTTGCATAACTAGCCTGCTGAATAAAAATGAATGAACCAGACAAGCTGATGAAAATCATCAAGCTAACAATCACGAAGCTTGAACGTAAAGCTTTCTGTAAAGTTAATAAAATTTTTGACATGGAAAAACTCTCCTACCTACTAACTTTTTGCTTTGAACCTTTGTTATGTCTGTATAAATAGACTCAATATCTGAGGCTCACAGGCATCCTAATTGTTTAGGTACAGTTCTTCCTTCTACCGCAGGGTATATTAATTTTTAGTTATGACCAATTGTGATGAATTTTAATTCCTCGGCTTTGCATTGTATATTCAAATAAATCTGTTGGTAGTGCTTCTTCCACAGGAAAAACGCCTGGTTGGTTAAGTTTACCTTCTAGCAATAACTGAGCAATACTACCAGTACCACAACCAGAAGCTCCTGCTGTATTTTCATGCACTAAATTGGAACAATAAACGGCTGTTTCACCATTTTTTTGTCCTGTAACTTCTGAACGAACGGCTACGCCAATACCACTAAAATTATCGGTGACATCTGTCATCAAATGGCTGACATGAGAAAGAAATTCAATCATGTAACGACGCTGCATTAACCTCTTAGGAAAAACATGTGCTGCAATCCAAGTGAGGTGATTGTAAAAATCGGGTACAGAGCCAAATTTAGTAATTACAGTTTTTACTGATGGAAAGGCTTTGGGTAGTGTAAAGGTTTCTGGCATATCAAACCAGTAAACTCCACTGCCTTTATAGGGAGGTGGAAATTCAACTATTTCTCTTTCACTATAAGGGTTGACTATCTCCCATTTTCCATTTATCCAAGCTTCAAAAGGATGTTGCAATCCCAGAAAAGTTGTTCGCATTACTGTAATGCCAGCACCACCAGAACCAGAAACTAAATAACTTAAATGGATCTTTTCTGGTTGCTCGAATTGTTCAACGCCCTGACGTACCATGCTGTTAGAAATACCAGGAAAAATGCCAGTATTAATAATCGCTGTTACTCCAGCAGCGGCAGCTTGTTGATGATAATTGAGAGCTTTACTAGTATAAGAACGGTGGTCGCTGACATCTATATAGTTAACGCCTTGAGCAATACAAGTTTCTAGAACATTAGTATCTCGGTAGTGAAATGGCCCTGCACAGTGGATAACTAAATTAGAGTTAGCGATCGCTCCTCTTAATTTATCAATTTCTGCTAGGTCTAATACTAAAAACTCTACTTGCCCCCCTGAAGATAAGCTAACGCCTTTCCCCTGCTCAGCAGAACGCCCAGTAATGGTAATCTGTGCCTGTGTGTAGTTAGCTAGATCCTGAGCAACACTGCTACCAATGCGCCCACGTCCGCCAAGAATTAAAACTCTGTCTGTCATTACTCCAGTATTAGCGACACTAACCTTATTTCATCAGTTTTCTGTCTTTTTTGTCATCGGTTATAGGTGTGATTTATTGCATTTCACAAAACTCTTCCTACAGATACGTTGTAGGGTAGCACAGCTGTCATTGGTGTCAACTTAACGTAAAAACCTTGTAATGGCGTGATATCAAAGTTACTCAATTACCAATCAATCCTGAGTCACCCCACCCCGGCTTTGCTGACGCAAAACCTCCCCTCCCCTTAGTAAGGGGAGGGGATTGAGGGGTGGGGTAGATTCAATTTGCCTGACTACTGTTAGCGCTGAATAACTTACTCCAGCGGTGCCTTCGCCGGGATGGGTGGAGTCACCAACTAACCAGAGATGTTGGATTGGTGTACGATTGGCGAAGCCGAAGGGGCCGAAAGTGGGGATTCTTTGACCGATACCGCCAACTATACCCCGATCGCGGGCTGTGTAATGAGCAAAGCTGCGGGGCGTTGCAGCTTCTACGTGGATGATAGTTTCTGGTTTGAGATAAAAGTATTGGGCAAGACGAGCGATCGCTTGTTGGGTATACTGTTCTTTTAATCCTGGATAATCTTGAGTTTGCCACCACGGTGTAGGATCGACGAATGAGGAAGCGATAATTGTGGCTTTACCTTCTGGGGCGCGCCCATCTCCAGGATGACTCACGGAAACAAATAAGGAATTAGTCTCGCCAATGGGACCATTGGCATCATACAAAAATTGTAGATGGGGTGGACAATCCACGGGGATAGCGCTGGCGTCTACACCCAAATAAACCACAAAGGCGCCCGATGCTTGGGGCAGTTTTTCCACTCTGTTTTGATAACCAGATGGCGCTTTTTCTCCTAACAACTGCACCAAGTTTTGTACGGTGACGTTGCTAACTACATGGTCGGCTGCTTCTGTCCACACTTCGCCGGTTTTCTGATTTCTAATCTTGACAGCGGTGGCTTTGCCGTTTTCGACTTTGATTTGTTCTACGGTGTGGCGCATCAATAATTTGCCGCCATCTCTTTCTAAGGATTCTACCAGGCGATCGCTTAATACTTGCATACTACCTTGGAGATGAAATAATCCTTGGGGTAGTTGCGATACACTCAAGGCTGTGGCGGCGTAAAGTAATGCTGTTTCTTCTGCGTTGACTTGGGAATACAACTTCAGTTGCAAATCTAAAAATGTTCTCAGTCGTTGGTCGTTTCCCACTCCACATAACCGCAAAGCATCGCCCACCGTCAACAAAGTGAAGGGTACTGTAATTAATGTACTGGGACGTACCGCTTGGGTTAACTGCCACAAATCCCATAAATTACGCGGTGGTAGCACTGGGTCACGTCCTTGAAATTCCCAGCTAGCATTAAATAAAGTTGCCATTAATTGCCAGAATGGTTCACTACCAGGAAACTGCCTTTGTCGTTCCTCTTGCCATTTCTTTTGGTCGCGCCAAACGTTAATGGGTGTAGTTTCTCCGGGTAAATATACCGCACAAGCTGGGTCGCAAGGTGTGGCTTCTGGTAAATCTATTTCTAATTCAGAGAAAATCCGGTGGTGAATTCCCCCTAGTTCCAACCCTGCAACTTGAGTTGCACCGACATCAAAGGTAAATCCTTGACGTTTAAAGGTTGAAGCACAACCTCCCGGTGCGATCGCTTGATCTAAAATTAAGACGCTGTAACCTCTATGGGCTAATAATGCCCCAGCAGTCAGTCCACCAATTCCCGCACCAATGACGACCACACGAGATTTAGTTTTTTCAGCAAAAATCTTGGACATTGATACTTATTTTTTTATAATTCTTAACATTACTACTCATAATTTTACAGCGTTATTCATTAAACCACAATCCTTGGTAGGGGCGCATCCTCTACAACTTTGTTGCACGGAAGTGCTATCACGTCTAAAAACCTTGGCTAGACAGATTAGAATAGTGGTGGAATAGAATTTTAGTTTCTAGTTGTTAACTGTAGTTAATTTGATAACTAAGAATATTATGTATATTAACGAGAAAGTACGTTTAATATCATCCACACTATCTTATTTAAGTCTTGCAGAGTTAAAATTATTAAGAGAAGAAATTGATTCTCTTATGAAAAATCACAGCGGTAATGTTAGAGGAAATTTTTTTGTGCGTGGCGATGATAACCGAGTTGTTCAGGCTGGTATTATTACGAATAAAAAAACTATTCCTCAAACTTCATTCATGACGGAATCAACTGTAGTTAATTCACCTATAGTAAGTTGTTCAATTGGTGAAATAAAGCAATTAACTCCTACTCAAAATTCTCCTAGATCCTTAGGTATTTGGAAAGGGAAAGTAGAAATATCAGAAGATTTTAATAAAACATCAAGTGATATTCTTTCGGAATTTGGTATTGAAGAATAATGGAATTCTTACTTGATACCTGTACTTTAATATGGTCACTTGAAGATAATTTTTGTCTTTTACCTGAAGTTAGTAAACAAATCTTAGATTCTTCAAATAAAGTGGTTGTTAGTGCTGTTAGTGTTTGGGAAATAGAAATAAAAAGAAAAAAAGGACAGATTAAAACCCCAGATAATTTAATACAAGCCATCATTGATACTGATTTTAGTTTTTTATCAATAACAGAACACCACGCTGTTAAAGCAGCATCTTTACCTGACCATCATAAAGACCCTTTTGATAGGCTTTTAATAGCACAAGCGATACTGGAAAAGATGATTATAATTACTTCCGATACTCAATTTATAAATTATGGAGTACCACTTTTATTTGCTACAAAATAATTAAAAAGATGTAATCGTACTTAGGTTGACACCTTGAAAAGGCTAGTCCTGAAAACTACAAAACTTAACTGAGGAGTAAGTCGTAGATAAGATAAAGGAGTAACGTAGCTCTCCCCACCCAAGTAGCAATGACTTCAACTCTAAACAAATTTCCTCGCCTAAATGCTCCAAACTTGCATAAATTGCCTAATGGCTTGACAATCATAGCCGAGCAGATGCCAGTTGATGCGGTAAATCTCAGCTTATGGATAAAAGTTGGCTCAGCTGTGGAATCTGATGCGATTAACGGCATGGCTCACTTTTTAGAGCATATGATTTTTAAAGGAACAGAACAACTGGCTAGCGGCGAGTTTGAACGTCGAATTGAAGAACGGGGTGCTGTGACTAATGCCGCTACTAGCCAAGACTATACTCATTACTATATAACTACTGCGCCTAAAGATTTCGCCGAGCTTGCGCCTTTACAAATAGATGTAGTATCTAATGCGAGTATTCCTGATGATGCCTTTGAACGCGAACGATTAGTAGTTTTGGAAGAAATTAAACGTTCAGAAGATAATCCCCGCCGCCGCACTTACAGGCGGGCGATGGAAACAGCGTTTGATCGGTTACCCTATCGCCGTGCGGTGTTGGGGCCAGAAGAAGTAATTGCTGGACTTAAATCCCAGCAAATGCGGGATTTCCACGCTACTTGGTATCAACCCCAGTCAATTACCGCTGTGGCTGTGGGTAATTTGCCCGTAGAAGAATTAATTGCGACTGTTAGCGAATCTTTTACACAAGCCCAGAGACGCGATGCATCGCGTCTGTACCCACTTTCCACTCCCCACTCCCCACTCCCCACCGAATCACCATTTACAGAAATAGTCCGTCGGGAATTTATTGATGAAACTCTGCAACAAGCTAGATTAGTGATGCTGTGGCGGGTTCCAGGAATGATTCACCTCGAACAAACTTATGGACTGGATGTTTTAGCAGCAATTTTGGGACACGGACGAACATCGAGACTAGTGCAAGATTTACGAGAAGAACGGAAATTAGTTACTTCAATTTCAGTCAGCAACATTAGCCATGAGTTGCAAGGTACATTTTATATTTCAGCTAAATGTGCAGTGGAAGATTTAGCTGAAGTAGAAAATGCGATCGCCCAACACATCAAAAGCCTACATACAGAGTTGGTGAAAGCATCAGAAATTGCGCGTGTGCGGCGGCGAGTAGCCAACAGATTTATCTTTGGTAATGAAACACCAAGCGATCGCGCCGGCTTATATGGCTATTATCATTCTTTGGTGGGAGATTTAGAACCTGCATTTAACTACCCAGCTAAAATTCAAAACCAAGATGCAACTGACTTAATGCAAGCAGCCAAAGAGTATCTCTCCCCAGATGCTTATGGTGTAGTTACACTGAAGCCGTAAATTGGAAATGGGCATGGGGCATTGGGCATAGGGTATGGGGAGTGCTGAGTTAAGAGTTAAGAGTTAAGAGTTAAGAGTGAGAGTTATTCTCCTTGTCTGCTTGTCCTCTTCTCATGCCCCATGCCCAATGCCCAATGCCCCATGCCCAGTTACTAATCCAAAATCCAAAATCCAAAATCCCACAATGTGGACTCAAATCGACGCGCATATTAGCCAAATAACTGGCGAAAAATTTCAAAGTCAGCAACGGCGATCGGTTGGTGGCGGATGCATCAACCAAGGTTATGCTGTCTCTAACGGTGAAATAACCTACTTCGTCAAGATCAACCAAGCCTCGCAAGTTGCAATGTTCGAGGCTGAGGCGCTGGGTTTAGAGGAAATGCTACTAACAGCTAGTATTCGCGTTCCCAAACCTCTTTGCTGGGGTGTGGCTGATAATTCTAGTTACATCGTCCTTGAATGGCTGGAAATGGTAAGCGGTAACACCAAATCATGGGAAGACATGGGACGCCAGCTAGCGGCGATGCATAAAGCTAGCAGTAATCAAGGTTTTGGTTGGAAAATTAACAATACCATTGGTTCCACACCCCAAATTAATACTTGGACAGCAGACTGGGTAGAATTCTATGTGAAACATCGCCTGGGTTATCAATTTCAATTAGCAAGGCGGCGCGGTGGTAATTTCCCTCAACAAGATAAGTTACTAGCGGCGATTTCGGAATTGTTGGCAAATCATCAAGTGCAACCTGCTTTGGTGCATGGCGATTTGTGGGGTGGAAACGCTGGGTGTACTGTGTCAGGAGAACCGGTGATATTCGATCCTGCAACTTATTTTGGCGATCGCGAAGTTGATATTGCTATGACAGAATTGTTTGGTGGCTTCCCAGCAGCGTTTTACAAGGGTTATAACGAAGTCTTTCCTTTAGATGCCGGCTATGAGCAGAGAAAAACACTTTATAACCTGTATCATATTTTGAATCACTTCAATTTATTTGGCGGTGGTTATGCTTCCCAAGCCAACCGGATGATTGACCAGATTTTGCGATGAAATAAAACTTAGAAGCTATTACAGGCAAAGATATATGAGTACAAATAATTTGCTTTCCCGAATTTCTATAGATCCAAATATCTGCTTTGGTAAACCTTGTATTCGCGGACATCGGATTTGGGTGTCGCTAATTCTGGATTATTTAGCTAATGGAACGACTATTGAAGAAATTTTAGAAGCATATCCTAGTATAGAAAGACAGGATGTACTTGCTTGTATTGCTTATGGCGCTGAAATGGCGCGAGATGTATTTGTAGAAATTCCTTTAACTGAAAAAAAGTAAGCAAATTCGTGAACTTAAAGCTTGATGAAAATATCGATATTCGTGTTGTGAGTTTATTGCGTTTAGCAGGGCATGATGTGGCCACAGTACCAGGGCAAGATTTGAGTTCTGCACCTGATGAGGTAGTAATTGATGTTTGCCGCTGTGAGGCTAGATGCTTAGTCACTTGCGATCGCGGGTTTGGAAATCGTCTGAGATATAATCCTTCTGACTATGCAGGAATTGTCATCATTCGCTTACCCTCTCGTCCTGATTTTGTATTTTGGCAAGCAGCAATAGAGACTCTAATTCAAGGATTAGAAACAACAGAAGTCGCTGGAAAGTTGTGGATTATTCAAGCTGGAAACATTCAAGAATACCAACCTATTGAACCAGATGTATAAACAACAACCCAACGCTTTCCCTAACGAATACCTAAATAATTTGTGGGGAGAAATCCAAGCTTGTCCTTATTTTGCCATCAACAACCTCAACCGCGATTTTGTTGCGACTAAAGGATTTTCGTTAGTATTTCAGCGTTCTGGATTAGCAACGGTAGAACAGCAATTTCCCTACTTCAAACCATATCTCGATTTGGCTCTCCAGCCGAATTGTAATGCATTTTACCTCAATCCTTTACAGTTAAAAGAAGGCTCTCGCGTCGATCCGCACATCGATCGCTCTTTACGTTCTTACTGCAAAACCATTGAACCGCCTATACTTGTGAGTGTGCTTTATGTGCGAGTACCCGCAGATATGGAAGGCGGAGAATTAGTACTGCGATCGCCCAAACGTCAACTTGGACAGATTAAGCCTCAAATTAATACTTTACTATACTTTCAGGGAGATTTAACCCATTCTGTTAACGCAGTCAAAACTCCTGGCGATCGCCTCAGCTTAGTTTGCGAACAGTATAGTTTAAATGAAGCTGAACTCCAAGAAATTCCCGATTTTACTATAGAATCAAGAAAAACTCAGTCTGCAACTAAAAAGAGAAAGTAAAAATACCATAGTAGGGTAGCACTGCTGTGCATAGGTGTAAACTTAACGTGAAACCTTTGTCAAGACTTGATATTGAGTTCATTCACTTACCGCGTTACCCCACCCTAACCCTCCCCGTATGTATTGGGGAGGGAACTAGATTTCTTTTTTCCCCCTTTATAAGGGCAGGGCTGTTTCATTCCCTAAAATGGTTAAAATTGCAAGGGTCAAAGAAATCAAAATTTAGGGCAAGCGTACAATTAGGGCAAAAAATTTTGCGTCTTCAAGCCCAAATAATGTTGTTTTTCTTTGCGCCTTTGCGTCTTTGCGTGAGAATATCCCCTTGACAAATCTCACAGACTAGCGAATGAAACAGCCCTGCTTTATAAGGGGGGTAAAACGCCTGTGAGATACGCATTTCTAGCTTAAGTTGACACCAATGACTGCTGTGCTACCCTACAGATGCGAAATTATTCAAATCTAGTTATGCAAATTACATGTGTTTTAGTTATTTAAGCCCGTTCGTTTGCTAAACTAAGCAAACCGCGTGAATACCCATTGTGAGAAAATTTTTCTCCTGTGACTTGTTCATAAACTGCTTCATAGCTATCAACCATTTGTTCAATACTAAAATGATTTTCTACATGTTGACGACAAGCATAGCGGTCTAACTCTGTTACTCGGTCAATAGCACTGATACACTCTTGAATGTTATTGCAAAGGAAACCCGTTCTACCGTGGGAAATAACCTCTTGGGTAGACCCTAATTTTATCGCAATCACGGGCGTACCCGAAGCCATTGACTCAACCATCACTAACCCAAACGGTTCTCGCCAAGTGATGGGAAACAGAGTTGCGACTGCACCTCCCATCAGGGTATTTTTTTCAGCATGGTTCGCTTCACCTAAATACTGAATTTGTTCGCCATCAATCTGTGGTTTGATTTCTGTTTCAAAATATTCCACATCAACAACGTCGAGCTTACCTGCAATTTTCAAACACCAACCACTTTGTTTGGCAATTTCTATGGCTAGATGTACTCCTTTCTCTGGGGATATTCGACCTAAAAAGGCTAGGTAGGGCGGATTTTCTGGTTGGGCGTGAAATTCATAATTGTTAACATCAATTCCGTTATAAACAGTTGCTACATAGTTCAGCCCTAACCTTGGTTCTCGCTGTGCATCGGAAATGCTGATATATGGTTGTTTTTTCCCAAAAGTAAACATCTTTTCGTTGTCAGAGGTAAAAATACCATGCAACGTATGAACCGTGGGAGTTGCGACTAGATTCGCGTAGGGTAATGCCGCATATCCCATATGAGAATGAATAATATCAAACTCTCCTGCTCGTTGATACACTGAAGCTAGTTCGAGCATTTCGTAAACGCCGTAATCTTTGATAGTGCGATCGAGTCTTAAGGCATGGGGATGAACTGATATTAGTTTTGCCAAACTAATAGAATCTCCCGATGCAAATAACGTTACTTCATGTCCGCGTCGCACTAATTCATCGGTGAGTAACCCTACTACTAACTCTATACCACCATAAGCTGGAGGGGGTACTCTCTCCAATAATGGGGCTACTTGAGCAATTCGCATTACAAACCTCCTAAAAATAAGACTTGAATCACAAGTATTTTCTTTTTGTCTCAGTAGTGCTTATACTTGATTTACTCTTGCACTCACGAGTAACTTAAGTCACTAAGTTTATTAACAATTCCATCAAAATATTATGCTCTTGCTTGTATATTTTTAATCTACCCTAGTGGATAAATTAACCTTTCCATAGGAGGTAAATATATTGGAATTGATGAAATTTAAGTACGATTTTCATCTAAATATTTTGGCGTTGCTGAATTGCGGTATGAACCCAGATGTAGAGACGTTGCATTGCAACGTCTCTACAAGGATTTTGATGTCATGCACAATCTGTTTCATTCATGAAATCGGCAACGCCAATATTTTTGATAATTATATTTTTTTTAATTACTAATATATAGTATAGTGATTTAAACCTGTATAAAAATATTAGATTAGCCCTATAAATGAGCTAAGTTTCAGATGTTAATTAATTGAAAAAGGGAGTAGGGAATGGGGAGTGGGGAGTAGGGTGTACTCCTTTTTCGTGATTAGTTGTGGGATTTTTCTGTGATTGACTGTCTTGTTTAAAGGATAGATTTTCGTAAATTAGCTATAGCAGCCCACTTTCATTTTTGAACTTAGGGACTTCCAAATAAAAAAATATCCAATTAACTCTTGTGGGGTGGGCATCTTGCCCGCCCAGTCTATAGGGCGGGCGAGACGCCCACCCCACAATATTGGATAATTTATTTCTTGGAGTTCCCTCACCTTGAAAGTGCGAGACAAGAGAGTTAGCACATTGACTTTTTACATGAAATATGATATTTTGTATTGCTGTATAAGAAAAACCAAATATAAACGTGAATATTTCTCCACATATCAAAAAACCGCGTGTCACATGGCAGGCGGTTTTCTCACTGCTGATATTTGTGTTTATGTACCTGCCTATACTGGTACTTGGCTTTTATAGCTTTAATCAGTCGCCTTACAGTGCAACTTGGCAAGGATTTACTTTGGATTGGTATGGCAAGTTGTTCAGCGACGATCGCATTTTATCAGCTTTGCAAAATAGTTTGATCGTTGCTGGTTGTGCAGTGGGGATTTCAGCAGTGCTGGGAACCTTAATGGCGGTTGGTTTAGCGCGTTACCAATTTCCTGGAAAGAATTTGTATCGTGGTGTTGCTTACCTACCATTGATTATTCCCGATATTGCGATCGCAGTGGCTACCTTGGTATGTTTAGCGGCGTTTGCAATACCTTTGAGCTTGTGGACAATAGTTGCAGCACACGTAGTGTTTTGTCTCGCCTACGTGGGACTTGTAGTTTCTTCCAGACTGACAAATTTAGATCCTCACTTAGAAGAAGCAGCATTAGATTTAGGCGCTACACCAACCCAAGCATTTATCAAAGTATTATTACCTCAATTAATGCCTGGTATTATTGCTGGTTGTTTGTTAGCTTTTGTCCTGAGTTTGGATGATTTTTTGATTGCCAGTTTTACTGCCGGTAGCGGTTCTAACACCCTGCCAATGGAAATTTTTAGTCGGATTAGAACAGGAGTCAAGCCTGATATTAACGCTTTGAGTGTGATGTTGATTTCCTTATCCGCGATCGTTGCTTTTGTAGCTGAATTACTTCGCATTTCCGGAGAAAATAAAAAAGAAGGAGTTAGGAGTGAGGAGTGAGGAGTTTGGAGTTTGGAGTTTGGAGTTAGAATCAGTTATTCGCCAGTCGGACAAAATATAAGCAAGAGAATTCTGGCGACTGACGCCAATATTACTGTTTTGATAAAAATTATTCATTATTTAGTTCTTAGCGAACTTTTTTATCTATAAACAACAGCTATCTTGAAGAAAAATTTATAATTTAGAATTAGGGTGCATTACGGCATTAGCCTAAATCACTATATTATCAAACTGTACTGACACCTAAATTTTGACTCCTAACTCCTAACTCCTAACTCCTAACTCCTAACTCCCCACTCCCCACATATTTTTAAACACATATAAAAAATTCCGTGTTCGCTTCTCTACATAACTGTTTTCAATAAGATGATATTGGGGCTAACTTTGGAGAAGATGCTATTTTCACTTCATTATGCAAATCTGCCAAAATCCCAATTGCTCAAATCCATTCAACTCTGATAGCAATAGATTTTGCGTCAGTTGCGGACAAAGAAACTTTGGCAAACTTCTCAGAAACCGTTACCGCGTATTGAGACTTTTAGGTGAAGGTGGGTTTAGCAGAACTTATGCTACAGAAGATGCAGATAGACTAAATGCACCTTGCGTTATCAAGCAATTTTTCCCCCAATTTCAGGGAACAGGACAACGCACGAAAGCAGCCGAATTTTTCAAAGAAGAGGCTTTTCGGTTGTATGAACTGGGAGAAAATCATACCCAAATTCCCAGATTACTTGCTTATTTTGAACAAGGTACTAGCTTGTATCTCGTACAAGAATTTATTCAAGGAAAAACTCTTTTACAAGAAGTTCAGCAACAAATCTATGGCGAAGAACAAATTTGGCAACTTTTAGCTGACTTATTGCCAGTTCTGCAATTCATTCATACTAGTAACATTATTCATCGGGATATTAAACCAGAAAATATTATCCGCCGTACGACTGATGGAAAACCTGTATTAATTGATTTTGGTGGTGCTAAACAGGTAACACAAACCAGTTTAGGCAGACAAGCTACAGTAATTTATACACTTGGTTATGCACCAACTGAACAAATGGCTGGCTTTGCTTGTCACGGGAGCGATTTATATGCTTTGGGTGTAACTTGCGTGCGTCTTTTAACTCAATGTTTGCCTTCACAAGATATTTCTGGACAGATTAAAGATCCTATTTATGATGCCATGAATGCTAAGTGGTTGTGGCGCGAACGGTTACAAAAAAATGGGATTACTATCAGCGACGAATTAGGAAAAATTTTAGATAAATTACTCAAACATTTACCGAGTGAAAGATATCAAACAGCAGCAGAAGTTATCAAGGATTTGGAGTTTACAAAATTAAACCTTGAACCTGTTGCGCTAAAAATGGTTTCCATTCCCCAACCCGTATTACCGCCGCCAAAGGTAATAGTCCCATTACCGCCCTTAGAAACTTTTGAATTTGAGGTAGTGACAGTAGACACAGCAGGTAGAGAAGTTAGCCGCGTCAGTCGCAGTGCAAACTTTTTTGCTGAAGATTTGGGTAAGTCTGTCACCTTAGAAATGGTATCAATTCCTGATGGTACATATATGATGGGTTCACCGGAGTTTGAAGGAGACGCTGACGAACGTCCTCAACACAAAGTTACGGTAGAACCATTTTTTATGGGAAAATTTCTTGTAACTCAAGCACAGTGGAGAGTAGTAGCAGCTTTACCTAAAGTCAACCAAACCTTAAATCCTAATCCATCGAAATTTAAAGGTTTAGATAGACCAGTAGAAAATGTATCTTGGCATGAAGCTGTAGAATTTTGTCTCAGGCTATCAGAAAAAACTGGACGCGACTATCGTTTACCGAGTGAGGCTGAATGGGAATATGCTTGTCGTGCTGGAACTACGACATCCTTTCACTTTGGCGAAACCATTACCACCGATTTAGTTTGCTGTGCTGACGAACCAAAAAGCAAATTCCGCAAAGAAACAACCAATGTAGGCAGTTTTGAAGTAGCCAACGCCTTTGGATTGTACGATATGCATGGGCTAGTTTGGGAATGGTGCGCTGACCCGTGGCATAACAATTATAATGATGCACCTTCAGATGCAACAGTTTGGGAAGCCGGCGGTGACATGCATCGCCGAGTTCTGCGCGGCGGTTCTTGGAGTTTCAGCGCCGAACTTTGTCGCAGCGCCAGCCGTAGTTGGAATGAGTCAGACGGTGGGTTGAGGATTTGTGGCTTTCGAGTGGTTTTTTCTGTAGATGGAATGCTTTAAGGCAATACGCTTGGGTTAAGGCTAAAACTCTTTATCAAAGTCAATTTTTTAACGAACCACTCCAGGCGCAGAGGACACAGAGAAAGAGAAGGAAAAAATGCTTAACTGAACTGTATTGTGCTTTAAGGGACTTCCCAGGAAAAAATAGTCCATTCCTGCGGGATGCGCCCCTACAAATGTACAAATAATTTGGGATAATTTATTCTCTGGAAGTCCTAAATCAAGTTTTGAACTCGTAAATCAAGTTTTGGACTTGTAAATCAAGTTTTGAACTTGTAAATCAAGTTTTGAACTTGTAAATCAAGTTTTGAACTTGTAAATCAAGTTTTGAACTTGTAAACCTCTTATTTTCAAGAAATTTCAGCAAATCTACTTACAGTTTTGTAGGGTGCGTTATGGACGTTAGTCCTAACGCACCCTACTGGCAAAAAACCCTGTCGAAAAATGGCATAAGCTGGTAATATATAAAACAAACTGCCTGTAGTTTTGAGTTATGCAAATCTGCCAAAATCCCAATTGCTCAAATCCCTTCAACCCTGATAGCAATAGATTTTGCATGAGTTGCGGACAAAATAACTTTGGTAACTTGCTGGGGAATCGCTACCGTGTTTTGAAACTCTTGGGCGAAGGTGGGTTTGGCAGAACTTACACAGCAGAAGACACGGGTAGATTTGATGATGTGTGTGTCATCAAGCAATTTTTTCCCCAAGTGCAAGGAACAGCAGCACTTGCTAAAGCAACAGAATTATTCAAACAAGAAGCTAAGCGACTTTATGAATTGGGAGAAAATCATTCTCAAATTCCGAGATTGTTAGCTTATTTTGAACAAGGTGCAAGTTTGTATCTCGTGCAAGAATTTATTCAAGGACAAACTTTGCTCAAAGAACTTCAGCAACAAGCTTTTAGTGAAGCACAAATTCGGGAACTTTTAGCAGATTTATTACCAGTTCTGCAATTCATCCACGATCGCCATGTCATTCATCGGGATATTAAACCAGAGAATATCATGCGGCGTGATGGCGATTGTAAACTAATTCTAATTGACTTTGGTGGCGCTAAACAAGTCACTCAAACGAGTTTAGCCAGACAAGCCACAGGAATTTATACCGTTGGTTATGCCCCAAGCGAACAAATGGCGGGGTTTGCCACTCCTCTTAGTGATTTATATGCATTGGGTGCCACGTGTGCGCGTCTTTTAACTCAATCTTTGGCTGTGCAAGATACCAATGGTAATCTGTACGATCGCGTTTATGATGCTTTTAATGCTCAATGGTTGTGGCGAGAAATTTTGCAGGAAAAAGGTATTACTATTAGCGAGGATTTAGGGCAAATTATCGATAAATTGCTCAAGCATTTACCACGAGAAAGATATCAATCAGCAACAGAAGTTTTGCAAGATTTAAATTCTCCAAAAACCAAGGTTGCAACAACAATTCTGGAGATTCCACAACCGCAATCACCAATTGTTCAAGTAAACACTACATCTCTACAAACATTTGAATTTGATGTAGTTACAGTAGACGCAAAAGGTATAGAAATTAGCCGTAAACGCCGTAGTGCAAACTTCTTTGTAGAAAACTTGGGAAATGGGGTAATTCTAGAAATGGTATCCATCCCTGGTGGTACTTTTATGATGGGTTCACCGCCAACAGAACAAGGACGACGCGATGATGAAGCGCCGCAACATCAAGTTACAGTTCCTCGGTTCTTTATGGGTAAATATGAAATTACCCAAGCCCAGTATCAAGCAATTATGGGCAGTAATCCTTCCCACTTCCAAAGCAATGGGGCAAATCTACCTGTGGAAAATGTGAGTTGGAATGATGCGGTGGAATTCTGTCAAAAGTTGAGTCAAAAAACAAAACGAAAGTATCGTTTACCTAGCGAAGCAGAATGGGAGTATGCCTGTCGTGCTGGGACTACTACACCATTTTATTTTGGTGAAACAATTACCACTGATTTAGTCAACTACAACGGAAATTCTACATACGCCTCTGCACCAAAGGGTAAATATCGTCAGCAAACAACACCAGTAGGAAGTTTTCCGCCTAACGCCTTTGGTTTATATGATATGCACGGCAACGTTTATGAGTGGTGTCAAGATTACTGGCATCAGAATTACCAAGGCGCACCCACTGATGGCAGAGCTTGGTTAAACACTGGTTTATTCTCTCGTTTGTTCTATGATAAATTGATGCGCGGCGGTTCTTGGTTCGTCAATCCAGACGACTGTCGCAGTGCCAACCGCAATAGTTTTATGCACGCATATCGTTACGGCAATGTGGGTTTTCGTATAGTTTTGGTGCTTACCTGAACCAGATATAAGTTTGGTAGTTCATGATAAATCCTTCTCAGCCGCAGTATTGTCAGCAAAAATAGCAAGAAAAGCCTTGTGATGTTTGCGGTTAAAATACTTCTCAAGATCCCGATTCAATCATGCTTTGACATCGTTTGGCTTTATTTTCTCCTGCTAAACTTTTAACTAAAGGTAGTTGATGTTAGCAAAAAAGACACGAGGAAAGGTTGAATGAATACTATTCTATCCAAGAGAAAATGCAGGAATACATTGAAAATGGTTTGCGTTTGGGATGGCTGATTAATCCTCAAGATGCAAATGTGGAAATTTACCGAATCCAAAAAGCTGTAGAAGTTATCCAAATGCCAGCGATTCTTTCTGGAGAAGATATCTTACCTGGATTTGAACTGCAACTTTAGCTAAAGAAAGATTTCCACGTACATTCCTAACGAAATGCTCTCTACTTCTGCTAAAATTTTATCGACAATAGTTGTTAATAGCTTTAATCGATTTGTGGGAAGCTCAATAATCGCTATGCTTCTTCCAGTCAAGTTTTGCTGGTATTTCAAATTTTTATCTGATGTGAGAAAAATATCATACGCGCCATCAATCCTCACCATTAGTTCACCATTTTTAACTCCAGCCCATCCCTGTTCCTGAACGGTGGTTACTTCATAAGCTGACAAATAGCGCTTTAAAGCTTTTGGTAAATTCTCATCCAGAATGATTTTCATATTGAACTTGTTCACGAGCAAGTCTTAGAAAATTCACCGCATCTACACGATTAACAGATGGGAAATTGTCCAAAAACTCATCCAGAGAAAATCCATCGTCTAAATACTCAAGAAGCGATTGCGCTGGAACTCTCGTATTTCGGAATACTAAAGTTCCACCCATGACTTCTGGATCGGAATTTAATGGACTTTGAAATAAGGTAATCATAATCTTTGTTTTTGCTATTTTTTCATCCAGTATATCGCCCAATACGGTTCGGTTAAGCCAAGAGACGCGATAAATCGCCGTCTCTACAAGGATCAATCTTTTGTAGAGACGGCGATTTATCGCGTCTTTGGATCTATTAAACATCAAATACAGCATATTTTCCGGAAAGTGAAGTACACTATCTATTTCTAAAAGCTAGACAAAAAGCCTATTAGATTTCTGAATTATGCTGTAAGTTATAGTTTGCAATAAGCAATTCATCGCTGATTCAAGATTATCAGGATTAAATTACTGAGTACAAATTTTGATTGATTTACGCCTAGCTACTTATAACCAACTACCAAGTTTCTGCTGTGCCTTTCTTATAAGGTTCACCTGTAAAAGGTTGTACGCCGATAGTAGGATAAGCATCATCATTAGGACCAAAAATCCGCATTGCAGCTTCAGAAATATACTGGGTTACGTTAGCAAGCATTTGGGAAATATTGGAAATAGTCATATTATTGGACTCCTAATTTTTGAGTCACTTTAGTTGTGATATTTATACTCTAATCCTGATTTTGTTGAGTAGCCGCAACTCTCAATATATTGACAATCTATGCAATGTTTATTCAGATAAGTTTGCAATACTTTAGTTTTTCAAAAAGTCAAAATTTTTTCCTTATTTCTAATTGTAACCTAGTTTTGTTTCCAATCCCATCTGTAGGAGCGTACAGCTGTACGCCCCTACCTATGTATCTGTATCAGGTATTTGGTGAAAAGGTATTACTATTCATTTTATCCAATTCGCACTATTACTAGTTATTACTATTAAAAAATGTTAAATAATTTATGAAGTTAATATTAATATGGCTGTAAATCTACTGTTATACAGTCGTATCGGAAATCTATTTGCTCATAGTTGACATTATTTATGGTAAATATTACCATAAATAAAAGAGGCGTTCTTATAAGGAAGCTCTGGCATGACAACTTTGGACTATGTAGATAAACAGCAAACCCAGGAACTAAACCTGTGTGCAGATGATTACAGTTTGCTGACCGATCTTTATCAATTGACGATGGCGGCTTGTTACACAGGCGAAGGTATAGAACAACGACGGGCAAGTTTTGAGTTGTCTGTCAGACGCTTGCCAGATCATTTTGGTTATTTAATTGCAATGGGTTTGGCCCAGGCGTTGGAATATTTGGCAAAATTTCGCTTTAGTTCTTCGCAAATTGCGGCATTGCAGGCGACGGGGATTTTTGCTCATGCAAGCGATCGCTTTTGGTCGTTATTAGCCCAAGGCAAGTTTACCGGCGATGTTTGGGCAGTACCAGAAGGTACGGCTCTGTTTGCCAATCAGCCACTTTTACGGGTGGAAGCACCTCTTTGGCAAGCACAACTAGTGGAAACTTATCTTTTAAATACTATTAATTACCAGACCTTGATTGCCACAAAAGCAGCACGGTTGCGGGATGTAGCTGGAGAGTCAGCAACACTTTTGGAATTTGGCACAAGACGCGCCTTTAGTCCCCAAGGATCTTTGTGGGCGGCGCGGGCGGCTTTGGCAGGTGGTTTAGATTCCACTTCCAATGTGTTAGCAGCGCTACAACTGGGGCAAAAACCAAGTGGTACGATGGCACACGCCCTAGTGATGGCGCTGTCAGCAATAGAAGGCACTGAAGAACAAGCCTTTAGTGCATTTCATCGATATTTTCCGGGTGCGCCATTGTTGATTGATACCTATGATACCGTTGCTGCTGCCCAAGGCTTGGCTGAAAAAGTCAATTCCGGGGAAATGCAATTAACAGGCGTGAGATTGGACTCAGGAGATTTAGTTACCTTATCAAAACAGGTGCGATCGCTACTTCCTGGTGTGCCAATTTTTGCTAGTGGCGACTTGGACGAGTGGGAAATTGCCAGACTCAAAGCTGCTGGGGCAGAAATTGATGGTTACGGACTGGGCACACGATTAGTTACAGGTTCTCCTGTAAATGGAGTTTACAAACTTGTAGACATTGATGGTATTCCAGTCATGAAGGAGTCGAGTGGCAAGATAACTTATCCAGGGCGCAAGCAGATTTTTCGCTCGTTCACAGGAGGTAAGGTAAAAGCAGACAGGTTGGGACTTTTAGGTGAAAGTTCCTGGGAGGAACAACCATTATTGCAGTTGGTAGTCCAGCAGGGTAAACGGGTGCAACCGCTGGAGAGTTTGGAAACAATTCGTCAGCGAACAGCTGCTTCAGTTGCTAGTTTGCCAGAACAGACACGGCGCTTGGATCGTCCTGTGGCAGTAGAAGTGGAAATTTCTGAGAGTTTACGGGTGTTGACTGAAGAAACTAAAAAACCTAGACGCGCCAGCGGCTTGCCGCTGGCTACCGCAAAGGACGCAAAGTAATACCAATAAAAGCTTATTTAGTGACTCTTCCAAAATCCAAAATCTAAAATCCAAAATTGTAAGATGATGAGAATTGCTTTGTTTGGAACTAGTGCCGATCCGCCAACTGCTGGACATCAGAAAGTTTTGAGTTGGTTGTCTGAGATTTACGATCGCGTAGCGGTTTGGGCAGCAGATAATCCATTTAAGTCCCATCAAGCACCCTTACAGCATCGGGCGGCAATGCTGCAATTGCTGATTGCGGATATCGATACGCCACGGCAAAATATTGCTTTGGAACAAGAATTGAGTAGCTTCAGAACCCTGGAAACAGTGGAAAAAGCAAAATTGCGTTGGGGTGATAACGTTGAATTAACATTAGTAATTGGTTCAGATTTACTGACTCAGCTACCACGTTGGTATCGCATTGAAGATTTGTTACAGGAAGTGCAACTATTGATTGTGCCGCGACCGGGATATGCAATAGATGAGTCTAGTTTGGAGGTAATACAAAACCTGGGAGGGAAGATGGCGATCGCTAGTCTAACTGGTCTAGATATTTCCTCAACAGCTTACCGCGAACATGGAGATTCTCAAGCCCTGACTCCCCCTGTAGTTGCTTATATTAATCGAGAGCATTTATACGAATGCCAGGACGCCAGCAAAAAAAGATTCCAACTCCGCTAAATCAACAACCTTTGGCCGATTTCAAGGTTGGTGTTGATAATGTTATTTTTTCTGTAGATACTGCACAAAATCGGCTGTTAGTTCTGTTAGTAATGCGGCAGCAAGAACCATTTTTAAATCATTGGAGTCTTCCCGGTACTTTAGTGCGTCCAGGAGAGTCTTTAGAAGATGCCGCCTACCGCATTATGGCAGAGAAAATTAAGGTCAACAACCTCTATTTGGAACAACTTTATACCTTTGGAGGTCCAAATCGTGACCCGCGAGAAGCAACCGATAGCTATGGTGTGCGTTATCTATCAGTTAGTTATTTTGCCCTTGTGCGATTTGAAGAAGCCGAATTAATCGCCGATCGAGTTACGGGAATAGCTTGGTATCCCGTTAAACAAGTCCCACAATTAGCCTTCGATCACAATGAAATTTTGGCTTATGGACATAGACGTTTGCGAAATAAATTGGAGTATAGTCCAGTGGCTTTTGAAGTCTTACCAGAAATGTTTACTTTAAATGATTTATATCAGTTATACACCACAGTTTTAGGTGACAATTTTTCTGATTATTCTAACTTTCGGGCGCGTTTACTCAAGTTAGGTTTTCTATCCGATACCGGAATTAAAGTCTCACGGGGTGCTGGTCGTCCGGCTAGTTTGTATAAGTTTGATGCTGAAGCTTTTGCCCCGTTGAAAGATAAACCTCTGGTGTTTATTTAACTATGACTGTTGACTGAGGAGTTATTCTTCGCCCCTCCGGAACCCTCATCTTCCCATGCCCAATGCCCCATGCCCCATGCCCCATGCCCAATGACTAATAACTAAGAAAATGAAAATTGCGATCGCTCAAATTAATCCGACTATTGGTGATTTACTAGGAAATGCCCAAAAAATCCTAGAAGCTGCACAACGCGCTGCATCTAGCGGTGCGCGTTTGTTGCTTACACCTGAACTTTCTTTGTGTGGCTATCCACCACGAGATTTATTACTAAATCCTAGTTTTGTAGAAGCTATGAATATAACTTTACAAAACTTAGCCCAGGATTTACCAGCAAATTTAGCTGTGTTGGTAGGAACTGTTGAACAAAATATCAAAGCTCATATTACTGGTGGTAAAAGTTTATTTAACAGCATCGCTTTGTTAGAAAATGGCCAAGTCAAGCAAGTTTTTCACAAGCGACTTTTGCCTACTTATGATGTATTTGATGAACGTCGTTATTTTGAACCAGGCTTGCAAGCTAACTATTTCACTTTAGATAATATCGATATCGGCGTTACTATTTGCGAAGATTTATGGAATGATGAGGAATTCTGGGGCAAACGTACTTATGCAGTCAATCCCATTGCTGATTTAGCAATTCTGGGTGTAGATTTCATTGTGAATTTGTCTGCTTCTCCTTATACTGCCGGCAAACAACAATTTCGTGAAACAATGCTTAAGCATAGTGCAGTGCGTTTTCAACAACCAATTATTTATGCTAACCAGGTTGGAGGAAATGATGATTTAATTTTTGATGGTCGAAGTTTTGCTTTGAATCGTCAAGGTGAAATTATCTGTCGCGCTCGTGGTTTTGAAACTGATTTGTTGGCGGTTGAATTTGACGAGGCGGTGCGAGATTTGCAATTGAGTTCTGTGGCACCTGCATATGAGTCAGAAGATGAGGAAATCTGGCAAGCTTTGGTTTTGGGAGTCCGAGATTATGCCCGCAAATGTCGCTTTTCTAAAGTAGTTTTGGGTCTAAGTGGCGGGATTGATTCAGCATTAGTAGCAGCGATCGCCACTGCTGCACTTGGTCAAGAAAATGTGCTGGGTGTTCTCATGCCTTCGCCTTATAGTTCCGACCATTCTATTAGCGATGCTTTGGCATTAGCCAAAAATCTGGGAATTAAAACTGATATTTTACCAATTGAACAGTTAATGCAAGGCTTCGATCGCACCTTAGCCGATTTATTTGCAGGTACAGAATTTGGACTAGCAGAAGAGAATATCCAATCCCGGATTCGCGGTAATTTATTAATGGCGATCGCTAACAAGTTTGGCTATCTTCTCTTATCCACCGGTAACAAGTCAGAAATGGCTGTTGGTTACTGTACTCTCTACGGCGATATGAATGGCGGTTTAGCAGTCATTGCAGATGTTCCCAAAACCCGCGTTTATTCACTTTGCCACTGGTTAAATCGCCATCACGAAATCATCCCCCAAAACGTCCTAACTAAAGCACCAAGCGCCGAACTCAAACCAGGCCAAGTAGATCGAGACTCTCTACCGCCCTACGAAATTTTGGACGATATCTTGCAACGCCTGATTCACAACCACCAATCAGCAGCCCAAATTGTCGCCGCCGGTCACGATTCCGTAATTGTCAACCGAGTAATTCAAATGGTGGCGCGGGCTGAATTTAAACGCCGACAAGCACCCCCCGGCTTAAAAATCACCGATCGCGCCTTTGGAACTGGTTGGCGAATGCCAATTGCGAGTAACTGGGTTGGTGTCAAAAACGCCTACCAAACTAAAACCACACCCACGCCGACATTAGTTTGTTCGGATGGACAAGATGCACAGCCGCGAATTAAGTAAACGTGAGTTCGATGAACCTCTCCCCAACCCCTCTCCGAGACGGAGAGGGGCTTTAGTATCCTGAGTGGAGTTTAGACTAGTTCCGAAATAACCAGGACTTACGCAAGACGTGACCGAAAACCTTATTCAAGGGTTGCGGTAATTCATGAATTACCGCTACTTTCGTTATCTTTTGCGTAAGTCCTGATAACTAAAATCTAAAATCTAAAATCTAAAATTGGCACGGTCAAAGAGACGCAAGCCGCTGGAATAGCTGCGTGTAGAATTGGACTTGCTTCGTGATGTTTAGTACATCCGGCATACATATAATATCGAGGTGATCGGTGTCGTTGAGCATCTGATAGAACCACTTGCCTGGTGTAAAATTCTGGTGAGTTGCTTTGATTTCCCCACCTACTGGGTGACTACCGCTGATGCGTGGAAACGTTTGAGTGTAGGCGGAAACCAAGCCGTCATTAGACCACCAATCTGACGACTTGAAGCCGGGATAGAAGGGCTGGTTGAAGACCTTGCTTCCCTGATAGTAGGCGGGGGCGATCATCAATGGGTTCATCAGTAGTGTAGGAACTTGGCATTCAGTCAAAAACCCTTTGTGGGTCTGCTCTGTGACATAGGTAAAATAGTAGGTGTCGGGATGGGTCTGACATAACTTGTTCTGATCGAGGGCAGCTTGAATGGTTAGCCAGTACATGGCGTTGTCTTTGCCGCGAAACATTGGGGAATCGGTAATCCGCTTCACCAGTGACGGTAGAGTTTCGCCCGGCTGTAGAGTAAAGCCCCAGTGACCCAAGTCGAAATCGTAGACGCGGTTAAAAAGATCTCCAGTTATATTTACAGTGAATTCAATCCACGCATATACAATGGCAGCAACAGAATTCGCGGGGATTAAACCTGTTTTCTCGTCACAGCCGAAAAAGTAGGTAGAAGTCATGCCATTAAGCACGCCTGAAATGCCAGAAACAGATTTTACCCACTTCGCGTTCGACCCCCATCCGAAGTAGTCCGTGGCGAGGAGTTGCTGTACCATCCAACTAGTCGGTGCGCCCATGCTGTGTCCGACCAAATGTACCGGATTTGCTTCAGACCAGTTTGGGTGGAACGCTGCATTCTTGTCAAAAGTTTTTCCAAAACGTGCGTGTCCCATCTCCTTAGCGTGGGCTTCGCCATAATCAACTGTGCCCCCTTTGATCTGAAAAGCAAGCTCACAGGCGCGATCGTGGGTGCTACTGAGTGGCCCCACGCCGGCTATATATCGGGGCAAAGGGGATGGCACAGTTGGTGCAAAGCCCCAGTAAGGAAACCCGCCTACCTCGGCTGGTCCCCATCCGACTAAACCGTGACACAGTATGACAGGATAATTGTTTGGCATGTTGTTTTCGCTCACTTTCTCCGATTGGATCGACTGACTCTAGAGATCAGAACTGGTCTAAATTCGAGGCGATCGCCCTCAAACAAGATTAATCTGTTGATATCAGGCGATCGCCATCCTGAACAACATACCAGTTAATAGCAAGCGATCATCCTCAAAAAACACAATCGTTGACGTAGGCGAATAGTGCGTAGGTTTTTGGGACTGGCACAATATTGAGTCAAGCCCAGTTACAGAATCACTCAGCCAAACACTTTTGCAACATCAGCCAAATTCTGATGTTTGATTGTTTGCATACGGTTGGCTCATTTGGAACCCTATTTTTAAATTTGCACAGCAGGGCATTGGTACAATTTACCGTTGGCATCGCCGTTTTTGAAGGACACTTTCCCTCACCCGATCGCCAGGTCTTCTTGAATATTAAGATTTGCTTCTTTTATCAAAACTTTTAACAAAGCTGCTATACCAATTTGGGCGGAAACTGCATTAGCATCCCATTTACCATCGGCTACATACTTGCCTTTGTTGTAGTGGTTAGTCCCTGACCATAAATAAGGCGTGAGAACTTCTGGATGGTATTTTCTATAACCAACACCGTTGTATCTTTCTAGCTGCCAAAGCTGTGCTGCCAAACTCCAATCTTTGACTCGGTTGAATTCTTTCATTGTCAAAGCATCAACGGCGCTTTCTTCCCAAGTGTATCCAACCTGCCAGCCTTTGATGGGGTCAGCTAGTGGTCTGCCGGATGGTTCGTTGACAGTGCGTTTTTTTAGCGAGTCGCCGTTGTGCAGTACTTGGAAACTTTTTATACAAAATATTAATTTTTTCACACAAAAATTTTTGATATTTTATCAAAACAGAATTCAGGAGTCAGGAGTCAGAATTCAGAATGAATTTTGTACGACTGGTTGATAGCGCAGCGTTAGCGAGTCCGCGTTCGCGCAGCGTCTCGTAGAGAGCGTCGCGTCAAGATTGCTGAATTCTGAATTCTGAATTCTGAATTCTTCTTCAAGCTTCACAAACTAGTCTTAAGTTGATTTCTGTCTTTTTGTGAATCCAAGCCTAATTAAGTATAAATATTTAAATAGTGTTCAATAAAAAACAATTTGAAATTAAGTAAAATTATATAAATTTTTGTGTGTAAATCATAAAATAATAGTAAAAATTTTGACATTATATTAAGAAGTTGCAGTGTAGTTTAAAACAACATCAATCCTGAAAATGATGTTTATACTTAGAAGTAAGTCTATCAAGGTAGGTGCATAATGAAACTACAAGATTTCTTAGGAAAAGATGAGAAATGGGGATTCGAGGCGATCGGCAAAGATCCAGAATTAACTCGTCAGATTCAAATACTGTTAATTGGTTTGGGTTTACTCGACCCTCCAGCCGATGAGAAATTTGGGCCAATATCTGCCGCAGCCCTGAAAAAATTTCAAGAATTAATGAAAACTGGAGAAACTGACTTTTTAGGGGCAGTCACCGCCAAAGAACTAATTGAAACTAAACGAGAGGAACTTCCTAAACCTCCCCTAAAACTTGGTAATGACATTGCCAGTAAAATTGTGAAATACATGCAGGCAAAAAACTATGAAGTATTCACTAACCCCAAAGAATACAACATTGTTTATTTAGAAGGAGTAAATGAAGACTGGACTCTCAACAGCGATACACCTAATCAATTCAACGATCGCCGCGTTGTAATTGAAGTAGTAGACGGTATTCCTAAAATTGTAAATCACTGGCAAGCCACTACAGAACCAGGTAGTCGCTATACTTATAACCCGATGAATCCCGGAGGTGCTGCTAGAATTAAATTTGGGCAATATAAAGCTTGGTCTGTTGGCATACACGGCAATTCAGAACCTCATGAAGCATTAATCCAAGTTGCACCTATTACTGTTTACCGAGATTTTAATAAAGATTTTCAACGGACTGGCGACAAACTGGATACAGGTCTTTTCTTAATAAATCAACACTACGGTTATGATGCTCCTGCAAATGATATCAAGAATGCTAGCGCAGGTTGTTTAGTAGGACGCAGGCGCGAGGGGCATCGAGAGTTCATGGCGATAATTAAACAAGACCCCCGCTATTTAGCTAATAAAAGTTATGTCTTTTATACTACTGTCATTCCTGGGGATGATTTATTGAAGTAATTTTGAGGATGAAGCAACACAAAGTAGGGGCATAGCAATGCTCATTGGTGTCAACTTAGGGACTAGCAGGAAAATAAAGTACCCGTTAAACAGGGACGATAGTAATATCCCATTTGGGTAATGTTTCAGAACGTTGCCATTGGGGTTGATACTGTTCTAACTCTTGTGAAAGAACCTTAATT
>JAESFX010000291.1_pt1 | contig 26055 bp, 21 predicted proteins | sample 9269501 | NCBI WGS metagenome assembly JAESFX01 (sample SAMN14515570, study PRJNA621655) | algae metagenome | isolation source: Desmonostoc geniculatum HA4340-LM1 and co-occurring heterotrophs from cave... | place: USA: Maniniholo cave, Kauai, Hawaii | collected 2009-07-28
CCTTCCCCTCCCCACGAGGGGGAGGGGTTTCCGTCGAGGCTCCCGCACTCGTTCACCTGCGATTCGATCCTGTTGCGATCTGCCTCACCCGCCCGGCCGGACCGCCCCGTTCGCATGCGTCATCACGGCGTAAAGCGAGGTCGTGCCGCAGATGAAGAGGCGGTTCAGCTTCGGCCCGCCCCAGCAGAGATTGGCGACGATCTCCGGGATCGCGATCCTGCCGATCAGCGTGCCGTCGGGGTGATGGATGTGGACGCCGTCGGCGGCGGAGGTCCAGATGCGGCCCTCCGTATCGAGCCGGAAGCCGTCGAAAAGCCCGGCCGCGCAGGTGGCGAAGACGGTCGAGCGGCCGAGCGTCGCGCCGTTCACCGCGCAGGCGCGGATATGGCGCGGGCCGTTCTCCGGATCATGGCTCGCGCCGGTGTCGGCGATGTAGAGGATGCTTTCGTCGGGCGAGAATGCGAGCCCGTTGGGCTTGACGAAATCGCCGGCGACGACCGTCAGAGCGCCGCTGAGGCCATCGATGCGATAGACGTTGCAGCGTCCGATCTCGCCTTGGGCGCGGTCGCCCTCATAGTCGCTGAGGATGCCGTAATCGGGGTCGGTGAACCAGATCGAGCCGTCCGACTTGACCACGACGTCGTTGGGCGAGTTGAGGCGCTTGCCCTCGTGATGGCTCGCCAGAACGGTGATGCGCCCATCATGCTCGGTGCGCGTGACCTGCCGGCCGCCATGCTCGCAGGTGACGAGCCTTCCCTCGCGATCGACGGTATTGCCGTTGGAATTCCGCGCCGGCTGGCGGAAGACCGCCGTCTGGCCCGACAGCGCGTCATGGCGCAGCATCCGGTCGTTGGGAATGTCGGACCAGACCAGCGTGTTGTGCGCCGGAAACCAGGCCGGCCCCTCGGCCCAGCGCGATCCCGTCCAGAGCCGCTCGATCCTTGCTGAACCCGGCACGATGCGGTGGAAGCGCGGATCGAGCACGCTGACCCCGGTGCCTTCGAGAACGCCGAACATGAGAAATCTCTCCGAATCTCGTTCAAGAGACGAGGCGCTACAAACTCAATCCCTCGTCCCAGTAGGGCGTCGCGCCATACAGATCCGCCAGGTAATCCACGAAGACGCGGACCTTCTGCTCCATGTGGCGGCGGCTGGGGTAGACCGCATGGACCGACACGCGCTTGCCAACGGAATAGCCCGGCAGCACCCGCAGCAGGGCGCCCGATTTCAGCTCCGGGCCGACATCCCAGGTCGAGCGCAGCGCGATGCCGACGCCCGCCAGCAGCGCCTCGCGCACCACCTCGCTGGAATTGGTCCGCAGCGGGCCGCCGACGCGGACGCTGACGGGACCGCCCGGCCCGTCCAGCCGCCAATGGTCGGCGTTGTGGGCGATCAGCGTGTGGCGGGAGAGCGCGTCCATGGTTTCCGGCGTGCCGTGGGCCGCGAGATAGCCCGGCGTGGCGCAGAGAACGCGGTGGTTCGGCGCAAGCCGCTTGGCGACGAGCGAGGAATCCCGCAGATCGGCGATCCGGACCGCGAGATCGAACCCCTCGCCGATGATGTCGACGAAATCATCGGTCAGGATCAGGTCGACGCTGACCAGCGGGTTGGCGTCGAGGAACGGTTTCAGATGCGGCGCGATGTGCATGCGCCCGAAGGAGGTCGGCGCCGATACCCTGAGCGTGCCGCGCGCCTGGCCCGTGCCGCTGGCGACCCAAGCCTCGGCATCCTCGATCGAGGACAGGATCGAGACGACGCGCTCGTAGAAGCCCTGCCCGGCCTCGGTCAGCGAGAGCTGGCGCGTGGTGCGCTGGAGCAGGCGAACGCCGAGCCGCTCCTCCAGCCGGCGGATGCGCTTGGAGATCACCGCCGGCGACAGCTTGAGCTGCCGGCCCGCCGCCGACATGCTTCTGGCCGTCACCACGTGGGCGAAGACGTCGAGATCGCCGAACCTGTCCATGCGCCACGCTACCCCGCCGCGATCTTTTCGGAAAACGAAATAATCATGGACGTTGGTCGCACTGCAAGCGCGTTGGAATTGGTCTAGGGTTGGCCTCCGTCGTCATTGCGAGCGCAGCGAAGCAACCCAGAGGTTTGCGCGAGACGCTGGATTGCTTCGCTGCGCTCGCAATGACGATAAGGACGCTGATCGCCGCACCTGAGGTCGCCCATGTCCGCCATCGCATTCCCCGCGCCCGACCAGAGCATCCTCGCCAGGCGCGACGCCATCGTCGCGGGGCTGGCAGGCCTCGTCGCGCCCGATGCGCTGATCACCTCGGCCGACGAGCGCCGCCCTTACGAGACCGACGCGCTGACCGCCTATCGCCGGCTGCCGCTGGCCGTCGTGCTGCCCTCGACCACGCAGGAGGTCGCGGCGGTGCTCAGATATTGCAGCGCGCAGGGCGTGCCGGTGGTCCCGCGCGGGGCAGGCACCTCGCTTTGCGGCGGCGCGATCCCGCAGGAGGACGCCGTCGTGATCGGCGTCTCCAAGATGAACCGCATTCTCGAGATCGACTACGCCAACCGCGTCGCGAGAGTGCAGACCGGCGTCACCAATCTGGCTGTGACGGGCGCCGTCTCGGAACAGGGCTTCTTTTACGCGCCCGACCCATCCTCGCAGCTCGCCTGCACCATCGCCGGCAATATCGGGATGAATTCGGGCGGGGCGCATTGCCTGAAATACGGCGTCACCACAAACAACGTGCTCGGCGTCACGCTGGTGATGCTCGACGGCTCGGTCTGCGAGATCGGCGGCGGCCATCTCGACGCGCCCGGATACGATCTGCTCGGCCTCGTCGTCGGATCGGAAGGGCAGCTCGGCATCGTCACGGAAGCCACGGTTCGCATCCTGCGCTCGGCGGAGGGCGCGCGCCCCGTGCTGTTCGGTTTCCCGACCAGCGAGCAGGCGGGGGCCGCGGTCGCCGCGATCATCGGGGCCGGCATCATCCCGGTCGCCATGGAGTTCATGGACAAGCCGGCGATCGAGATCTGCGAGGCCTTCGCCAAAGCCGGCTACCCGATGGATGTCGAGGCGCTGCTGATCATCGAGGTCGAGGGCTCCGACGCCGAGATGGACGCGCAGCTCGCCCGCATCGTCGCGATCGCCCGCGAGCATGGCGTCAAGACGGTGAAGGAAAGCCAGTCGGCGATGGAATCGGCCGCGATCTGGAAGGGCCGGAAGTCCGCCTTCGGCGCGACGGGGCGCATCGCCGACTACATCTGCATGGACGGCACGATTCCGACCGGGCGCCTGCCGGAGGTGCTGAGGCGCATGGACGCCATCGTGAAGGGCTATGGGCTGCGCGTCGCCAACGTCTTCCATGCCGGCGACGGCAATCTCCACCCGCTGATCCTCTACAACTGCAACGACCCGGTGGAGGCGCAAAAGGCCGAGGACGCGGGAAACGACATCCTCAAGCTCTGCGTCGAGGTCGGCGGCTGCCTAACCGGGGAGCACGGCGTCGGCATCGAGAAACGCGACCTGATGACCTTCCAGTTCAACGAAGCCGATCTCCACCAGCAGATGCGGGTGCGGGCGGTGTTCGACGGGCAGTGGCTGATGAATCCCGCAAAAGTGTTTCCGCTCGAAGGGCGGGTGGCGGCGTGACCCTGCACACCCCCTCCTCCGAATCCGACGCCTGCGCCTTCGTGTCCTCCGCCATCGCCGCCCGCACGCCGCTCGCCCTGATCGGCGGTGGCACGCGGGCCGGGCTCGGGCGGCCGACGCAGACTGCAAGCTCGCTCTCCAGCGCCGGGCTGACCGGCATCACGCTCTACGAGCCGGCCGAGATGGTCATCGGCGCGCGCGCCGGGACGCCGCTGGCGCAAGTCCAGCGGACGCTGGCGGATCGCGGCCAGATGCTGCCCTTCGAGCCGATGGACCATCGCGCGCTGTTCGGCGCCACGGGCGAGCCGACGGTCGGCGCGGTCGCGGCCGGCAACATCTCCGGCCCGCGCCGGATCAATGCGGGCGCGGCGCGCGACTCGCTGATCGGCATCCGCCTCGTCAACGGCCGCGGCGAGGCGATCAAGTCCGGCGGGCGGGTGATGAAGAACGTCACAGGCCTCGACCTCGTCAAGCTCGTCGCCGGCAGTTTCGGCACGCTCGGCTTCCTGACCGAGGTGATCTTCCGCGTGCTGCCGACGCCGGAGCGGGTCGTCACGCTGGCCTGGCATGGGCTTTCCGACGAGGCCGGCGTGGCGCTGCTCAGCGCCGCGCTCGGCTCGCCTTTCGAGCCTTTCGCGGCCGCGCATCTGCCGGCCGGCATCGGCGGCGAGCAGGCGCAGACGCTGCTGCGGCTAGAGAATTTTTCGGACTCGATCCACTATCGCAAGGCGGAGCTTGCTTCCCTGCTGGACGCGCATGGCCAGCCGGAACTGATCGAAGGCGATGTGTCGACGACGCTCTGGGAGCAGGTCAGAGACGCGCGCTTTTTCGCGGGCACGGACGAGGCGGTCTGGCGGCTCTCGCTGACGCCGGGCGACGGGCCAATGGCGATGGCGGCTCTCACAGGCGTCCTGCCCGGCGCGCGCTGGTTCTACGACTGGGGCGGCGGGCTGGTCTGGCTCGGGGCGCCGGCCGAGCGCGATGCCGGGGCGACCGCGATCCGCGCCGCGATCAGGCCGCTCGGCGGCCATGCGACGCTGGTGCGCGCGCCCGACGCCATCCGCGCGAGCGTGCCTGTGTTCGAGCCGCTGGCTGAACCGCTGATGCGGGTGACGGCGGGCATCAAGACGAGTTTCGATCCGGCCGGGATTTTCGAGCCCGGGCGGATGTATGCGGGGGTTTGAGCGCAACCATGCAGACCAACTTCACCCCGGCCCATCTCGCCTCCGATCCGCGCCTGCCGGCGTCGGAGAAAATCCTGCGGACCTGCGTGCATTGCGGCTTCTGCACCGCGACCTGCCCGACCTATCTCCTGCTCGGCGACGAGCTCGATTCGCCGCGCGGGCGCATCTACCTGATCAAGGACATGCTGGAGAACGGCAAGCCGGCCACCGAAGAGGTGGTCAGGCATGTCGACCGCTGCCTCTCCTGCCTGTCCTGCATGACGACCTGCCCGTCGGGCGTGCATTACATGCACCTCGTCGACCACGCCCGCGCCCATATCGAGGAGACCTACACCCGCTCCTGGCACGACCGGGCGCTGCGGCGAGTGCTGGCGGCCGTGCTGCCCTATCCGGGGCGTTTCCGGTTCGCCATGGCGGCGGCGCGGCTCGGGAAACCTCTCGCCGGACTGCTCGGCGGCCTGCCGCTGGTCGGCGCGCGGCTGAAGGCGATGCTGGAGCTCGCGCCCGCCAGCCTGCCGACGCGGTCGGCCATGGAAGGTCCGCGGATTTTCGCCGCCACCGGCCAGCGCACCAAACGTGTCGCGATGCTGTCCGGCTGCGCCCAGCCAGTGCTCGACCCCGGCATCAACGAGGCCGCGACCCGCCTGCTGACGCGCCATGGCGTCGAGGTCGTGCTGCCGAAAGGCGAAGGCTGCTGCGGCGCGCTCGTCCACCATATGGGACAGGAGCATGACGCGCTCGCCTTCGCGCGCCGCAACATCGACGCCTGGACCGCCGAGATCGACGGCAAGGGACTGGACGCGATCGTGATCACGGCCTCGGGCTGCGGCACCACGATCAAGGATTACGGCTTCATGTTCCGCAACGAGCCGGCCTATGCGGAGAAGGCCGCGCGTGTCTCGGCTCTGGCGAAGGACGTCACCGAGGTTCTGGAGACGCTGGACATTGCGCCGACGCGCGATGTCGCGATGCCGATCGCCTATCACTCGGCCTGCTCGATGCAGCATGGCCAGCAGTTGAAGGACGGACCGAAGCGCCTGCTCTCGGCCGCGGGATTCCGGGTCAAGGAGGCGGCCGAGAGCCATATCTGCTGCGGCTCGGCCGGCGTCTACAACATTCTCCAGCCTGAGATCGCGGGGCAACTGCGCGCCCGCAAGGTCGGCCATATCGAGAAAACGAAGCCTCGGCTGGTCGCGACCGGCAATATCGGCTGCATGACGCAGCTCGCGAAAGGATTCGCCGACAAGGGCTCCACGGTGCCCGTCGTCCACACCGTCGAACTGCTCGACTGGGCGACCGGCGGACCCATGCCGGCCACGCTGGCGCAGGCGGGTTTTGCCGAGGCCGGCCCGCTCGTCGCCGCCAAGCCACTGCTGAGCGCCTAGGCGCAGCAGCCTCACGGCTTGGTGATCGCGGGCTTAGGCCCATGGCACGCGCCTTGCTGAAGTGCATGCAGATTTCCACTGGGAGCTGCATGCATGTTGAAACGTTTGGCACTGACGGCCGCGCTTGCCCTTTCGCTCGCCAGCATGGCGAAGGCCGAAAGCGTGGTGCGCTACGCCATCTCGCTCGCCGACATCCCGCTGACCTCGGGCCAGCCCGACCGCGGCGCCGGCGCCTACAAGTTCACCGGCTACACGATCTACGACCCGCTGGTGGCGTGGGAGATGGACGTCGCCGACCGGCCGGGCAAACTGATGCCGGGCCTCGCGACCGCATGGAAGGTCGATCCGGCCGACCCGAAGAAGTGGCTCTTCACGCTCCGCGACGGCGTCAAGTTCCATGACGGCTCGACGCTGGACGCGGCGGCCGTGGTCTGGAACCTCGACAAGGTGCTCGACGACAAGTCGGCCCATTTCGACCGCCGCCAGGCGGCGCAGGTCAGGCCGCGCCTGCCATCCGTCGCGAGCTACCGCGTGGTCGACCCCAAGACCGTCGAGATCACCACCAAGGCGGTCGACTCGTTCTTCCCCTACCAGATGCTCTGGTTCCTCGTCTGCTCGCCGGCGCAATACGAGAAAATCGGCAAGGACTGGGACAAGTTCGCCATGACGCCGTCGGGCACAGGGCCGTTCAAGCTCGACAAGTTCGTGCCGCGCGAGCGCGCCGAACTGGTGAAGAACGCCGAATACTGGGACAAGAGGCGGCTGCCGAAGGTCGACCGGCTGATCCTGCTGCCGATGCCGGAGGTGCTGGCGCGCACCAACGCGCTAATCACGGGCCAGGTCGACATGATCGAGACGCCCGCGCCCGACACCGTGCCGCAGCTCAAGGCGGCGAAGATGTCGATCGTCGAGAACGTCACGCCCCATGTCTGGAACTATCATCTCTCGGTCGCAGCCGGTTCCCCGTGGGCCGATGTCCGCCTGCGAAGGGCGCTCAATCTCGCCATCGACCGCGAGGGCATCGTCGCGCTGCTGAACGGGCTCGCCCGGCCGGCGATCGGCCAGGTCGATCCGACCAGCCCCTGGTTCGGCAAGCCAGGCTTCCAGATCAAGTATGATCCCGAAGCCGCCAGAAAGCTGCTGGCGGAGGCGGGTTACTCGAAGCAGAAGCCGCTCAAGACCACCTTCGTCATCGCGCAGGGCGGCTCGGGCCAGATGCAGTCGCTGCCGATGAACGAGTTCATCCAGCAGAACCTCAAGGATGTCGGCATCGAGATCGAGTTCAAGGTCGTCGAGCTCGAGGTGCTCTACACGCGCTGGCGCAGGGGCGCCAAGGACGAGATGAACGCCGACGTCTCGTCGAACAACATCGCCTATGTCACCTCCGACCCGCTCTACGCGATCATCCGCTTCTTCCATTCCAACCAGGTCGCGCCGGTCGGCGTGAACTGGGGCACGTGGTCGAGCCCGGCGGTGGACGCGCTGCTCGACGAGGCGACGAAGAGCTTCGACGTCGCCAAGCAGGACGAGCTCCTGGCCAAGGCGCACAGCCTGATCGTCGACGATGCGGTGCTCGGCTGGGTCGTTCACGACACTAACCCGCACGCGCTCTCGCCGAAGATCAAGAAATTCGTGCTGGCCCAGCACTGGTTCCAGGATCTGACGACGATCGGGGTCGATTGAGGCCTCTGTCATTCCGGGGCTTCGCGAAAGCGAAGAACCCGGAACCCATGACCGGGTGAGCGCACATCGTCATTGCGAGAAGCGTAGCGACGAAGCAACCCAGGGGGACGTGGAGCGCTGCCGCCCCTGGGTTGCTTCGCTGCGCTCGCAATGACGGGGCGGCTCTCGCCCGGTCGTGGGTTCCGGGTTCGGCCTTTGGCCGCCCCGGAATGACAAGAGTGTCGCGTCACTCTTTGCGCGGCTCGGGCTTCAACCGCGCCACGATCAGCGGCATCGCCAGCCCCAGCGCGAAGAAGCGCGCGAGATGGTGCGCGCCGACATAGAGCGGGTCGAGCCCCATCGAGAAGGCGAGCATCGCCATCGCCTCCAGCCCGCCCGGGGCGAAGGCCGCCATCGCCGACGCATAGGGCACGCCGGCGACCAGCGCGGCCGGCCAGGCGAAGGCCAGCGCCACCGCCATCGAGACAAAAAACCCGCCGATCGCAAGCGGGAACAGCATCATCAGCTCGCTGCGCTTCACATTCGAGACGCGCCCGCCCATGACCGCGCCGAGCATGACCAGCGCCACCGTCTGGATGCCTGAGGGCAGCACGCCCTCGACCCAGCCGCCGCCATGCAGCACGGCGCTGGCGAGCGTCGCGCCGAGGATGAGCGGGGCGGTGACGCCGAGTCGCTCGAAGACGAGGCCGCAGACGAGCCCGGACGCCATCAGCAGGACGAGGCCGCCGAGATCGACGATATGCGCGGGCGGCGGCAGCCCCAGGCTCCCCGACGCGCTCGCCTGCATGACGCTCGGAAGAAACGCGACCAGCACGAGGATGCGGAAGAGCTGGACCACGGCGATCTTGCCGATGTCGGCGCCCTTGTCCTGCGCCACGGCGATCACCGCCGAGAGCGCGCCGGGCGCGGCCGCCAGCAGCGAATCGATCCAGGACCAGCGAGCGACGTAGTGGAGATAGGCTCCGGTCGCGAGCATGATCGCGGCCAGCCCGACGAACATGATCGCGATCGAACCGGGATAGCGCGAGGCGGCGACCAGGGCTTCCGGCGTCGCCGCCGAGCCGATCAGCACTCCCGACACCAGCATCGTCGCGTCGAACCAGGGCTTTCGCAGGACCGGCAACGGCCGCAGCACGCCTGCGACCGCCACCAGCAGCATCGCGCCCGAGAGCCAGGCCGCCGGCACGCCGAACAGGGCGAACAGCCCCCCGCCGACTGCGGCAATGGCGATGACAGTCGCCTCGCCCGTCCAGATTTTCAGTCGTTGGGAGGGATATTGCGCCGGGTTCATCGCTCGCAGGGGTCGTCCTCGCGGACAGGCCCGCGCCGGACCGTTCAATGCCCGTCCGCGAGCCGCCGCGCAAACCGCCTGCACGCAGGGCAGCCTTGCTTCCGGGGCGCTTGGTCCGCGATCAGGCCGCGAGCGCCCGCTGGATGCGCGCCACGACCTCGACAAGGTCCGACGCCTTGCGCGCGAAACACAGACGCAGGCCCGTCTCGCCGCCGGGGCCGAAGGCGGTGCCCGGAGCCAAACCGACATTGGCGCTGTCAACGAGTTCGATGGCGAGCGCGCGCGAATCCTGCCGGCCATCGACCGAGAAGAACTGGTAGAAGGCCCCGTCCGGCGCGGCCAGCGAGACGCGGTTGGTGGCTTTCAGCCCCTCGGCGATGATTCTGCGGCCCTCGGCGGCGCGGGCGATCTGCTGCGCGACGAAGGGCTCGCCCTCCTCGAGCGCGGCGATGGCGGCGCGCTGGACGAAGACCGGCGAGCCCGAGGTGGAATACTGGATCAGGTTCTCGATGATCTGGCCGAAAGCGGCCGGCGCCTCGATCCAGCCGATGCGCCAGCCGGTCATGGCCCAGTTCTTGGAGAAGGTCTGGACGAAGAGGACGCGGTCGTCGGCGTCCATCACATCGTGGAAGGAGGCGGCGCGGGGCTGGCCGTCATAGACGAAGCGGCCATAGATCTCGTCGGCGACGATCCAGACCCCGTGCTTGCGGGCGAGCGCCAGCAGCGCCGTGAGTTCGGCTTTCGTGGCGGTCCAGCCGGTGGGGTTGGCCGGCGAGTTGATGATGATCGCGCGCGTCTTCGGCGTGATCGCGGCCTCGAGCTTGTCGAGGTCGAGCGAGAAGCGCCCCTGCGCCAGATCCATCGGCACGCAAACGGCCTTTGCGCCGGCGACGCCGATCGCGGCGGCGAAATTCGGCCAGGCCGGGGTCGGGATTACGAGTTCGTCGCCCGGCCCCGCAATCAGCCTGACCGCGATCTGGACCGACTGCATCCCCGAGCCGGTTATGAAGAAACGGTCGGACGGGAGCGGCTTGCCATAGAGCGTGGTGTGATAGCGCGCCAGCGCCTCGCGCAGCTCGGGGATGCCGCGCTGCCAGGTGTAGAAGGTCTCGCCATCGGCCAGCGATTTGTTGGCGGCGGCGACGATGAAATCGGGCGTCGGCAGGTCGCCCTCGCCGACCCAGAGCGGGATCAGGTCGGGCTTGAGCCTTCCGTGATTGACGACCTCGACGATGCCGCTTTCGGGAGCGTTGCGGGCTTCGGGGCGCAGATCGTGGACAAGGCTCGCGCCGGGCAGGGTCGTCGTGGTCATGCTCTCATCCTCGCGAAACGCGTGCCTGCTTTAGCCGATCGACGCGGCTGCGGGCATGAAATCGCGAGATCGGGTCGATCGGTCGCGGTGATGAATCACCGCGGCCGATCCGTGGTCTCAAACCGTTTTCTGCCTGAGCAGATCGCGGATTTCGCCGAGCAGGACGACGTCCTCGGCAGGCGCGGCAGGCGGCGGCGGGGCGGCCGCCTCCTTGCGCTTGAGCGTATTGATCGCCTTGACGACCATGAACAGCACGGCGGCGATGATGATGAAGTTCACCGCCACGGTGAGGAACGAGCCATAGGCCAGAACCGCGCCCTGCTTCTTGGCGTCGACGAGGGCCGGCGCCGTGACCGCGCTGCTCAGCCGGATGAAGAAATTCGAAAAATCGAGGCCGCCCAGGATGGCGCCGATGATCGGCATGATGATGTCGCCGACAAGCGAATCGACGATCTTGCCGAAGGCCGCGCCGATGACCACGCCGATGGCGAGGTCGATGACATTGCCCTTCAGCGCGAATTCCTTGAATTCCTTCAGCATGGCTGCCCCTCTTCAGTCCCGAAACGCCGGCGGGCCGCGCGCCTCGCCGTTTGACGTGCAAACGCTAGCCGAGTTGCGGACGGCTTGAAACAGCCGGAGAGCCGACCGAACGGTCTATTGTCCGAGATGCCCTGCCGTTTTTCGCGCCGAATGGGCTATGGCGAGGGCATGGCCGGCCCGCTACGATCGAACCGCGCCGCGCCTGCGGCGGTGGAGGCACGATGATCCCGGCCTGGTCGGTCATTCTGGTGGCGCTGGCCTATCTGTGCGGGCTGTTCGCCGTCGCGCATATGGCCGACACCTCGGGCCGCCGCATGATGATGGCGGGGCGCGCCCGCACGACCATCTATGCGCTGGCGCTCGGGGTCTATTGCACCTCCTGGACCTTCTACGGCTCGGTCGGCTTCGCCAGCCGCGCCGGCTTCGACTTTCTCGGAATCTATGTCGGGCCGATCCTGGTGATCGGCTTCGGGCATCGCTTCGTCGCGCGCATCGTCACCATCGCCAAATCGCAGAACATCACCTCGATCGCCGATTTCGTCGGCGCGCGCTATGGCAAGAGCGAGCGCGTCGCGGCGCTGGTCTGCCTCGTCGCGGTGATCGGCGCCCTGCCCTATATCGCGCTGCAACTCAAGGCGGTCGCGAACTCGCTCTCGGTCTTCCTGATCGCCACGGGCGGGCAGGCGCTGACGCCCGACGTGCCGGTGCTCAGCGACCTCGCCTTCCTCGTCGCCATGGTGCTGGCGGGCTTCGCCTGCGCCTTCGGCACCCGCCATATCGATGCGACCGAGCATCAGGACGGGCTGGTGCTTGCGATCGCGGTCGAATCGCTGATCAAGCTCGTCGCCTTCCTCGTGCTCGGCGTCTTCGTCGTCTACGGCCTGTTCGACGGCGCGGGAGACCTGCTGGCCAAGGCGGCCAACCCGCCTAGCGGCGCACCGCCGATCTGGGAGCGGACCTCGAACTGGCCGACCTTCCTGACGCTGACGCTGCTTTCGGCCTGCGCCTCGCTCCTGCTGGCGCGCCAGTTCCACATGACCATCGTCGAGAACCGCGACCCGCGCGACGTGCGCCGCGCGGCCTGGATGTTCCCGCTCTACCTGATCCTGATCAATCTGTTCGTGCTGCCGCTGGCGATGGCGGGCGAATTGCTGCTGCCGGGGCCGGGCATCGATCGCGACATGACGGTGCTGCTGCTGCCGCTGGAGCGACAGGCCAGCCTGCTGGCGCTGTTCGTCTTCGTGGGCGGGCTGTCGGCGGCGACCGCGATGGTGATCGTCGCCTCGGTGGCGCTCGCCATCATGATCTCGAACCATCTCGTCATGCCGCTCCTGCTGCGCGGCCGGCGCGGCCTGACCGACCCGAACCGGGTGACCGAGCCCGACTCCGACAACGGCACCAGCGGCGGCGATCTCGGCTCGCAGGTGGTGATCATCCGGCGGATCGCCATCCTCGTCGTGATCCTGCTGGGCTATGCCTATTACCGGGCGGCGGGCGAGGCGGCGCTGGTCTCGATCGGCCTGCTCTCGTTTGCGGCGACCGCGCAGATCGCGCCGGCCTTCTTCGGCGGCCTGCTCTGGCGGCGCGGCACGGCTCTGGGCGCGGCGGCGGGGCTCGGCGTCGGCATCGCGACCTGGGCCTATACGCTGCTGCTGCCGAGCCTCGTTCATCCCGGCAGCGACTGGGCGAGCCTGGTCTCGCTCGGCCCGCTCGGCATGGGCGCGCTGAGGCCCGAAGCGCTGCTCGGGCTGGCCTTGCCGCCGCTGCCCCATGGCGTCGCCTGGAGTCTGGGCCTGAACGTGCTCGCCTATATCGGCTTCTCGCTGCTGCGTCCGGCCAATGCGATGGAGCGGCTGCAGGCCAACGCCTTCGTCGAATCCGACCGCGCCACCATGGCGCAGTCCTTCTCGCTCTGGCGTTCCAGCGTCACCGAAGCCGAGCTGCAGTCGACGATCGGGCGCTATCTCGGCCAGGAGCGGACGCAGCGCGCCTTCGAGAGCTTCGCCAGCGGGCGCGGCGAGGCGCAGAACGTCAACCGCGAGGCCGACATCCACCTGCTGCGCTTCGGCGAGCATCTGCTCTCCTCGGCTATCGGCGCCGCCTCCTCGCGACTGGTGCTGTCGCTCCTGCTGCGGCGGCGCAACCTCTCGACCGAGGCCGCCTTCAAGCTGCTCGACGACGCCTCGGCCGCGCTGCAATACAACCGCGACATCCTCCAGCACGGACTCGACCATGCCGGCCAGGGCATCACCGTGCTCGACCGCGACCTGCGCCTGCTCGCGTGGAACCGGGCCTTCATCGAGCTTTACGATCTGCCTCCCTCGCTGGTGCGCTTCGGCACCGGCCTCGACGAGGTGGTGCGCTACAATGCGGCGCGCGGCGCCTATGGCGACGGGCAGCTCGACGAGCTGATGGCGGCGCGGCTGGAGAGCTTCGTGCGCGACCGCGAGCCGGTGCGCCTGAAGCTCTACCCGTCGAAGAAGGTGATCGAGATCCGCTCCAACCCGCTGCCGGATGGCGGCCTCGTCACGACCTATACCGACATTACCGAGGCCGTCGCGGCGCAGGAGGAGCTGGAGCGCACCAACGAGACGCTGGAGCGCCGCGTCGTCGAGCGCACCGAGGAAATCTCGCGGGTCAACACCGAGTTGCAGGGCGCCAAGGCCGCCGCCGACGACGCCAATGCCTCGAAGACGCGATTTCTCGCCGCCGCCAGTCACGACATCCTGCAGCCGCTCAACGCCGCGCGGCTCTACGCCACCTCGCTGGTCGAGCGCGACCGTGGCGTCGGCGCGCCGGATCTGGCCGAGAACATCGACGCCTCGCTCGACGCGGTCGAGGAAATCCTGACCGCGCTGCTGGAAATCTCGCGCCTCGACGGCGGCGCGCTCAAGCCCGAGATCACCGCCTTCCGCCTCGACGAGTTACTGCGCCAGCTCCAGCGCGAATTCGAGCCGAGCGCGCAGGAGAAGGGTCTCAAGCTCGTGTTCATGCCGACCAGCGTGGCGCTGCGTTCAGACCGCCGCCTGATCCGCCGGCTGCTGCAGAACCTGATCTCGAACGCGATCAAATATACCCCGAGCGGCAAGGTTCTTGTCGGCTGTCGCCGGCGCGGCGCGCAGGTCTGCGTCGAGGTGCTCGACACCGGGCTCGGCATCCCGCCCAACAAGCAGAAGACCGTGTTCCGCGAATTCCAGCGGCTCGACCAGGGCGCGAAGGTGGCGCGGGGCTTGGGCCTGGGCCTCTCGATCGTTCAGCGCATCGCGCAGGCGCTCGACCACAGGCTGACGCTCGACTCCGTGCCCGGGCGCGGCACGCGCTTTTCGATCCTGGCGCCACGCGCCGCTCCCTTGCCCGCGATGGCGACGAGCGCCGCGCCGCGCCAGTCGCCCGCCGGCCAACTGGCGGGCTTGCGCCTGCTGGTGATCGACAACGAGCCGACGATTCTCGACGGCATGCGCCGCCTGCTCGAAGGCTGGGGCTGCTCGGTCTCGACCGCGGCCGGGCTCGACGAGGCGCTGTCGTCGCTGAAGAGCCGGGGCGAGCCCGACGTGGTGATAGCCGACTACCATCTCGATCATGGCAACGGCCTGACGGCGATCAGCGCCCTGCGCGAGCGGGCGAGCGGGCGCGTTCCGGCGATCCTGCTGACGGCCGACCGTTCTCCGCAGGTGCGCGAGGCGGCCATCGCGCTCGACGTGCATCTGCTCAACAAGCCGCTGAAGCCCGGCGCGCTGCGGGCGCTGCTGGCGCAATGGCGCGCGACGCGGCTGGCGGCGGAGTAGCAGGCGCATGAAAGCACGTCTGCGGCTGGCCGCCCTGATCGGTCTCGGCGTCGCGATCGCCATCGCGGCGATGGAACTCGCGGCGGGCTATTTCCAGCGGCCGCTCGGTCTGATCCCCTTCGTCACCTCGATCGTGCTGGTGCTGGCCCTGCCCGAGGCCGAGCCAGCGAGACCGCGGGCGCTGGTCGGCGGACATCTCGTCGCCAGCCTGTGCGGCTACGCGGTTCTCCACGCCTTCGGAAGCTCGACCTGGACGATCGCGCTCGCGGTCGGCCTGAGCGCGGCCGCCATGCACCTGACCCGGACGATGCACCCGCCGGCGGGAATCGACCCGCTGCTGGTCGTCCATCAAGGGCTCGGCCTCGACTTCCTGATCGTCGTCGTCATGCCCGGCGCGCTGCTGCTGGCGGTGTTCGCGCGCGCCTGGGCGCGGCTTTCGCAGCGTTCAGCCGGCTGAGGCCCCGGCCGCGCGCATCGCCTCCTCGGCGGCCAGGAAGGCCGCGACATCCGGCGCAGGCTCCGGGCTCACGGCCGCGACGCCGATCTCGCCCAGCAGTCTGGCGACCGGCACATAGCCCTTCGCCGCCTTGTCGTAGAGCGCCGCGCGCACCAGCGCGACGGCCGCCACGATCTCGGCTCCGTCCCGGCCCGTCGTCAGGACACGGTGCTGCATCACCAGCCAGCTCTCGCTCCAGCACAGGATCGTCGTCTCCAGCCGCAATGGCCGGAACAGCCTGACCTCGCGGCGGAAGCGGATCGCGCCGGCGTTGACGACAGGGACCCAGCGATGCTTCAGCACCGCGCGCCAGAGCCCAGAGCGCAACATCAGATCGGTGCGGCCGAGATCCATCAGCGTCCAGTAGCGGCCATTGTTCATGTGCAGGCTGGTGTCGAGATCATGCGGCCAGACCCGGAAGGGCAGCACGGAGGCTTCCCCCGGCAGCGACAGGCGCGGCCGGAACGCCGTGGTCAGCAGGAGCCAGAGCAGGCGGAACCAGAGATTCATCGCGACCTTGTGTCCGGGACGGCGGCTTTTCGAAACCGCGTTCTAGCCGCAACGGCGGCCCTGTCGATATGCTTGTCATCGCTTCGCGCTCTTCTGCATCTCGCGAACGCATCGGATCGACAGGACGTCCGTCATGCCCACGCTGCACGTTTCGTCGCTTTCGAAACTCCACGACACCGTCGCCTCGGCGCAGGCGAGCCATCTCGTCACGCTGATCAACGTCGCGACGAAGGTCGAGCGGCCCGCCAGCATTGCCGAGAACCGGCATCTCTTCCTCGGCATGTCCGACATCGCGGCCCCGATGGACGGGCATGTCGTGCCGGCGGAAGAGCATGTCGAGCGCTTCCTGCGCTTCGTGCGCGACTGGGACAGGGCCGCGCCGATGGTGATCCATTGCTGGGCCGGGATCAGCCGCTCGACGGCCGCCGCCTATATCGCCGCATGCGCGCTTGCGCCGGCGCGCGGCGAGGAGGAGATCGCGGACGCTCTTCGCGCGGCTTCGCCCTCGGCGACGCCCAATCCGAGGCTCGTCGCGCTCGCCGATTCGTATCTCGCTCGCGATGGCAGGATGAGCCGCGCCATCGCGCGGATCGGACGTGGAGCGGACGCTTTCGAGGGCGCGCCGTTCCGGCTCGACCTGGCCTGACGGAGGCGTGAGACTGCCCGCAGTATCATGCGGCAGTCTTCGACAATGGCGTCGATTTCGGCGCGCCGGCGAAAAATCAAAGCAGAAAATTGCTTGCCTTGGGCGATTTTTGCGAGGAAACCTCTCCGCAGAGGAGCTTTGCGCGACCGCATGACGATCGAACTCGATTCCCGCGACCGCTCGATCCTGCGTATCCTGCAGGCGGATGGCCGCATCACCAATTCAGACCTTGCCGAGAAGGTGCATCTGTCGCCCTCGGCCTGCCTCAGGCGCGTGCGGCAGCTCGAGGAGAGCGGGCTGATCCGCGGCTATGCGATGATGCTCGACGACAGGATCGCGGGGTTTCCCGGCACCGCCTTCGTCTTCGTCACGCTCGACCAGCAGGGCCGCGCTTCGCTGGAGGGCTTCGAGCAGGCCGTGAAGACGCTGCCCGAGGTGCTGGAATGTCATCTGCTGGCCGGCGCGCATGATTATCTCATGCGCGTGATCTACCGCGACAGCGCCGATTTCGAGCGCATCCACACCGATATCCTTACGCAATTGCCCGGCGTCACCCGCGTGCAATCGACGTTGACGCTGCGAACCATCAAGAAGACCTCGGCGCTTCCCGTGTAGCGAAGGCTGCCGCACGCGCTTTGCGGTTGCGACGCGGGCGGCGCGGGCTGATAGACTGCGCCAAACAGGAATCACGCCGTGCCAGACCTCAAGACCGCTCCCGCCGCCAATGCCGATGTCGCCGCTCTGCCCTTCGAGGCGGCGCTGAAGGAACTCGAGACGATCGTCGCCAAACTCGAGCGCGGCGACGTCGCGCTCGAGGAATCGATCGACATCTACACCCGCGGCGAAGCGCTGAAAGCGCGCTGCGACGCGCTGCTGAAACAGGCCGAGGCGCGCATCGAGAAGATCACGCTCGGCGCGGACGGCAAGCCGGCCGGGGTGACGGCGCTGGATGTGCAGGGCTAGCGTCCAGTCACGGCGTGAGCGCAGCGGTAATGATTTGTGCCGCCAGATTCGGCCAGACATTGGTCGCGACGTTACTTAAGATAACGAGGCTCATTGTCCCCGAGGGCGTGAAGGCGATCTGGTTGAATGACGAGTAGCCGGCCGGAAGCAGCCCGCTATGCTGAATGGACGAACCGATCGGCTGCCAGCCCATCGCATACGGGCCGAGACCGGGCAGTGAGCTTGCCGCCGTGGTCGCGATCTGGACAGCGCCTTTGCTGATTATCGCCCCGGCCAAGAACATGGCGTTCCACTTTTGAAGGTCACCGACGGTGCTGACAACGTCTCCAGCACCTTTGGGCCAATCTGGCAGCGAATGCGTCAATACTTGGAGGCCAGGCGCTGCGAATGACGTTCCGTCAGAAATAAAGCCGGTTTGCGTCATCCCGGCCCTGGCGAATATACGCTGCCTCAGATATTCTCTGTAATCGCCGAACGCGTCTCCATTCGCGGTGGCCACTTCTATCGCTTGAGCCAGCAGAAAATAGTTGGTGTTGTTGTATTTGCAAGTCTGAGGAATTCGAGGAAACGACTTAACCGCCTGCAGGAGATGTTTCCAATCAACGGGAGCGGCGGGATGCAGGCCATTTATTGGTACTTGCGTGTGATCTGGGAGGCTGGAGCACATGGTCAGAAGGTCACGCATGACCAGAGGTCCCCAACCATCGACCCCTGAAAAGAGTGAGCTTACAGGCGTATTGATCGTGAATGGCTGCTGGGAATAAGGCACGATCGCACCGTCTTCCTGCAAGGCGAGAATAGCTGCCGCAGTCATCTGTTTGGTCAATGATGCGATCGGATACCGCGTCATCGGTGTCGCAGATACGCTGGGACCGACAGAGCCTTGCGCGTGCTCAAACGCGGGAACTCCATTCACATGGAGACTGACCGACACGCCGCCTTGGCCGATCAAGGCGGTGAGGGCGTTGGCGAGAGCGGCCTGCTTCTGCGAAGACCAATTTTGTCCCGTCGCCGATGTCGCCATCGCGAAGACGATCAATATTGCAAATACATATCGCACAGCTCGCCTCCACCGCCTGCTTATCGTAACGGTAACTACAATTTAGAACATTGTCTTTAGCCTTGAAACTGCGGCCGGAGAGCGCACGATGTCCCAGTTTCCCGCCGAAGACCCGATCCTCGGAGATGCCCGCTCCTGCCAGGCGATCGAGCAGGTGATCGTGCCCCGCGCACGCGATCTCGGCGGCTTTTCGGTGCGCCGCGCTTTGCCCTCGATCGGGCGAAAAATGGTCGGGCCGTTCATCTTCTTCGACCAGATGGGGCCGGCCGAGTTTTTGCTCGGCGAAGGCATCGATGTCCGCCCGCACCCGCATATCGGGCTCTCGACCGTGACCTGGCTGTTCGACGGCGAGATCATGCACCGGGATTCGCTGGGCACCGCGCTGGCGATCCGGCCGGGCGCGGTCAACCTGATGACGGCGGGGCGCGGCATCGTCCATTCCGAGCGCACGGGTGTGGAGGAGCGGCTGAAGGCGCCGAAGCTCTATGGCATCCAGGCCTGGCTCGCGCTGCCGAAGACGCATGAGGAGAATACGCCGGTGTTCGTCCACCACGCCGCGCCCGAGCTGCCCCGGATCGTCGAGGGCGGCAAGCGCATCAGCCTGATCATGGGCTCGGCCTATGGCCAGACCTCGCCGGTGAAATTCCCGTGGGAGGTGCTTTACGCCGAGGCCGTGCTCTCGCCGGGCGCGATCCTGCCGCTCGACGCCGACCATGAGGAACGCGCGGTCTATATCGTCTCCGGAAAAATCGACATCGCCGGCGACGAATTCGGCGCTGGCCAGTTGCTGATCTTCAAGCCGGGCGACCGGATTTCGATCCTGGCGCTCGACTTGAGCCGGCTCATGCTGGTCGGCGGCGAGCCGATGGACTCACCCCGCCACATCTGGTGGAACTTCGTCTCCTCCTCGAAGGAGCGCATCGACCAGGCCAAGGCGGAATGGAAGGCCGGCCGCTTCGACACCGTGCCCGGCGACGAGGCGGAGTTCATCCCGCTGCCGGAGGGGTGACCTCCCCCTCCGGCATCGCCCTCAATCCCGGCAACGCCGACGCCAGAATCGCAAGCGTGGAGAGCGCGAACAGCCCGATCGGCAGCAGCAGCGCCGTCTCCAACCCGAACCATTCTCCGGCGAAGCCGCCGGCCAGCGCCCCGAGCGGGCGCATGCCGTACATTGCAGTCGTCAGCGTCGCGCTGACGCGGCCGAGCAAGGCTGGCGGCGTCACCGCCTGGCGCAGGCTGGTCTGGGTGATGAACCAGAGGATCGGGCCGAAGCCCAGCAGCAGGAAGGCGAAGCCGAGCGCGGCGACCCCGAGCGCAGGGGGAGCAAGCGCCAGCGCGCCAACGCCGAAAAGCGAGACCGCCGGGCCGAAGACCAGCAGAGCGCCGGTCGGCAGCCTTGCGATCAGCGCAGGCCCCGTAAGCGCGGCCAGGATCGAGCCGATGCCGGCGATCGAGGAGGCCAGACCGATCATCGCCGGCTCCAGCAGCAGCACGCGGGCCGCATAGGGCGCGAACAGCGCGAGGAAGGCGAAGAAGGCGAGGTTCCAGGCGATGGCGCAGAGCGCGATCGGCCTCAGATAGGGATGGCGGGCGACGAAGGCCCCGCCCTCGGCGATGGCGCGATGCAACGGCAGACGCGGCTGCGGCGGCGGCGCATCGCCCGGCAGCCGGCCTGCCGCGAACAGGATGGCGACGCCGACGGCCGCGCAGACGCCGAGGCCGAGCGAGCCTGCGCCACGCGCCACGGCCCAGCCGGCGATCAGCGGCGAGGCGAAGCTGAGCAGCGCGCGCCCGAGTTCGAGCCGGCCATTGGCGCGCGGCAGCTCGACCACCGCGACCATGCGCGGCAGCAAGACGAAGATCGAGAGCGCGATCACGACCGGCCCGGCCGCCGCCAGAAAGGTCGAGAGCGCCAGCGCGAGGCCGATCTGGACGGCGAAGAGCAGGCCCGCGCCGATGCCAGAGCCAACCAGCATCAGCGCGCCGCCGAGCCGGATCAGCGCGCGGGGCGCGACGCGGTCGGCGAAGACGCCGGCCGGCAGCGAGATCAGCAGCCACGCCGCCGATTGCGCCGCGACAAGCAGGCCGACGAGGCGCGGGCTTGCGCCGGCCTCGGTCGCCGCCAGCGAGATCGTGTCGAGCGCCAGCTTGTCGGCGAATTGCGCCAGAACGCCGGTGAGCAGCAGGGCTGCGGGGAGCGGAGCGGACATGGCTGGGGATCCTGCTTGCGTGACCCGCAAGCTCTCCCATCACAATCCGTCCTGACCCACCCGATTCCTGTGCCGGTTCACGCCACCATCGGAGGCAGGCGCAGATGGTGGTCGCTCGCCTGCTGGAGCGCCCAGCCGATACGCAAGGCGGTCGCCTCCTGATAGCCCGGACAACAGATCTGCAGCGAGAGCGGCAGCCCTCCCGCGCTGAAGCCGTTGGGCAGCGATAGCGCGCACATTTCGAGGAAGTTGCCGAACCGGGTGAAACGCGAGGGAAAGACCATCTGGTCGACCTCGGCGAGCCTGATCGCCGGCGTCGGCGTGGTCGGGGTCAAGAGCGCTTCGATGCCCTCCATGACCTGCGCCATGGCGAGCTTGTCCTGCACCTGCCGGCTTTTGGTCGCGAGATAGGCCTGCGCGCTGACGTTCGCCCCAGCCAGCACACGCGGCCGCACCGCCTCGTCGAGCTGGGCTTGCGGATCGTCGACCAGTTCGCGGTCGAAGAAATAGGCCTCGGCCGCCGTCACAGCCTGCGCGCCGACGAAATCGCCCAGCAGGAAAGGCAGCCTGATCTCGACGATCTCGGCCCCGAGTTCGGCGAGCAGATCGAGCGAGCGGTCATAGGCGGCAAGCACGTCAGCGTCGCAGCCGGCGCGCTCGGCTTCCGGCATCCGCGCGATTCGCAGGCCGCGCACGCCGCGCCGCATGGTGGGCAGCGGGTCTTCGGGCGCGACGCCGCGCGTATTGGGATCGAGCGGATCGGGACCCTGCAGCACATTGTAGAGCAGCGCCACGTCCTCGACGTCGCGCGCCATCGGGCCGGGCGTATCCAGCGTGGTCGAGAGCGGCAGGATGCCCGAGGTCGGAATGCGGCCGATCGTGGCCTTGAGGCCGGTCAGGCCGCAATAGGAGGCCGGCAGCCTGACCGAGCCGCCCGTGTCGGTCCCGATCGCCCAAGGCGCGAGACGGGCCGCGACGGCGACGCCCGAGCCGCTGCTGGAGCCGCCAGGCGTGCGCGGATCGGCCTCGTCCCACGGATTCCAGGGCGTTCCCATATGCTGGTTGGTGCCCCAGCCGCCATAGGCGAACTCGACCGTATGGGTCTTGCCGAGCACGATCATGCCCTGCGCGATCATGCGGCGCGCGATCGTGGCCGTCACCGTCGACCGGCGCTGCCGCCACATCGCCGATCCGCCGGTTGTGACGCGGCCCTCCAGCTCGATCAGGTCCTTCAGCGCCACCGGCACGCCATGAAGCGGGCCGACCGCATGTCCCGAGCGGATCGCCCTGTCGGCGCCTTCTGCCGCCAGCCGCGCATCCTCGCCATAGACGGCGACGAAGGCCTGCAGCTTCGGCTCGAACCGGTTGATACGGCTCAGCAGGGCATCGACGACATCCACGGGCGAGACGCGTTTCGCGGCGATCTCGCGCGCCAGGACATGCGCGGGCGCGAGAGCGGGATCGGTCGGCGTCGGCGAGGCGTCGTTCATGGGCAAGGCCTGGTTCATGGCGTCACTGCAGGCTCACCAGCGTCAGATCCACGAACCAGGATTGCGGGGAGATAAAGCCCTTGACCTTGGGCGACATGGCGCGCGGGTTCAGGTCGTGGACGATATACAGCCAGGGTGGATTGTCGACGAGGCGCTCATGGGCGATCGCGGTCTGCTCGGCGATGAGCTTCGAGTCGGTCGCGGTGGCGAGCTTGACGAAGGCCGCCTCGAAGACATCGTCCTTCCAGTTGGCGAAGTTGAAGCCGTTGGGCGGCGCGCCGGCGGCGGCGAAGTAACGCGCCATGACGCCGACATCCGATGAGGGCGAGCTGACATTCAGGCTCAGCGCGCCACCGAGGCTCGGCGCGTCGGGCAGCGCGCGCATGCTGTTCAGCAGCACCTGCCATTCGGTGACGTTGAACTCGACATTGACGCCGCAGGCCTCCTTCAGGCTCGCCTGCATGAACTCGTTCATCGGCAGCGGCGACATCTGGCCCGAGCCCGAGGTCGAGATCATCACCTTGAAGGACAAGGGCTTTTGCGGCGTGAAGCCGGCCTGCGCCAGCAGCGCCTTGCCCTTGGCGGGATCGAATGTGTAGCGGTTGACCGGCTTGCCGAAGTTCGGATCGCTCGCCTTGAGCCAGCCGACCGAGGGCTCGGCGGTGCCGTTCAGCAATTCGACGAGGGCGGCGCGGTCGACGCAATAGTTCAGCGCCTGACGCACGCGGACGTCCTTGAAGGGGCTGTTGGTCGCGCCGATGCTGAAGAACCACGGCCAGAGATGCGGATAGGAGCCGGTGACGATCTGGAAGCCGGCCTGCTTCAGCGAGGGCAGGCCGTCGGCCGGCGGCACCTCGATCCAGTCGACCTGGCCCGAGCGCAGCGCCGCCATCCGCGCCGTCGCCTCGGGGATCGGCTGCAGCACGACCTTCTCGACCCTGGCCTTCTTGCCCGCATCCCAATAGCCGTCATGGCGGGCGAGCTCGACGCGCTCGCGCGGCACGACATTGGTGATGCGGAACGGCCCGGTTCCGGCGGCTGGCAGCGTCGCGACCTTGGCCCAGTCCTTTCCGGCCTTTTCGAAGGATGCCGGCGAGGTGAACAGGATGTAGACCGCCATATAGGGGAAATAGGAGGCGGCCTGCGTCGTCGTCATCGAGACGGTGTGGTCGTCGATCTTTTTGTAGGTTCCCATCACCGGGATGCGGGCGCGGGTGATGCCGGCGGCGGGCGGCTCGAACTGGGCCGAATCCTTGTTGAAGTAGCGCTCCAGATTCCAGATCACCGCATCGGCGTTGAAGTCCGCGCCGTCATGGAACTTCACGCTCCGGCGCAGATGGAAGATCCAGGTCTTCGGATCGTCCGGCGCCTGTTCCCAGCGCTCGGCGAGACCGGGACGCAGGGCCGCGAGCTGGTCGGTGCGGGTCAGATCCCAGAGCACCAGCGATTCGAAGATCGGATAGCCGAGGAAGCGCATGCCCTCGAAGCCGTTATTGGGCATGCCGGTCGCCGTCGGGATATCCGACGCGGTCATGCCGATCCGCAGGGTCTGCGCGCCGGCCTGGAGCGGCGCGAGCAGCGCGCCTGCCAACGCGGTGAAAGAAAGCGATCTGACGAGGCGGCGCAGCATGGAACGGGGACGGGACTGGCTTTGCATCGGATGCTCCCTGGACGAATCGTCGGACGGGCGGGTCCAGCAAGTTCCGGACCAGCGTGGTCGTTGGCAAGACCCGACGGATGCGCGCGCGCCTGCTGCATGGGGTCGCATCCAGCCGCCGGCCTTGTGCGCGCCCTTGCCGATGGGATAGACCGGCGCTGTGACGACACGCCCGCAGACCCCCCTTCTCGACCGCGTCCGGACGCCGCAAGAGCTGCGCCAGCTCCCGGAAGGCGAGTTGCGCCAGCTTGCCGACGAGTTGCGGCTGGAGACGATCGACGCCGTCTCGGTCACGGGCGGGCATCTCGGCGCGGGCCTCGGCGTGGTCGAACTGACCGTCGCCCTGCACCACGTCTTCGACACCCCGCGCGACCGGCTGATCTGGGATGTCGGCCACCAGGCCTATCCACACAAGATCCTGACCGGCCGGCGCGACCGCATCCGCACGCTGCGGCAGGGCGGCGGACTGTCGGGCTTCACGCGGCGCTCGGAGAGCGAATACGATCCCTTCGGCGCGGCCCATTCCTCGACCTCGATCTCGGCCGGGCTCGGCATGGCGGTGGCGCGTGATCTCGCGGGCAAGCCCAACAATGTGGTCGCGGTCATCGGCGACGGGGCGATGTCGGCCGGCATGGCCTATGAGGCGATGAACAATGCGGGCGCGCTCGGCTCGCGGCTGATCGTGATCCTGAACGACAACGACATGTCGATCGCCCCCCCGGTCGGCGCGATGTCGGCCTATCTCGCCAGGCTCGTCTCGGGCCGGACCTACCGCTCGATCCGCGAGATCGCCAAGCATCTGGCCGAGCGGCTGCCGCGCTTCTTCCATGACAAGGCCAAGCGCACCGAGGAATATGCGCGCGGCTTCTGGACCGGCGGCACGCTGTTCGAGGAGCTCGGCTTCTACTATGTCGGGCCGATAGACGGGCATAATCTCGACCATCTCCTGCCCGTGCTACGCAATGTGCGCGACGCCGGAAACGGCCCGATCCTCGTCCATGTCGTGACGCAGAAGGGCAAGGGTTATGCGCCGGCGGAGGCGACGGCCGACAAATACCATGCGGTGGTGAAGTTCGACCCGGTCACCGGCCAACAGGCAAAAGCCCCGGCCAATGCGCCTAGCTATACAGGCGTCTTCGCCAACGCGCTGATCAAGGAAGCGCGCAAGGACGAGCGCATCGTCGCCGTCACCGCCGCCATGCCGTCGGGCACCGGACTCGACGCCTTCGGCAAGGAGTTTCCGGGCCGCACCTTCGATGTCGGCATCGCCGAGCAGCATGCGGTGACCTTCGCGGCGGGGCTCGCGACCGAGGGCTACAAGCCGTTCTGCGCGATCTACTCGACATTCATGCAACGCGCCTACGACCAGGTCGTGCATGATGTCGCGATCCAGAAGCTGCCCGTGCGTTTCGCGCTCGACCGCGCCGGGCTGGTCGGGGCAGACGGCGCGACGCATGCCGGGGCCTTCGACGTCGCCTATCTCGCCTGCCTGCCCGACATGGTGGTGATGGCCGCCGCCGACGAGGCCGAGCTGACCCATATGGTCGCGACTGCCGCAGCCTTCGACGAGGGGCCGATCGCCTTCCGCTATCCGCGCGGCGAGGGCGTCGGCGTCGAGATGCCGCAAGCGGGCGTGCCGCTTGAGATCGGCCGGGGCCGCATCGTCCGCGAGGGCGCGCGCGTGGCGCTGCTCTCGCTCGGGACGCGGCTGGCCGAATGCCTGGCTGCGGCCGAGATGCTCGGCCAGCGCGGGCTCTCGACCACGGTCGCAGACGCGCGCTTCGCAAAACCGCTCGACGAGGCGATGATCCTGCGGCTCGCCCGCGAGCACGAGATCCTGGTCACGGTCGAGGAGGGTTCGGTCGGCGGCTTCGGCAGCCATGCGCTGCATCTGCTGGCGCGCAGCGGCCTGCTCGACGGCGGCCTGAAGGTCCGGGCACTGACCCTGCCGGACGTCTTCCAGGAGCATGACAAGCCCGACGCGATGTATGCCAAGGCCGGCCTCGACGCCGCCGGCATCGTCCGCACGGTCGAGACCGCGCTAGGCGCGCGAAGCACGGTCAGGCGAGCCTGAGCCGGCCCGAGACCGTTCGATCGAGTTCCGCCCTGTCCCCTTCTCCCCGCTTGCGGTGGGGAAGGGTTAGGGATGGGGGGCCGAACGACCGGGTGAGCCAAGCATGATTGAAGCATCGCCCGGTCGTGCGGGCCCCCCCCCCAGCCCACCCCACCCCGCGCG
>JAESFX010000292.1_pt1 | contig 25883 bp, 22 predicted proteins | sample 9269501 | NCBI WGS metagenome assembly JAESFX01 (sample SAMN14515570, study PRJNA621655) | algae metagenome | isolation source: Desmonostoc geniculatum HA4340-LM1 and co-occurring heterotrophs from cave... | place: USA: Maniniholo cave, Kauai, Hawaii | collected 2009-07-28
TATCTGCACCGATGGATGGATCTGGAGAACCAACACCCCAGATGAAGTCTACTTTCGCATCTGTGCGAGTTACCTTCAAGTTGGTGAAGTCGATGTTGTCGTAATATTCTGCTTTGAGTCCGTCGCCATTACTAGCAGGTGGATTCGCCTGACTATAAAGTTGGGATTGGGGAATAATTTCCTTAGCCTGAGAGGTGCTTGACCAAGACAATTGAGAAACGGCACTGTAGGCATTGTCATAGTATTCGAGTTTAATATCGTACTTTTGACCTGCAACTAGTGCGATGGAGCCAGTATTTTCTGTAGCCGATTGATCGACAAACTTATCGACTAGTAGTTGATTATTTACCCACAATCGCACACCATCATCACTATTAGTGTAGAAGTTGTAAGTCTCGCTGTACTTGGCTTCTACCTGACCTGTCCAACGTGCTGAGAAGGTATCTGCACCGATGGATGGATCTGGAGAACCAACACCCCAGATGAAGTCTACTTTCGCATCTGTGCGAGTTACCTTCAAGTTGGTGAAGTCGATGTTGTCGTAATATTCTGCTTTGAGTCCGTCGCCTTGAGAAACGAGGTTGCTAGCCCGAACCGATAAATTCGATTGCGGCTGATTGATCGTTTCTAAAGATGATGATTGATTAGGAATTACTGAATTTGTCGGTGTTGTGGAGAGTGGATTTTGAGTCTGTAATTCATTCATTAGATATATATGCCTCACGATAAAGTTAAGCTAATTTCCATCAAAGTTGCATCTCCTCTCCTAAAGACCGTCTTTTATCCTTTGTAAATACGAGCGATCGATGACCTAATGACAAAGGAATGGTCTCATGATTAGTCATGCAATTTCAATTGGTTTTAGCTGAAAACTAATGCCAGAATTCATATTTCAGTATTAGTTTTAAATGGAATTTTTGGTAACAAAATGCTCGATGACCCTAACCAAAATATATTGATAAGCTAATCCTTATTTGCTTATTAATATATTAATGAATACTGGTAGTATTTTACTCGATCGCTGATACAAATTTTTCCGATCTGTTCTTTTGTTCTCCTTTATTATCGACATGATAATCAACCGGTATGAAGTGACATAACTTGCCATATCTCTATTAAAAAATACATTCAAGTATGTATTCTCCGAAATATTAAAGATTTATTAAGGTCGTATATGCCGTGTTCAATTTTGTTTTTTTTCTAGAAATTATCTGAGTTTTGATGTGTGAAAATTTAGTTTAGTCAGTTTATTGAACAATAACAAATTATCATTTTTGAAAACTAGTCAATGCCGGATAATGTCCTGTTAGATTTGAGTTTTAGGCAAAGTAAAGCCCAGTGTTAACAAACCTACACGTAAGTATATTACATTTTGATTTATCAGATATGTAGTTAAGTGACGGATTTATAGGATTAATCAATTACACATTTGACACTAGGTTACCGTGTTATGTCTATCTCTTTTGTAAAACTTTGTTGAAATATTTACAAATTAATGAAAATTTAAAGGTATATTAAAGTTTTGATGATTTTTAAATAAAAATTAGTGGTCTATAGAGCCATCTTATGTTCTTCTCTACAGAAATAGTAATTTTTATGAAAACAATATAAAGAATAATCTCATATTTAAAGATTTCAACAAGTTTTATTTCTCAATTACTTCATAATGACTGTCAATTTAGATATTTGTTGCAATAATTAGCAAAAAGCCAAAAATTAAATATAGTTTTAGTAAATTGTCAAGGTTAAAAAAGTCAATATTTGTGAATTTTTGTAAAAATTTTACAAGTGAGTTATTCATTTCAGGTTTAAAATACAACAAAGTGCTTGTAATTGCCTGACTGCCGACTATTCAAGTAACTTTGTTGTTGGTAAAGAGCGATCGCTGTCCATGATAATTAATTGAGAATTATTATCAATTAACGCCAAACTTGGAAAAATCACTCTTTTTGACGTTGCATATCCCCACTTTCCCCTAGACTAATGGCAGCAACCTTGTTCAAACTGGCTGAGGAAAGTGAACTTTGACTGAGACAAACAATTTAAACTCTACCCTCCAGAATGTCTCACGCAGGGAATTGCGGGATTTGGTAAGGACTCAGCTGCAAATGCTGCTAGAAGCAAGCGACTTGCAGGGAGCAAAAGCTATTCTCGTACCTGTGCAGCCTGCGGATATTGCCGAAGCAATTGAGGGTTTGCCAGAAGCGATGCACGCTTTGGTTTTTCGCTTGCTTTCTAAGGATGAAGCGATCGAGGTTTATGAGTATCTCGACTACAGCGTTCAAGAACGGTTAATCGAGGAACTTAAAAGTCAGGAAGTTCGTGATATAGTCGATCAAATGTCGTCGGATGACCGAGCGAGATTATTTGATGAATTACCGGCAAAAGTCGTTAATCGCCTCCTAGAGCAACTCAGTCCAGCAGAACGCCAAGCTACAGCCCTGTTATTGGGTTATGAAGCTGATACTGCTGGGCGAATCATGACCCTAGAGTTGATTTCCCTCAAAGAAAACTTCACAGTATCTCAAGCCCTAGAGCGAATTCGCAACTTAGCTAATGCCAGTGAAATGATTTATTATCTTTATGTCACTGATGCAGCAAGGCGGTTAACGGGAATTGTATCGTTGCGGGAATTGGTGACATCTCAGCCGGAGCAAATGATTGGCGAAATTATGACCCGTGATGTGGTGTTTGTCCACACCGATACAGATCAAGAAGAAGTCGCCAGATTAATCCAAAGATATGATTTTTTGGCAGTGCCTGTGGTAGACCGAGAACAGCGTCTAGTAGGTATTATCACTGTTGATGATGTAATTGATATTCTGCAACAAGAAACCACCGAAGATATCTATGCCTTGGGTGGTGGTGTGCAGTCCGGGGGCGACAACTATTTTCAGACAAATTTATTAGAAGTTGCTCGGAAGCGGGTTTTATGGTTGTTGGTTTTACTGATAACCAATACTGTTACAGGAACGATTATTAAGTCCCAGGAAGATATCTTAACAAAAGTGGTGACACTGACAGCATTTATCCCTTTACTGACTGGTACTGGTGGTAATGTGGGTGCCCAGTCTTCCACTGTGGTAATTCGCGGGATGAACACCGATGAAATTCGATCGCTGGGAACCTTGCAGGTAATTGGGCGGGAGGCGATCGCAGGTGCTTTGTTGGGAGGAATGTTAGGTACAATTGCTACTGTCTGGGCTTACTTTTTGCAAGGACGATTAGAAGTAGCGATCGCTGTAGGCACTAGTCTAGTAGCTATTTCTATTTTAGCTTCTGTCTCCGGTTCAGCACTGCCATTTCTATTTCGTTTCCTGCGTTTAGATCCGGCATTAATGTCAGCACCATTCATCACCACAGCAGTTGATGTAGTCGGCGTTTTGATTTACTTCAATTTGGCGCGGCTAATTTTAAAATTATGATCGGTGTCATTGGTCATTGGTCATTGGTCATTGGTCATTAGACCTCTTGCATAAATAAGTTTTTATCTCACGCAAAGGCGCAAAGGCAAGGCAGCGCGGTCTTGGGGGTTTCCCCCATGAGCGACTGCCGCGCAAAGAATAAGGTAAAAATAAGGACTTTTGCAAGAAGTCTATTGGTCATTGGTCGTTGGTCATTGGTCATTAGTTATTTACAACTAAGAACTGACAAATGACAAAGGACAAATAACAAAAGACAAATGACAAATGACTAACTTTTACAATTCTGATGCCGTATCTGGGGCAATGATTTCGCCAGTACCCAATTCTAATATCAAGTCCTGGTCAGTAATCAATTCGCTAAGTTCCTTGACTTGTAAATTCATTTTTTCGCAAGCTTGCCTAAGTTCTCGTGCAAATTTGTTGAGATCTTCACCATAGCCACATTGATAAGCAGCAGTTTCAATTCCTTGTTTGGCATTTGCTCTCGCACAATCTACTAATTCTGTGCCATGCAATGGTGTAGGAGATGCCATAGAGATAGTTATTATTTCTTAAATGTTTGCTGGTAGATATAGTAGCAATCTTGAAATATTAACTCATCTCTCCAATGGAAGAAAATCAGGGTAGATTTAGGAATAATTATTTATAAGTAATATAATACTTGCTATTTTCGTTAATATTAATTTAAGCTGGTATTTCCGCAGAAGCTTCTAGCAGTTTTTGCCAAGTTTCTCTGGTTGGCTTAAACCAATGTCTCAAGATACTCAACTTTTGAACAAGAAAATTAATATTATTTAATTCTCTTCAAAGGAGTGACTTGTCAAGGAAGTGACTTGGAATGTACCAGAAGAGTAGAGCAGTTTTGGGATTGCGACAGGTAGGGATTATGACAACAGTGGATGTTTCTGAATTACAGCAGATTGAAAAGTTTCGCCATCTGCAATCAACTCTGCGCGATCGCTGGAAAACCATCGAACTATTTGATAATAGTGAAGCTGATATTTTAATTATTCCCTCCCTGAGTATTGACCAGCGCGAACTCCAAAAAATTGAAGGTTGCGAACATTATGAAGAAAGATTGCTATTTTCGTTGATTCGGTTGCGTAATCCTCGTACTAGGCTGATTTATGTCACATCAGTACCACTGCATCCCAGCATTATTGATTATTATCTGCAACTTTTGCCAGGAATTCCCTTTTCTCATGCTCGCAATCGCTTGCTGCTACTTTCTACTTACGATTCCTCCCTTAAACCCCTCAGCCAAAAAATTTTAGAACGCCCCCGGTTGCTAGAGCGAATTCATCAAGCTTTAAGGCTTGATAGATCATTCATGATCTGCTACAACTCATCGGTTTTTGAAGGGGAATTATCTGTAAAATTGGGTGTACCGCTGTATGCTGCTGCACCAGATTTACAGATTTGGGGGACAAAAAGTGGTAGTCGGCAAATCTTTAGCGAAAGTGGAGTACCCCATCCAGATGGTAGCGAAAAAGTTTGGGATCGCAGGGATTTAGCAGCAGCCGCTAGTGATTTATGGGAACGCCAACCGACATTACAAAGGATAGTAGTCAAACTTAACGAAGGCATTTCTGGAGAAGGAAATGCACTAGTGGATTTAAGACCAATTGAGAATGTCGCACCTAGTAAAAGTACACATGCCCAAAGAATAGCAGCAATTAGCGATCGCTTTTCAACAATGCGCTTTCAAGCAAAACTTGAAACTTGGCAGAATTTTTCGGCAAGAATCCCGGAATTAGGGGCAATTGTCGAAGCATTTGTGGAAGGAGAAATCAAGCGCTCGCCCAGCGTTCAAGGACGAATTACACCAGGTGGCGAAGTAGAAATTCTCTCCACCCACGACCAAATTCTTGGAGGCCCAGACGGTCAAATTTATCTTGGTTGTAGCTTTCCCGCTGATGAAAGGTATCGGTTGCAATTACAGCAATTGGGGTTACAAGTTGGCAGAAAGCTAGCCGAAAAAGGTGCCCTAGAGCGATTTGGCGTAGATTTTATCGCAGTTGACAAGGGTAATGGAGAGTGGGATATTCAGGCGATCGAAATTAATCTGCGTAAAGGCGGTACAACTCATCCATTCATGACCTTGAAATTGTTAACGAATGGTCGCTATGACCTTTCCACAGGCTTATTTTATAGCCAACAAGGTCGTCCAAAATACTACATTGCCACTGACAACCTGCAAAAAGACCGCTATCGGGGATTATTACCTAATGATTTGATGGATATCATCGCTCACCACAGATTGCACTTTGATAGTGGTACTGAAACAGGCACAGTCTTTCATCTTATGGGTTGTCTTTCGCAGTTTGGCAAGTTGGGATTAACCAGTATCGGTGATTCCCCGCAACAAGCACAAGATATTTATAACAAAGTCGTCAAAGTTTTGGATGAAGAAACCCGCAGTGAAAATCAGGTTTTCTCGGCGTTTTCAGATTATTCTTTTCCCGTGGCTTGGGATGAATATAGCTAAGTATGGAGCGATCGCTTTTAGAAATACTCTGCCAAAAACGTGTTGTTCCCATCATTGCAGAAGGTAAATTATTTGGTTCCCAAATAATGTATGCTGTGGGACGCGAAGTAAAAACTGATGTTGCAGAAAATACTCTGATTCAGGAAGTAGTCAAGGGTTATTTATGGGGCGATAAAATTAATTTATTAGTTTATGAACTAAGCCGAGAGGTAATTATTCAATGGATCAAACATTGAATTATGCAGAAATTCTGAAGACAACAGTGCAAGAAGCAACAATCAACCAACCCCGTTTACAGGCGCTTAAACTTTATTCTGTTTGCGATACCGAGTCAGGTCATTTTCTGGTTCTAGCTACGGGTTGGGATAAACAGCGTTGGATTGATAGCATTTTGTTTCATGCTCGTTTAGTAGAGCATCAAATCATCATTGAAGAAGATAACTTTGAAGAAAGCTTAACCCAGTCACTCATCGCTAAAGGTGTCAGAAAAGAGGATATTACGAGCCACTTGGAACCTGCAATTCTATCTTGAGAAGTGCGATCGCTCGATTTGGTAGGATGCGTTACGCTGGCGCTAACACATCCTACAAGGTCTTCATTTTTTCGCCAGTCTTGATCTTGTCACTTTATATCTAGTAATACAAATCAAATAGGATTGCTGTAGTTAAGAACACATTAGTAATTTTGGATTTTAGATTTCTCTAAAATCCAAAATCTAAAATTCTTACAGTTGCCGCACTAATGGCTGACCATCTTTGACTTCACCAATTAACACTAAATCGACGCAGTTAACGAAGATTCCATTTTCCAAAACACCGGGAATATTATTCAACGTCTTTTCTAAGTTGGCTGGATCTTCAATAGAGTCAAATCTGACATCTAAGACAAAATTACCTTGGTCAGTGATTACCGGACCGGCTTTTTTGACACCCATGCGGAGTTCTGGTTTACCACCGAGTTTTTTAATGGCATTAGTTACGGGAGTAATTGCCATTGGAATCACTTCCACGGGTACAGCGAAACTAGAACCCAAGCGGTCTACTAACTTACCGCTATCTACGACGACGATAAACTGTTCTGCCAGATAATCTACGACTTTTTCGCGGGTATGTGCTGCACCACCGCCTTTAATTAAATTCTTCTGGGGATCTACTTCATCTGCGCCATCAATGGCAATATCGATGTGGTCAATTGCGTCTAAGGTGGCGAGAGGGACACCATACTCCTTCGCCAACACTTCTGACTGAAACGACGTAGGTATACCAATGATATCTTTGAGTTCACCAGACTTGAGGCGATCGCCCAAAAACTGAATTGTGTATGCTGTAGTTGACCCCGTACCCAACCCCACAATTGAACCCGACTTTACTAAGGCGGCGGCGGCTTTGCCAACTTCTTGCTTCATCAACTTTACGGGATCTGCTGCTGCGGTCATTCCCAAAACTCCTGAAAAACTGACTATAGTCCATAGTAGTGGGCAGACAACACCAAAAGATGAAAGCTAAAAAACAAGTTTTTGCTGATTCTTAGTTCCTGGATAACCAAAACAAGCTACCACATAGGAAACGTCCCATGTAGCTACGCAACATTGCCCAGCTTGAATTCATCAGTAGCTGATATGGAAAGAGTTTCTACCAAAAAGTTAGAGTTTTTGCCCTACAAAGACAACAATTTCTTAAGGGACTTCCAAGGAAAAAATATTCCATCCCTGCAGGACGCTCCGCGAACGTATGGTAGCACACCTGTGCTACCCTACAAATGTACAAATAATTTGGGATAATTTATCTTCTGGAAGTCCCTAATTTTGGATCGAGTCGAGCTAAGCACTCAGCAGTTTGCTATATCAGTAATAACCAAAAAACAAGTTTCCAGGAGCTTCTGGGTTATCACCACAGAATTCTTTTAACAGCTGTAAATACTCTTGTTTGGAGATATAACCGTCACCGTTGGCATCAAGTTTTTGAAAAATTTCTTCGTACCCACTGGCGTTAAAACCAAATGCCGTGAGCAACTGCTTGTATTCTTCCAAAGCAATTTTCTCATCATCATCGATGTCTATTACTTCAAACAAAGTCGTCATCGGCTGTTCCCAAGCTGCTGCTGAAGAATCATTATCTGCAACAAATTGCTGATTGCAAGTTTCAAGGTATTCATCTAATGAAACTTTGTTGTCTTGATTAATATCGGCATTAATCCAGTAATTTTTCCAGATAGAGATTACCTGATTATGCAGATTTTCATAATCAGATGAACCAGGTTCCCAACCACGTATCCGCGCAAAATTACTAGCAATCTGATCAAAGTCTTCTGGCTCTACAAATCCGTTTTTATCAACATCTAAGCCTCCGAAAAAAAATGTCAATTTCTTCTTGATTAGTTCAGATATCATGAGTTAGATTTCCTGCAAAAATTAATTTTTATTTTTCATTTCAAACAATATCATGAAATTGGTACAATTTCAAATTTTTGAGAAAATTTAGGAAGAATACCACATCTGAGTTGAGTAATTTCTTATTTCAGCTTTTTTGAAGCATGGGTTTGCTTTGGGGCTGACGTTTGATTCACTTGATTGGACAGCGATCGCTCAATTGATGATTTGATCTAAACTTCAGGTTAAGGATACTATTTTTATCTCCTCATAGTGATTAAAGAGGGATTAAGAAAAAGTAGTGACGGGTACATAAGAGTTTCACGCCACAAAGCTGTTTGCAGAGTGCGATCGCACAGTGGCTTCCTAAGTGGAGCAACTGGTCTGTGGGTTGCAATAGTTACCGAATTTTAACTAAATAACTAGGCTTGAGTAATAGCTATTTTTTTGCTTTTCTGAAGAAAATTTACGTTATCCTACTTGCTTTATCAAGCAAACATATGTATTATTGATGCTAAATAACAACAATTAAGCTAACTTCAAGAGCATAGGGCAAATTATGTACTTCTAGTTTTTAAGGACTAACTTATATCTTCCACCAGTTACGATAACCGTCCCAAAATTCATTCGGAAGTTAATAGCTCAAATCTGCTTTAACGGTCTGATTAAGGATTTAAATCCACTTAAGTAGAGTTGAGCTATCAGTAATTCGTAGCGTCAATAAATTTATGTCTTAGTGAGAGTAATACTCTTCTACAGTAAAGCTTGCAAGCACGAAGAAGTTAACGGTTAATTTGTCGCAATACATAAAGCAACAAGGAGTTAAATTCAGATGAAGAAATTTTTTTTACTTGTCATTTCTGCTTTTCTGGTAATTGTAGCTGTTTCAGGACTCTTGCTTAACAAAACACAGGCACAATCCACACCACAATCTTGCCCTGTTTCTGGTAGAAGTCTTTCTCGTTTGGAGGGAAGCTGTAACCTTTACGTTTTCTGTGACCAAGGAACCGCTTTCCTTAAGCGATGTCCCGATGGTCTATTCTTCAATGCTAATTTGGAAGCTTGTGATTGGCCTGAAAACACTGGTTGCATAGAGAATCCAGATGATTAAATTCACTCCTAAAATTCATATTGATTCATCAAAAATACCAACACAATATCATGCAAAATAACAGATCTGTTGCTAGAAAATGTTCTGTAACCTATTTCAAAAAAGGACTGATGCAGACTTTTAAAAAAATTGTTACTGGCTTTTGTTTATTGCTGTTGCTGTGGTCTAATTGCAATCAACAAGCCTTTGCCAGTAGCCAATCACCAACTTCACAGGCAACAAATACAGCCCCAATAATTACCGCTTATGGTAATTTGCCTTTAAGTTTTCAACCCAACTTTGGTCAAACTGACGAGCAGGTAAAATTTCTCTCTCGCGGTCACGGCTATACATTGTTTCTCACTCAATCAGAAGCAGTGTTAGCACTCTCTAACTTAGATAGTAAACAACAATTATCTTCGTCTAACAATATTGCCCAAGGCACAGAACTGAAATTACAATGGCTAGGCAGTAACAGCAATATTCAGCCAACAGCATTACAGCCATTACCAGGAAAAGTTAACTATTTTGTTGGTAGTAACCCCCAACAATGGCACACAGATATACCGACATATGCACAGGTGCAGTACAGCTCGTTATATCCTGGCATTGACTTAGTTTACTACGGCAATCAAGAACAATTAGAGTATGACTTAATAGTTGCACCAAAAGCAGACCCGAATCTAATCAAACTGAAGATAGAAGGAGCGCAGCAACTACAAATTGATGAACAGGGACAGCTATTGATGCACACCCCTCATGGAGTGTTGCAACAACACAAGCCAGTGGTGTATCAAATTATAGATGGTGACAAGCAGCTAATAGAAGGAAATTATGTGCTGTCAAACCAGCAAGAAGTAGGGATAGCTCTTGCTAATTATGACCACGAGCAACCATTAGTCATCGACCCTGTGATAGCGTACTCTACCTACTTAGGCAGTGGAGCAGGTGACGTTGCTAAACAGATAGCCGTGGACACTTTAGGCAATGCTTACATTATTGGGGAAACTGGTTCTACTAACTTTCCCACCAAAAATGCCTTTCAAAGTACTGGTGTAGGCGTTTTTGATGTGTTTGTCACCAAGCTCAACCCACACGGTAATGGTCTAGTTTACTCCACTTACCTTGCAGGTAGTGACGCCGAGTATGGCGGTTCTATCGCTGTAGATATTTTAGGTAATGCATACATTACAGGTACTACAGCTTCTAGCGATTTCCCACTCAAGAATGCTTTTCAGAGTGCCTTGAACGGATCTTTTGATGCGTTTATCACTAAGCTCAACCCATCCGGTAACCATCTAGCTTACTCTACTTATCTGGGAGGTAGTGGTAGTGAAGGAAGCTACGGAATAGTTGTAGACACTTTAGGTAATACTTATCTAACAGGTACTACTACTTCTAGTGACTTTCCACGAAAAAATGCTTTTCAAACTACAAACGCTGGTGGTATTGACGTATTTGTGACGAAGTTAAACCCAAATTGCGATGCTCTAATTTACTCTACTTTGTTGGGAGGCAATGGTGATGATATTGCCATTGATATAGCTATCAGTAGTTTAGGCAACGCATATGTCACAGGGACTACTACTTCTAGTAACTTGCCACTCAAAAACGCCTATGTTGGTGTAGCAGGTGGTCAAAACGATGCCTTTGTCACCAAATTCGATTTAGACGGTGATCATTTAGTTTACTCCACCTATCTAGGGGGCAGTGGCAATGACTATGGTATAGCCATAGCTGTGAACACTTTAGGCAATGCATATGTAGTAGGAACTACTAGCTCTACTAATTTTCCACTGAATAATGCTTTTCAAAATGTCTTAGGTGGTCAAAATGATGCCTTTGTCACCAAGTTAGACTTAGGGGGAAATGGATTAGTCTATTCTACCTACTTAGGTGGTAGTGACATAGACAATGGCGCAGCTATAGATGTGGACATTTTAGGCAATGCATACATCATAGGTACAACAGCTTCTAGCAATTTCCCGAAAAAGAATGCTTTCCAAAATACATTCGGTGGCATTCAAGATGCCTTTGTCACTAAAATTAATTCTTTAGGTAATGCTTTAGTTTTTTCCAGTTATTTAGGAGGCAGTGGTTACGAGCAAGGCAGAGCAATCACTCTAGGTCTTTTAGGCAATATATACGTTACAGGTGCCACAGTTTCTAGCAACTTCCCCAAAAAGAATGCTTTTCAAAGTTCTAATGCTGGGTCTGCTGATGCATTTATTACAAAGATTTCTCCTTAAATAGGTTTCAAAAAGAAAAATTCAGAATCCATGTTTATGGGTTCTGAATTTTTGAGTTAGAGTTTTATATTACTATCTCAATATGCTTATCTCTACAGGCTAGCCTTTATTATCACGATGCAAGATTTTTGTAATGCCACCGTTAGTATTTTAGACTGATAAATATGATGAATATACATTGTAAACTGCATCGGTATTTGAAACGTTCAGTCTTTTTTGCAGGGCTTTTACTGCTTTGTTTTACATTACTCATTTGGTCAATGCCTGTACAGGCTAACACCGATATTAATCAAGCAGACACTAGTAATTCTATTAATTCTCAGTTAGAAGCTGAAGTTTTGCAAATTATCCGTAATCATCCAGGAGTAATTAGAGAAGCTTTACAAGCCGAACAGCAACAACAACAACAGCAGCAACAACAAACTAAACAGTATATTAAGCAGCTGCTTAAAGAAAATCCTAGCAGTGTGATTGGTGAATCTCCTGTGACTGGTGCAACAGAGAAAAAGATTGTTTTAATAGAGTTTTCAGATTTTCAATGTCCTTATTGTGCTAAGGCTCATAAAACCTTGAAGCAGTTTATGGGCAAACATAAAAATGAAGTCACACTAGTGTATAAACATTATCCTTTAAATTCGATTCATCCTGAAGCGATCGCTGCTGCCAAAGCTGCTTGGGCGGCTCAAGCACAAGGAGAGTTTTGGCCTTATCAAGATGCTTTATTTAGCAAGCAAGACCAATTAGGTGAAAATTTATACATTGCCCTTGCTAAAAAACTAAAACTAGATTTAGAACAGTTCAACCAACAACGCAATTCAGAAGAAGTAAATACTGCCATTGAAAAAGATAAACAATTAGCTGAAAAATTAGGAATTCGAGGTACTCCATTCTTCTTCATAAATGGTGAAACTTTTTCTGGTGCTGTGCCGTTATCAAAACTGGAAAGTGTACTGAATCATGCGCTAAGTGAGCAAGCATAATCAACTAGCAAATCATTTCAATTAGACTTATCGAAATTATTAGACCTGCCTTGAAAATAGGTATTGGGGACTGGGGACTGGGAAAGAGATATTTTCATTCCTTCGTTGTGAATTGTGTTGATGCAGGGCATGGCAATGCCATGCCCCTACGAGAAATCCATATGTATCAGGATTTTCGTGAATTGGTATAAGTGCCAAGCCTTTCAGGCGTTCAATATCTTATCCAACTACTCTTTCAAATTTGCGATCGCCTAATCATAGTAACTTTGCTGAATACAAACATATTTATAGTATTATTAATTACTTTTACTGAAATGTATTCTCACTTCTGGAGTCATTTTTTTACGCTCCTATTTGTGTATTATAGCGGTTCCCATTCAGATGCAGTACAACATTATATCGCCAGGTGTAGGGGCACGGCACTGCCGTGCCCCTACAGGTGTATCTCAGTAGGTCGGGAAACGCTATAGTGGTTTATTCCCAGAGGTGCAAGATATAAGTTAACCTCAGTAATGTAGTTTTTTAAATTCACATTATCAGCTAAAAGTGGTTATTATGATGCGTCATCTTTCAATTACTTTATCTTTAGTAGCACTACTACAAAACTTCCCAGCAATCGCTCAGACTCAAGTGCCAGAAACTACATCTGGAACATCATCTGATTCCATTCAACAGGTAGTTGCTGCCAAATGGATGACAAATTTTTCTGATGGCAAGTTTTATCCAGAAAGGCTAGTGAGTAGAGCAGAATTAGCAGCGATTATGGTGAAGGCATTTCGCCTAGATAAAAGACAAGCTGTTAACCAAGAAAATTTAGCGATTCCAGATGTTCCTCCGTCTCATTGGGCATTTAATGATATACAAACGGTGTTAAAAACTGACATCATGAAAGGTTATCGAGGAAATCAATTTTTCCCTAACCAAAAGGTAACTAGGGCAGAAGCTCTTGCGATTTTCGCCCAGGCTTATGGTGTATTTCAGTTTCCCGATGATGCTGTTGATGAAATTCTCGCTGCACATCCAGATGAAGAGTCTATCCCATCTTGGGCGAGAAAAGCGATCGCCACTGTAGTTTCTGAAGGATTTATCAATACAGACGCTCAAAACAATATTTCCCCATTACGACCGGTCACCCGTGGGGATATGGCTTATGTTTTGAGTAAATATTTACAACGCCAAAAGCAACAACCCGAAACACCGGAGGTTCCGATTATTCCAAATAGCTCACCATCTCCTTAGCATAAGTCAGAATTCAGAAGTCAAATAGGTTTTACCTCAGGTTTTGAGATTCACGTTGTGTACTTGACTTTCATTGAAATCCGCTGTATGTCACCTTTGATTCTGACCTCTATGTTTTTCTAGAATCTGGCGCATATATGCGGCAGTAGAGTTTGGTGATTCGGTTGGTTGCTGCGAGCCATAATTCCCATAGGTAGACTGTGGTACTTGGGTTGGTTGCTGCAAGCCATAATTCCCATAGGTAGGCTGTGGTACTTGGGTTGGCTGCTGTAAGCCATAATTCCCATAGGTAGGCTGTGGTACTTGGGTTGGCTGCTGTAAGCCATAATTCCCATAGGTAGGCTGTGGTACTTGGGTTGGCTGCTGCAAGCCATAATTCCCATATCCAGCAGGGTTTGTGGGGGTAACAATACTTTGATTCGGACTCTGGCTAGAGTAAGGTGTGATATTAGTAGGTGCAACAGAGTTGATTGGGGGTGTCACTGGTGCTTGACCACTATTTAAATTACTGTAGGGATTTGGCTGCAAGTTTGTATCCGTTGGAGTGTAACCCGTCCCAGGACTTAACCCAGTAGTTGGTAGAGAATTCTGATTGGGTAAGCTGTTTATCGGTGGCATCAACCTTGTTCCTGTGTCAGAAACACGCCCTAAAGCATTTGGGCTAGTGGTATTAATCTCATTAAAGCCAGACAATTTCTGGTTTGTCGATTCGTTGAGTGCTGCTTGCAGAGGACTGATATAAACAGAATTTTGATTCTTTTTGGTTTGATTAGTTAATCCAATTCCCAAGTTAGAAGATGTTTGTTCGTCTTCTGTTTCAGACGCCCTACTTGAGGAATTGAGACCGAAAAACTGACTATTACTATCAACCGTCCCAGTACGCAATAAATTTTCTGTTTGGGTGATAAAGGGATTTTTCAGGGTTGGGGGAGATTCGGGCTTAACTATTCCTAAACCAGATTTTAATTTGCTATCATTACCAGACTTTTGTTTATTAATTAGATCCTCTAATAAGCTTTTGCTCTTTTTTGCCTCGCTCTTTTCCTTGGGGGTATTTGCTATTGCTGAAAGAGTCGCTTGTTCGAAATCATTAAACAAAACTGGTAAGTTGTCAATATCTGCTGCAATAGCTTTGTTTTCGTCTGATAGGGATGAGTCAGCAGGCTTTTGTGAAGCGACTTGTTTTTTTTGCTTATAAACAAAAATATCTGGGTTTGACCAGTATTCCCAGGTTACTAGCCCGACTACAGATAAAAAAATTGCAGTTACCCAAAAACCAGGTCGCCCTAGATTCCATAACCTGGCTCTGAGATAGCGTAAGTAGGCGGGAGGATAATGACGATTTGGCATGGGTTTGGTAATTGATATTTACTCGAAATTGGTAAAATTTGACGGAAGCAGCGTTGCTATTTGATGCTTTTGCCTTCTTAGTCAGCAAATATCTCAACTAAAGTTGGATTATAATTTCATCCTAACTTCTCAAGAAGTTATTAGTCATTAGCAATTGACATCTAGTAGTCAAAAATTTACCTTTTAACATAAAATTATCCTATTTACCTTTGGGTAGAGTTGTCTCATATCCTGACTCGGCAACGCAATATTCCTTACTTGAAAAAATGGTTCCAGCAAGACGAGTTTATTTTTTATTGGCGCTAGGAATAGCGATCGCCCTGATCCTATCCCTTTTTCTGGGCATTAGAGCAAGCATTGTCATCACTCTGCTATTTGATGTCCTGGTTCTCCTATTAATGGTTGTGGATGGTTTGCAGGTGCGGCGTTATCGCGTGCAAATTACGCGCCAATTACCGCCGCGATTATCCATTGGGCGGGATAACCAAGTTGTATTAAAAGTTACTTCGCAAAATGCCAACGCTCAAATTCAAATCCGCGACTACTACCCAACAGGTTTTGGTGTATCTGCACCTGCACTAAACGCCACTATTGAGAGTAACAGTACCCAAGAATTAACCTATACCGTTAACCCAACACAACGGGGAGAATTTCCTTGGGGAAATATTCAAGTACGACAATTGGGACTTTGGGGATTAGCTTGGGATGATTGGCAGATTTTACAGAGTTTGCCAGTGAAAGTTTATCCTGATTTAATGGGGTTGCGATCGCTGACAATTCGCCTGACGCTACAATCATCAGGAGCAATGCGCCAAGCTAGGCGAACGGGTATCGGTACAGAGTTTGCCGAATTGCGGAATTATCGCACTGGTGACGATTTGCGGTTTATTGATTGGAAAGCTACTGCCCGTCGAGTTGGTGCTTATGGTAACTCACCGCCATTGGTGAGGGTGCTGGAACCAGAACAGGAACAAACTTTGCTGATTTTACTCGATCGCGGCAGGTTGATGACAGCAAAAGTCCAGGGTTTGCAGCGATTTGACTGGGGTTTGAATGCAACTTTATCTTTAGCTTTGGCGGGATTGCATCGCGGCGATCGCGTTGGTGTTGGTGTATTTGACCGCCAAATGCATACGTGGATTCCCCCAGAACGCGGTCAACTTCATTTGAATCAGCTAATTGATAAACTGACTCCCATTCAACCAATGTTATTTGAATCTGATTATTTGGGCGCGGTGACAAATGTTTTGCAGCGACAAACTCGCAGGGCGCTGGTGGTGGTGATTACTGACTTGGTTGATGTGACGGCTTCTATGGAATTGCTGGCTGCACTTTCTAAGTTAGCACCGCGCTATCTGCCATTTTGCGTGACTCTGCGAGATCCGCAAGTCGATCGTTTGGCACATACTTTTAGTGAAAATGTTACAGGTGCTTATGTGCGTGCAGTGGCGTTAGATTTATTGGCGCAGCGACAAGTGGCATTTGCTCAGCTGAAACAAAAGGGTGTATTAGTATTAGATGCACCAGCGAATCAGATTGCGGATGAGTTGGTTGAGCGATATCTGCAATTGAAGGCGCGAAATCAACTTTAGAGTTATGGATTTGTATCACGCAGAGGCGCAGAGGCGCAAAGAGGAAAAAGAGATCGTGTTGGAAGCTGCGAGTGTTAGGAATGGATGGGTGAATACGATTGATTTTCAAAGTCCTGAAGTGATTGCGAAAGCTTTTCGGATTATGGAAAATAATATTTATTGCACTTTGTCTACTTGTTCTTTGGATGGTTATCCTTGGGTATCACCTGTGTTTTTTGTCTATGATGATAACTGCAATCTTTATTGGAGTTCGGCTATAGAATCAAAGCATTCGCAAAATTTATACAGCAATGGTGGGAAGGTGGCGATCGCTATTTTTAATTCTAGTGTTTCTGAAGGTACTGCTGATGGTTTGTATTTTTATGGAACGGCATCAGAATTAAAGCCTGAGGCAACGGAGAAGATAGTCAAGTTACTTATCAATCGTGCTAAGAGAAAACACAATCGCACAGCTGATGATTATTTAAATGATTCACCCCGCAGGATATATCACTGTCAACCTCAAGAAGCTTGGGTGACTGGCGAACGATTACCTGCTGGTAATCAATTAATAGATACAAAAATTCAGATATGTTTGCAATCCCTCCGGCACTATGTCAAAAGTTAAGAAAAATATTGTTTCACTTTACCATATTATGCATCAAAGGTAATACAATTTTGGATTTTGGATTTTAGATTTTGGATTGAGAATCTTCTTCTATGTCTGGGTTTTGTGAATTCATCTGTCGCAATCATTTTTAAAATTGGTGTAATTTGGTGAATTTGGATGCAAAAATTCATTAAATCAGTGGGATTTTGGCTTTGTGGAACTATCATAATTTTGGCTTTGATAGGCTGCGATCGCTTGATTGGTAACTCTGGAGATGCGGTTGAACGAGTGAGTGATGGTGATACTATAGTACTGAAAGATGCTAATGGTAAAAATTTTACTGTGCGCTTTGCTTGTGTGGATGCACCAGAAATAGCTCATACTAATAAAGAAAAACAGAGTAAAAGTAGTAGCGATCGCAATCAATTCAGTTGGGGTGTGAAAGCTCAAGAACGCGTGCAACAACTCGTGCAGCAAGGAGGGGAACGCGTGACTTTGAATATTACTGATAGCGATCGCTATGGGCGTAAAGTTGCAGAAGTTCGTTTAAAAAATGGCACGTTTATACAACAGGTGTTGTTGCAGGAAGGCTTAGCAAAAGTGTATCGTCCCTATTTAAACAAATGTCCTAGTAAAGATTTAGTTCAACAAGCAGAAACACAAGCTAAAGAACAAAAGCTTGGCATTTGGAGTGATACTAAATTTGTCAATCCTTGGGAATATCGCAGTTTGTATAAAAAATGAGTCATTGGGCATTGGGTATTGGGCATTGACAGACAAAGAAAATTAGGGCATTGCTGAATTTGAATATGAAATTGGGGTAGTGTTACGGAAGCTGCGTCCAGGGACAAACTAAACAGTTTAGTTTATAAATTGCTGAGTAAAATAGTACATAAGTATTATATAGGCAACTTTCCGATCGCAGAGTCGTATTCTTTTTGGGCTTCTCTGATGGACAATCGTGAGTAAACTTCCAGTGATTGCCGGGACGAATGCCCAGAGTATGGCTGAATCAGCGCATCATCAATTCCTTGCTTACCCCATAATTAAAGCCTAGACTTTGCTAGGCTTTTACTTAATAGTAGGACTTCGACAAAAAATACCAAAAAAAATCACTCAAATGTTTATACAGAGCGCCTTTGACATTATTGGTTTTAGTCCCACTAAGCTGTTACGCATTTAATTTGTATATTTACTCTTGAGGTTGTCATTGGTCAAAAGTCATTAGTCATTTGTATTTCAAAGGACAGATGACCAATTGACTTAGGACGGTCTTAATGCTTGCAATGTATAATCACAACGTTCGGGACGCCCGATGAAATCTATCGGAGTTAATGGTATCAGTCCTTCTACTTCCAGGCAACGTAGCACATCTGTTAAGTGCTGTATATGTCGATACACTAGGCTCAATACTATTGCTGCCATCACTGGCAGTGTTGGATATTTTTTTATTTGGAAGTCCCTTACCTGAAAGCTGTTGAAAATATCGTGGCAAACCGATTAAAAATTAAATTTATGATTTTAGAAAATTATCAATTTCACTATTCTTTAATTGACAACCCAGAAAAACCAGTAATTCTTTTTCTACACGGCTTCATGGGTAACATTGATGAATTTGATGAAGCAATAAAATTATTATCTGATGAATTTTCTTATTTAACACTTGACCTGCCCGGACACGGGAAAACTCAAGTTTTGGGTGGGGATGAATACTATACAATGCCCAACACTGCCCACGCCATAATTAAATTATTGGATAAATTCAAAGTTGCCAAATGCTTTTTAGTTGGTTATTCAATGGGTGGAAGATTGGCTTTATACCTAGCCCTACATTTTCCGGAACGTTTCTTCAAAGTGATACTCGAATCAGCTTCCTCAGGTTTGGCAACAGAAGCAGAACGATTAGAACGAATTAAGCGTGATACGCAAATAGGCAGGAAATTGATAAGAATTACTACTAAAATTGATTTTGCTGATTGTTTATCAAATTGGTATAATCAAGCAATTTTTGGTTATATAAAAAATCATCCACAATATGAAAAAATGCTAGAAAATCGCTTGCAGAACAATCCGCAAGAATTAGATAAATCACTACGCTTCATGGGTACTGGATGTCAGCCTAATTTGTGGCCAAAGCTAGCAAAGAATATAATTCCTATGCTTTTCTTGGCTGGTGAATATGATGAAAAATTTGTATATATTAATATAAATATGGCTCAAGTGTGTCAACTTGCCCAGCTAAAAATAATTGATAATGCTGGACATAATATTCACTTTGAAAGCACTTTGGCATTTGTGCAAATTTTGAGAGATTTTTTTAATTCTAGTAATCCGCTTTAATTTGTAGAACTTACGTAAGCAGGGAATAGGAAAAGTACTAATTGCCTATTGACCAATCCGCTTGAGTTAAGGGTTATTGGTGTAGATAATTGGTCATTGAAGACGTGATAAATCACGTCTCTACACGAGGGTTTTGGGTTTATCTTAACTGTATTAGCCCAAGGGGCAATCGCTGTCTCTATCTGCTATAGGAATCCGGTTTGATTTTTGAACAACATTAAGTATTTGTAGTGGTGTGGCAAGGCTAAAATGTTGCAATAGATTAGCGCTAAAAACATTGAATTTAAAAGTTAAAAGCCCATTTTCTAATGCACTATTTTAGCCTTGCCACGCCAGTAGGGTGCGTTAGCGACAGCGTAACGCACCATTCTTAAGGATTCCGTGCGTTGCGCTGTCACTAACGCAACGCCAGTCGCCTCAATTCTTGGAACCCCCGCACAGCGCTGGCTCCCCTACCTATCTGTTTAAAAATCAAATAGTAGTCCCATATATCAAACAAAGCACGATTATCGACTATTAGTCAATCATTCTTTAGTTACTTCATTAATCCTTCTTTAGTCTAGTTAAAATCCAACTCGTGGAAGAAGCTTTAATGAGTGAGATTTTCTACTCTTTTAAATGAACTGAAATCAAGCTAATATGCAAATAGTGGTAATGTCAAAATCACTGGCATTATCTAATTTTTGTATTGATTAACAATCCTGAATTAGTAATTGTTGATTATTCTGACTGTCATTTTTGCGTCACATTTATATTTAACAATATTCTATATGGAGATTATAGATATAGTTTTATCTTTCCATCTCAATAAAATTGATGTTCTGAGGTCATTTTTGATGAGACAAAGCAAAAAAAATTCTGCTCAACACTAAATGAGGAACTAATGTGAGTAGACCTAAAGACTACGATTTGCTTGATCAGACAGAGATAACTAAAATACCATCACCTAAGCCATCACTGACATTACCAGACGCAGTAGCTCTGATTGTCGGTATTGTCATCGGGGCGGGGATTTTTCAAACCCCGGCTCTAGTAGCAAATCAAGCGGGTAGTAATATTGCGGTGCTACTTTTTTGGTTCATTGGTGGTGTGATATCTCTCGTGGGAGCGCTTTGCTATGCAGAATTAGCAACAGTTTATCCTGATGTTGGAGGTGCTTACTACTATTTGAAACGCGCATTCGGGCGAGGAGTTGCCTTTTTATTTGCCTGGGCACGGATGACAGTAATTCAAACTGGTTCTATTGCTCTTTTGGCATTTGTTTTTGGGGATTATGTTTCTCAAATATGGCGATTAGGCGCGTTTTCATCTTCTATTTATGCAGCAGTGGCGATCGCCCTTTTAACTGCTTTGAACATGGTTGGTTTGCAGCAAGGTAAGTGGACACAAAACTTGCTGAGTGTTGCCAAAGTTCTGGGTTTGTTGCTCGTAGTAATGATTGGTCTTAGCGCCACTCCTAATACTAGCGCCCCTGTGGAATCTGCATCATCAGGAACCTGGGGACTGGCGATGGTGTTTGTACTGTTGTCCTACGGCGGTTGGAATGAAGCCGCCTACATCTCCGCAGAAATCCAGAATGGACGACGTAACATCGTGCGATCGCTCATTTGGAGTATTGGTATAATCACCGCCATCTACCTGCTGATCAACCTAGCTTATCTGCGGGGACTGGGATTAGCCAATATGGCACAGTCAGAAGCAGTAGCCGCAGATTTAATGCGCTCACTTTGGGGCGCACCGGGAGCCTTATTCATCAGCATCCTGATTGCGATCGCCACCTTAGGGGCAACCAACGCCACAATTTTTACTGGAGCGCGTACCAACTACGCACTGGGACAAGATTTTTCCCTATTCGGTTTTATGGGACGCTGGCAGCAACGTCCTAGCAGCCCTACCCATGCCTTATTGTTGCAAGCCGCGATCGCCTTAGCATTAGTTGTTTTAGGCACTCTTACCCGCAAAGGCTTTCAAACAATGGTGGACTACACCGCCCCTGTGTTTTGGTTCTTCTTCTTGCTTTCAGGCATATCTCTAATCGTCTTGCGTATCCGGGAACCCCACATAGTGCGCCCCTTTCGTGTGCCATTTTATCCCTTTACGCCATTACTTTTTTGCGCCGTCTGCGGTTACCTACTGTATTCCAGCGTAGTTTACACAGGCGTGGGAGCGATCGTAGGTGTTTTAGTTGTCGCAGCAGGTATTCCACTGTTGCTCTGGAATAACCAACGGCAGGGGAGCAGAGGGGCAGAAGGGCAGAGGGGCAGAGGGGGATAATAACCAATGCCCAATGACAAATGATAAATGACAAATGACAAAGGAGAAAATTCATGAACTTCAAGAAAATTCTGTTTTTACTGGTTACAGGAGTTAGTATTACCAGCTTGGGAATTGCTGGATGTACGACGGAACAGCGTAATGCTGAAACTCCGACAGAACCTTCTACTTTAACGGCTGAGACTGAAACAGTAACTCCTACAGCTACGCCGACAAATCAACCGCAAGAACGCCCTGGTGATGTTCCTTATGTGCCAACACCAGAACCCGTGGTAGATGCAATGTTGAAAGTGGCAAAAGTGGGCAAAAATGATGTACTTTACGACCTTGGCAGTGGTGACGGGCGAATTGTGAATACTGCGGCACAAAGGTATGGTACGCGGGGTATCGGCATAGATATTGACCCTCAACGCGTCCAAGAAGCTAATGAAAATGCCCAAAAAGCAGGAGTCACAGATCGGGTGAAGTTTGTTCAGCAAGACTTGTTCAACACTGATTTTAGTGAAGCAACAGTAGTCACACTTTACCTGTTACCAGAAATCAATCTCCAACTCCGCCCCAAACTCTTGAAAGAACTCAAACCCGGTACTCGCATTGTCTCCCACGCCTTTGATATGGGCGACTGGAAACCACAGCAGACACTCAATGTAGAGGGCAAAACTATTTACTATTGGGTAGTTCCTAAAGAGATCCCAGCGAATTTGCGATAGAAACCGTGGCAATTTTGGATTTTGGATTTTGGATTGAAGAAATAATCTAAAATCCAAATCCAAAATTCTTTGATTGATATCAAATAAGTAGGGTGCGTTATCGGCGAGAGTACGGCACTAAAGCCTTAAGAATGGTGCGTTACGGCTTACGCCTAACACACCCTACAAATACTACTTCTGAATTCTGTTATAAGACTTTTAATCTAAAATCCAAAATCTAAAATCTAAAATCGTTTGAGTGAGAAAATATGATAGGCTTAAAAGGAAAGAATGCCCTAATTACAGGTGCAACATCAGGTATCGGTCAAGCGATCGCCATCAAATTTGCGAAACTCGGGTGCAATATCGCTATCAATTACCGTAAAGACTCTGAAGCCGGGGCACAAACGCAAGAGATGGCATTGCAAAAAGCTTGCGGAGATATTAACAATTGTGGTGTGAAGTCCTTGCTGGTTCAGGGAGATGTTTCCCAAGAGTCAGACATTGTGGAGATGGTCAATACTGTTGTTCAGGAACTTGGCAGTCTAGATATTCTTATAAACAATGCTGGTATTCAAACAGAAAGTCGATCTCATGAAGTTACGACAGCAGATTTTGACCGAGTGATTGCAGTCAATCTCCGGGGTGCTTATCTCTGCGCCCGTGAAACTATTAAACACCTGCTATCTGCTAATCGTCGGGGAGTGATTATTAATATTTCCAGCGTTCATGAAATTATTCCTCGACCGATGTATATCAGTTATTCTATTAGCAAAGGTGGCATGGAAAATCTCACCAAAACTTTAGCATTAGAATACGCTAGTCAAGGTATTCGTGTTAACGCCGTTGCCCCCGGAGCGACAATCACACCAATAAATGAAGCCTGGATAGATGACCCCGAAAAAAAGGCGATGGTGGAAAGTCACATCCCAATGGGGCGGGCTGGGACTACAGAAGAAATGGCAGCCGCAGTAGCTTTTTTAGCTTCGGATGAAGCCGCATATATCACCGGACAAACGCTGTTTGTCGATGGTGGATTGACTCTGTATGCTGATTTCCGGGAAACCTGGTCGGCTTAAGAGTTTAGCTGGCGTGCTTTCCACAATTGAGCCGATACATACCATTAGTGGAATTATACGCATGACTCGCACAAGCAATCAGAACACTTTGCTAGAAGCAGAAGCCTGGAAATTTCTGGAAAAGTCGATAATTTATTATCAAGGAAAACCCATCGGTACGGTAGCCGCCCACGATCCAAAGTCAGATGCACTCAATTATGACCAGTGTTTTCTGCGGGATTTTGTGCCTTCTGCTTTGGTTTTTTTGATGTACGGTAAAGCAGATATTGTCCGCAACTTTTTAATAGAAACACTGAAATTACAAAGTCATGAAAAGCAGATGGACTGCTTTGAACCGGGAGCGGGGTTAATGCCTGCCAGTTTCAAAGTACAATTCAATGGAAGTGAGGAATATTTGGTTGCTGATTTTGGTGAACAAGCGATCGCCCGTGTTCCTCCAGTTGATTCTGGTATGTGGTGGATTCTGCTGCTACTAGCTCATCAAAAAGCTACAGGCGATTTGGCTTTAGCGCGTCAGCCAGACTTTCAAGCAGGAATCAAGTTAATTTTAGATCTTTTCTTGGTACATCGCTTTTCTATGTACCCAACAATGTTAGTTCCCGACGGCGCGTTTATGATTGATCGTCGCCTGGGAGTTTACGAACATCCTTTAGAAATTCAGGTATTATTTTATGCTTTCCTGAGGGCAGCGAAGGAATTACTTTTACCAGATGGCGATGGTGATAGTTATCTGGGTAAAGTCAACAGGCGATTGGGAGCTTTAAAATATCATATCCGCAATTACTACTGGTTAGACCTGGAGCGATTGCGAGAAATTTATCGTTATAAAGGTAACGAATTCGGGAAAGAAGTTGCGAATAAATTCAACATTCATTCAGAATCTATCCCTAGTTGGTTAACCGAGTGGTTACCCGAAAATGGAGGATATTTAGCAGGAAATTTGGGGCCGGGACGGATGGATTTTCGCTTTTTTACTTTGGGAAATCTGATGGCAATCTTAGCTTCCTTAGCCAGTGAAACAGAATCTCAAAGCATCATGAATTTGTTCGCCGAACGCTCTTCAGACTTGATTGGCTACATGCCTGTTAAAATCTGCTTTCCAGCTTTGGAAGGTTTAGAGTGGAGAATTGTTACAGGATGTGATTCTAAGAACATCGCTTGGTCTTATCACAACGGTGGCAACTGGCCTGTTTTATTGTGGTTATTTACCGCTGCCGCCCAGAAAACAGGTAGGATAGAACTTGCCGAAGAAGCGATCGCCATTGCCGAAAGTCGTTTATTTGAAGATAAATTCCCCGAATACTACGATGGCAACAATGGTCGTTTAATTGGCAAAGAAGCCAGAATTTATCAAACTTGGAGCATCGCCGGATTACTAGCAGCAAAAAAATTCCTCACAAATCCAGATTACTTGGAATTAATCAGTTTTCCAGAAGGTCTTGAAGGTCCTGGCTGTAGCATATAAGGCAATACAGTTCAGTTAAGCATTTTTTCCTTCTCTTTCTCTCTTTTCTCTGTGTCCTCTGCGCCTGGAGTGGTTCGATAAATTATTCAATCTTGTGGGGTGGACATCTTGTCCGCCTTTGGCTACTGGCGGGCGAGACACCCACCCCACAAGAGTTAATTGGATATTTTTTTATTTGTCAGTCCCTTAAGATAAATCTGTAAACAAATATTAAGGCTTAATTTTCCATGAGTTGGTTTTTTTCCGGGCTGGGAGTTGTCCTAGCACTACTAACACTCTCACTCACACTGTATCTAATTACTGCTCGTCGTTATCAATCATCTAATTCCGTAGCTAATTCCTACGATCAATGGACTGAAGACGGGATTTTGGAGTTTTACTGGGGCGAACACATCCACTTAGGTCATTATGGTTCGCCGCCGCAACGCAAGGATTTTCTGATTGCCAAATCTGACTTTGTACATGAAATGGTGCGTTGGGGTGGTTTAGATAAATTACCCCCTGGCAGTACCGTCTTGGATGTTGGCTGTGGAATTGGGGTGCGATTCGTTTAACCTAAATGAGTAGAAATACTCAGGGACGGTTAGCTTGGTTATAGAACCATGACAACTGAATGACCATGTAGGTGAAAATCCTACCCTGCAAGTGCAGCAGTGACAGCATTTT
>JAESFX010000293.1_pt1 | contig 25765 bp, 24 predicted proteins | sample 9269501 | NCBI WGS metagenome assembly JAESFX01 (sample SAMN14515570, study PRJNA621655) | algae metagenome | isolation source: Desmonostoc geniculatum HA4340-LM1 and co-occurring heterotrophs from cave... | place: USA: Maniniholo cave, Kauai, Hawaii | collected 2009-07-28
CTCTCTGATTCTCATAATTTTCTCAGTTATGGACAGCATTCGTATAGCCCCCCCCATTAATTCGCGAGGCATCATCGCGAATATTTTCTCCTTTCTTTCATCTTCTTGCCAAATTGGGATGCTCCCGGGCAACGCACCTTATTTGCCTCGCTTTCAGGTGCGTTTGCCCTAGAATTTAAGCGAAAGTGTATCACGTGTTGCCTAACAACTTCACTTCTAGCAATGTGATTGGAGGTCAAATTATCCTCACTTCTATAGGAAGCGTTGTTAGTGGTTTGTTCCAAGGTAGGACAGTACAAAGAACCATAGCTCTGTTGGCAACGGATGTCCAAGCTTGCAGCAATCAGGGTCTCTTTAGCATTGGAGGTCCCCAGACACTGATTATTTTAGGGTCACTATAGCCCTTTTTTGCAGTCTGGCAGAACCCAATCGCTGAAAGTATAAGATTCTTGTTTGACTTTTTTAACGAAACTCCGTACACCTCTAAAAGGCTGATTTCCTACTCTTGTACAGACAAGGATCAACCCCTTGTCTGTACCTATTCCTGCCAAGAGCGAATAAGTTCAAAAATCAAAGCGGATTACTATAGTGAATTTTATTTCTCAAGACAGATGATTTAAATTTATAAACCTATCTTAGGACAAATAGAATAAAACTCAACTTAGGCTATAAGATATCTGAACAAGTAAAAATCACTTTAGTAATAGTAAATATATGTTGAGTATACTTTGGGGCATTGTTGTTGTGCTGGTTGCTTTTTGGGCATTAGGATTGGTACTTCATATTGCCGGAAATTTAATTCATGCTGCACTACTTTTAGCTATTGCACTTGCTATTTACAATTTTCTCAAAACGCGTGATGTATGAATAACTGACCAAGCCCCGTTGGGGCGGGAGTCGGGAGTAGGGAAAAAAACAGCGACCCCAACCACCGATCTACAAGCCCTATGAATAAAGAATGGGTAGACTGCTTGATCGCCTTTTGTTTTAGGCTGTTTCATCCGTCAAATTAAAGCCCCAAATTTTGAGAACCGCGATCGCTATTTCCTTATCTACACCTTCATAAACCTCCCATTCATCTGGGTGATCTTTAGGATGTCCGTCACCTACATTACCTGCAACTTTTATCACTGGAACACCCGCCAAGCTATCGCGCTCCATCCCTTTTGGGAGGGCTAGTTGGAGTTTGTGACCTACGAACTTCGATGCACTTGAATTAGCTACAGATTCACGGATTAAACAGATATCACCAGCAATCCCCCAAGCAGTTTGGTAGATGTGGAGAAACGATATATAGGTTTCTGGTTTGATGGCTCTTTTTAAAACTTGCATTATCTGTAATCCTTACTTCGTCGTTCTTGATTCAAGAATTTCATGCAAACACTACCTCTATTTAAAAGATCCTCTTTTAATTATCGTTATAGTCTTCGAGCGTCGCGTCTTGATTGTGACTACTGAATTCTGAATTCTTCTTCAATTTCTCAGTTGCACAGGCATAGCTAAATAAGTCATTTTCAAACCACCCAGCGGCGTAAAAATCACTGGAGTTAGGCTTTGATTCAAATGCATTTGAATTTCGGAAGATGGTAGTTCTTTTAAACCTTCCATCAAATATTTAATGTTAAAAGCAATATCTATATTTTCACCCGAAATTTGTGCCGGCATTGGCTCTCTACCACTGCCCACATCTTGAGCTTCACAAGATAAAATAATTTCCTGGGCTTCACTATCAATGCTGAGCTTGACAATATTATTTTTCTGATCTGCTAGCACAGCAATTCGCTCTAAGGTGCTGATGAATTGTCGCCGTTCAATTGTGACTTGTCGCTCAAATTGCCGGGGAATCAGTTGTCGATAGGCGGGATATTGCCCTTCTAATGTGCGACTAGTCAAGCGTTGATTTTGCCATGCAAACACGACTTGACCTTGGTCGAAATGTAAAGCCACAGGTTCATCAGATGAGGCGCTATGAGCTAGCATTCGTTGTAATTCGCGTAATGCTCTAGCTGGGACTGTGACTTCTAGTTGACTAGTTCCATCTAGAGGACGCTCGTTGCTAGTTTCTACTACTGCGAGGCGATGTCCATCGGTAGCTGCAAATTCTAGAGTATCTTGTTTAACTGTTAAATGCACTCCTGTGAGTACTTGTTTGGTTTCATCAGCACTGGTAGCAAACAATGAACCCCGTAATCCCTCAATTAATGCAGCGGTGGTGAGATGGATTACTTCTGTATTTTCAATTACAGGTAGTTCGGGAAATTCTTCAGGCCCCATTGCTCGTACTTGATAATATCCACTCTTCGGTGTGAGTGTAACAATTAAACCTTCGCCGCTCGATGTTGCACCTGTGAGGGCTGATTCATCATCGAGAGTGATTTCGCCCTCTGGAAGACGAGAGGTGATGTCTACAAGTAATTTAGCAGGAAGTGCGATCGCTCCTCCTTGCCAGACCTCAGCATTAAAGCTGGTGCGGATACCCAAGCTCAAATCAAAAGCTGTTAAGCTTACCTGGTTAGTTTCAGCATCCGCTTGGAGCAACACATTGGCAAGTACCGGATGAGTCGGCCGTGAAGGTACAGCACGACTGACGAGGGAGAGGTTTGTACTGAGGTCGCTTTGGGAGCAAACTAATTTCATAAGTCAGATTCAGCTGGTGAAAGATATCCTAACATCCTTATTGTTGATACGCGAATGGCAAAATATAGCAGTTCCCAATTGAGATACAGCAATTTGTTGACAATACAGTTTGGATAAGGTTTTTTGACGAAAATTTTAGATCACAAAGACGCGATAAATCGTCATCTTTACAAGAATAAGTCCTTTGTAGAGACGGCGATTTATCGCGTCTGGTGCCTTAACCGCGGATTTCCAGGAAGGTGAAGTACAGAAGCCAATTCCCAAAGCCCAGTAGAAAGCGTGTTTTCCTTCTAAATTCTGACTCCTGTTAGCGTAGCCCATTCTGAATTATGAATTCTGCTGTATAAAGTGGTTGAAACCCTTTGATGGATCGTCAGATAAAGGTTAGGATAATCCATCAATTAGAGGAATATCTTGAAGCAAAACGCGATTAAGCGTATTGCAACGTAAAAATTACCCAAATCAAAGTTTGGGCAGATTCTTTGGGGAGGTTGCTACTCTACGATCAATTTTTGTTTTTCTAGTCAGAGAAAACTTTCTACTCAGTAAATTAAGTTATCGAGCCTTGAATAAGCTACTCTTTACAGGTAAATCTTTTAAATTTATGGCTTTTGTCCTACCGCTAATCATGTGGTGGGGATACAAAGAAGTACAAAACCAATTTGTACAGCCGCAAGCAGTGATCGTTTTGGGTGGTTCAACGAGACGTTTAGAGCGAGAGAAGTTTACGGCAGAATTTGTCCGTAAGCATCCAGATATACCAATCTGGATTACGGGGGGCAGTCCAGCAACCTCCACAAAACGAGTGTTTACCAAAGCCGGTGTTAACCCCAAACGTTTACACTTGGACTATGAAGCAGTTGATACAGTTACCAATTTTACTACGTTGGTAGATGATTTGCAAGCTCGCGGGATCAAGAGTGTTTATTTGATTACTTCAGACTTCCATATGCGCCGTGCTTGTGTCATCGGCGAAATTATTTTGGGTAGTCGGGGTATTTATTTAAAACCAGTGCCAGTTCCCTCAGAAAATCCCCCTGAATCTCTTGAAAAATCTATTCGAGATGGAGCTAGAGCCATACTTTGGTTAGCAACTGGTTACACTGGTGTCGATGCCGCCAAAACTAAACCCTGAATCAAAGCAATTTTGGATTTTGGATTTTGAATTTTGGACTTAAAGATTAATGCTAATAATCCGGTGATTGGTCATTGGTCATTAGTCATTAGTCATTAGTCATTGGACAAATGACAAATGACAGCCGTCACCACGAACCTAGTATAGTTTGGGAAAAAAAACGCCCCAATTTCTCTCACAATTTGATACCCTAGCTTAAACAGAATTGAGAAAAGTTAAAGCGTGGAAATTCAACTTGGGCGGGGAAAAACAGCTCGCAGAGCTTACGGAATAGATGAAATTGCTCTAGTCCCCGGTAACAGAACACTAGACCCCAGTTTGGCAGATACTAAGTGGCGGATTGGCAATATTGAGCGAGAAATCCCCATAATTGCTAGTGCAATGGATGGCGTAGTAGATGTTCGTATGGCTGTACGTTTGTCACAGTTAGGAGCATTAGGTGTCCTCAATTTAGAGGGTATTCAAACTCGCTATGCTGACCCAGAGCCAATATTAGATCGGATTGCCTCTGTGGGAAAAGATGAATTTGTTGCCCTAATGCAAGAACTCTATGCCGAACCAATAAAGCCGGAATTAATTGAAAAACGTATTCAGGAAATTAAACAACAAGGCGGCATTGCGGCGGTGAGTGCAACTCCAGCAGGAGCAAGCAAATACGGTGAGGCGGTGGCAAAAGCTGGGGCAGATTTATTTTTTGTGCAGGCTACGGTGGTTTCCACTGCACATTTGTCACCAGAGTCTTTAGTACCACTTGATTTAGCAGAATTTTGTCGTTCAATGCCTATTCCCGTGGTGTTGGGGAATTGTGTAACTTACGAAGTAACTTTGAATTTGTTAAAAGCTGGGGCGGCTGGGGTATTGGTGGGAATTGGTCCTGGTGCTGCTTGTACATCTCGCGGAGTGTTGGGTGTAGGTGTGCCCCAAGCAACTGCGATCGCGGATTGTGCTGCGGCACGAGATGATTACTACAAGGAAACTGGTAATTATATCCCCATCATCGCTGATGGTGGTTTAATCACTGGTGGCGACATTTGCAAATGCATCGCCTGTGGTGCCGATGGTGTGATGATTGGTTCTCCCTTTGCCAGAGCCGCCGAAGCCCCAGGACGGGGTTATCATTGGGGAATGGCCACTCCCAGCCCAGTCTTACCTCGTGGCACCCGCATTCGCGTTGCCACCACTGGCAGCCTAGAGCAAATACTCGTTGGCCCAGCAGGACTAGATGATGGCACTCACAATCTTTTAGGAGCCTTAAAGACGAGTATGGGCACCTTGGGAGCCAAAAATATTAAAGAAATGCAACAGGTGGAAGTTGTGATTGCTCCTTCCCTATTAACTGAGGGCAAAGTTTACCAAAAAGCTCAGCAATTAGGAATGGGGAAATAGAATTGGGGAATGGGGCATGGGGCATGGGGCATGGGGCATGGAAGCAGGGGGAGCAGGGGAAGCAGGGGGAGCAGGGGAAGCAGGGCAAGAAGAACTATTGATTATTGACTTATGCCCAATTCCCAATTCCCAATGCCCAATTCCCAATTCCCAATTCCCAATTCCCAATTCCCAATTCCCAATGCCCAATGCCCAATGCCCCATTCCCAACATCAAATTCTTAAATAAATTTTTTCAGGCCCCTAAACAATTCCTGGAAAAATCACATATGTCGCCTACAATAGAGATAGCGGAGACGAATGTTTCCGTTCACTCCTCACACCACACTCCGCCCGGACTATTGTTCGGGCGGTTCCTTATGTTCATGAAGAAATTCTAGAGCTTCTTTGCAAATGTACATCCTCCACTCTCAAGCAGATGTTTTTGCTATGGTAGAATTTTCACGAAGCTCAGATATATTTGGCGAAGGTTTTAGGCATGTCAGCAGCCGCACAAGTTACGGATTCTACTTTTAAGCAAGAAGTACTCGACAGCGAAGTACCCGTTTTAGTTGACTTTTGGGCACCCTGGTGCGGACCATGCCGTATGGTAGCTCCTGTTGTCGATGAAATCTCCGAACAGTACAAAGGTCAAATCAAGGTTGTCAAAGTCAACACGGATGAAAATCCTAATGTTGCCAGTCAGTATGGCATCCGCAGCATACCCACATTAATGATTTTTAAGGGTGGACAAAAGGTAGATATGGTTGTCGGCGCTGTGCCTAAAACTACATTAGCTACCACTCTGGAAAAGTATCTCTGAAACTCAATTGGCAACAAAATCCTCTTGAGTTATATATTCTTTTGTAACTTTAAGTTAATTTTTGCAAACAAGTTTGAAAGGCTTGAATTTCAAGTATTTCAAACTTGTTTACATTTGTACACAATTTGGGGAGTCAGAATGGGCTACGCCCCGCTACGCTAACAGGAGTCAGAAGTCAGGAGTCAGAATTCAGAATAAAAATTAGTTGCTCTGTGTTTAAATTATGAATTATTCACTTAGCGATCGCCACTAGAATCGCTTGATCTAGGAGTTGGTTTGTATGATGCCCTGAATAATAACTAAAACAAACGCTATATTGCCCACAGCATCTACTCAAAGGATGTCTGAACCAGAACAGAGATATTCACACCAGGCAGCTTTTATCAGGGTTTCCTCACAACAAAATCATAATCTTGCTGTGTTTGCTAGAACCTAGAGGAAGCTTAAAATAAGCAATGGGAATAATAAGCTTGTTCAAGAAAAGCAGCAAGTCATGCATTTCTAATTAAGTTCCACAAATGTTGAAGTAGCGATATATTTTGATAATCTATTTCCGATAAATCAACTATTCGTTGTTGAATCTATGAAGTCTTATTTAGCCGCCGCTATTCAATTAACCAGTGTGCCCGATCTCCAAAAAAATTTGGCACAGGCAGAAGAATTAATAGATCTTGCCGTGCGTCGAGGTGCTGAGTTGGTGGGTTTGCCAGAAAACTTTTCCTTTATGGGAGAAGAAAAAGACAGACTCGCCCAAGGGGATGCCATCGCTATTGAAAGTGAAAAATTCTTGAAAAAAATGGCTCAGCGCTTCCAAATTACCATCTTGGGCGGCAGCTTTCCACTTCCGGTAGACAATACAGGCAAAGTTTATAACACCACTCTACTCATTGATCCAAGCGGTCAAGAACTTGCCCGCTACTACAAAGTACACTTATTTGATGTTGATGTCCCCGACGGCAACACTTATCGAGAATCCAACACTGTTGTAGCTGGTACCCAACTACCCCCCGTATATTTTTCAGAAAAACTCGGTAATTTAGGACTTTCTATTTGTTATGATGTCCGCTTCCCAGAACTGTACCGTCATTTGGCAGACAAGGGAGCCGATGTCTTATTTGTTCCTGCCGCTTTTACTGCCTTTACAGGGAAAGACCACTGGCAAGTATTATTACAAGCAAGAGCCATCGAAAATACTGCTTACGTCATTGCTCCCGCCCAAACAGGCAACAACTACGGCCGCCGTCTAACCCACGGACACGCTGTGATTATTGACCCTTGGGGTGTAATTTTAGCTGATGCTGGGGAAAAACCGGGAATTGCGATCGCTGAAATTAAACCCACCAGGCTTGAACAAGTACGCCGTCAAATGCCCTCTTTACAGCATCGGGTATTTTAGGGAATGGGGAGTAGAGAGTGGGGAATAGGGAGGCAGGGGAGGCAGGGGAGGCAGGGGAGGCAGGGGAGGCAGGGGGAGAATAACTCTTAACTCCTAATTCAGCACTCTCAATGGTCAATAGACTTAAATAAAACAAAAAACAGGGTGACTTCAACGCCACCCTGTTTACTTATCTCAAAATGTAGGAGTGCTTTCGCTCCTATTTATGAGTTAAAGAAATTGGGAATTAGAAAGATTCTAGTAACCGGCTATCTTACCCAGTGCCTAGCCCCCAATCCCCAGTCCCTTTTATTGATTAAACTTTGGCAGCTGCTTTGGTAACAACGTTGAGTTCACCCTTAGCATACTTAGCAGCAAAATCTTCCAAAGAAATTTGCTTAATCTTGCTGGCGTTGCCAGCGGTGCCAAATTGCTGATAGCGTTCAGCACAAACCTTCTGCATGTATGTAATAGAAGGCTTGAGGAAGTGACGGGGGTCAAACTCCTCTGGTTTTTTAGCCAAAGCTTCACGTACAGCAGCAGTAATAGCCAAACGGTTGTCGGTGTCGATATTTACCTTACGTACACCGCTCTTGATGCCTTTTTGAATTTCTTCTACAGGTACACCGTAGGTTTCAGGAATTGCACCACCATACTCGTTAATCAGCGCCAGTAAATCTTCTGGTACAGAAGAAGAACCGTGCATCACCAAGTGGGTGTTAGGCAGACGGCGGTGAATTTCTTCAATGCGGCTGATGGCCAGAATTTCGCCCGTGGGCTTGCGGGTAAACTTGTAAGCACCGTGGCTTGTGCCAATGGCGACAGCCAAAGCATCTACTTGGGTTGCTTCTACGAATTCAACAGCTTCATCGGGGTCGGTTAGCAGTTGGGAATGGTCGAGTGTACCCTCAAAACCGTGACCATCTTCTGCTTCACCAGCACCAGTTTCTAGAGAACCCAAACAACCGAGTTCACCTTCGACGCTGACGCCCAAAGCATGAGCTACATTTACGACTTCGCGGGTAACATTGACGTTGTACTCGAAGCTAGCGGGAGTCTTAGCATCAGCTTCCAAAGAACCATCCATCATCACGCTGGTGAAGTTGTTCTTAATTGCTGAGTAGCAGGTGGCAGGCGCATTACCATGATCTTGGTGCATGACAATGGGAATGTGAGGATAGGTTTCTACCGCTGCCAAAATCAGGTGGCGCAGAAAGTTTTCTCCAGCATAAGCACGAGCGCCACGAGAAGCTTGTAAAATTACGGGGCTATCTGTCTCTACAGCAGCCTTCAGGATCGCCTGAATCTGCTCCAAATTGTTAACGTTGAAAGCTGGGATGCCGTAACCGTTTTCAGCCGCGTGATCCAACAGCAGCCGCAGTGGTACAAGCGCCATAGATAGTCCTCCTAATGTGGTTGTCAGCTAGTCGGTGTGAGAGAAGCGTAATAATCACGCTAAATCTTAAGAGTTTTTTCAACTTATAGGAAATTATAACTAGTGTTGTGTGCTTATGTTGAAAAAGTTTAAGCTAAAGTTACTTTAAATATGACCTATAGTACTGTACAGTCAGCTACCCGAAGGTTAAACGCTTTGGTAGCCTTGTATGCCAAATCATTCATCAAAGGCGATCGCCTAATCATGAATCTGCTAATTTCTGGACAAATGCTGCGTGTTCAAGAGATTGCAAGCCTGATTGTAAAATAGTTAACACAGACTGCATATTCCCTGTTAATAATTCTGCAACCGCTAACCACAACCCTGGAAAAACTCGACTTCGCAGAATTCCACTACTATCAGTAGCTAACTCTAGATACTCACCTTGTTCCAAATAGAACCAACTCAATTTCTGATCGAGTACTTGCCAAACAATATATTCTTTGACTCCATTGCGGCGATAGGCTTGTTTTTTGGTATGGAGGTCGATGGCGACACTACTAGCGGCAATTTCGACAATTAACTCTGGTGCGCCTTCAATATAATCATCTTCACTCAGCCTTGTTTGACCGCCGGCTTCTGGGTTGATGAGGAGAACGGCATCTGGTTGAGGTTCGTTATCTAAGTCTAGGCGCACGGTGGGTTCAACTCCCAAAGCTACACCAGGTGTAGCCGCTTCATAAGTACCTAGCCATGTGAGAATCCAACCGTGTGGTTGACCGTGACTTCTAAAACGCAAAGCACCAGGCATAATATAGACAATTCCCTCAATTAATTCGGCTTTTTTCAAGTTAGGCATGGCGTTGTAACGCCGCTCAAATTCATAGCGGGTGAGTTTGTCACCATTTTCTAACAAGGGAATTGTCCGATGCTGTGGAGGTGTTTTGACCATGACGATGGTATTTGGGATTAGCCTATGCCTATCCTACCGAATTGCGGAAATTTATTATGTGTGTTGTGCGATCGCTGGCAATACTTTTAAATTTATACTTAAGTCCATAGCGATCGCTACCCAACCTACTATAAAATTCCTATAAAAAACAATGCTCTGTCTCAGCTATCAATGGAGGGAGAGATGAGCGATCGTAAGTTCGGATCTAAGAAAACAGCCGCATCAACTTTTTCTAATTCATCGCTTGTTTCACCCACAACACCGACGTTGGCGAATCCAGTGCAGAGCTTTGGTTTACCAACAAATAATGTAGCAGCAACTGAGGTATCAACCGATCTGCAAGAGGCACAATCTGCTGATGAGCAACTATTAGAACAACAAGCCATCCCAGAAAAGCCCGTTACTCACGACATTAGTTGCATATCCTTGCGTCGTCCCCAGGCGAAGTTGACGGTGGGAGAACCAGGGGATAGGTATGAGCAGGAAGCTGACATGATAGCCAATACGGTGATGTCAATGCCAGCACTAACTGTGCAACGGGAAGAGATTTTAGAAGAAGAAGATCCAGCTAAACTTCTGAATACATCCATCCAAAGAGAGATATCACCAGAGGAAGAAGAATTACAAACCAAGTCTACATTACAAACGGCTAGCGATCGCAGTTTGGAAGGTGGCGATCGTCTTGAGAATCAGCTAAATGGTAGTAAAGGTGGGGGAAGTCCATTAGCAGATGATGTGCGAAGTTTCATGGAACCCAGATTTGGCGCTGACTTCAGTCAGGTACGGGTGCATACCAATAGCCAAGCAGTGCAGATGAACCAAGAGTTAGGCGCACAGGCTTTTACTCATGGAAATGATGTTTATTATGGGCAAGGAAAAGCACCGGGGAATAATGAGTTGACAGCCCATGAGTTAACCCATGTGGTGCAGCAGACAGGCTCAGTACAGTCTCGAATTAACCGTTATTTGGCAACACCGAATTTTACCTTAAATACATCGGAAACTCCCCAAATCCAGCGTGACGGGCAAGGCAACAATCTGGAACGCCTGAACGAAATGCTGGATAAGTTTAACGTACCAGAAGAGGATGTCATTAAGTTGTGCGGGCAATTGACCGCTCCAGAAAAAGCCACCGTCCTCGCTGGAGGATATCGCAGTCGGATGATTGCTGCTCTGAATGTCAGTGAGATGGTGCAAGCCCTGAATAACTTGAATCCGCCTTTAAGTACCAAACTTGAATGGTTGGAAGCCACAACGACCTTCGGTAGTCGGCAATTGGATTATTCAACGATTCAACCCTGGATTACAGCAGCTCCCCAAGCTGAAAAGGATGCTTTAAAAATCAATTATTGGAAGAATTTCTTTGTCAATGTCTGTACTAATCAAACAATGGTCACAGCCCTGAATGATTTGGGCTTTGACTTAATCACTAAATTGACCTGGCTGCAAGCCGAAATGACCGTCACCAGTTTAGAACTGGATTATGCCACCATTAAACCCTGGATTACCGCAGCACCCCAGACTGAAAAGGATGCTCTGAAAACTGACACCTGGAAGAATTTCTTTGTCAATGTTTGTACCAATGAAACGATGATTACAGCCTTGAATGATTTGGGCTTTGACTTGCAAACCAAATTGAACTGGCTGCAAGCCGAAATGACCATTACCAGTTGGGAATTGAGCTACACAACCATTCAACCCTGGATTACCGCAGCGCCCCAGGGTGAAAGGGATGTGCTGAAAACCGACGCCTGGAAGAATTTTTTTGTCAAGGTTTGTACTAATCAAACGATGATTACAGCCGTGAATGATTTGGGCTTTGACTTAATTACCAAATTGACCTGGCTGGATGCCGAAATGACTATCACGCGTTTAGAACTAGATTATGCCACCATTAAACCCTGGATTACCGCAGCACCCCAGACTGAAAAGGATGCGCTAAAAACTGACACTTGGAAGAATTTCTTTGTTAAAGTCTGTACTAACGACACGATGGTTGATGCAGTGGTCGATCTGAATTTTGACCTCACCACAAAGCTGACATGGTTGTTAGCAGAAGGGATTGGAAATGCTGCGATCGCATTCATTACATCTCAAGGCAGTGGAGATATTTTCACGGCCTTAGCTGGTTTGGATGAGGCTCAAATCACACAGTTGCGACGCAACAGTGATTTAATAGATGCCTTTCAAAAGCTTATGACCAACGCTGAATTTGCACAATTGGCTGCTAATTTAGTGTTAATTACACCCTCGACAGTTGTAGATCGAGTTAACGCCCGTAATGAAGCGCTGCGAATTCTGACCGTCCAGTTGAATAATAAAGATATTGCCAGAAGCACAATTAACGGCAATATGCAAGTAGTAATTATCCCCAGAGATAAGTTATTGACCGATGTCGCGCAATTTGCCGATTTGGCTGGAACAAAGACGTTTGATGGCAGACCGTGGGAAAAGGTTCGAGGCGTCGGCCATGGCAATTATGTGGCCGTAACGGAAGAAAATCTGCTCGGCGGAAATTGTACAGCCACCTTTGGAGGTAATCCTGTTTCTGGAACTTATACAAAAGGCTATTCTACGACTAGCCATGAATTTGCTCACGGTCTGCATGATAACTCTTTGACAGATGCCGATCGCCAAATCATTACCAATGCTTACAATGCCCGAAAAGCACTGGCCACAGCAAGTCCCACCGATCCAAATCAATGGGTTGATGGTCGAGAAGGGTGCTATGCCTCCCAAACTGACCATGAATTCTTTGCACAACTGAGTAACGCATACTTAGGAACCAATACTGGAAACGATGCAAACACCGGAGATCCACGCCACAATGGAAAAGCTTGGGTACAAACCCATGAACCAACTGTTTTCGCTCTTTTAGACAGAATGTACGCAGGAGGCAGTATACCCAATGCTAATCCATAGCATTTGCCTCAGAAAAAGCCAAGTCATCCTGATGGCACTTTTGACAGTATTCTCCATCTTTTTCTGGGAATACAATAAACATCCACAAGGCGATCAATATAGTTATTTCAGTCAGACGAAAGGCAGCACCATGATGAATATCCAATCTCAAGCCGGAAGCATTCCCCAGCGAGAAATCCGTCACTTTGCTGTATACAAACAAACTCGATTAGCACTGTTAGTCGAAGATAAACCTGGAGTATTAATTTCCAGTGCCAGTCCGGCTCCAGGCGGGCCACTCAAACATCCTTTCGTTAATGCCCAAGCAATGGACTCCCGGTATGAAAATGAAATGGGGAGTTTACTCAAGCAATCTAGCAACTTTGATGAGTTTATTGGTTTGCTGATTAAACATGAATATGATATTCGCTCGTTTGATTATTTAGATTTGCCGAAGACGTTAACCGCAGGATATCGAATTTTTGCCAAAGAAAAATTGTTAGCAGTTATCTGGAAACACCGAGGACAATTTTCAACCCTGACTCAACAACCCGAAAAAGATGATCTGATTTTTGACCCTGCTACTTTAACTGTTTATGATGCAGCCTACACTAACTTTTTTTTAAAATATCTGGAAACAAGCTCTGATTTTGAGGAAATTTTACAGAAAATGAAATCCGATCGCTTGTCTATTTTTGAAGTTGCCGCTCATCTGCAAACAAATTGACTGATGAGACTTAATTAAACCATTGTTTGGTATTTGATTGTAGTTTATCCAAGAGCGATCGCTCTCTTTTATCCTAGATGCTTCAAGCACGAAAACCGTTTCGCAGCATCCCTTGTAACCATTTCAGAGTCTCCTTCACTTCGCCATGAGCAGGGTAAAGCAACTGCGGGAGCAATGCGATTTTGTGAGGTCGGCCAAAAAAGTGCGAACGCTAAAAATTATATTTAGGTAGAAGGTGATTTTATTTGCAAACAAAATACTGGTTTACATGAGAATTAACCTTGATGAGATATCTCACAAAGATTGCTAGCAAGTCATTTGACTATTATTTTTAAAAATATTAGGCGAAGGATTAAAAGAGAAAGTTAGCGACGCGATCGCCATTCGCAAAGTCATCAGAGAAATATTACACTGGACTAACGGGCAGCCTTTTCTCACTCAAAAGCTATGTAAGCTGATTCGCAACTCTTCATCTATCATTCCGGCAAACAGTGAAGCCCAATGGATAGAAAATTTAGTAATGACAAATGTCATAGATAATTGGGAATCCCAGGATGAGCCGGAGCATTTAAGAACTATCCGCGATCGCATTCTCAATAGCGATTTACAAGTTAACAAACTTCTAGAGCTTTATCGACAAATTTTACACCAAGGGGAAACACTCTCCGTTGATACTCCAGAAGAAAAAGAATTGCTCCTATCAGGGCTAATTATTAAACAACAAGGTTCTCTAAAAGTCCAAAACCGTATCTACCAATTGATATTCGATAAAACTTGGATTGCTCGGCATATTCAGGGGTGCTGAATGAGGAGTTATTCTTCTTGTCCTGCTGTCTCCCTCATCTCCCTAGCGTGTATAGACAAGTCTGAAGTAGTTGATGAATCCGCGTTTTACCCCACCCTAACCCTCCCCATGGAAAGGGGAGGGAACTAGATTTTCCGGTTTCCCCCCTTTATAAGGGGGGATTAAGGGGGGTAATTCGAGTTGTGTATGCACACCGTAGCCCTCATCTCCACGCGTCCCCGCGTAAGAGCGTCAACCTAAATCATAATTTTATGGGTCGCCCGGGATTCGAACCCGGAACTAATCGGTTAAAAGCCGAGTACTCTACCGTTGAGTTAGCGACCCTTTCGTTCATTTCGCAACTTTGCCATCATAGCACAGGCATCTGTAGATTTGTAAAGGGGTTTAGAAAAAATTTGCTCTCAAGCGTACAGATGCTGTGTAGCTGCCCCCTGGATCTAATATAGTTAAATGTTCGCCAGTGTTTAGGGAGTTGCGAGCAGCACTCCACGGTTCGAGACAGTAGAAGTCTTTGCCTTTGAGTGTCCAAAATACCAAAATGGGATATTCATCGCCATAATCTAGAGTCAGCTTTAGCTTACGGCTATTGTCCGTCACAGTTGCCGATTTACTAGTTAGCTGCTTAAAGGCAACATCAATTTCATCCTGGTTGAAGTCAAAATTCCCGTTGAAGGGGTGAATTTCTTTGGTTCTCTGGTCTTGATACTCCTGAGAGGGAATTTCAAACTCTAGCCCGGTTTTATCAAGGGTCAGAAAATAGGGATGAAATCCTGAAGAAAAGGGCAATGATGTGGATGAAAGATTTTTATACTGCTGGCGAATTTCTAAGGTATTACCTTGGAGTTCGTAAGTGAAAATTACCTGAAAGTCAAAAGGATAAACAGCCCGTGTTTGCTCGTTACTGTTGAGGACGAGGGTGAGGCTAAGTTTATCTTCAGTTACTTGGTCAGTTACTTGCCAAGGTAAATCACGCGCAAAACCATGTTGTTTGAGAGTGTATTGTTTCCCGTTGTGGGTGTAAGCGTTATCCGGTAAATTGCCGCAGATAGGAAACAAAATCGGATTTCCGCCCCTGACGCTCAAATCAGGATTAGCAAAGCGTTCAGTGTCTAAGTAGAAAATTTCTTGACCTTGGATGCGCCAACGGGTGATGATACCACCCCGTTCTGGGACAACTTCCAGTTGAGAACCAGCGGTTTCATCTGAAAGAATGTAGGTTTTGTATTGTTGCTCTTGAACTGCAATGGTAAACACAAGTTTTAGTCCTAATGGGGAGTGGGGAGTGGGGAGTGGGGAGTGTGGGAGGTGTGGGGGGTGTGGGAGGCGTGGGAGGTTCGGAAGGTTTGGAAGTCAGGAAGGTTCGGAAGGTTCGGAAGTCAGGAAGCTTTTTTCTAATCCCCCCACACTCCCCACACTCCCCCATCTCCCTCATCTCCCTCATCTTCCATTCCCCATTCCCTACTCCCCATTCCCTACTCCCCAAAATTACTCGTCTTCTGCAAAAACGAAACGATATAATTCGCTGGGGTCTGGTTCAGGGCTACTTTCGGCAAATTTCACTGCTTCGTCGATTCGTTCCTGAATTTTACGGTCAATGCCTTTGATTTCTTCCTCATCTGCCAGGTTTTGCTCTAGCAAATAAGCTGCTAACTTCTTAATTGGGTCACGGGCAAACCAAAATTCTTTTTCAGCTTTGCTTCGCATTTCATCTGGGTCTGCCAAGGAGTGACCCCGGAAGCGGTAGGTAAGTGCCTCAATTAATGTTGGGCCTTCACCTGCACGGGCGCGGGCAACGGCTTCTTGGGCAACGGCACGCACCGCCAGCACGTCCATACCATCTACTTCCACGCCCACTATGTTAAATACGCTGGCTTTTTTGTAAATCTCTGGCTGGGAAGTGGCGCGATCGTGAGCCATACCAATTGCCCACTTATTATTTTCTACCACAAAAAGAATTGGCAGTTTCCAGAGAGCTGCCATGTTTAATGTCTCGAAAAACTGACCGTTGTTAGCTGCACCGTCGCCAAAAAAGCAAGCTGTCACTTGGTCAGCACTTTGATCTTTTAGCACTTCGCGGCGGTATTTGGTTTGAAAAGCGGCTCCTGCTGCTACAGGAATTCCCTCTGCCACAAACGCATAGCCACCTAGCAAGCGATGTTCGGCAGAAAACATGTGCATCGAACCACCACGCCCTTTACTGCAACCTGTGGCTTTGCCAAATAACTCTGCCATGACTTCTTTTGCTGGTACTCCCGCACTCAAAGCGTGAACGTGGTCGCGGTAGGTACTGCAAACGTAATCTTCACCCGGCCGCATCGCTTGGATAACGCCAGTGGAAACGGCTTCTTGACCGTTGTACAAATGGACAAAACCAAACATTTTGCCCCGATAATACATTTCAGCGCATTTGTCTTCAAACAAGCGCCCTAATACCATATCTTCATATAATTGAAACCCTTCTTCTTTAGTGATGCGCGCATTAGCAGCATTAAATGTGGGTAAAGTACGCTCTTGAACCATTATTTTTGAGTATCCCTGTTGTACAACTTAAAGTTACGGTCTTAATTGACACTCTCCGACCTCAAGGTGCGGAGATTCTTGGTTCATCCAGCAAGCCGTAAACCTTCATGTCCCTATTCCCAATCGCCGACTGGTACACGGGCAGTACTTAACCAAACATCCGTAGCGCACTACTAAATGCCAAGCCAATTCATGAAAGACCTAGAGGGCATCTGTCCCCAAGCTTTTGGGTACTTTGCCGAGAGTGCCTTAAAAGTCTGTTCCTCTCTTTTCCCCATGTTCTCCTGTGCCCCAGGATACATTGTTTATGAAGTTATTTTCTTTTCTAGGTTCACGCACTACTTGTTAGGTAATGACTGGGTTTTTAAGGTGGACTTTCCCTACCCACTGAGCATTACTACTTTCTAGCCAGTTGCTTGGGGTCACCCCAGAGTTTTCATTGTCGCGTGCTAGCGGTTTTTTAGCCTGTACTCTATATTGATTACAGTAGCAACATATGTAGCAACATGACAAGAGAGAAAATGCTTCGGGTAAGGATGTCGGAGTACGAGTTTGAACAGTTAAAACAAGAAGCAGACAGGCAAGGTGTTCCCATGTCTGATCTAGTTAGGAAACTAATCTCTAAGTTGCCAAAACCAAATATAAAGCCGCTCCTTTAGGACTGGGTTTTAGACCCAAATTTTCGATAATTTGGTCTGATAACGTCTGAGCCTTTATGAGGTTAGCGTTTGCAAGAGTCAACAATCAAACTTTATTTATGCACCAAAAAAGGACTTTAGGGAATAGGTAAATTTTGAATTTTTGGGAAAGTGGGTGGTGTCAGTTTGAGTGCCACTCAACTTTCCCAGACGAATTTTTAACTTTTGTGCCCATAACCCTGTGAAGATGTGACTCTAACAGCAACATTTGCCCCTTTGGGTTTTTCTGCCTGACCATTCCCCTTGATAGAGTACCAATCAAGATAGACTGGTTTCTGCATATCCATTAACAATTTAAAAAAAATGACGCAAAAGTTTCTATACCTAAATGGGTAATTGTAATTAAAGGTTAAATATGATATGATTTTTGTCTCCTGTTATCAGGGTCAACCCCCTAAAGTGGTAGTTTACTAACCACATACTGGGAAAAATCCCGAAAAAATCAATCAATAGATTCCTGTAACCACAACATTTATGCCGTTATAAAAGCGGTAGTTGTGGTTTGTGGTATCGAAGGCTGATGATAGTTGTATTAAACCAAAAATACTAAGAATTAAGACAAAAAGCTGGGGCTTTCTGGGCGAAGGCAAAAAATTAGTACTAGAATGTGACTCAAAATTTCGGAAAGGTACAAAACAAGTAGTTGCAATATACACTTGTAGAGTAGATTCTATACGGCATTGTTATGGCACGGTTTTACAGGCCTGGAAAGCTCTAGGTGAATTATGTTGATCGCGGTGCAGGGGAAGTAGGCTGTGCGAATTCCGCTAGATTACTACCGAATTTTAGGACTACCGTTAGCGGCAAGTGATGAACAATTGCGGCAAGCATATAGCGATCGCATTGTGCAATTGCCACGACGTGAGTATTCTCAGGCAGCAATTTCTTCTCGCAAACAACTTATAGAAGAAGCTTACGTGGTTTTATCAGATCCAAAACAACGCAGTACCTACGATCACCTTTATCTTGCCCACGCCTATGACCCTGATAACGTTGCTGCTGGCACAGCAGCAGCAGAAAATCTCAGAGAAAGCCACAAAAGGGGTGTTGACGCCCAGAATTTGGGCATCGATGTTTCCCAAGAGGAATTAGTTGGTGCTTTGTTGATTTTGCAAGAATTAGGGGAATATGAACTTGTACTAAAACTAGGTCGTCCGTACCTGGTGAATAAAAACGCTGTTGCAAGTAACAACAAGGGCAATAATCTCGCAGACGAAGAAATCACCGAAAGCCCTGAACGTCCAGATGTCGTTCTCACTGTCGCCCTTGCTTGTTTGGAGCTGGGACGCGAACAGTGGCAGCAAGGTCACTATGAAAATGCCGCTGTATCCTTAGAAACTGGTGAGGAATTGCTGGTACGCGAAGGGTTATTCGTCAGTGTACAAGCAGAAATTCAAGCAGATCTCTATAAATTACGACCGTATCGAATTTTAGAGTTACTGGCGCTACCTCAAGAAAAAACTGCCGAACGACGCCAAGGCTTGGAATTATTGCAAAACCTTTTAGAAGATCGTGGCGGCATTGATGGCACGAATAGCGATCGCTCTGGTTTAAACATAGATGATTTTCTGCGATTTATCCAGCAATTACGCAACCATTTAACAGTCGCAGAGCAACACAAGTTATTTGAAGCAGAAAGTAAACGTCCTTCTGCTGTTGCCATTTATTTGGCTGTTTATGCTTTGATAGCAAGGGGATTTGCTCAACGACAACCCGCTTTAGTTCGTCAAGCAAAGCAAATGCTAGCCCGTCTGGGCAATCGCCAAGATGTACATTTAGAACAGTCGCTGTGTGCATTACTCTTGGGACAAACCGAAGAAGCAACTCGTGTTTTAGAACTTAGTCAGGAGTACGAAGCTTTAGCCTTTATTCGGGAAAAATCTCAAGATTCCCCAGATTTGTTACCAGGGCTGTGTTTATATACAGAACAGTGGTTGCAACACGAAGTATTTCCCCATTTTCGAGATTTGGCGAATCAGCAAGCTTCTTTAAAAGAATATTTTGCTAACTCACAAGTGCAAGCTTATTTAGAAGCATTGCCAACCGATGCCCAAACAACGAATGAATCTGGTGTAATTAATCCCCAGCTTTTTCAACAACCACAAACAAATAATCCACGTTTTCCCAACAATTCAACTGGGACTTTTCGACAATTCGATCGCAATACAACACCAGACCCAAATTTACCAGAAACACCAGCAAAAGAAACACCGCAATATTCAAACTTCTCGCCACCGAGATGGAATTCATCTGAGGGTGTAAATCCAGAAGTAACAGCTGCACCGCTTCCTACTGCTGAACGCACAACTAGAGGTAATAATCACCATTGGAATGGTTCAGCTAGACCGGTTGCACCCGCTGAAAACCAAAAGCGTAGGCGAAGAAAACCTACTCAAGCTATCCGAGAGCGTATACCTGATAATCGTCCTCGTCCACGTCCTCGGCGGCGGCGGACTTTTGCTAACACTATAGAAGGGAAAACACGGCTGGTGTGGAGAGTGTTTATTTCCCTAGTGGTTATATTAGTTTTCTGGGTGTTAGCCACAACAGCTTTTGGATGGATAAAAAATCTATTTTTTCCGACATCATCTCCCCGTGATTTACAGTTGTTCGTACAGATAAATCAACCACCAGTCTTTATTCCTAACCCAAAGGATAAACCAGAACCAGAAGGCGCTCTCACAAATGCAACGGCACAGGAAGTAATTCAAGATTGGCTATCTACTAAAGCCGCAGCTTTAGGACCTAATCATCAAATTAATAATTTAGAGCAGATTTTAACTGGTTCAGCGTTGTCTCAATGGCGGCTGATTGCTCAACAAGATAGGATAGATAACCGCTATCGCAAGTACGCTCATAGCTTGAAGATTGAATCTGTAGAAAAAATTGATTTATTTAGCGATCGTGCCGCTGTGGAAGCTACGGTAAAAGAAGCGACACAGTTATATGAAAATGGTCAGTTTAAAAGTTCTTCTGATGAAAAGTTGCGAGTCAAGTATGATTTGGTTCGATACAACGGCAAATGGCGTATTCAGAGTATATCGGTTGTCGATCAAATAAGTTGGAATTTTTAGGCGATGTCTACGAAAAGCCAAACAATTTTGGATTTGAGATTTTAGATTGATCCCATACCTGTCCTAAGCGAACAGACCTTTTTTAATTTTGGATGCAAGAACTTTCGATTCCATTTTCAAAAATTTAAAATTTAGAATTTCGATGATTCTGACTTTCCGAACTTCTGAGCAGCAAAAGCAGCGCCAGATAGTTCTCTAGATGAGAGAATTTTTGTTCAATCACTCTGACTCGGTGAAAATCGCCATCGCTTGCTTCATGCGCTGGCGATAATTTGGATCAAGATATTTACCAAAGTAGAAGTATTTGCGGACTTGACCTTTGAGAGTAAAGCCAGAATAAAAGTCAATTCCCAAGGTGTGAGTATTTCTATCAGCATCAGCGTCTTCAGATTGCAAAAAGGCGATCGCTTTTTCTCGATTACCTGCAAGAAAGTCCATCATTGCTCTAGGGTAAGACCTTTTTTCGTTCTCAAAGGCTGTCGAACCGTAGTTACTGCCTGCAAATTTTTTTATTGCTTGTTGGGAGTGCGATCGAAACTCTGCTGTCATCTGTGGTGTCCATTCTGACTCTAGCTTTGGCTGAGTGCTGCCCAGTAATAGACACAGCAAACAGATGATAGTAGCGGTTTTAAGGTGTGATTTTCGGGACACGGGACATTCCAGATATACTGAGCGACCACCAAGCTAGATGCGTAAATTGGGCGCACTCAAACCAGGTAAACGTATATGCCAACCCCATTTGACTCCACCAAAAATCTGAACTGTAGTAATTTGTCGATGCAACTATTAATGTGGATGCAAACAAAACTAAAAGATATTGCTGCGATCGCGCCGCAGTCGAAACTCCGAAAAATATTTCCCACAGCAACCTGTTAATTTTCCAGCTTTGAGACAGCTTTATGTTTTCCCTGTCTTCTCAGAGCATTAAAAAGTTGAGTATGCAGATAAGGCTAATGGCAAATACTTTTGGTTGTGTCCAGATTTCCCCACGCATTGCACCAATTGGGTTGATGAGAATAATGCTGAGGGAAAATAGCAGGGTGTAGATACGGTTCACGGTTATTTATCTTGACGAATTTTCATCGCTTTTATTATTCCCCACGAAAGTTGTACGGCATTTTGGTCTAATTCTCCACCAATTTGATTGTCTACTTTGTCTACTATCTGGCTGTTTACTTTGTTGATTAGTAACCAGAGTGTCCGTCACTAAATGCCCCTGTATTATCTGTCCATTTGATGTCATAAGCTCTGGGGTCAAAGCTTGTAAGTTGTTCAGATAAAAATAATTTGAACTAGTGTGGTTTATACTCACGCTGAATTTAATTGGAACATTAATCCCAATTTTTTTGGGGGGAATGGGATATCCTATAGTAGAAAAGAGTATTGTGTTAGGATTAATGATTTCTATGTGTATGCCATCTGTTTTAGAAGCATTTGTACCATTCGGTTCACTTGATGTCATATTGGCTACCTTCTCTCTTTCTAGTTTTTGTACGCCGTAAAATTTCTTAGCGCACAGCTTAATGCCATTATCCTGAAAAAGAATGATGGTTGATTCTCAAATACAGATTTTTCAGAAGAAGAATTGTGGGCGTGTAAAGAAGAGTAGAAAACGTTGAGGAGTTTCTATATTATTAGTGATACGAATGCCAAACTGAATCTGAGTTTTAGCATCAGACAGCTTTGGTGGAATTCGCAGTACACGCTCAGGCATCACCGTTTCAAAGTGAATTCCATCTACCTGAACGGTATTGTTACTGTTTGATTTAAAAGATGACATGTAGGCTACCCTCTGAGCTTCTACTTTTTCATGCGCCATCACACTGATTGGTGTATGGCTTAATACTATTATTCCGAAAAAGATTAAAACCACAGCTAAAACTGTCGCTTTTGACTGACGCATGAGATATTTACTGAAGTTTAGAGGGTTTTATAGAAACTCTATCTGAGAATTAAATCTGCAAAGTGTGAATTAAATTTAACTGTCCAGAATCCATTAATAGACATCAAAAATTAATCAACTAGAGCTAAAGAATCTATAATCATTGGTATCGATCGCCTAAGATAAATACTCAGTCTTATTCCCCAGAAGTTTCCAACACCCCTAACAAACTCTTCAACATCAAATAAGCAGAAGTCCCTCCCGGATCTTGATGTCCCACACTCCTCTCTCCCAAACTAGCCCGTCCTTTTTTCGCCTGCATTGGTATAGTTTCCTCCAACCCCCTTTGGGCAGCGGCTACAGCCTGTTGCATAGCTTCCACAGTACCGTTATTTTCTTCTACAGCCTGCCGAAAAGCTGCCACAGCCGGAGATAGCACATCTACCATTGTCTTATCCCCTAGTTGGGCTTTACCACGTTGCAGCACGCCATCTAAACCCGCTTGCAATAGCTCTAACATATCTTGTTCTGTTAACTCATGCTTAAGAGTTACTGCTGCACTGGCTCGTAAAAACCAAGTACCGTAGAGAGGGCCACTGGCACCGCCAATAGAGGAAATCAAAGTCATACTCACGGTTTTGAGAATGCTACCAATGTCTTTGTCTGCAATAGTGGGTAATTGAGCGATCGCCTTTTTAAACCCACGATCCATATTAATCCCGTGATCGGCATCTCCGATCGCTGCATCCAATTCTGTCAAATATGCTTTATTCTGCTCTATTTGGGATGCAAATGACTGCAACCATTGTAATATCTGCGCTTGAGTGACCATATCAAATTCCCCACCGCCAACTCGGCGTTTTTACTGGTGCATCCCATAGCCGGATCATTTCATCATCTAACTTCAGCAGGGTAATGGAACAACCTTGCATTTCTAGAGATGTAATATAAGAGCCAATGAAGTTTCGCACAATTTGCAATCCTTGTTTTTGACAGATTTCGGCGAGTTTGCGATAAACAAGATACAGTTCTGAAACCGGAGTTCCACCCATACCATTGACAAAAGCTAAGAGGCGATCGCCTTTTACAAGTGGTGGATCGATTAGTTCTACATCTGCCCATTCTCCTTTGTCTTCATTCCACTCGCGCAATGTGCGAGTGTATGCCGTATCCTCAATGAGCGATCGCGTCAAAATTTCGGTAATCTCATCTACTGATTTTATGGTCGTGCGTTCTGTTCCTGGCTCACCGTGAATACCGATACCTAATTCAATTTGCCGATCGTCCAATTCAAATGTCGGTGTTCCTTTGGTTGGCGTTGTACAAGATGTCAGAGCAATTCCCATACTCCGCCCGTGCAAATTTACCCGCCGACACAAATTTGCTAATTGTGATAAATCATACCCTTCTTCGGCTGCTGCACCACAAATTTTTTCCGCCAATATTGTTGTTCCGACACCCCGTCGTCCTTGGGTATACAGGCTGTCCTTGACTGCCACATCATCATCAATCAAAATATTTAGCGATCGGATACCCTCACCACGGGCTAACTCCGTTGCCATTTCAAAGTTCATGACATCGCCACTATAATTTTTGACGATATAAAGGATACCAGCCCCTCCGTCTACTTGCTTAGCTGCTGCTAGCATTTGGTCAGGAGTTGGTGAAGTAAAAACTTCCCCAGGACAAGCTGCATCAAGCATTCCTCTGCCGACAAAGCCAGCGTGCATCGGTTCGTGACCGCTACCCCCACCAGAAATAATTGCTACTTTCCCTTGTATAGGTGCATCGGCTTGATAGACAAAAGCAGGGTCATAGTTGACTTTAATTAAATCAAAATGAGCCGCCGCCATACCTTCTAGACTTTCGCGTACAAAGTCTTCTGGCTTGTTGATCAGCTTTTTCATTAGACTTACTGCAAAAATTGGTGCTTGATAATATAGAACCACAGATGCAGGCGGAATAATACAAATAAGCGATCGGCTTTGATTTTTTAAACGCTTGGCTTAATAGTCTCACACTCCCGTTGAAGGTCAGCAATACCATAGACTTCTGGTTCTGACTTTATGAGCCAATAATTCATCGAAATAGATTAGGGGATACAAGGTTTCTAATTTACCATCCCACTCTCTATTTTTTGTGAATAGATACGTTGATCAATAAAAACTAAACGCCCTCGGACTACACCTTGGGCGTTTGGTTTTTATTGAAGGCACAGGGAATTTTTAGAGAATGGATACGTGAATTTTGGTGCTGTATGAGGTTTATTAGCTAGTCATCAGTTTTAAAATTGTTAATTAGGGCTTGCTGAAAAAGTAATGGAAAAGCAATCTTAAGCGGCCATGCCGAAATTAGAGAATTGCTCATTTACTAAAGGCAGCACGAACCTTTGTAAGAAGATCAGGATAATCACTCCAAGAACCATTCCCATACCGATACATATCACACTGTCCTAAGTATAGAAAACCAACCAAAATTAAAGCTGAGTAATTTTACTAATTTTTTTAATATTTAAATCATTTATCAACGGTCATAATTGTGCGAAATAATCTGTAGTTTTAACTAGAAAACTACATGCGTTTACCCTCCTTTAATATGTAGTTGCAGTTGAGTGATAGATAACAGTTTTCCCGAAACGGGAATGCTGACTACCGAAAATAAAACACCACTCAACTTTTAAGCTTGCTAAATATTTATCCCTGCGGGGTGCTTTTACTGATAGCCTGAGTGATTGCCTCTAAAGAACTCCGAATTTCGTTCCTCAACGCCTTAGCCGAATCCCGAATCCCCTCAGTATTTTTTTCCATGTTAGTTAGAAGGGTGTTGATTACGGGCGAAAAAGCGAATTGTTCGGTCAAGGTTATTTTCCAGATCATCTTGAAAAATGCGATCGCACTTTTATTCAATCGTGAGGAATCCGGGTAATGGCTGTATTAGCTTCACTCAACAATACTTTCAAACAATCAAGTCCAGGAACAAAAGAAAGTCAGAAGAACCACAAGATTGAATCCCTAGATTATTCGCCAGTTACAATCGCGAATAATCTGGATTATTTTATTTTTGCCAAATTGGGATGCTCCCTTTAGGATTGCTATATAACGCCGTTACAAGGTTTTTGCGTTATATAGGACTAGTATTTGATTTTTGAAAAGATACGTAGGGTGCGTTATCGGCGAGAGTACGGCACCATTCTTAAGGCTTTGGTGCGTTACGGCTTACGCCTAACACACCCTACAAATACTTAGATTTTTTCAGAAATCAAATATGATTCCTATATCAAGTTCGGATAATTACTTACGATTAAAAATTCTCCGCGTCAGAGCGTCTCCCCCTCTTTGCGTCATTCTTATCGTAAGTATTTAGGCGAACCTGATATTACCCCTCTTCTGTCACTCTCCGGCATTAGCAAGTAGTAACTAAGTGAAATTATCCAGAAGCATAACAGGGTTTAAATTGATTCATTTCACTAATTAATTGATTGAATCCCAGCAATAAAT
>JAESFX010000294.1_pt1 | contig 25716 bp, 39 predicted proteins | sample 9269501 | NCBI WGS metagenome assembly JAESFX01 (sample SAMN14515570, study PRJNA621655) | algae metagenome | isolation source: Desmonostoc geniculatum HA4340-LM1 and co-occurring heterotrophs from cave... | place: USA: Maniniholo cave, Kauai, Hawaii | collected 2009-07-28
GGGCGACAACCTGAAGTTCGAGGTCGAGCTGATCGCCCCGATCGCGATGGAAGAAAAACTGCGCTTCGCCATCCGCGAAGGCGGCCGCACCGTCGGCGCAGGCGTCGTGTCGAAAATCATAGCCTGAGGCGTCTTGCACTAACGCGGGGCGGGCTGTAGAAGCCCGCCCTTCGACCCGATCAGAAGACCAACGAAACAGAACCTCTTGGGTCGGCGATATGCGCCGACGCCTACGTTCTAAAAGGAAAAAACCGATGCAAGGTCAGACCATCCGCATCCGGCTCAAGGCCTTCGATTACCGCGTGCTGGACGCCAGCACCCAGGAAATCGTGAACACGGCCAAACGGACCGGCGCGCAAGTGCGCGGCCCGATCCCGCTGCCGAACAAGATCGAGAAATTCACGGTTCTCCGTGGTCCGCACATCGACAAGAAGTCGCGCGACCAGTGGGAAATCCGCACGCACAAGCGCCTTCTCGACATCGTAGACCCGACCCCGCAGACCGTGGACGCGCTGATGAAGCTCGACCTGGCCGCCGGCGTCGACGTCGAAATCAAAGTGTAAGGAGCGAAAACCATGCGCTCTGGCGTTATTGCAAAGAAGCTGGGCATGACCCGGCTGTTCATGGCAGATGGCAAGCAGGTTCCGGTCACGGTCCTGCAGCTTGACAGCCTTCAGGTCGTCGCCCAACGCACCGCCGACAAGGATGGCTACACCGCCGTCCAGCTTGGTGCTGGTGTGGCCAAGGCCAAACGGACCACCGCCGCGCAGCGTGGGCACTTTGCCCGTGCGAACGTGGCCCCCAAGCGCAAGATCGCGGAATTCCGGGTTACCCCGGACTGCATGATCGGCGTCGGGGAAGAAATCACCGCTGACCACTACTTCGCCGGTCAGTTCGTGGATGTTGCCGGCACGTCGGTCGGTAAAGGCTTTCAGGGTGCCATGAAGCGGCACAACTTCGGCGGCCTTCGGGCGTCGCACGGTGTGTCGGTTTCGCACCGTTCGCACGGTTCGACCGGCCAGTGCCAGGACCCCGGCAAGGTGTTCAAGGGCAAGAAGATGGCTGGCCACATGGGTGCCGTGCGTACGACCACGCAGAACCTGCAGGTCATCCGTACCGATGCCGACCGTGGTCTGATCATGATCAAGGGCGCGGTCCCCGGATCGAAGGGCGGCTGGGTCACTGTCAAGGATGCGGTGAAGAAGCCGTTCCCGGCCACGGCGATCATGCCTGCGGCGTTGCGCTCGGCTGCCAAGGCAGCGGCGGAAGCCGCCGAAGCGGCAGCAGCAGCGGCGGCAGCCGAAGCGGCGGCAGCGGAAGAAGCCAAGCTGGCAGCGCAGGCTGCCGAGCAGGCGGCGCTGGAAGCCTCGGCTGCGGAAAGCACGGCAGCCGAAAATGAAGCGGGCGAGACGAAGCCCGAAGGCGGTGAAGCATGAAACTCGATGTGATCAAGCTCGATGGCGGCAAGGCCGGTTCCATCGATCTGGACGAGGCGCTGTTCGGGCTCGACCCGCGCGCCGACATCCTGCACCGCGTGGTGCGCTGGCAGCGGGCGAAATCCCAGGCTGGCACCCACTCGACGCTGACCCGGGCCGAGGTTTCGTACTCGACCAAGAAGATCTATCGCCAGAAGGGCACCGGCGGCGCACGCCACGGTTCCAAGAAGGCGCCGATCTTCCGGCACGGTGGTGTTGTGAAGGGCCCGACCCCGCGCAGCCACGCCCATGACCTGCCGAAGAAGTTCCGCGCCCTTGGGCTGCGGCACGCTCTGTCGGCCAAGGCCAAGGCGGGTGAGCTGGTGATCCTTGACGCGGCCACGCTGGCCGATGCCAAGACCGGTACGCTGGCCAAGATGAAGTCGGAGCTGGGCTGGAAGCGCGTTCTGGTGATCGACGGGGCTTCCGTCGACGCGAACTTCGCGCTGGCGGCCCGCAATCTGGACGGCATGGATGTGCTCCCGACGATGGGCGCGAACGTCTATGACATCCTCAAGCGCGATACGCTGGTCATCACCAAGGCCGGTCTCGAAGCCCTGGAGGCTCGCCTGAAATGAGCAAAGCACCCAAAAGCGCCGTGGCTGTGAAGCCCGAGCATTACGACGTGATCCGCAAGCCCGTCATCACCGAGAAGGCCACCATGGCTTCCGAGGCTGGTGCCGTGGTGTTCCAGGTCGCGATGGACAGCACCAAGCCGATGATCAAGGAAGCCGTCGAGGCGATCTTTGGCGTCAAAGTGAAGGCCGTGAACACGACCATCACCAAAGGCAAGGCCAAGAAGTTCCGCGGCCGCGCAGGCGAGCGTTCGGACAAGAAGAAGGCCTATGTCATGCTGGAAGACGGTCAGACTATCGACGTCACCACCGGCCTCTGATAGAAGCCCGCGAATCCTGCGGCCCCGGTTGATCCGGGGCCGTGGCTTTTAGACTGAAACGGGCCGCAAAGGCCTGAACATCGGGGATCTTCGGAGCCCTTCACCGCAGGAAGCGCGACCCCGGTCGAAAGCCCTGCAAGCAAACGGAAGACAGAGAAACATGGCACTCAAGTCGTATAAGCCGACGACGCCTGGCCAGCGAGGGCTGGTTCTGATCGACCGTTCGGAGCTGTGGAAAGGCCGTCCGGTCAAAGCCCTTACTGAGGGTTTGAACCGTACCGGTGGCCGGAACAACACCGGACGTGTCACGATGTGGCACAAAGGCGGGGGCGCCAAGCGCCTTTACCGTGTGGTCGATTTCAAGCGCACCAAGTTCGACATTGCGGCGGTCGTCGAGCGGATCGAATATGATCCGAACCGCACCGCCTTCATCGCTCTGGTCAAGTACGCCGATGGCGAGCTGGCCTATATCCTGGCGCCGCAGCGTCTGGCCGTTGGGGACAGCGTCATCGCTGGCGCCAAGACCGACGTGAAGCCCGGCAATGCCATGCCGTTCAGCGGCATGCCGATCGGGACGATCGTCCACAACGTGGAACTGAAGCCCGGCAAGGGCGGCCAGCTGGCCCGTGCGGCGGGCACCTATGCCCAGTTCGTCGGCCGTGACGGCTCCTACGCGCAGATCCGGCTTTCGTCGGGCGAACTGCGTCTGGTCCGTCAGGAGTGCATGGCCACCATCGGTGCCGTGTCGAACCCCGACAACTCGAACCAGAACTTTGGTAAAGCCGGCCGTATGCGCCACAAGGGCGTTCGCCCCACCGTTCGCGGTGTTGCGATGAACCCGATCGACCACCCGCATGGCGGCGGTGAAGGCCGTACCTCGGGCGGCCGTCACCCAGTTACCCCGTGGGGCAAGGGCACCAAGGGCAACAAGACACGCAAGCCGAAGGCTTCTGACAGCCTCATCGTCCGCTCGCGTCACGCCAAGAAGAAAGGGCGTTAATCCATGGCACGTTCCATCTGGAAAGGCCCGTTCGTCGACGGCTACGTCCTGAAGAAGGCCGAAAAGGCCAAGGCCGGTGGCAAGTCCGAAGTGATCAAGATCTGGTCGCGCCGGTCCACCATCCTGCCGCAGTTCGTTGGCCTGACCTTCGCGGTCTACAACGGCAAGAAACACATCCCGGTCAACGTGACCGAGGAAATGATCGGCCAGAAGTTCGGTGAATATTCGCCGACGCGGACCTATTACGGTCACGCCGCCGACAAGAAAGCGAAGAGGAAGTAAGCCATGGGTAAGGACAACAATCCGCGCCGCGTGGCGGACAACGAGGCGATGGCAATCAGCCGTATGCTTCGCACCTCGCCGCAGAAACTGAACCTCGTCGCCGGTCTGATCCGGGGCAAGAAGGTGGACAAGGCGCTGGCCGACCTCACCTTCTCCAAGCGCCGCATTGCGGGTGACGTGAAGAAGTGCCTGCAGTCGGCGATTGCCAACGCGGAAAACAACCACAACCTCGACGTGGACAGCCTGATCGTGGCGGAAGCCTGGGTCGGCAAGAACCTGGTGATGAAGCGCGGCCGTCCGCGTGCTCGGGGCCGGTTCGGCAAGATCATGAAGCCGTTTTCCGAGATCACCATCAAGGTCCGCCAAGCCGCGGCAGCCGGGGAGTCTGCATAATGGGTCAGAAGGTCAATCCGATCGGTATGCGCCTCCAGGTCAACCGCACCTGGGACAGCCGCTGGTTCGCTGAATCGAAAGACTACGGCAACCTCCTCTTGGAAGATCTCCGCATGCGTGAGTTCATCCACAAGGAACTGAAGCAGGCCGGCATCAGCCGCGTCATCATCGAACGCCCGCACAAGAAGTGCCGTGTGACCATTCACACCGCACGTCCGGGCGTGATCATCGGCAAGAAGGGCGCGGACATCGAGACGCTTCGCAAGAAGCTGACCGTGTTCACCAAGTCCGAACTGCACCTGAACATCGTCGAAGTCCGCAAGCCGGAACTTGACGCCCAGCTGGTGGCCGAGTCGATCGCCCAGCAGATGGAACGTCGCGTCTCCTTCCGTCGCGCCATGAAGCGTGGCGTGCAGAACGCGATGCGGATGGGTGCGCTTGGTATCCGCGTGAACGTCGCCGGCCGTCTTGGCGGCGCCGAAATCGCCCGGACCGAATGGTACCGCGAAGGCCGCGTGCCGCTGCACACCCTGCGCGCCGACATCGACTATGCGCTGTCGGAAGCCGAGACCCCCTACGGGATCATCGGTGTGAAGGTCTGGATCTTCAAAGGCGAAATCCTTGAGCATGATCCGCAGGCCCATGATCGTCGTCTTGCCGAAGCGGCTGACGGCCCGGCCCCCCGTGGTCCGCGCCGCGACCGCGAACGCGCGTAAGGAGTAGAATGAGATGCTGCAACCAAAGCGCACAAAATTCCGCAAGATGCACAAGGGCCGCATCCATGGCGAAGCCAAGGGTGGGTTCCTGCTGAACTTCGGCTCCTTCGCCCTGAAAGCGACCGAGCCGGAGCGTGTCACCGCCCGCCAGATCGAAGCGGCCCGCCGCGCGATCACCCGCCACATGAAGCGTCAGGGCCGGGTCTGGATCCGGATTTTCCCGGACGTTCCAGTGTCGGCCAAGCCCGTCGAAGTGCGTATGGGTAAGGGCAAAGGCTCCACCGATTATTGGGCGGCCAAGGTGAAACCCGGCCGGATCATGTTCGAAATCGACGGCGTGTCCGAAGAAATCGCGCGTGAGGCCCTGCGTCTGGGTGCCATGAAACTTCCGGTCACCACGCGCGTCGTCGCGAAGGAAGACTGGTAAGCCGAAGCGGGGCTCTTGCCCTAGCAAAGCAAAAGGCCTCCGCTGGCAACAGCGGGGGCCTTTCCTAATGTGGTGGCAGGGATAGGGTCAGACCGTGACGCGATCCGTCGGCGCAGCGGCCTTCTCCAGAAACCGCAGGTGCAGACCGGGGATCAGCATGGGAACGCGGCGGGCATAGTCGGCATATTCGGGGAAGGTCTTGCGCAGAACGCTTTCCTCATACTGCGCCCGGCGGATCTGCAACAGCAGCCAGACCGCGCCGACACCAAAGGCCAAGACAGACCCATGCGACAGGATGAAGCCAAGGATCATCACCACCTCGGCCCCGTAAAGCGGATGGCGCACAACGGAATAGCTGCCTTGGGTCTTCAGCTCGCGCGAGACGGCCATCATCGAGAATGACTTACCCAGCTGGTACAGGCACCAGGCCGAAAGCAGCGTGCCGACTATGATCAGCAGGGTCGAGACCACGCGCTGCGTCTGCCCGATCGCCTCAGGCGGCAGGACGATCAGCAGCATCATCGCAAAGGTCCCGGCGACGGACACGATGCGCGGCATGATGCCTTCGGCGGTGTCGCGGGGCGGCAGGCGGGTGACGGTGAAATACAGGACCAGCGCCATGAAGATCACGCCGCACAGCTGCGAAAGCAGCGCAAGCGGCCAGAACTCGATATGCTCGCGGATGCGAAACGAGATCATGAAGGACAATACCTGCTGAAGGCCGAGGTAGCCAAAAACCAGCAGCATGGCCATCTTGCCGATGCGGTCTTCAAGCGTCTTGTTCATGAGGTGTCCTTTCCAGGGGTGGTGGCTCGCGTCGGGCCGCCCGGCCCAGGCTGCGGAATGGGTGCAGAAGTTGCTGGTGATACCAGCGAGGCATCTCTTCGTTGATGCCGTAGCGCGCGGGCCGCCGCAGAGGCAGGAACAGCGTCCCGGCAATCCAGTCGATCACTGACAACTGTGCGGCAAAGTTCCGGTCATAGGCTTCAGGCTCGTTGGCATGGTGCCAATGGTGGTATTCCGGCGACGCGATAAGCCATTTGAGCGGCCCGAAGCGCAGCCGCGTATTGGCATGAATCAGCAGCGTATGGGCTTGGTAGATGACCTGGAAGATCACTACCGCCTCCAGCGAGAAGCCCATGAAGTACAGCGGCAGCAATGCAAAGCTGTGGGTGAACAGCATGTCGACCGGATGGATGCGGTGCGCGGCCAGCCAGTCCATCTCTTCGATGCTGTGGTGCACAGCATGGAACTTCCACAGGAACGGCACCGAATGGCTGATCCGGTGTGCGGTGTAATAGCCGATGTCCGCGATCACGATGCAACCGATCACCTGCACCCAAAGCGGGTACTCCGCTACCCAGGCCGACGGGGCAGCGCCAAAGGCGACCTTGTAGGCATACATCGACAAGCCGGCGATGAAGGTGAACCCGGCCCGGATGAAGAACCCGTTGAAGAGCACGTAAAGCACATCGCTCATCCAGTTGCGCCGCAACGCGCCTTGCTCCGGATAAAGCGCCGTCAGCCGCTCCAGCGGGATGAAAATGCAGGCCATGATGAAGATCGCCGTATAGTCCATTGCCGCCTGCCCTAAACCCGCTTCGGTTCCTATCGTTGCCGACAATGGCATAAATGAGGAAGAAGCTGGTCCGGGATTGGGAAAGAACTGGAAACAGCCAGAACGTCGCTGGCTTTGCCAAGCCGCGCTATCTGCGCTAACCCAGCGGGACATCCGCAAAGGACGCTGCCCATGCCCGAAATCACCTCTCTCTTCGTCACCCGCCTCTACCGCGCTGGCCTCAACGACCTCGCGAAGAAGAAGGTTGATTACGCCGAACTTCGCCAGACCTGCGACATGGTGGCCGAGGATGACGAGGCCGGGCAGGACTGGTGCGAGGCGAACGGCTATCCCGGCTACACCTCCTATGCCTCACTTGACGACCTGCCCTGGCGGATGCCGATCTTCGGTGATCTGGAAAAGGCGCTGGACAAGCACGTCGCCGCCTTCTGCAAGGACCTGGGCTTCGACCTTGGCGACAAGAAGCTGAAGTGCAACTCCCTCTGGATCAACATCCTGCCCGAAGGCGGCACCCACGCCAGCCACATCCACCCCCATTCGGTGATCTCGGGCACGACCTATGTCGCGATGCCGGAGGGGACCTCGGCGCTGAAGCTGGAGGACCCCCGCCTGCCGATGATGATGCTGGCCCCGGTCCCCCTGAAAACCGCGCCGCAAGAGCTGCAGCGGTTCGTCTACGTCAAACCCGCGGTGGGTGAGGTCCTTCTTTGGGAAAGCTGGCTCCGCCACGAGGTCCCGATGAACATGTCCGAGGAAGAGCGGATCTCGGTCAGCTTCAACTATGGGTGGGCGTGATTTTTTGAATTCTTGGGTGCGCTGCAGCGCACCTACGAACCTAGCGCACTGCTGCACTGCCCTAGCGCCGAAGCCAACCAAAAATGGTTGTTGCTCTGCCGGTAACCAGCCACCTAAGCGCCCAGACGAGAAAATATGCAACCAAGCCAGCGGCTAACGCGACTCCACCCCATTTCAGCGGCTCAAAAACCGCCCCGCTAAATGCTCGTTCACGGTCACCAGGGGTGTCTGTAGCGTCCCAAATTGCATCTGTAATCTTTTCTTCCAACCGGAGCTTATCCGACCAAGGCAAGCTGTAGTTGGTCGACTTGTTCCCTTCGAGACGTGACCTCGCTTCACGTTCAATGGCTGCCGCATCGCCCCGACGCAGTGCTTCGCGATGATCTGGTGGAAGGACAAGAGTGGCCTCCTTCTCCGTCAGAATGTAGCCCACAACATAATTGCCGACACCGTAGATACCACTTCCCAGCCCGACAGTCATCAAAACCAAGGACGCCGCAGTTCCCAGAAGGTAGGTCGCCGCAACAGTGACGTGAAGAGTGCGGACTAGGCGGCTAGTGAATGAACTTTCCATAGCGGTGTCCTGTGGATTACATCAACGTTGAGATATCTCGGCGGTCTAAAAGTCGCGCGCTTGGCACCTTTGTGGCAATGTCGCGGCGTGGACGCCACCCCAACTTCCCCCTTGCCCCCCGCCCCCTTCCCCCCTATACGACGCCATCCAGCGATTCCGGACCTCCGGATTCGTTGGTTTGTCATTGATCCGCCAGGTCCTCGGTGACCCTCCAGCAGGGGCCGTCTGGCGATTGTGGAAAAGGAAGCGGCATGAAAGCCGAAGAACTGAAGTCGAAAACGCCGGACCAGCTGCGCGACAGCCTGGTTCAGCTCAAGAAGGAAGCGTTCAACCTGCGCTTCCAGCAGGCGACCAACCAGCTTGAGAACACCGCCCGCATGCGTGCCGTCCGTCGTGACGTCGCCCGCATCAAGACCGTTCTCGGCCAAAAAGCCGCCGAAGCTGCGAAGTAAGGGGAACCGCCATGCCAAAACGTATCCTGACGGGCACCGTCACCTCGGACAAGAACGAGCAGACGATCACCGTCTCCGTCGAACGCCGCTTCAAGCACCCGCTGCTGCAGAAGACTGTGCGTAAGTCGAAGAAATACCGCGCTCACGATGCGGAGAACAAGTTCAAGGTCGGCGACACCGTGCGCATTGAAGAATGTGCGCCGATTTCGAAAACGAAACGCTGGACGGTGGTGGTCGACGCAACTGCGTGACCCCTTCCGTCTCAACGAAACCCCAGGGGAAACCCCTGAAGGTCGGGAGACTACCAAATGATCCAGATGCAGACGAATCTGGATGTGGCTGACAACTCTGGCGCTCGCCGGGTTCAGTGCATCAAGGTTCTTGGCGGCTCGCACCGCCGTTATGCTTCCGTCGGCGACATCATCGTGGTGTCGGTCAAGGAAGCCATTCCTAAAGGCCGCGTGAAGAAGGGTGACGTGCGTAAAGCCGTTGTCGTTCGCACCGCCAAGGAAGTTCGCCGTGAAGACGGCACCACCATCCGTTTCGACCGCAACGCCGCCGTCATCCTGAACAACCAGGGCGAACCGGTCGGCACCCGTATCTTCGGGCCGGTCGTGCGCGAGCTGCGTGCCAAGAACTTCATGAAGATCATCTCGCTGGCGCCGGAGGTGCTCTGATGGCTGCGAAACTCAAGAAGGGTGACACCGTCGTCGTGCTCACCGGCAAGGACAAGGGCAAGAAGGGCGAGATTTCGTCCGTCAATCCCGATGCGAACAAGGCCATCGTCGATGGCGTGAACGTCGCGATCCGCCACACCAAGCAAAGCCAGACCTCGCAAGGTGGCCGCGTTCCGAAAGCGATGCCGATCGACCTGTCGAACCTGGCCATCGTGGACAAGAACGGCAAACCGACCCGCGTCGGCTTCCGCATGGAAGGCGACAAGAAGGTCCGTTTCGCCAAGACCACCGGGGAGGCGATCTGATGCTTGATCAAGCCACTTACACGCCGCGCCTGAAAGCCGAATACAAAGGCAAGATCCGCGCCGCGATGAAGGAAGAGTTCTCGTACAAGAACGACATGCAGATCCCCCGTCTGGACAAGATCGTCCTGAACATGGGCGTCGGCGAGGCGGTCAAGGACACCAAGAAGGTCAAGCAGGCCGCCGAGGAGCTGTCCCAGATCGCCGGTCAGAAGGCCGTCATCACCAAGGCCAAGAAGTCGATCGCCGGCTTCCGCGTCCGTGAGGAAATGCCGCTGGGTTGCAAGGTCACGCTGCGTGGCGACCGGATGTATGAATTCCTGGACCGCCTGATCAACGTCGCGCTGCCGCGCGTCCGCGACTTCCGCGGCGTGAAAGGCACCAGCTTCGACGGCCGCGGCAACTATGCCATGGGCCTGAAAGAGCACATCGTGTTCCCCGAGATCAACTTCGACAAGGTCGACGAAGTTCTGGGAATGGACATCATCATCTGCACCAACGCGAAGACCGACGCAGAAGCCAAGGCGCTGTTGAAGCATTTCAACATGCCCTTCACGTCGTAAGCGCGAGGAACATAGATATGGCAAAGAAATCCATGGTGAACCGCGAAGTGAAGCGCGCCAAGCTGGTGAAGCAGCACGCTTCCAAGCGGGCCGCGCTGAAAGCGGTGATCAACGATCAGGCGAAACCGGTTGAAGAGCGCTTCAAGGCGACCCTGAAACTGGCCGAGCTGCCCCGCAATTCGTCCGCCGTCCGGCTGCACAACCGTTGCCAGCTGACGGGCCGTCCGCATGCGTTCTATCGCAAGCTCAAACTCAGCCGCATCATGCTGCGGGACCTCGCCTCGTTTGGCCAGATCCCCGGCATGGTCAAGTCCAGCTGGTAAGGAGGACCGGATATGATGATGAACGATCCTCTTGGCGATATGCTGACACGCATTCGCAACGCCCAGATGCGTGGCAAGTCCACGGTCAAGACCCCGGCGTCCACGCTGCGGGCCCGGGTTCTGGAAGTGCTGGTTTCTGAAGGCTACATCCGTGGCTGGGAAAAGGCTGACACCGACAACGGTCAGGGCGAATTCACGATCAGTCTGAAGTACTACGAAGGCGAGCCTGTGATCCGCGAACTGAAGCGCGTGTCCAAGCCCGGCCGTCGGGTCTATATGGGCGTGAAAGAAATCCCCTCGGTCCGCAACGGCCTTGGTGTCTCGATCGTCTCCACGCCGAAAGGCGTCATGTCGGATGCAAATGCACGCGCTGCCAATGTTGGCGGCGAAGTGCTTTGCACCGTATTCTAAGGGAGGGTGGAATGTCTCGTATCGGCAAGAAGCCCGTCACCCTGGTCAAGGGCACCTCGGCCTCGATCAGCGGCCAGACCATCGAAGTGAAGGGGCCGAAAGGCACCCGCAGCTTCACCGCAGGCGATGACGTGACGCTGACCGTGGAAGGGGATACCGTCAAGGTCACCCCCCGCGGAATGTCCAAGCGTGCGCGCCAGCAGTGGGGCATGACCCGGTCCATGGTCGACAACCTGGTTGTCGGCGTCTCGACCGGGTTCAAGAAGGAAATGGAAATCCAGGGCGTGGGTTACCGCGCCGCGATGGCGGGCAATGTGCTCAAGCTGTCGTTGGGCTACAGCCACGAAGTCAACTTCGAGGTGCCCGCCGGCGTGACCGTGACTTCTCCGAAGAACACCGAAATCGTTGTGGAAGGCATTGACCAGCAGCTTGTTGGTCAAGTCGCCGCGAACATCCGCGAATGGCGCGCGCCCGAGCCCTACAAGGGCAAAGGCATCCGCTACAAGGGTGAGTTCGTGTTCCGCAAGGAAGGCAAGAAGAAGTAAGGGCGAGAGAAATGGCAAACAACAAGAGAGAGCTGTTCCTCAAGCGCCGCATGCGCGTCCGGAACAAGATCAAGGCGACCTCGCATGGTCGTCTGCGCCTTTCGGTGCACCGGTCCTCGAAGAACATCAGCGTTCAGCTGATCGACGATGTGAAGGGCGTGACTGTCGCCTCGGCATCGTCGCTCGAAAAGGATCTGGGCGTGGTCGGCAAGAACAACGTCGAGGCTTCCACGAAAGTGGGCGCCGCGATTGCCGAGCGCGCGAAGAAGGCCGGGGTCGAGGAGTGCTACTTCGACCGTGGTGGCTTCCTGTTCCACGGCAAGATCAAGGCCTTGGCCGATGCTGCCCGTGAGGGTGGCCTGAAGTTCTGATTTCGGTGGGCGGCGCATCCTTTTGCGGGCGCGCCGCTCCGATGATCCGGGCCCCGGGCTTGACCCGGCCGGCACCAGGATTGGCGACAACGGCGCCGATGCGCCACCAGTGAAGGAATGCCTTATGGCAGAACGTGATAACCGCCGGGACGGCCAGCGCCGCGACAATCGCCCGGAAGAAAACCCGGAATTCGCCGACCGTCTGGTCGCGATCAACCGCGTCTCGAAAACCGTCAAGGGTGGCAAGCGCTTCGGCTTTGCCGCACTCGTCGTTGTCGGTGACCAGCGTGGTCGCGTCGGCTTCGGCAAAGGCAAGGCCAAAGAGGTGCCGGAGGCGATCCGCAAGGCCACCGAACAGGCCAAGCGCAGCCTGATCCGCGTGCCGCTGAAGGACAGCCGCACCCTGCACCACGACATGGAAGGCCGCCACGGCGCCGGTAAAGTCGTGATGCGGACCGCCGTCGCAGGTACCGGCATCATCGCCGGCGGCCCGATGCGCGCCGTGTTCGAAATGCTTGGCATTCAGGACATCGTGGCGAAGTCGATCGGTTCGGCCAACCCCTACAACATGATCCGCGCCACCATTGACGGGCTGAAGCACGAAGCCTCGCCCCGGAACGTGGCATCGCGTCGTGGCAAGAAGGTTGCGGAAATCCTTCGCAAGCCCGAAGCCGAAGTCGTGGAGGCCTGAGCATGACCAAAACCATCATCGTCAAGCAGGTGGCTTCCGCCGCCCGCCGCCCGGCCAAGCAGACCGCGACCCTCAAAGGTCTGGGCCTGAACAAGATGAACCGCACCCGCGAGCTGGAAGACACCCCTTCCGTGCGCGGCATGGTCAACAAGATCAGCCACCTCGTCGAGATCATCGAAGAGCGCGGCTAAGCGTAGGTCGGGCTTAAGCCCGACTCTCCGGCATCAAACGCCCCTGCGGAAACGCGGGGGCGTTTTGCTTTCCGATGGCGCGATCATGCGGGGCCTCTCGCAATACTGTTGCCATCGACAAGGCCCCGCAGTCATGATCCGAGGACAGCTTGACCTGCAGGAGCCTGCACCATGATCGTCCGTACCCTTGCCTCGATCCTTGACACCCCGTCCCATGTGAAAGGCGCGTCCTTCGAAAGTCGCCGGATCCTGCTGGCCGCGGACGGGCTGGGCTATTCGCTGCATGACACGATCTGCAAGGCCGGGTCCGAGCAGTTGCTGGAATACAAGAACCACGTCGAGACGAACTATGTCATCGAAGGCAAAGGCCAGGTGACCAACGTGGCCACGGGGCAGGTCTGGCCGCTTGGCCCCGGCACGGTGTATGTGCTTGACCACCACGAAGCGCATCTGCTGCGCGCCGAAACTGACCTGCGCATCATCTGCGTTTTCACTCCAGCCCTGACCGGTCAGGAAAAGCACGATGCCTCGGGCAGCTATCCCGCGCCCGGCTGACGCCCTGCGCCTTGCCATCGGCCCACGGGTCGTGTATCGGCCCCCGGTGGGCTCAATGGTCCACGAGAATCAACAAGAAATGCCGCGTTGTCCCCATCCGTCGCAGGTAGGGACCTTCCGGCCAAGGAGATTGCGACATGAAACTGCATGAACTCGCCGACAACCCCGGCGCTGCCAAGAAGCAAAAGCGCGTTGCGCGCGGCCCGGGTTCGGGCAAGGGCAAGACCGCTGGCCGTGGTATCAAGGGTCAGAAATCCCGTTCGGGCGTCGCCATCGGCGGCTACGAAGGCGGCCAGATGCCGCTGTATCGCCGCCTGCCGAAGCGTGGCTTCAACAAGCCGAACCGTCTGGAATACGCCGTCGTGAACCTCGGCCTGATCGAGAAGTTCATCGCCGCCGGCAAGCTGGACGCCAAGTCCGAGATTACCGAAGATGTGCTGGTTGCAGCTGGCCTGACCTCGCACAAGCGCGATGGTATCCGCGTGCTGGCCAAGGGTGAGATCAAATCGAAGATCACGCTGAAGGTCTCGGGCGCGTCGGCCTCGGCCGTGGAAGCGATCGAGAAGGCGGGCGGCAGCGTCACGCTTACGGCACCAGTCGCGGCCGCGGCTGAATAAGGGATTGTGAGCGGCCGGAAGGTCGCTTACATCAACCATCAGTTTTCCCGCGCCGCCAACCGGAGAACGGTCTGGCGGCGCTTGGCTTGAAAGAGACCTGATATGGCATCTGCTGCAGAGCAAATGGCGGCGAACCTGAGCTGGGGCGCGCTGGGCAAGGCAACCGACCTTCGCCAACGCATCTTCTTCACGATCGGCCTACTGATCGTCTACCGGCTTGGGACCTACATTCCGGTGCCCGGCATTGATGGCGAAGCTCTGCGCGATGTCATGGCTCAGGTCAGTCAGGGCATCGGCGGGATGCTGAACCTGTTCACCGGCGGCGCGATCAGCCGCATGGGGATCTTTGCCTTGGGCATCATGCCCTACATCAGCGCCTCGATCATCGTGCAGTTGCTGAGCACGATGTATGCCCCTTGGCAGGCCCTGAAAAAGGAAGGCGAACAGGGCCGCAAAAAGCTGAACCAGTACACCCGCTATGGCACGGTCGCCTTGGCGATCCTGCAGGGCTATGGCATTGCCGTGTCGATCCAGGGCGGCGGGCTTGCCCACAGTCCGGGTCCATTCTTCATCGCCTCCTGTGTCATCACGCTGGTCGGCGGCACGATGTTCCTGATGTGGCTGGGGGAGCAGATCACCGCCCGCGGCATCGGCAACGGCATTTCGCTGATCATCTTCGTCGGTATCGTCGCCGAGATTCCGGCCGCGATTGCCCAGTTCTTCGCTCAGGGCCGGTCGGGCGCGCTGTCCACCCCGGTCATCCTTGGCGTGATTGTCATGGTCATTGGTGTCATCACCTTCGTCGTGTTCATGGAACGGGCGCTGCGCAAGATTTCCATCCTTTACCCGCGCCGTCAGGTGGGGATGAAAGTGTATGAGGGCGGATCGTCCCACCTGCCGATCAAGGTGAACCCCGCAGGCGTCATCCCGGCGATCTTCGCTTCGTCGATCCTGTTGTTGCCGACGACGATCAGCACCTTTTCCGGCAGTACGACGAACCCCGTGCTGTCCTGGCTTGCCGCCAGCTTTGGCCACGGCCAGCCGCTGTATCTGCTGTTCCTTGCGGCGATGATCGTCTTCTTCAGCTACTTCTACACGCTCAATGTCAGCTTCAAGGTTGATGACGTAGCCGAGAACCTGAAGAACCAAAGCGCCTCGGTCCCCGGCATCCGTCCCGGCAAGAAAACCGAGGAGTATCTGGAATATGTGGTCAACCGTATCCTTGTCCTCGGCTCGGCCTATCTGGCGGCGGTTTGCCTTCTGCCCGAGATCCTGATCAGCCGCGTCGGCATTCCGTTCTACTTCGGTGGTACGTCGGTGTTGATCGTGGTGTCGGTGACCATGGACACGATCCAGCAAGTTCAGTCGCATCTTCTGGCGCATCAGTATGAATCGCTGATCGAAAAGTCGCAGCTTCGCGGTCGCAAGCGTACCGGGCCCCCCAAAGCCCCCGCCCGGCGCTGATCCATGACGAACATCATTCTTCTGGGCCCGCCTGGTGCAGGCAAGGGCACTCAGGCCAAGCGGCTGGAAGACAGCCGTGGCATGGTGCAACTGTCCACGGGCGACATGCTGAAGGAAGCCATCGCCAAGGGGACTGACCTTGGCCGGAAGGTCGAAGGCATCATGGCCCGGGGCGAGTTGGTGACGGACGACATCGTCATCGGCCTGATCGAAGCCAAGATGCAGGATGGCGCCAAGGGCGGGTTCATCTTCGACGGCTTTCCCCGCACTCTGAAGCAGGCCGATGCCTTGGGTGATCTGCTTGCGCGCACGGGGCAGGGCCTGGATGCCGTGATCGAGATGCAGGTGGATGACGCGGCGCTGGTCGCGCGGATCACCGGTCGCTTCACTTGCGGCAACTGCGGCGCGGTCTATCACGACCAGACCCACCCGACCAAGGTTCCCGGCACCTGTGACGTTTGCGGCAGCACGAACCTCAAGCGCCGCGCTGATGACAATGCGGAAACACTCAAGACCCGGTTGATGGAATACTACAAGAAAACCTCGCCACTGATCGGCTACTACTATGCCAAGGGGCAGCTTTCCGCCGTGGACGGTCTGGCCGACGTGGGCCATGTTGCCGATGCCATCGCATCGGTTCTTGACAAAGCCTGACAAACTTCTTCTGCGGCCTTGACGGCCCTCGGAAAACCCCCTAATGCACACCGTCCCGCGGTGGAATCGCCTTGCGGGCCTTCCTTATTGGAAGTTCGGACCATCTGGGGCCAGTCCCCTGATGGAGTTGTGAAAAAAGGTTCTGGCACTACGGAACCGCAACCTAGAAGGACGACACGTTTGGCACGTATTGCTGGCGTCAACATTCCGACCGGAAAACGGGTTCCGATCGCGCTTACCTACATCACCGGGATTGGCCCGCGCACCGCAGACACGATCTGCGAAGCGCTGAAGATCGATCCTGCCCGCCGGGTGAATCAGCTGAATGACAGCGAAGTTCTGGCGATCCGCGAATACATTGATGCGAATGTGACGGTTGAAGGCGACCTGCGCCGCGAAGTCACGATGAACATCAAGCGTCTGATGGATCTGGGCTGCTACCGCGGCCTGCGTCACCGCAAGGGCCTGCCGGTCCGCGGCCAGCGTACCCACACCAACGCTCGCACCCGCAAAGGCCCTGCAAAGGCCATTGCCGGCAAGAAGAAATAAGGGGGTCCGGATATGGCACGCGATACCAAGACCGCCCGCACGAAGAAAAAAGAACGCAAGAACATCGCCGCTGGCGTGGTTCATGTGAACTCTTCGTTCAACAACACCAAGATCCTGATCTCCGACGTTCAGGGCAATGCGATTTCGTGGTCGTCCTCGGGCACCATGGGCTTCAAAGGCTCGCGCAAGTCGACGCCTTATGCCGCCCAGATGGCTGCTGAGGATGCTGCCCGCAAGGCGCAGGAACATGGCATGAAGACCGTTGAGGTCGAAGTGCAGGGTCCGGGTTCGGGCCGTGAATCGGCGCTGCGCGCGCTGGCCGCTGTCGGGCTGAACATCACGTCGATCCGTGACGTCACCCCGCTTGCGCACAACGGCTGCCGTCCGCCAAAGCGTCGCCGCGTCTGACGCATTCATTTCTGCCGGGCCGCGGGGGCGCACCCCTCGCGGCCCGGTTTTCGTCGTTTACGATCCTCGGGCGTCCTGCGGCTTTGGACATCGGCAGCGGACAAGTATAGGGGCTTCAGCATGATCCATAAGAACTGGCAGGAACTTATCAAACCGACGCAGCTTGTCGTGAAGGCGGGGGCGGATGCCGCCCGCACCGCGACGGTGATCGCCGAACCGCTGGAGCGGGGCTTTGGCCTCACCCTCGGCAACGCGCTGCGTCGTGTCCTGATGAGCAGCCTGCAAGGCGCGGCCATCACCAGCGTGCAGATCGACAACGTCCTGCATGAGTTTTCCAGCGTGGCCGGCGTCCGCGAAGACGTGACCGACATCGTGCTGAACCTCAAGGGTGTCAGCATCAAGATGGAAGTCGAAGGGCCGAAGCGGCTGTCGATCTCGGCCAAAGGCCCGGGCGTCGTGACTGCCGGTGACATTTCGGAATCCAACGGGATCGAGATCCTGAACAAGGATCATGTGATCTGCCACCTGGATGACGGTGCCGACGTGTTCATGGAACTGACGGTTTCGACCGGCAAGGGCTATGTCGCGGCTGACAAGAACCGCCCTGAAGATGCGCCGATTGGCCTGATCCCGATTGATGCGATCTATTCGCCGGTCAAGAAGGTCAGCTACGAAGTGCAGCCGACCCGCGAAGGCCAGGTGCTGGACTATGACAAGCTGACGATGAAGATCGAAACCGATGGCAGCCTCACGCCGGACGACGCCGTGGCCTATGCCGCGCGCATCCTGCAGGACCAGCTGTCGATCTTCGTGAACTTCGACGAGCCGGAATCGGCCAAGCTGGGCGAAGTGGATTCGGGTCTCGAATTCAACCCGCTGCTGCTGAAGAAGGTCGACGAGCTGGAACTGTCGGTCCGTTCGGCAAACTGCCTGAAGAACGACAACATCGTCTACATCGGCGATCTGATCCAGAAGACCGAAGCCGAAATGCTGCGCACCCCGAACTTCGGCCGCAAGTCCTTGAACGAGATCAAGGAAGTGCTGTCGGGCATGGGCCTGCACCTTGGCATGGACGTGGAAGACTGGCCGCCAGAAAACATCGAAGACCTGGCCAAGCGCTTCGAAGACCAGTTCTGAAATCATACTGAAGCCCGGCCTACGTAGGGCGGGCTTCAGACCGCCGAGCGGACAAATGCCCGGACAGCCGGGGAAAACACGGGTTGCAGAAACCCCAAGGTGAGCGGGACCAGAAGTAGGACCCGCCGGACAAAGCAAAACACGCGTTAGGAGATAGAAAATGCGTCACTCAAACGGCTACCGCAAGCTGAACCGGACCCACGAACACCGCAAGGCGATGTTCGCCAACATGGCCGGATCGCTGATCGAACACGAACAGATCAAGACCACCCTGCCCAAGGCCAAGGAACTGCGCCCGATCATCGAAAAGCTGATCACGCTGGCCAAGCGCGGCGACCTGCACGCCCGCCGTCAGGCCCATGCCCAGCTGAAGCAGGACATGCACACCGCCCGCCTGTTTGAAATCCTCGGCCCCCGGTACAAGGACCGTCAGGGCGGTTACGTCCGCGTCCTGAAGGCCGGTTTCCGCTATGGCGACATGGCCCCGATGGCGATCATCGAGTTCGTGGATCGCGACACTTCGGCCAAAGGCGCTGCTGACCACGCCCGCAGCGAAACAGCCGAAGGCTGAACGCAAAAGCGAACGAAATTGGAACGGCCCGCTCCAGTGGCGGGCCTTTTCCATAAAAAGTCCTTAGAAACACCTGATTCCACAGGATTTTGGCAATTGAGCTTGCACTTGTGTTGCCAAGGGCCAAGATCAATCGACAGTAGAATCGTACGGGTTGGAATGTGTTGTTGAATGTCCGACAAGAAAGCCATTGCCGTGCTGCTTGAGCGGCTCGATCATCTGGCCCCTATGGGGTACACGGTCGGGCTACACATTCGTTTTGCCACGCCTCTTGTCTACAAAAGCTCGTACCCGGCTGAGTGGGTCGATCACTACAACAGTCATTCCTACTATCTGCGGGACCCGCTGGTCTTCTGGGGCGTGGGTGTCGAAGGCACCACCCGGTGGAGCGCGATCCCCTTGCCGGACCCGTTCGGCGTCATGAAGAAGGCCGCCAGCCACGGGTTGAACTATGGCGCGGTCTCGTCTTACGGCCCTATCACCTCGCGTTCGATCGTCGGTATCAGCCGGTCGGACAGAGAGTTCGACGACGAAGAACTTGCGCATCTGCGCGAGTTGACAATCCAGCTGCATATCGAGGCAAAGCCGCCCTCCGACCTGACGAAAGCGCAGATCGAGGCGCTGCAATGCCTTGCCAACGGGGACAGGCACGCCGCGGCCGCGGAAAAGCTTGGCATTACGGAAAGCGCCTTCAAGGCGCGGCTTCAGTCGGCGCGTGTCCGGCTGGAGGCCCGCACCACGTCGGAAGCGATCCGGAAGGCACGGGAATACCGGCTGCTCTGATCCGTGTCTTTCCCTTCGACAGGTTGACGAACCAGAAGAAGGAGAGAGGGAAATGCAAGCCACCACGTTGTCCTACGACAACTTGCACAATCATGGCGAACTGTTCGCCAACATGTTCCGTGCAAGGCACCGGACATTCATCCAGAACAATCGCTGGGACCTGCCAGAGGCGAACGGGATGGAGTTCGACCAGTATGACACCCCGGCAAGCCGCTGGGTCTGCGTCCATCGTGATGGCGAGGTGATGGCTGGCGTGCGGCTGACGCCCACGACCCATCGCTGCGGGATCTACACCTACATGATCCGCGATGCGCAGCGCGGGCTTCTGGAAACCATCCCGCGCGACCTGCTGAACTTCGAAGCCCCGATTGATCCCAACATCTGGGAATCCAGCCGCGTCTTCGTGTCCAACGATGTGCCGGCCGCCGAACGGCTGCGGGTCCAGATGCAACTGATCCATGAGATGGTGGTGTCCGCCCGCACGCTTGGCGCAACGACCCTTCTGGGGATCATCCCCGAACACTCACCCCGCCTTGCCCGCCGGGTGGGTCTTGATTGCATCCCGTCTGGTCCGGTGATGGATGCCGGGGGCACACGGTCGGTTTGCGTGACGATCAGCATGGCAACCAAGCTGCATTGAAAGGACCCCGGTGGGGTTCGAAGGGGTCTTCCGCGCTGGAGGACCCCACCATCGCCCAAGGCTTCTGGCCGGGCCGACTGCCAGCGCGCTTGCCGCTTCCGGTTTGCTCCCGCTGCGCCTAGACTGCCACCATGGCAGACCTTTTCGACATCGCCGCCTCTGCGCGACCGGACGCCCCCCGCCCGCTGGCGGACCGTCTGCGCCCGCGCGCGTTGTCACAGGTGATCGGTCAGGAAAAGGTGCTGTCGGCTGAGGGCCCGCTTGGGGCCATGCTGGCGGCGCGGTCCTTGTCCTCACTCATCCTCTGGGGCCCGCCCGGGGTGGGCAAGACCACCATCGCCCGGCTTCTGGCGGCTGAGACGGACCTGACCTTCGTCCAGATCTCGGCCATTTTCACTGGCGTGCCGGACCTGCGCAAGGTGTTCGAAACTGCGAAGATCCGGCGGCAGAACGGGCAGGGGACGCTGCTGTTCGTGGATGAGATCCACCGCTTCAACAAAGCCCAGCAAGACGGGTTTCTGCCGCATATGGAGGATGGGACGATCCTTCTGGTCGGTGCCACCACCGAAAACCCCAGTTTTGAGCTGAACGCGGCGCTTCTGTCCCGCGCGCAGGTCATCGTGCTGGACCGGCTTGGCCTTGCCGACCTTGAACGCCTTGCCCAGCGGGCCGAGCAAGAGCTTGGCCGCGCCTTGCCGCTGAAAGGCGAAGCGCGTGAGGCTTTGCTGGAGATGGCCGATGGCGACGGCCGCGCACTGTTGAACCTGATCGAACAGGTCGCCGCCTGGAAGACCGAAACCCCGCTGGACCGTGACCAGTTGGCCACCCGCCTGATGCGCCGCGCAGCCAAGTACGACAAGTCGGGGGAGGAGCATTACAACCTGATCTCGGCTCTGCACAAATCCGTGCGCGGGTCAGACCCTGATGCCGCCCTCTACTGGTTCGCGCGGATGCTGGAAGGGGGCGAGGATCCCCGTTTCCTTGCCCGTCGGATAACCCGCATGGCGGTGGAGGATATCGGCCTTGCCGACCCGCAGGCGCAGGACGTCTGTTTGCAAAGCTGGCAGACCTATGAACGGCTTGGCTCGCCCGAGGGGGAACTCGCGCTGGCGCAGGCGGTGGTCTATCTGGCGCTCGCCCCGAAATCGAACGCGGTCTACACGGCCTACAAGGCGGCGCGGGCGGCGGCGCGGGAAACCGGCAGCCACCCGCCGCCCAAGCACATCCTGAACGCGCCGACCAAGCTGATGAAGGACATCGGCTATGGCACCGGCTACGCCTATGACCATGACGCCGAAGACGGATTTTCCGGGCAGGACTACTTCCCCGAAGGCATGAAGCGCCCGGTCTGGTACCTGCCCCCCGAACGCGGTTTCGAACGTGAGTTGAAGAAGCGGATCGACTACTTCGCCAAACTGCGGGCGAAACGGCAGGACGGCTAGTCCCCAAATCTTTTCGAAAAGATTTGCAAATTCCTTCGAAGGAATTTGGTGCGGACCGGGAGGACAGGGCCTTTGCATTGACAAATGCCCCTGTCCACCGCAAAGACCGCGCATGTCCCAGACCCTTCCCCTTGTCGCCCTTGGCGGCGCCCTTGGTGCCGCGCTGCGCTACCTGATGGTCACCGCCATCGGTGCGCCCTTGGGCACGCTTGCGGTCAACGTGCTGGGCAGCCTTGCCATCGGCGTGCTGTTCGTCTGGCTGGGCGCGCGGGACGGCTGGCAGCTGTTCCTGATGACCGGCGTTCTGGGCGGCTTCACCACCTTTTCCGCCTTCTCGCTCGACACGCTGAAGCTGGTCCAAAGCGGCCAGACCCTGCAGGCCGCTGCCTATGTCGGGGCCTCTGTCGCCCTCTCCCTTGCCGCTGTCGCGCTTGGCGTGGCCCTGATGAAAGCCATCCCATGACCGTTCAGCAAATCACAGTGACCGAGGATGATGGCGAACAACGCCTCGACAAATGGCTGCGCCGCCGCTTCCCGCATGTGACGCAAGGCGCGGTCGAAAAGCTGTGCCGCACTGGCCAGATCCGGGTGGACAGCGCCCGCGCCAAGGCTTCCGATCGCGTGGCCCCCGGCATGACGATCCGCGTCCCGCCCCTGCCGGACACCGAAGCGCCCAGCCGTCCGCGTGCCAGTGGCATTTCGGCTGCCGATGAAAAGATGATCCAATCCGCCGTGTTGTGGAAGGATGAACACATCATCATCCTGAACAAACCCGCCGGCCTGCCGTCACAAGGTGGCAGCGGTCAGGGCGACCGCCACGTCGACGGCCTGACCGAGGCGTTGAAGTTCGGCTACAAGGACAAGCCCAAACTGGTCCACCGGCTGGACAAGGACACCTCGGGCATCCTGATGCTGGCCCGCACCGACCGGATCGCCCGCGCGCTGTCCGAAGCGCTGCGCCACCGGGCCGCCCGCAAGATCTACTGGGCCGTTGTCGCGGGCGTGCCACATCCCCGCCAAGGCTCGATCAAGTTTGGCCTGATGAAGGCCCCGGGCCGGGGCAGGGGCGGCGAGGGTGAGAAGATGGTTTGCGTCCATCCCGCGAAGATGGCCGAACATCCCGATGCCAAGCGCGCGCAGACCGACTACTTCACCCTGTGGTTCCTTGGTGCCCGCCTGTCCTGGATGGCGTTGGAGCCGGTCACCGGCCGAACCCACCAGCTGCGCGCCCACATGGCCGAAATCGGCCACCCGATCCTGGGCGATGGCAAGTATGGCGGCTCGGCGCAGGACAATCTGGGCGATGGCTGGGGGGCCGCAGTCGGGGGCGATCTGTCCAAGAAGCTGCACCTGCACGCGCGCAGCCTGTCGATCGAACACCCGATCACCAAGAAGATGCTCACCTTCACCGCGCCCTTGCCCGAACACATGGCCCGCACCTGGAAACTGATGGACTGGAAGGAAACCGACGTCCCCGCCGACCCGTTCGAGCAGATCAGATGACGGCCTGGTCCCCCCGCCGGTTCTGGACCGAAGCCACCGTTGTGCCCGAGGGGAATGGCTTTACCGTCCATCTCGATACCCGCCCGGTCCGCACGCCCCTGAAGGCCCCGCTGATCCTGCCGACCAAGGCCTTGGCCCAGGCGGTTGCAGCCGAGTGGCAGGCGCAGACCGGCAAGGTGGACCCCGCCACCATGCCCTTTACCCGCACGGCGAATTCCGCCATCGACACCGTCGCCTCCCATTTCGACGCCGTGGTCGACATGCTGGCCGCCTATGGCGAGACGGACCTGCTGTGCTACCGCGCCACCGGCCCTGCGGCCCTGATCGCCCGTCAGTCCGCCGCGTGGGACCCTCTGCTTGACTGGGCCGCAGAGGCCATGGGGGCGCCGCTGCGGGTGACCAACGGCGTCATGCATGTGGATCAGCCCGCCACCAGCCTTGCCACCCTGAAGGCCGCGGTTCAGGCGCTGTCGCCGTTCCAGCTTGCTGCCTTCCATGACCTTGTCGCCATCTCGGGCTCAGTGGTCCTTGCGCTGGCTGTCACCCGCGGGCGGCTTGCTGCAGATGACGCCTGGACCCTCAGCCGGATCGACGAAACCTGGCAGATCGAGCAGTGGGGCGCAGACGCGGAAGCGGCTGAAATCTCGGCGCTGAAACATGCAGCTTTGCTGCAGGCGGACCGATTCTACGCATTGTGTGGGTAACAAGTTTGCCCAAGGACTGTGCAGCAAGGTGCCTAAAGGTCGATCATCCTGCACAACCCGCCGAAAACATGTGTTTTTCCTGTTTGTGACCAGACCCGCTTGACCTTTCAAACCGCTTTCGCTGAAACTGGCGAACACTGGGAGAGGCTCACCTCCAACAGTTGCGCCGCCGCGAGGGGATCGCGGGGCACCAAAAACGCGGTCCTCGAAAGACCGCATACTCAGGAAGAGGTAAGAATGAAAAAATCCGTATTCTTCGGCGCGCTCGCGGCCACCACGCTCGTTTCGGGTCTGGCTGCCGCTGCGACCCTTGATGATGTCAAGGCGCGCGGCGAGCTGATCTGCGGGTCGAACACCGGTCTGACCGGCTTCGGCGCGCCGGACGCAAGCGGCAACTGGTCTGGCTTCGACGTTGACCTGTGCCGCGCCGTCGCGGCTGTGGTCCTTGGCGATGCGACCAAGGTCAAGTTTGTGCCCACCACTGGCGAAACCCGCTTTACCGCGCTGCAGTCCGGCGAAGTGGACCTGCTGGTCCGCAACTCCACCTGGACCTTCTCGCGCGATAGCGAACTGGCGCTCGATTTCGTGGCCGTGAACTACTACGACGGCCAGGGCTTCATGGTGAAAAAAGACCTCGGCGTTTCGTCCGCCAAGGAACTTGATGGCGCCACCGTCTGCATCCAGACCGGCACCACGACCGAACTGAACCTGGCTGACTTCTTCAAGCAGAACAACATCAGCTACCAGCCTGTCACGGTTGCCGATGACTCGGAAGCGCAGCGCCAGTACCTTGCCGGCGCCTGCGATGCCTACACCACCGACGCTTCGGGTCTGGCCGCCAGCCGTGCGACCATGCCGGATGCCGACAGCCACATCATCCTTCCCGAGATCATCTCGAAGGAACCGCTTGGCCCGGTCGTCCGTCACGGTGATTCGGCCTGGGGCGATGTGGTCCGCTGGACCTACTACGCGCTGCTCGTGGCCGAGGAAAAAGGCGTGACTTCGGCAAACGTCGAAGAAGTCGCGACCTCGACCGCGGATGAAGAAGTGAAGCGCCTGCTGGGCGTTTCGGGTGACATGGGTGCGAAAATGGGCCTCGACAACGATGCCTTCAAGCGCGCCATTGCCGCCGTCGGCAACTACGGCGAGATCTTCTCGCGCAACATCGGTGAAGGCACGGCCATCAACCTGGCCCGCGGCCTGAACGCATTGTGGACCCAGGGTGGTCTGCAGTACGCACCGCCTTTCCGTTGATCTGAGGCAAGGTTTGCGGGGGTGCCTTCGGGCGCCCCCGCGTTTCGTTCAAACGATAACCTGACAGTCCAGGGGCGAAGACCCCGCCGCCACCGGTCAAAACCGGGGCCGCCTGTCCGGGAAACAGGGGGAAGCCATGGCAATGGCAACGGACGTGCCGAAAGACGGTTTTCGGCTCTCGATGCTTGTTTACGATACGCGCTACCGGTCCTACACGATTCAGCTCGTGGTGCTGGTCCTGTTCGCCATGGCGGTCGCCTGGCTTTTGAACAACACCGTGCAGAACCTGGAAGCCCGCGGGAAAGAGTTCAACTTCGGCTTTCTCTGGCAGCGCGCCGGCTATGACATCGGCCAGCAGCTGATCCCCTACACCAATGACGACAACCACTTCCGCGCCCTACTGGTCGGTCTGGCCAACACGCTGGTCGTGGCCTTCTGGGGCTGCATCTTCGCCACCATCCTTGGTGTCATCATCGGCGTCCTGCGCCTGTCGAAGAACTGGCTCGTCGGTCGTCTGATGACCGTCTATGTCGAGATCTTCCGCAACGTCCCCTTGCTGCTCTGGATCCTGCTGACCTACGTTATCCTGTCCGAGATCACCCCGGCCCCGAACGCATTCCGCATCACCGACGAAATGATCGCCGCAGGCACGGCCCCGGCGGCCGAGATGATGTTCTTCGACTCCGTCGCCGTCACCAACCGCGGCACCAATATTCCGGCACCGCTGTTTGACCGTGGGCTTGGGTCTGTCGACCTTGGGTTCATGTCGCTGA
>JAESFX010000295.1_pt1 | contig 25483 bp, 25 predicted proteins | sample 9269501 | NCBI WGS metagenome assembly JAESFX01 (sample SAMN14515570, study PRJNA621655) | algae metagenome | isolation source: Desmonostoc geniculatum HA4340-LM1 and co-occurring heterotrophs from cave... | place: USA: Maniniholo cave, Kauai, Hawaii | collected 2009-07-28
GGCGCCTGACCACCGTCCCGGCACAGATCCGGCCATCAGCGCGGCCCAGCCAGGCGGCACATCGAGAAAGCTCAGCCACAGCGCGATGCCGCTGGAGACGAGGTGAAGCGTACCCCACAGGAAATATGCGAGCGCGCCGACGACATGAAGTTTCATGCTCGCGCTCCAAATCGCGTCGTCCAGCGCCTTAAGGTCAGCAGTTCCGGTCTCTCCCGTCGAAGCGCCGGAATGTCTGCCTTGAAGCCCTCCCGCTGTAGAAACTCGAACATCAGCCCGAAATCTTCAGGCAGGCGACGCTGAACGAACCCCGGAATGCGGAGGGCAAGCGCCGGCCGCAGGCCAGCGTCCCGGAGGATGCTCATCGTCTCGTCAAGGGTGAGATCGTCGCCGGCCAACTCGACCGCCCGCCCGATCCACCGCTCAGGTTCCTCGAAAGCTTTCGCGGCAAACGCCCCGATGTCCTCAACAGCGACCAACTGCAGCCGACGCTCGGGCGACAAGTGGGTGCGCATCATCGACAGCACCACCGTACGGAAAGTGAACGCGCCGAAATTGTCCATGAAAGTCGCGGGCCGCAGGATCGTCGCGGGCAGTCCGAGCGACCGGATGTGCTCTTCGACCCGCCATTTACTCTCAAAATGCGGTACGCCGGAACTACGCTCTGCACCGCCGACTGAGGAGTAGACGAGATGCCGGACGCGCGCCTCGGCTGCGAGGGTTGCGACCAACTTACCCTGGCGGGTCTCTTCCTCGGTCCCATGGCCAGCCATGGTCTGAACGCTGTAGACGTGTGTGACGTCGGTAAACGCCGCCCGAATCGAGCCCTCGTCTGATAAATCCCCCTTGACCACCTCAACGCCGCGGGCGGCAATTGCCCTCGCGGCCTGCGACGCTGGATCGCGCGCAATCGCTCGCAAGGTCCAAGGTCGGGCCGAACCGAGCAATGCTCTGAGGGTCGCGCCACCTTGCTGACCGGTTGCGCCCACGATGAGAAGGACGGCTTGGGACAATGGAACCTCCTGGCCAGCGCGATTCGACTCTGTTATATTAACCGGTGAACATAATACTTTACCGGTTAAGCAAGTCAATATGGATGATTTGTGCGATACGCTGAGTCACCGGCTGTTGCAGGTGAGCCGGGCGCACCGGCTCGCGGCCGAGCGGGCGCTCGCCGCGCTCGGTCTGCACGCGGGGCAAGAGTTTGTGCTGGCAGCATTATGGGAGCGCGAAGGGCTTCGGCCGGCGGACATCGCGCGTCAACTGCGGATAACCGCTCCGGCGGTGACGAAGCTCATAGGCAGGCTCGCGGCTGCGGGCTTGGTCGAGCAACGGCCGTCTAGCACGGATGCGCGGTCGACGGCGCTCTACGTGACCGAGAGAGGCCGGGCGTTGCGCGCTGACGTAGCTGCGGCGATCGGAGGCGTTCAAACACGCATGCTCGCGGGCTTTTCAGATGAGGAGCAACGCGCGCTCGACGCCGCGCTCATTCGCGTTGCCGCAAATCTGAACAATGTCGAACCGTTGACAACGCAAGATTGACGCGTTGGTCGCGGTAGCAAATCGGGCTTTATCCAGCTGTCACCCGACAGGCGGTCGCCACCGGCCGGCATCCTCGGGTGGTCAAGATTGTGCGGGCGTCTTGCAGGCGGTCCGGCGGCGGCGGTTGACCGCCGTCACGGCGACCGCGAGCGCGGCCATTGCGGCAAAGGCGGCGAACGCGACGGTGTGATCGCCCAGCCGGAGCCAAGCGTAGAGGCCGAGCAGAGCGGCGAAGCCGGCAAAAATGCCGGCGATCAGGGTGATCCAACGGTGCATGATATGATCCTGTCGTGGTGAGCGGCCTGTCGGGATAATCTGCATCAGCGCCAGGCCATTGCGATGATGAAGGGCCAAAGCAGCACGATCGGCACGAACACGAGCGCCGGTCCCCACGGGACCGGATCGCCGCCGCGCCAGGCGGGCAGCACGAACAGCAAGAGCCACGCAGCCTTGTAGATGACCTGCAAGGCGAGGATCGCCATCATCGCACGCGGCTGGAACAGGCCGATTACCGAACAAGCGAGGATCGCGCCCCACAGCGACGCGATCAGCAGCTTCATGCTCGCCACGTCGGGCGTCTGCGGGCCGAAGATGCGCGCGGCGGGGCCGGTCAGCAGCGCCGTGACCACCGGCGTCAGGATGACGATGTTGGCCCCGTAGGCGAGTCGCATGAACAGCTCGACGGTCATGGCCTTTCGATCGCCTCGGCGAGCCGCGCCAGCCCGGCCACCGTCGGCGGCAGTTCGGCGCGGAAGCGGCGGCCGAGCAGCGCCGACCACATCCGCGCCAGCGGCCCCTCGAACCAGACGGTATGGACGAAGCGCACCGGCTCCTTGGTGACGAAAGCGCGATCAACCACCAGCGCGGCAAGCGGCAGGCGCGTCGTGAAGCGATAGCCGTCGCCCTCAGTCCAGCCCGTCACCTCGAAGCGGGCGGCGGGGCCGGACAAGGGCGTAATGGCGCCGGTCGCGCCCAGCGCGAGCGGTTGATTGGCCTCGGCGCGCTTGAGGCCGCGATCCCATTGGCCCCAGCTCGCCGGATCGGTCCACAGTCGCCAAATGGTCGTCGACGAGGCAGACGTGTCCTGCTCCGCCGTGAATTGTCCGATGCGAGCCTTTTGTGACATAGATTAGATATGAACGATATTCAGTTTAAGAGCAATGGCTGACAGCAAGCCTCCTCCGGCCCGCCAGCGGCGGCGGTCCAGCTCAGCCGAGCGGCGCGACGCGACGATCCTGACGGCGGCGCGGTCGGCGTTCGCAGAGGAAGGATTCGACCGCGCCAGCATGGGAGAGATCGCCGCCAGGGCGGGCGTCGGCGTCGGCACGGTCTATCTGCGCTACAAGGACAAGGCCGCGCTGCTGGCGGGCGTGCTCGAAGCGGCGGCGGGCGATTTCGTCGCGGCGATGGAGGAGCCGTCAATCCACGCGCGGCCTTGGGCGGAGCGGTTCGAGCCGTTGTTCGCTGCGCTGCTGCACGAGGCCGAGCGACAACCCGACCTCCCGGCGCTGATGCGCCTGGCGCTACATCTGCCCGACGATCCCGGCCACACGCGGGTGCGCGACGCGATCGAAGGGTTCATGCGCGCGGGCCAGGCCGAGGGCAGCTTCCGCCCGATGCCGGTCGGCCCGGCCGCCGCGCTCGCCTATGGCATGGTCCAGTCCGCGATGATGGAGATGATGACCGGCGGCGCGACGGCCAGCGAGTTGGCGGCAGTTCTGGGCGATGCCGCGCGCAGGTGGATGCTGGTCATTGATCGCCGCGAGAGCGCGACCTAGCATTCCCAGAAATCATAAGCTTGATTTATATTGCTTCAACGTCGAAGCAGACCCTTTCTTATTGAAAGGAGAATAGAATATCTGGGAGAAATCTATCCAATTACATATATGCAGCGATCAACACATTATATTCGCATGTCGGTCATGAGATCGCCCGGCGTGCTGAAACTGCCGCCACGCTCCTTGATGCTGGAGAGCTTGCGAATGTTGAATACCCAGCCTCACTGGCTCGTCATAAGACAACTGCGCATGGTGACCCATGGCGGATGGCTGAGAGAAACGGTCGTTCAGAACCGGTAGCTCGCCCGCAGCAACAGGCTGTAACGAACGGCGTCTTCGAGCAGCTGGGCGTCGCCGGCGACGCTGAGCCGGGCCATATCGTTGCCGAGGTTCAGGGCAAACCCCAACAGCGGCCCTCCACCCTCGATTGCATCGCTCGCCAGCACGAAATCCTGGCCCCCGCTCAGATAGCGCGCCACCGTCTCGCCGGCGTCATAGGTCAGGCTGTGCTTCCAGCCGAGCCTCAGTTCCGGCCGGATCCAGTCGTTCTGGCCGAAGCTGTAGCCGAGGTTCAGCAGGGCTGCGGCATTGGCCAGCGACCCGTCGCGGGCGTCGATCTCCAGGTCGAAGCTGTCGCCACCGCCGTCCTCGCGGCGCGAGCCCTCCCACAGGGCGAAGACCTCCGCATAGACCTCCGGCCGCACGATCAGCCGACCGAAACGGTGTTCGTAGGCGACGCCTGCGGCCGCCGACAGGGTGAAGCCGTCCCAGTCGGCCTCGTTCTCGATCTGGATGTCCTCGTTGATCAGGGTCCGCACGGAGCGGAAGCTGGCATAGCCCGCCGCCGCCCGGCTCCACCCCGTCCAGCCGCGCCCCTGCGCTCGCCAGTAGAGCCCGAGCTCGACCAGCGTCGCCGACAGCACCTCCTCGGCCTCGGCCTCCGGGTCCTGCATGTCGGATGAGGTGATGGCGAAGGATGCCCCGACCACCCCGGCCCCGGTCCCGCGTTCATAGCCGCCGGCGATGCCGAACCCCTCGGCGCGAAACCCATAGGTCTCGGTCCTGTCCTTGTCGGCGTAGAAGTTGATTTCCTGAACCCAACCGCTGACCTCGCCCAACGCCAGCCCGGCGTTTCGGGTCGCCAACGCGCGCGTCACGGCGTCCACGCCGTTGGCCAGCGACTGCAGCGTGCCACCCGAATGATCGGGCAGGGTCTGTTCGTACAGATTGATGAACTCGTCGCGCGCCTCCGCCGCCAGGAAGGCGTCGCGCACGTCCTCATCGCGCGATAAGGCCGAATAGAAGGCGTCGAAGGCAGAGGTCTCGACGCCCGAGAAGGCCATCTCCTGCGCCGTGCGCCTCCGCACATCGACGTTCAGCGCATTCGCCGCCCGATCCACCGAGAAGTTCGCCACCACCAGATAGGGCGCGGTCTCCTCGCTCAGGCTGCTCGTCGTCGACCCGTAGGACAGGCTGCCGGCCGAGACGATGGTGAAGCGCTGGGTCTCTTCGACCAGCGAGTTCAGGCGAACCCCCACCGACGCGGTGTCCGCGAACGACGCCGCGCCCGACACCGCGAACCCGCCCGCCGTGCCCGCAACTGGGTCGATCGTGACGACCAGTTCGCCGCCGCTCGCGACCGTCAGCGAAGACACGTCCAGCACGGCCTCCTGACGCGCATCCAGCGTGGCGTTCTCGACCGAAATGTCCAGCCGCCCGTCCGCATCAGACAGCGCGCCCCGCAGCACCGCCGTCGAGCTGAGCGACAGCCGATCCTCGCCTTCGCCGAACGAGACGTCGCCGATCACCGAGCCGTTCTGTACATCCAGATGATCGTCGCCGCTTCCGAACAACACCTCGCCGGAAATCAGGGCCTCGTCGTAGTCATAGACTCCGTCATTATCGTCGTCGTTGTCCTCATCGTCATCGGCGTCCGCGATGCCGTCGTCATCGTCGTCGTCGTCTTCGTCGTCATAGACGTCGTCGCCGTCGGAATCGGTCAGACGCTGATCCGACGACGATGTCTGGACCAGGGTGACGCCGACCGTGGCCGCCGACAGGTCCAGCGCGATCGACTGGCCGGTCTCCACCTCGTCGTCCGCGTCGTCATTGTCGTCGTCGAGGTCGTTCAGATCATCGGTGGCGATAAGGCTGCCGTAGATGGTGCCGCTGTTCTCGATGCGGGTCAGGCTCCCTGACCGGTCGCGCACGCCCACCGCCTCCCCCGCCTCGCCATAGACGACGCCAGCGATAGTCCCGGCGTTGATCAGCGTCGTCAGTTCGCCGCCCGCCTCGATCAGCAGGCCGATTGCGGCTTCTAATCTCTCGGTCGTCGAGGTGGCCTGGATCGTGCCGTCGGACGTCAGGCTGGGCACGCTGGCGCCAGCGCCGACGCGGATCGCGGTGCTTGAGGCTTCGCTGGCGCTGCTCGTGATTGACCCCTCATTGCGTAGCCCGCCCTCGAGTCGAACCGCCTGACCGCCGTCGACGCCGATCCGCAGCCCGGTGGCCGTCAATCCGTCATAGCCGCCAACCGCCGAGATCGAGCCCTCGTTGATCAGGGCATAGGCGTCCTCGCCCTCACCGACCACGCCGACCGCCACGTCGCGCGTGGCCGAGCCGATGACCATGGCCGGGGCCGCGCCGTAGCTGGTGATGGAGCCCGTGCCCTCGTTCTCGTCCTCGATGCCGTCGCCGTCGACGTCTTCGTCCTCCTCGTTCTTGATGCCGTCGCCGTCGTCGTCCTCCTCGCCGTCCTCGACGCCGTCGCGATCGGCGTCGTCCTCGTCACCGCCTCCGGCTTTGTAGGTCGGCGTCGCGCCGATCAGGATGCCCCCGCCGACGTCGCCCGCTACGACCAGGGCCGAGCCGGCCTGCAAGAGATCATCGGCGTCCAGGTCCTCGAGGTAGACAGTGTCGTCCGCCAGATCGACCTCCTCCCGATCCTCCTCTTCCAGGTCAGAAAGGGATGTCGGCGCCGAGGCGTAGCGGAAGCCATTCGCGGTGATCCCCGACTGGATCTGCAGCCGGCCCGAGATTTCGCCTTCCGCCGACAGTCCGACAGCGTTCGCACCCGTCGCCGAAATGGACGTCCCGCTGAACAGAACCGAACCGTCTACATCGCTGGTCAGCCTCACGCCATAGGTGTCGTCGCCCAGGACCGAGATCGAGCCGAACACATCGAGGTCGCCGATCAGCCGGGTCTCCAGCGACAGGCCGTAGGACTGATTGCCTTCGATATAGAGGCTCCCTGTGTCCTCCACGGTGACATCGCCGGTCTGGGGTCCGACTCCGTTAAGCCGAACGCCGTAGCGGCCCGTCCCCACCGCATAGGGCCCGTCCGGATCGCCGTCCTCGTCCTCGTCCTCGTTGCCGTCCTGGGTGTCGGTGATCGAAATCGACCCGCCCACGACCAGCGCGCCCGTCTGTCCACCTCTGAGAAGGATGCCGGTCGCGCCGTCCCCCGCGTCCTCGAACTGGATGACGGAGCCCTCGTCCAGCACGACCTGATTGCTCGAATCGCGCGTAATCGCGACGCCGGAAGTCAGCTCGATGGCGCCGTCTTCCTCGATGCGGACGTCTCCCCCCGCCGTCGAGGTGACGATCGGCGTGGTCCGGGTGTTTGAAACCACGACCTGGGCCTGGACGCCCGTGGCGACCACCAAGGGCGCGAGCGCGACGGCCGCGGCGTATCTTGCCAGCATCTTCGAAGCATCCCCGCGCCGTGACCGCGGCGCGTCCCCGATGTCGGCGGCCCGGATGGCGGTTGTGCGATGGCTTTGTTGCGGGTCCGGCACAGACCGGACGGTTTGCAGTCCTCAGCCTCGATCGGGTGCCAAAGGTAGGCGAACCTCGGCTTGCAGCCCCCCTTCGGGCTGGTTCGACAGGACGACCTCCCCGCCGTGAGCCCGGACGATAGTCCGCACGATCGACAACCCCAGCCCGATGCCGGCCTCTTGCGTATCGAAACGCACATAGGGCTCGAAGGCGCGTTCCAGATCGGCGGGGTCGAGGCCCGGACCCTGATCGTCGATCCGCACCCTGGCCCAGGCCCCCTCGACTTCGACCACGCACCGGGCCTCGCGACCATACAACACCCCGTTCTGCAGCAGGTTGGCGAAGACGCGCCGCAATCCGCTCTCGTCGCCCAGAACCACGGGATCGGGCCCGTTTTCCAGAACCACAGCGTCCGGCGCGACGGACAGGTCATCGATCACCGCCTCGACCAGCGAGAACAGCCTGAGCGGCAGCCGCTCGGACGTCGAGCTGGCGTCCTTGACGAAGGTCAGGGCGCCTTCGACCATCATCTGCAGTCGCTTGATCTCGGCCTCGGCCCGGGCCCGCGCCGGTCCCGGAAGCCCCTGGAGCTGCAGCTGAAGCCGGGTCAGCGGGGTGCGCAGATCATGGGCGATGGCCCCGACCATGCGCACGCGGTCGTCGATATAGTCCCTTAGCCGCGCCTGCATCTCGTTGAACGCCTGGACCGCTTGGACGACCTCGGCCGGGCCGCTGTAGCGCATCGGCGGGGAATACGGATCGCGACCCAGCCGGTCGGCGGCCTCTGCGAAGGCGGTGATCGGCGAGGTGACGCGCGCCGCCAGCAGGATCGCCAGCGGCGCTATGAAGGCCAGGCTGACCGCCACCCACAGGAACATCCGCCCCAGAACGCCGGAGGCCTCCAGCGGGCTCGCCCGAACCGTAACCCAGCCTTCCGCCGTGCGCGCCGAGGCGCGATATCCACCAAAGATCATCGGGTCTCCGTCGCCGTCGTCGAGCGTCGGGGGCGGCGTAGGCGGGGGCGGTGGCTCGTTTCTCTTCTGGAACAGGCTTTTCAGAGGCGGCGGGGCGGGCCGAGTTTCGCGAGCGAGACGAATATCCGCGACCGGCAAGCCCAGGCGCTGGGCAAGCAAGGATTCGAAACTTTTCAGCCGCATCGCTTCGGGGACCAGCGGCTCAGACGGCTCGACACGGGGGTCGGAGGCCATCTCCGCCCTCAGCACGGCCGCGATCTCGCTGACCCGCGCCATCGGCTGGTCCGGCGGCGGATTGACCAAGAAAAACAGCAGCCCACCCACTATCTGGGTGACCAGCAGCGTCACCGCCAGCAAAGCCACCAAGCGCGCGAACAGGCTGGTCGGTATGCGCGGCCGCGCCTTCGCGATCACTGACGGGTCACGGCGGCGTTGAACATGTATCCTTCGGTCCGCAGCGTCAGGATCACGTCCTCGCCGCCCTCGCTCTGTCCCAGCTTCTTCCTCAACCGGCACACCAAGGTATCGACCACCCGGCTGGAATAGGGCTTATCGTCCAGCGCCAGGGCCTCGCGCAGGTTCGCCCGGGTCAGCACCCGCCGGGGATTGTCCAGGAAGGTCATCAGGAGCTGGAACTCCCCGACCGACAGCGGGATCAGCACCCCGTCCGGCGCGAACAGCTGATGCCGCGCCCGCCGCACGCGCCAGCCCAGGAAGCAGTGATCGCGCGGCTTGTCCGGATCGTCCGCCGCCACGCCTCGGCGTCGCAGCAGGGCGCGGATATGGGCCAGCAGCTCGCGCGGATTGAACGGCTTGGGCAGATAGTCGTCGGCCCCCAGTTCCAGCCCGATGATCCGGTCCACGTCCGTGCCCTTGGCGCTCAACAGTATGACGTTCAGCTTGGGATTGGCGGTCAGCCGTCGGCAGATCGACAGCCCGTCTTCTCCCGGCATCATGATGTCGAGCAGGACGACATGGATGTCGATCTCGTCCAGCACCCGGTCCATCTCGACGCCGTTTGCGGCGCGGAAGACCCGATAGCCGTTGTCGGAGATATAGGCGTCCAGCTCGGTCCGGACGCCGGGATCGTCGTCGACGATCAGGATGTTCGGCGCGTTATCCAGCAGCAAATGATCCGTCACGCTCGCCCCTGATCGTTCGCGGGTGTTGCGGATGCGGCCAGTGCGTGTTCTGCCCGTCCAGCGTCGCCATACCGATGTCGTCGCCGAACGGCGGATTGATGACCACTGTTTCGGCTCGTGTTTCAATCTTGAAACATTTGATTTCGCACGTCTTTTTCTCGCCATACGGACTGAGCCTTGCACGGCGGTACCCGCCAGAACGCCGGGCGGCGACGTCCGACGGGATCCGGCGATCATCGAGAGGGAGACCCGCGATGCAGATTTCCACAACCTATTCCGTCACCTCGAGCTTCGGCTTGCAGGCGATCAGAGACCTCTTCCAGCCCGGCTCATCCTCCGGGGCCGGGCAATCCTTGCCGGCCAACGAGGCGGCTTCGACCACAGGCGGACGCAAGCCGATGTTCTCCCCGACCGGATTCGGCGGCGGAGGTTTCAACCCCGCAACCCTTTCGTCTCTGCTCGGCGCGCAACACTCCGGTCAGTCCCCGGCCGCGTCCCTGCTCGGTCTCGCCGACGAAAACGGCGATGGCAGCCTCGGCGTCGAGGAGCTTCGAGCAGCTCTGGGCGTCGACGCTTCAGAGCTGACAGAAGGCTTCGGCGAGGTCGACACCGACGGCGACGGCCAGGTCACCGAAGCCGAACTGGACGCCGGGATGAAGGCGATGTTCGAGCGAAACGGGCCTCCACGTCCGCCCTCCGAAGCCGACATGGCGTCCAGCCTGCTGTCGATCGCCGACGCGGATCAAAGCGCCTCCCTCAGCCTGACGGAAATCCTATCGGCTTTGGACGAGGAAGACGACGGCGAGGTCTCAGATGCCTTCGCGAGCTACGACGCCGACGGCGACGAGGCTCTGAACGTCGGCGAACTGACCTCGGCCATCGAGGCCATGATCAGCCGGATGCTGTCCGCCTACCAGTCGCCCTCGGGCGACGGTAGCCGATCGGTGTCGGTGTCCGCCTGACCCAAGAACGGTGGCCGGTTCCCGCAAGGGGATCGGCCATCCCGCCCGCCTGGCTCAACCTCTCGGTGGACCCCGGCCTTCGACCAAGTCTTGGAGCGGCGTTTTGGGAAGCGTCGCCAGCGTCAGCCCGCCGTCCCGGTCCGTATCCAGCATCAGGAACCATCTCTCCGTCGCCTCGGCCCATTCCTGCGCCGTGACGAACTGGTTGACGTCTCGGTCAGCCGCCTTGACGGGCTGGGGATAGTTGAAGAAACCCGCCGCCGCGATCGGACCATAGGCAAAGGGCCCGGTCGGCGCGCGCATGCGCGGCGGCCGCATCATTCCGCCGCCGGGCGGCCCGCCTCGCATACCGCCCCCGGGCATGCCGCCGCCTCCCGGCGGCATCTGCTGCTCGCCACCTCCGGCCAGGAACGAGGGCGGAAAGCCCGGCGGTGGCCCGCCCGGTCCCCGCCTCCCGGTTCCGCCTATCGGCAGCCGCGCATTCGCCGCCTGCAGGTCCTGTTCATAGGCCGCCAGTTCCGCCGGTCCGATCCGGCTGTCCAAATCGGTGTCCAGTTCGGCGAAGACGCGCCGACCGTCCGCGGCGAACTCCCCGAATGTCAGACGGGCGTCGCCGTCCGCATCGGCCGCCGCAACCCAGTCGGCGGAAGGCCAAGGTGCGCCCGGATCGGAAAAGAACAGCTCGCCGAAGGGGCTGACGAACAGGCCGGGCGGCGCCTCACCCGCGCCGCGCGCCAGCAGCCGCTCCCCGGGAGGCGGGCTCGCGCACGCCGCCAGAACGGCCGACAGGCCCGCTATCACGATGATCGACCGCATGGCGCGCATCCTCCGGGCGCTCCCATATCGCGCCGTCGCCAGGCTCGCCGGGCAAGGCGTCGCAATGAGGGCCGTGCGACCGCCCTGGGTTGCAAGTCTGAAACCTTGGCGGCGGACCCGTCACGCCCGCCGCAAACCCGCTTTCGTGCAAGGCCCTGTTCACCAGAGCGTGGTTGCGTTCACTTGGGAGGCGAGTTGAGTGGAGTCGCGTGCTGCCAATCCCCTATGTCCTAATCGCCGACGACGATCCCCTATTGCGCGCCATTCTCGAGCATAAGTTCGCCACCGCCGGCTATCGCGTCGTTAAGGTCGAGGACGGACGTCAGGCGCTGAAGGCGATCGGCGACGATCCGCCCGATCTCGTCATCCTGGACGCCATGATTCCGGTCATGGACGGCTTCGAGACGTTGCGGCGCTTCCGCTCCGAGACCACACACCGGGATATTCCCGTGATGATGCTCACCGCCCTTCGACAGGAGGATGCCGTAATGAACGCGCTCAACCTCGGTGCGGCGGATTACCTGTCCAAGCCCTTTACCCCCGACGAACTCCTCGCCCGTGCCCGCCGTGTCCTCCCGCTTTTTGATGTCGTGACCCTGAATGCCGATTCTTCCAGCGCTTCCGCCGGCCGCTGAGCAGGTCCAGCCGGCGACGCCCGACCAGGCCTATGCCCTCCCGCCTACGCCGACGCTCACATCACCCTAGCCGCATCGATCAGAGGCGCGGCGACCGCGCCGAGGCCGAGCGACGTCTCGCCCTGGCAGAGGCCGCCCGTCCCCGCGACCCGGCCGTCGCCGCCCTGCGGACTGACGTGATGGTGTGGACGGCCTCCGCCTGACCGGCTGTTCTGGCGGCGGCGTCATCAGGGACATGGTCCAGTCCCCGGCGGAGAGGCTTGCGCAAGGATGCTCTGACGCCGATCGTATCAGAACCAGAGTCGGCGAAGCTCTCGCCTGCAAAGGCGGCATCGTCGCCGCGCCTCTGCGATCGCCGCTGATCGGAGCGGATCTCGATCTGACGCGCAACCGCCAATTTCCTCGCGACATCGATCTGTAGGTCGAGCCGGATCACGCAGCCTCGCGATCGACAGCGCGATAGACTCCGTAGCCGACCTTCTCCAGCAAGCCCTCTTCGCACATCCAGGTCAGATAGTGCCTTGGGATACCGATGGCGGTGAAATCGTAGGTTTTCACGGTGGCTCTTTCACGGGCAAAAGCGTATGCTTTTTCTCGTAGTGAAGGCTTCGGATCGCCGGCCAGTCGAACGCGCTCTTCCCGGTCGCGATCGCGTTTTCGGCGCTTCGGAAGCTGTGGCGGGCATTCGAGAGGAATCGGCGACTCGAAGTTCGTTGCTTCATTCAGCCCGGCGAGCCATCTCCTTTTGTACGCTAGAGCGCGATATTGCGCGCCAGCGTGCTATTATCCCCTACGCTACGATCCTACGGCGCTGCCGTTGGCACAGCCAGCGTAGGACCGCGCGACCGATCTAAGGCAGGCGTAGAATAGCGATACACGCCACGGTCGCCTACCCCTTCGGAGCACCCGTCGCAGAATCAGCGGCCCTAACGTGGAAAGACAGGCGATCGGCGGTTTACGGCGACTCTGCGCCGCCGTGTCTGCCATTCGCATCTTCGGCTCTGCCTCTAGAAGCAGCCGTTCGCGGCGGCCCGGTCGATCGCCCAAGAAGAAGCGGAAGTGCGCTGCGGCGGGCAGGAACGGCAGGTTTGAGGGACCGGCTTCGAGCCAGAGAGCGGGAAAGTTGCCGTTGGCTTGTCTCGGATCCGGCGGATGTACTCCGCGCCGCTTCCACCATTAAGATCGGGCCGTGATGTGCCACCAGCGAACCTTGCTTTCCCCGCAAAGCTGATCCTCATGACCCCGTCGCGAAAAAGGTGAGGACGGATGAGCGCGGGTTGGCGACAGTATCAGCAGGAGGTGGCAGATGTCTTCCGAGCCATGGGCTTCAAGACCACCGTTGAGGAGACGCTGACCGGCGCTCGGGCAAGTCACATTGTCGATGTCGCCGTGCGATTTCGTATCGGCGGTGTTGCCGTCCTCTGGGTCGTTGAATGCAAGCTATGGAAGGCTTCGGTCCGCAAAGAGCAGGTGATGACACTCGTTCATATCGCACAGGACGTTGGGGCTGACCGCGCCTTTCTGCTGTCGGAAAGCGGATTCCAGGCTGGCGCACTCACTGCTGTACGCAACACGAGCACCACTCTGACTGACTTGCAGGGACTGCTCGCAGCAGCCGAGGAGAACATTCGGTGGCGCCTTCTGGGCGAGTTAGGCACCCAGAAGGCGCAGCTCGAGGATCACCTTCGTAGCCATCTTTTCGATGCGGACGGCGAAAGTCCCAGCCTTAGGACGACCGACCTTGACGAGGTCGCAACCTTGCTCGGGGCATGCTTCGACATGGGCCTGGCAATCACCAACGCGCTCGCCGAGCGCTATCCCATCCGACTGTCGGGATTGGTCGCCGATGACCAGCGGGTGTTCGCCCATACCCGGGACCTGATCACCGCCCTGGAGCACGACCTGGCCGAAGTGTCGAATCGCGCCGCCAACCTCGACGCCGAGACACGCGTGAGGCAAGCCGAGATCCTCGGCCGAGCGTCGCGGCTCGCCGCTGAAATCGAAGCCCTCGTCGAGGCGGGCGATGCCACCTTTGAACTATCGTTCGACGACCCAAGCCGGGACACGAGCTTGGTGCAGTGCTTGACGCCCATGAAGGCGATCGGTGATCTCATTGAGAACCTTCGGCCTTTCCTCGGACCCAAACTCTTCGCCCAGGTGCGCACCCTTCGCCAAGACCTGATCGATGGCGTCTACCAGGTTCTAGCGACCCCTGCCGCCGACCGCGCGGCCTGGCGCATTCACGCCGAGAAGGCGCGGCAGGGCGCCTCCGACCTTCGATCCGCCTTTGCGAGCACGCAAGGACCCACACTTCCTGGATGAGCCGGGCATTTATGCATCAAAGACGCATCACGTGATTTCACGCCGGGAGTGACGTCGGGCGCCGTCGACAAGACTCCGAAGTGTACGACGGCTAGAACATTTTCACGCCGTCCGGCCCGAGGAATATGCTTGGCGGATTGCCCCAGCTGTCACGCTCGGCAACGTACATCAGTAACTTGCGAGCTCGCGTTACGCCCACGTAGAAGAGACGCTTCTCGGCATCGACGTCATCAGATCGATAATGCGGGAAGGCACCTCTCCTCAAGCCAATCATTGCCACGGCGTCATATTCTCTACCCTTTGCGTAGTGGAGCGTTGAAAGGCGCAAAGCGCGCGTGGGGCTAGCAAAAAGGCCAAGATCTTCAATCGCGAGGTTCGCGATATCGACATTTTGGCGCTGCATATCCGCTTTCATCTCTTGGACCGAAGCATAGAAAAGCCCGCTCTGCACTCGATCCAGATAGCCAGCTGAAAAGAGAATGGCGCCGGTGGCTTGGGACATGGCGTCGAGCCAAGCCACCGCCCCTAAAGCTGTGTCCGCCAAACGCCTCGCCTCGCGCATGAGCCGAATCAGAACCACGCGACCATCGTGAGAGAAGACGTCCATGTGACGCTGCCCCGTCACGTCTTGGATCGCGTGGAATAGCGCTCGCTCCAATTGGCGGCTCGTCTCTGGATTCGGGTCGGTCAAAGCCCCACAAAACTGTTCTGCTAATTGAGCGAACAAGCGCGATCTTTTGTAGGGTCTGGCACCGGGACCAACAATCGGCGTTCCAAACTCACGAAGCTGGCGGGATAGCCCGATTAGCGAGGCCCAATCCTTCGCCAGGATCGTCGCATCGCCGAGCTGTACGCCTGCAGCTTCAAGCCGTGGCAGAAACTCTTCGGTGATAGCCTGAAACACCGTGACGCCGCTGATCAGCACCGGTTCGATTGGGCAGTCGCGATTCTTGCCGACTGCCACCATCGCAGGCTGCCGTGGAAACAAGCGCTCCGCCTGGTCAACGATGTGCTGGCTCGATCGGAAATTCTCCGAAAGTGACAAATCTTGGCGGGCACCGATGTGCGCTCCGAAGGGCGCGACAAGTTCGGGGCGAGCTCCGGCGAAGGAGAAGATAGATTGCGCCAAGTCACCCACGGCGAAGAAGCTGGATCGCCCGGTCGCGTGAAGAAGCTTCAGGATTTCGATCTGGAGTTCGGTCGTGTCCTGAAACTCGTCGATCAAGAACCAGCGGAACCGTGCGCATAGTGACATCGCGATCCGCGGATGGTCGCGAAGAAGGCGGTATGCGCCATAGACGATTGTTCCGAAGTCGATGTATCCGAGCTCGGCGCAGCGGGCCCAAAAATATGGAGCAGCTCGCTTTACGGGCTCATTCCGAGCAGCGAGGCCGATCAGATTGCCTTGCGCATCGACCACAAGTCCTTCGAAGGCATCAAAGTCCACTTGGCTCAGCTGGAACAGATTCACTTGCGCAGCTGCGTACGCGCAGATGGGCTCGAAGTCCGGGCTCTCTCGCGTGAGGATCTTCCGCTGACCAGCAAACTCCGGTTTCAGCCAACCGTAGGGCCGGAGGATTTCATTGAGGCAAAAGGCATGAATCGTAGATACAACGAAGTACGCGTCATCCCCTGGCTGTAGCTGTTCGCGTGTTCGCTGCTCGATTTCCTGAACCGCTGTGTTGGTATAGGTAATGCAGCATATCGCCCGCGGTGAACCCCGAACGTCTTCGATCTCGGCGACCAACTTCGCGATCAAGGTTCGCGTCTTGCCGCTACCCGGACAAGCCGTCAGCAGCAGATTGCCATGATTGTCGACCGCGGCCTGCTGCTCGCCGGTGAGCCTGATTAGACCTCCCGCAGCCATGCGATTGCATCCGTAACGTAGGTTGGGAGAGCGCCGGCATGTTCGACGTGACGGGCGGCGACTTGTGCGAAGCGAGCCTTGCCGAACCGCTTCGCGGTTCTAAGCACTTTGTCCTTAAGCGCGTGTGGGACTGGACCACCGAGAAGATCTTGCATCTCCAGATCCGATTTCACCCTTGGCGCACCCAAGTCTCCAGCTGTGGCCGCTAGCATCGGAAGATTGGCATCCAATGTAATTTCTCGCTCGAAGGTCGTCGCGCCGACAAAGGCACGCACATACGGCCCTTCAAGCAGCGCCAGATTCGGATTCTCCGCCGGATCGTCGCCTTCAGGAAAATCGACAGCTTCCAGGTCCGCGTCGGCCACGATGGCGCAACGCTTAGGCAGGCAAGCGTCCGAGAACAAACGGGAGAACGGTGCGAAATGAACCCCGTGTATCGCGACGAGCGAGATTCCTTCCCGTTCAAGATCGATGCCCAGAACTTTTTTCACCAACGGCGGCAGCAGCAAAAGTTCGGCCGCACCTTCGACCAACATGACGCGCCGGGCGAACAAAAGGTTGGATTTCGTGGCATCGAGGTAGCGTTCGAGATCGTGACGGTCGGCTGCCGTGAGAGCGGGCGCACCCAGCGGGGTTGTGACCGCGGCCGTGGCGGCTGGTCTCTGGGTAAGCATGACGAAGGACGAGAGCGGCGCCTTCGAGGTCACCTGAGTGCTGTGGGTGGTAGCAATGACCTGAAAGGGTAGCTCGCGCAGCGCTGCAACTAGAGTCGCCTGCAATTGAGGGTGAAGATGAGCCTCTGGCTCCTCGATCAGAATGAGTTCGCCGGCGGATTTGCCTGCGGCGGCCCGCTTCCGAAAATGTTCGATCAGGATTGCGATATAGAGAATGTTGTTGAGGCCAAGCCCATTGCGCCGAGGTTCGAACTGTCGAACCGCCGAGTTCGATAGCAGCACGATCAAGTTGCGCACGATCGCCTGGAACGTCGGCGAGGAAAGGCCGAGCTCGACGTCGAGGCTGAAGGCCGGGCCGGTGATCTCTTTCAAGGAACTATCGATCGAGGCGGCGATCGCCTGGATCGTCGGCGAGCCTTCGATTTGAGCGTTTGCGGTTCTGACCGCGTCTACCAGTGTTTGTTGCTCGGCGGGCCCGATGTTGCTCGCCTCGATAAGGCGCATCAGCGACGATCGTCGCGATTGCTGAAGATCTGCCTCGACATCCCGCAAAGCTGGCAGAAACGCGATGAGATAGGATTGCAGATACTGAAGTCCGACCGACGAGGCGCCTATATCAGCGTTCTCCGTATTCCAAGCGATCGCGGTCATGTCGATCGCCGGGTTGCCGCCGCCGAACAGCTCCCAGCCAAAATCGTCGAGAGTCATTGGGCGACCTGGCCCACCCTGCGCCAGCAGCTCGCGAATAGCACGCTTGGGCCGGAATCGGTAAAACAGCCTGGCTCTATTGTCGCCAATCTGCGTACCGTGAAGCAGGGCTTCCTCGTTTTCGTTTCCTTCAAAGCCAGTGAACTCGACGCCGACCAGCACCTGAAAGGGCTGTGTTTGGTCAATGGCGCAATGCACGTCGTCCTTCACCAACATGCGAAACGCAGACGATAATCCAACATCGATGCATAGCCGGATCCCGTGAACAAAGCTCGACTTGCCTGTATTGTTCTCGCCGATCAGAAGCGTCGTGGATTCGTGCAAGGCAACGTCCGCGAACTGGATTGACCGCAAGTTCTTGATGACCACACGACTGAGACGCACAAGACGATCCTTCTTCCTATCTCTCCGACCACTAGCTTAGTCGCACGAGCGATCGTATTGTAGAGCCATCTACTTCTCGGCGCGACCAATCTGGATCGCGCCGACCGCCCTGAAGCGGTCATTCGGTAACCCGAGCGGTTCAATGAAGCTTTGCCCAACGAAGCCTAGCGGACACGCGGTGAGCCCCAGCCAAGTTGCGCAAAGCATGAGCGTGGTCGTTAGAGCTCCGGCGTCGCGAAACATCAGGCTTTCTGCGTTCTCATACGCCGCGCTGAGCTTGCTCCAATCTGCCAGCAGCCGAAGGGTGCATCCGCTTGCCCGCCCCAACAGGATCTCCACCGCTTCGCGATTCAGCCGCGTGACAGCCTCACCATCGGCTTCGATCTCAAGCAGTCGATGCTCGATCGAATCGTAGAGACGCGGCCGAGAAGCCGTTTCGGCGATACATACGACGTGCAGGCAACTCAGGCCGCCGGCGCTGGGCGTCGCTGACCACTGGACGGGAAGCCCTGCGCGACCTGCAGCCTCATAACCGCGGGTCCCGACGGCGAACCATAGGAGATCGGCAATCTGCTCCCAAGTCACGGCGCTACCGAGGCGAGAGCGCCGGCTTTCGAGCACCGCGCTGAAGGACTGCGTCGTGTCCGGGACGGGTCGAGCGAACCGATGCGCGACTACGATCGCCGCTTCGAACGGCTTCCAATCGCCTGTCGAGGCCCGAGGACGAGGCTCGTCAGTGAGGGGGCCAGCCAAGAGCTTTCCACGTCGCGTAGTGTTTACGGCAGCCGCGACACTGACCGCATGCGATATTGCTCTTATGACAGGAATGCGCCCAGGCGACGACCTCCTGCGGAATACCGGATGTTTGGACCAGTTCGACGGCCGTCATTTCGATCGCCGGCGCGCTCACCGTCAGGCCACCCTCCTGCATGGCCATAAGGTTTGAAACGGCCGTTATGAACTCAGGGCGACCGTCGGCGTGAACGCTGTCCGAGACGAGCGCTCCGATCATCAGACGGGTCGCCCCCAGGCGGAGTGCAGTTGTGCCCGCCAAGGTCAAGATCAGCTGATTTCGAAACGGCCACCATTCCGGAACGGGCGACATCGAAAGACCAGGCGTTCCCGCCATATCGCCCGATCCGAGAGCCGAGCAATCGGCGCGAACGACTTCGAGGCGCAGACCGATCGCTTCACAAACAGCCCGAGCGGCATCCTCCTCTGCCTGCGCGGGGATTTGACCGTAGTCGACGAAGATCGCGACGTCGGGCCGTTGCCACCAAGCTATGCAGGTCGAATCCATTCCCCCGGACAGCAAAAGGGCTTTCATGGAGCAGGAAGTCTCCCAACCACACGATATAGCGCGGATGCGAAGTCATCGGTGAGCTCGCAGCCGGTGCCTTCGATCATCTTGAGGTCCTCGTCCTTAACGTTCTGAGCGAGAACCACGACCGGGATGCCGAGTTTCACGGCATAGCCGATCTCGAATATCGTGCCCGGATCGAGACCGTTGGCGATGGCCAGAACCGCATCAGCTTGTTCGAGGCCCGCGATATCTTCTGGCGCCACGACGCTGGCTGGGCCGGGACCGACTTCATGGACAGGCGAGAACACTCGGGCGCCGAGAGATAGAAGCAGCCCTCGCGCCTCCTCGATGAGCCAGCGCTGTCCGATATCGAAGAATGGCCCGGCCAAGTAGATTAGGCCGGATCCCGGCTCCAGCGGCTCATTGGGCAATGCGCGAAGTTCATCGATGGCGGGGGGCGGCAACGCGCGATTCTCGCAATAGGCCGCGGTCGCCCTGGACGCGAGATCCGCTGCGTCGCGCGGTGGGACACTGTTGGCGCCCCACAATGCCGCAAAAGTCGCCGAGAACACATCGCCTGAACCAAGTTTCCAGACCCGCTCGGTCCTATAGTACGGTATGCGATCAATTCCCTCCGGAGTGGCAATCAGCGCCCCCTTTCCACCCTGCTTCACGATCACGACTTGCGCTTCACGAGATTCGATCAGGGAACGCGCCGCGGCCTCCGGATCAGCCAGCCCCGTCATCGATTGGGCCTCCATGCGGTTCATGACGATGGCCAACCGATCGGCACTCGAACCGTTCGCCGAAAAGCGAGGCGCGCCAAATGCCGACTGTGGATCATAGACGGCTATCTTGGTTTCGACGACGGCATCGCCCTCGAGCATTCCGTAGCGCAGGACGACATCGCCACTAACATGGATTGCCGGGAGACGGGCTATTCGGGCTACCGCCGGCCGAATGATGGGGGTCGACAGCGGGTGAAGATAGTCAAAGCCTATTGCCTGCCCGGCCGGGGAAGGCACGAGCCGCACGCCGCAATCCGCCGCGAGGTGATTGGCTTCGTCTTTGATCGCATCCGCCACATGGGCGTGAAGTTCGACCTCACTTTTGACCAGCGGAGCGACGCAATACGCCGCCCTGCCTGCCGACCCGAACACCGCATTCCAAAGCGGCTGGATGCAGCGTTCCTGATAGATCCCACCGACGATGAGGAAGCGCGCAGTCACTTTGGCTCGACGCTCACCTCGTAAACCCCACCGGTGATATTGATGATCGTCGCCTGATAGGTGACGCCCCTGTTCTGGATGCAGTCGATGACCTCCAGATATCCGATGAACGTCAGCGCGCCCGCGAGATTGCCGGAGGAGTCAAAAACAGCGAGGCTTGGTGTGGAGCCCGACATTTGGACATCTACTTTTAAAACCGCGCCAACCGACAACGGCGCGAGAACGGCAGCCTTCGGACTATTGATCGGGCCTCGACGCTTTTTCTGGCAAGGATCAGATCCCCCGCCTATTGGACCGCCACCGGCGCTCGGACCATCATCGCGGGAGTCATTCGATCCGGACATGCCTGATTCCCCCTTTGTTCCCCTCGCGCACGCTGCGTGAATTGCGTCGCGTGGTCAACCAATTGTTGCAGCAGCGGCCTGCTTAAGCTCCGCATCGTAGACCACATCACTGCATCCATCGCTGAAGCCCGGGAATGTGTGGCGTCGCAGAACGCCAGGAAGCGCTGTTCGAGATCGAGGTAGTGGCGAGTTGGCTCGACGCCGGCAGGAAAAATTCCGATGGCAGCACACGCTCGCACTATATGTACATCGAGGATCGCGACATGATCGCTGGCTCTCCGGTTCCGGACAATCCAAGATGCCGTCTTTGGGCCGATGCCAGGCAACTGACGAAGCGCGTCACGAAGGGCAACATCACCAAGACAATCGAAATCTTTTTCGGCCAGGGCTATCAGGGTATCGGCCAGGTAACGGGCCCGTTGCGCGGCAAACCGATATCGAACGACACGACCGCCGATAGCCAAGGGTTCGCGAAGAAGCCGCTCAAGCTCAATAGCGTTGGGTTTCCGCTCAGGCCTCGCCCTCAGAAAACCACATACCCTTCGGGAAGCCGCGAGACCAACCTCGGCAGGTGCCCCATGTCCTCCCAGCAGACAGTAGACGACTTCCTCTTCCAGCGTCTTACCGAGTTGGTAGCCCATTACGTCTCCGGGCTCGGCCATCCACGCCTGACTGACCCAGAAAGCCGGCGTTAGTGGTTCGTCGAAGCGACCCCAAACAAGACCAGGCCATACTGGGAAGCCTTCTTCCGGCAAATTGAGCCGCTGAATGCGGCCATCGATCTCGGCGATCACCTGTTGCAAGCGGCAGCCCTCTATGCAATGCATCTAGTTTATGCATTGCATATTCTGTGACGTCAATGGGCACGGCTGACTTGATCCAAATTGTTCTGCAGAGAATGCGGCAACTGGGGATCACTCAGGCCGAGTTGGCCGCTGCATGCGATCTATCACAGCCGCATCTGAGCAAGGTATTGGCCAAAAAGGTAAAATTAGCCAAGAAAACAGAGGCGAGACTGGCGATCTGGATCAAAGCTTCGGATGCCCTGTCGGAGGCAAATCCAAACGACTATGTGCGTTCACTCGCGGCCAAAATGGAGAAATTGCGCCCCGCACGGCGTATGCAAATTATGGAATTGCTTCGAGCAATTGAGCGTGTGATCGAGACGTAAGCCCAGGCCCGAGGGCCGTTGTCCGTTCAAGTAGTCGGCGACAGAATTGCGGCTCTCACGGCGTCGCGAAACACCCCGAGGGATTGTGCATCGCCTACTAGTCGCCGGCGCAATGATCGGGGAAGCTCAAGCTACGCTCCTCCACCGGATAGCGTTCGATTGCAGATATTCGTCAGCTGCTGGCCAGGAAGTGACTCGTTGGGTTCGGCATCGAAGCCGGCGTAACGCAGCGAGGCACCTATCGCGCTGCATAAGTTGGTGCGCGACCACCTAACCAAACCGCCTCGTTCCGATCGTTCTGCCGCCCGTGGATTGCAACCGTCGTCCACGATCTGCCGACAAGCTCAAGTGCCTCTGGCTCGTCGAAACGATGAGACGTTATGTGGTCGTCGCCGTGAGGGCCGTTTTTCAACGCCTCGAAGGCATAGAAGGAAAAATTGGTTCCCGCGATCGCCTCGGCGACTTCAGGTGTGCCCGGCTCGATCCACCCGCCGTTAGGTGCCAGGATGACATAACGCGTGCCGCGGTCCTCAACGCGGATGCGATAGTCGATTCCGCGCCTTTCTTTGGCGGCAAGTTCCTCAAAGGTTCGATAGCGATCGGCCACCTGCGGACGCGCCCTGCTTATCTCTGCCGGCTCGGCTGAAGGCGATCGATGAGCATACCCCAGTAAAGCTCCGCCGCGCCTTCCTGCGTCAGCTTTGCGGCGTCTCGATTACCACCCATCGCCGCCATGCCCATGCTCCGCAGAAACATGGATTGGTCGTCCGCCTCGACTGATAGAAGCTCATTGTAGCCATTGCTGGCGGACGTCTCCGACGCCGAGTACGCGATGCCGCCGGCGAAGGTGCGGTCTCCTAGGAACACCGTGCAGCGGGACACTGCCTGCCCCTGCTTGTAGACGACGGCCGCAAACCGATCGGCATCGATACGACGAAAATCGCCCTCAATCCCGTCGTTCCTGGCTGCGAGCTCGCCGAGCGAATTCTCGAAGAACCGCGCCATATATTCGAAACTGTCCCGCTTGAAGCGGTCCTTCTCGCGCTCGGTAAATGCCTTTGCGAGGGCGAGATTGCTGGACCGCGGACCAGCCGGAAGGGAGGAACGCGGAGCCTCAGCTTCGGCGACTACGGGTCTGGTCGCGATCGCTGGCGAGACTGTGGGTGCCAGCCGAGCGACCGCTCCCCGAACCGCCTTTGCGACTTCGAGCAGCGCCTGGTCGCGATCCGGATATTGCGTAATCGGCGTGCCGTTGGGCGGAGTGGCGTTGAGCTTGCCGAACGGAGCCCCGTGCCAGTCGCACGCACGCAGGATCACCGGGATGACAATCGCCTCTCCGGCCGCGTGCCGCTCCATCGCGCGCTTCATCTCGATGTCGTAGCAGTAGTCGGAAGCGATGAAGTCGGCGCTGACCAGCAGCAGAATGATGTCGTCGGTTTCGACATGCTGCTCAATGGCGCCGGCAAAATCTTCACCCGCACCGATCCGCCTATCGTGCCAGGTCTCAATGAAGCCCTGACGCTTCAGGAGAGCGAGCTGAGTCTCGACCTGATCCCGCAGCGCCTCATCCACATGAGAGTAAGAAAAGAAGACGCTTGCGGCCATACACTCTCCCTGGGCCGGCGCTCGCCGGACTCGGCATAAGTTCTTAATCTGTTCTAGCCAAATCCGATGCTGACGCATAGATGCTCAGACCAAGACCGGCGATACCTTCAGCGTCCGCTATTTCGCGGGAGACCCGTTAGGCGCAACGCGGCTCACCGTCACCCAGCCTCGCCAGCGAATAGCTCGTGCTGCGCCCGCCCGCCTCGTCCTTCACGAGCACCCCGCGCGCCACAAGATCGGTGATGTCGCGCAGAGCCGTGTCTGGCGAGGTCTTGGTCAGCGTCGCCCATTTCGAGGACGTGAGCTTGCCTTCGAAACCGTCCAGCAAACGGTTGACGACCTTGCGCTGGCGCTCGTTCAACTGTTGCCCGGCCATCGCCTCCCAGAAGCGGGCCTTGCGGAGGACATTGGCCAGGATATCCTCAGCGCCGTCGAACGCGCGGTCGAGGCAACCCAGGAACCATTGCAGCCAGACGGTGATGTCGAGGTCGCCTTTCTGGGTCCGCTCGAGAATGGCGTAATAGTCCTTCCGCTCCAGGAGGATCTGCGCGGACATGCTGTAGAAACGTTGCGGACTGCCTTCCGATCGCGCCAGTATCATGTCGGCGATAGCGCGGGCGATCCGGCCATTACCATCCTCGAAGGGATGGATGGTGACGAACCACAAATGGGCGACCGCCGCCTTCAAGACGGGATCGAGCGGCGCAGTGCCATTGTACCATTCGACGAACCCAGCCATTTCGCTGTCGAGCCGGGCCGCCGCCGGCGCTTCATAGTGCACCTTCTCGCGGCCGATTGGGCCGGACACGACCTGCATCGGGCCCGACGCCTCGTCTCGCCAGGCACCGACGATGATCTTGGTCATACCGCTGCGCCCGGTCGGAAAAAGCGCCGCGTGCCAAGCGAACAGCCGCTCGTCCGTGAGCGTGGCCTGATAGTTCTGGGTGGCGTCGAGCATCATCTCGACCACGCCTTCTACATCGCGGTCGACCGGCGCCAGCGCGCCGATGTCCATGCCAAGGCGGCGAGCGATGGAAGACCGCACCTGTTCCTTGTCGAGGATCTCGCCCTCGATCTCGCTGGATTTGAGCACGTCTTCGGTCAGGGTCTGCAGGACAGCCTCGGCCCGCAGGTCGAACCCGAGCGCCTCCATACGCCCCAGCAACCGACCCTGCCGATGACGCACGGCGGCCAATTGCTCGGCGAGATCCTGACTGCTCCACCCGAATCTGGGCCAGTCTTCAAGCTCATGGAAATAGGTTGCCATATTCTCCGCGCTCCTTGCGGTGAATATGGCGGACATTCTCCGCACACGCAAGCTCATTCGCCGCATCCCATGCGGTGAATAGGGCGATTAAACTCAGCAAGGCGTCTTTCAACCGCTCCTGGCTATTGCGCCAGCGACGGCTCCGCCGACGCTCCACGTTCCCGTCGTTTGTGACAGGCAGACACATAAGCAGACACCAATGAGCCATCCGCCCATCATCCCGCCCCGCTTCCTCGTCACTAAGGAGGCTGCTCGCTTCCTTGCCCTTTCGGCTCGGACGCTTGAGAAACATCGAACCTATGGAACCGGTCCGATCTACCGCAAGCTCGGCGGCCGGGTCGTCTATGCGCTTTCCGACCTGCAGGCATGGGCTGACAAAGGCCTGCGATACTCGACCTTGGAACCCGGTCCTGACGTCATCTATCCCGCCAGATGGGGCACCATGCTGGAAAGCCCCTTCAAGGAGATGAAGGACCTGTCCGAGGAGACGTGATCCAGTCGGCCCCGCGGGTTTGAAGCCAGCTTCACCCGCGGGTATTGCTCGAACAGTCACCGTCGTCTGGTTAGTAGCGATCATGGTATGCAAGGAGATTGGCTATGCACAACATCGCAGGCCGAGATCGTCCAATACAGGGTCGCCGGCTTGGAGATTGACCGCGATATAATTCGGTCATTGGCGAAGAGGCTCGCGGAAGGCGGGCCTGACGCCGATCGCATCAGAACCAAAATCAACGAGGCCCTTGATGGCAAAGGCGGCATCGCCGCAGCGCTTCTGAAGTCGCCACTGGCTGGAGCAGACCTCAACCTAACCCGTGATCGCATATTTCCGCGCGAGATCGACCTGTAATACGGACCGATCAGGCAGCCTTGCGAACCGCGACGCGGTAGACACCATAACCAATCTTCACCAGCAGGCCCTCCTCGCACATCCAGGCAAGGTAGTGCCTTGGGATACCAATGGCGGTAAAATCGCAAGTCCTGACGGT
>JAESFX010000297.1_pt1 | contig 25369 bp, 39 predicted proteins | sample 9269501 | NCBI WGS metagenome assembly JAESFX01 (sample SAMN14515570, study PRJNA621655) | algae metagenome | isolation source: Desmonostoc geniculatum HA4340-LM1 and co-occurring heterotrophs from cave... | place: USA: Maniniholo cave, Kauai, Hawaii | collected 2009-07-28
TTACTCCTCATACATCTTTTCCTTTATCAACCTACGGTTGATGATGGTCAAAGATGCAATCGTCGTAACCCGCTATCCATCCCTACCTTGCTTCGCTGAAGGTAGGGACTTTCGCGTTATGTTAAATGGGAAATTCCCCAGTTATCTAGATGTCTAGATATAATTTTAACTTTGTTCGTTGTTGTTTCCATCTCCAAGTAATTGGCGAGTATTTTTATTGATTTGCTGATTAACAAATTTTTATTAGCTATTAAAGTTATGGTATTTGACTTGTAACCCACATCTTAAAGCTGATTATTTATAAATGAATTCACTAATTATAACATATTTTTATTATGCACAGATAGTCTAAATAAAATTTGCTTTTCAGTTAAATGAAAGTTTTAGTTCGAGAAATTTTTGTTACCCCTAGTAATTGATGTATCAAACAATGTAAATTAACCTTGAATACAATTTTGATACGTAACTAGAAGCAAGTGAAATTTCAAAAAGCATTATTATCCAACAAGAGGTTTAAAACTTCGCAATTTCAAATTCTCCTAGCTGATAGTCTAACTATTTTTTGGGGAGATTGGCTAGATTTACGTGTGAGAATTGTACAAGTTGCTGCATCAGGTTTAATATCTCCACTGATATATATTTTAGCTTTTGGCTTAGGTTTGGGTAGCTCCATCAAACCAGGTTCAGCAATTAGTGGTAACTATAACAATTACTTAGAATTTATGTTGCCAGGGATGGTAGCGCTGTCGTCCATGACTATTAGCTTTGGTGGAACGACATTTTCCATTTGTGGAGACAGATTATTTAGCAAAACTTTCGAGGAATTGTTGTTAACTCCTATACATCCGTTAGCATTGCATATTGGCAAAATGTTGGCTGGAGTAGTGCGGGGGTTGATGACATCGGGTTCCGTAATTTTAGTAGCGGTACTTTTGACCGGAAACTGGAATTTTCTGAATCCGGTATTTCTAGTTTTACTTGTACTCAATTGTGCTGTATTTGCTGGTTTAGGGGTGATTGTAGGGTTGAGTGTGCGATCGCTCGAATCAGTGGGACTCTACAACAACTTTATAATTATCCCCATGTCTTTTTTAGGAGCGACCTTCTTTGACCCTGGTACATTACCAGCAGCCCTGAAAGTTGTAGTTTACCTCTTACCACTAACCTATGCCAGCATTGGACTGCGTGCAGCTGCTCATTTACCCTTGTCCCAGTTTCCTTGGTACAGCATACCGATTTTGTTAGTAGTGGCGATCGCTCTTTCTCTCTGGGGCGGTTATAAATTTGCTCACCAACAAGATTAGAAACTTTAAAATAGATTGACAAAATGTAGACACACCAAGCTAATTCCCAATCCAAAATCCAAAATCCAAAATTGTATTATGCTGATTCGCCCAGCTACCACAACCGACGTACCCGCAGTTTTACCAATGGTTGCCAAAATTTGTGCTTTGCATGAGTCTTGGGATTCCGCCAAATATGGTTTTCTAACCGATCCAGAACAGCGCTATGAAAAATGGTTAACGCGGTTGGCAAATAACGATCGCAGCGTATTTTTGGTATCGGAAAACCAAGGGCAACTTGTAGGGTTTTTAGTGGCGACAATTGAGCAAGAAATCCCAATTTATCGGCTACAAGAATTCGCTTTTGTTCATGATATTTGGGTTGAGCCAGAACATCGGCAAAACGGAATTGCCCGACAAATGGTCATGCAAACTATTGAACGCTTTTCTCAAATGGGCGTCAAGCAAATTCGGCTAGACACAGCAAATGGAAACGAAGCCTCGCGGCGTTTGTTTGCATCTTGCGGTTTTCGGATCGGCACTATTGAAATGTTGAGAGAATTATAAGTTAGGAGTTAGGAGTTATGAGTTAGGAATTGTTAGGAGTTAGGAGTTAGGAATTATAAGTTAAAAAATTTTAACTCCTCACTCCTCACTCCTCACTCATAACTTTTGTAACTGCTAACTAGCCAACAGAGTTTTTTCTAGAGAAGTCCAACGGAAAGCGCGATCGCCACCCCTTTCAATAACGACTTTCACCCGTGGTTCTAGCTGAGGCAAGTTTGCTAAATATTCAATTTCCTGGTCGGAAAGAATATTTCCTTCAATAATCCACAAAACCAGCCCTTTTGACTTTGGTGGTAGCTGTTCTAAATGAGTACTCAGAAGTGGTGGTGCATAGTATACAAAACCTACCGCTGCACCGCTACCAGTACTTTTTTTGCCCAGATGAGGAGGTCTGATTCCATGAACTCTTGTCAGATAGGCAGCTACATCTCCTAGTCCTCTAGCGGTAATGTGCAGCGTAGTATAGCCAGCTGCACGAAGTCGGCGCTGATACCGACCTTCATAACCTCCTTCCAGAGGTACATACACTCCAAGAGCGCCAAATTTTTCCAGATCCCGGATTAAAGCGTTGCCAGTGGTAATTAGTGCCATAGATTTTCGTCTTATCCCGCCTTAGATATCTCTATTATTTACCGTGAACCGATAGATAAAGCATTTTTTTGGGTATTGGGCATTGGGCATGGGGCATGGGGCATTGGGCATGGGGTATTTCTCACCCTGCTCCCTCATCTCCCTCATCTCCCTACTCCCCACTCCCCACTCCCCAAAAAAATTATTGGACAATTATAAATAAATGATTTATATTATTAGATTGTGACCAAACGTGCAAATTAGCTTGCCTTCCTAAGGTAATTCTGAAATAGTATTAGCATCAAAGGCTGATTAGTCAATTAAAAGATGATAATCTAACTTAGATTGTTCATAGGCTGGTAAACTAAGAAAGCTTTTAGGTTAACATTGGAGCTTGTGGAGGATAAAGCATAGCCAATCCCCGGCTTCAGACTAGGTTAAATCGTGCGCCTCTGCAAAACTAGGCGAAATCTTAAACAATAGTTTAAGGTGTTTAGGAAACTAAAAACTGAGTAGCAATGCTAATTTCATGGCATTGTGTTTCGTCTCAGCCAATGGATACTGGGTGGTAAAACCCGCCTAAGTCCAACTGCAACAAGGCAGTCGTCAACCTCACGGAAGCCGTCCTTTGGGCAGATACAAATCGAAAACCCAGCGGCAACGCTGCCTGCAAAAAGTGCCAGAGCAATTGCTTGGACGAAAGCATTGCTGCACACAGCTCAAAGCTGTAGCGCCTTGCATTGATTCCAGAAGTTACTCCTTCCCAAAGGGAAGAAACTTGTGGCTGTTCTGGTGAACTAGTGAGTGAAACTAAACAGATTCACCAAGCAGTACGGACACGGTTTGTTGTGTCCCAAAGTATTTGGAGGGTTAAAACCATTCCAAATTTCCCAGGCTGTAGCCTAAACTGACGCGTACAAAGCGTGTCCTCTAGAGTCGGATTCCAAGGTCAGCAAGTAGAAAGGAGAACCAGTTACTGTGTCTGTAGGTATTCTCGGCACCAAGCTGGGCATGACCCAAATATTTGACGAGGCAGGAGTAGCTATTCCTGTCACCGTTATTCAAGCAGGGCCATGCACTGTTACACAAGTTAAAACAAAACAAACCGATGGTTACGCCGCTATTCAAGTTGGTTATGGCGAAGTTAAACCAAAGGCACTGAACAGACCATTGTTGGGTCACTTAGCTAAATCATCTGCCCCAGCATTGCGTCATTTGAATGAGTATCACACCGATAGCTCTGGTGATTATGCTTTAGGTCAGCAGATTAAAGCAGATATTTTTAGTGCAGGTCAAATTGTAGATGTAATCGGTACGAGCATCGGTCGCGGCTTTGCGGGTAACCAAAAGCGGAACAACTTTGGTCGAGGACCGATGTCACACGGTTCTAAAAATCATAGAGCGCCTGGTTCTATTGGTGCTGGTACTACACCCGGTCGTGTCTATCCAGGTAAGCGGATGGCAGGACGTTTAGGCGGTACCCGCGTCACAATTCGCAAGCTGACCATAGTGCGAGTAGACCCAGAACGCAACTTATTGCTAATTAAAGGAGCCATTCCTGGAAAACCAGGCGCTCTAGTAAGTGTTGTACCTGCAAAGAAAGTTGGTAAGTAGTCACTAGCCAATAGTCAACAGTCAACATTTGGACTAATGACTAATGACTAATGACTATTGTACAGACGCGATTAATCGCGTCTCTACTAATGACTAATGACTAAGGACTAAAAATGGTTGAAAGTGTAGTTAAAAATTGGCAAGGAGAACAAGTCGGCCAGACGAGCTTTGAATTGCGAGTTGCCAAAGAGGAAACAGCGTCTCATATTGTACACCGCGCTTTAGTACGGCAAACTACCAATGCTCGTCAAGGAACTGCCAGTACAAAAACTCGTTCGGAAGTTAGAGGCGGCGGACGCAAACCTTGGCGGCAAAAAGGTACTGGTCGCGCTCGTGCTGGATCGATTCGTTCACCCCTATGGCGTGGTGGTGGTGTGATCTTTGGACCAAAACCCAGAGATTTTAACCTGAAAATGAACCGCAAAGAGCGGCGTTTGGCACTGCGGACAGCATTTGTCGATCGCTTGAATGATTTGATTGTGGTCGAAGAATTTAGCGAACAGCTATCACGTCCAAAAACCAAAGATTTAGTAGCAGCATTGGCTCGTTGGGGAGCAGCACCAGAGAATAAGACACTATTAATATTGTCTGAGTGTCCGGAAAACGTTTCTTTGTCAGCCCGCAACATCGAAAATTTAAAGCTAATTGCAGCTGACCAGTTGAATGTTTACGATTTACTGCACGCTGACAAGATTGTGGTTACAACATCAGCTTTAGAAAAAATTCAGGAGGTCTACAGTGCCTAGCTTTGACCCCCGCTACCTCGCCGATTTAGTGCGTCGCCCAATTGTTACCGAAAAAGCGACGATCCTAATGGAGCAGAATAAATACACCTTTGAAGTAACTCCAAAAGCATCTAAGCCAGAAATCAAGGCTGCGATCGAAGACTTATTTCAAGTTAAGGTTGTAAAAATAAATACCGCAGTACCACCACGTAAAAAACGGCGTGTTGGGAAATTTGTTGGTTATAAGCCCCTATATAAGCGAGCCATTGTTACCGTCGCACCTGGGGATGTAGACAAGATTAGACAAGTTCTATTCCCAGATGTCTAGGAATTTTAGATTTTAGATTTTAGATTGAGGAGTTTACTGAGAAAGTACCATTGATGGTTGTAATTAGTTAAACACTCATTAAATCGAAAATCGAAAATCCAAAATTCAGTAAATCCAAAATCCAAAATCCAAAATCCAAAATAGATTATGGGTACTCGTTCTTATCGCCCCTATACCCCCAGCACTCGCCAAGTTACGATTTCCGACTTTTCGGAAATCACCAAAACTGAGCCAGAAAAATCTCTAACCGAATACGTACATCGCCCCAAAGGTCGGAACAATAAAGGGCGGATTACCAGTCGTCGCCGGGGTGGCGGACACAAACAGCTTTACCGGATCATCGATTTTAAAAGGGATAAACGTAATATTCCCGCCCAAGTCGTAGCAATTGAATACGATCCTAACCGCAATGCTCGGATTGCCCTGTTGCTTTACGAAGACGGCGAAAAACGCTATATCCTCCAACCCAACGGCTTGAAAGTTGGGACAACAATTATTGCCGGTCCTGAGTCTCCATTTGAAGATGGTAATGCCCTACCCTTGTCGAATATTCCCTTGGGTACTAGTGTTCACAACGTAGAACTGACTCCCGGCAAAGGTGGTCAAATTGTACGTGCTGCTGGTGCTACCGCCCAAGTAGTGGCAAAAGAAGGCAATTATGTAACTCTCAAGTTACCTTCAGGAGAAGTCCGGTTGATTCGGCGTGAGTGCTACGCCACCATTGGGCAAGTAGGCAACACCGACGCGAGAAACCTCAGTGCAGGTAAAGCAGGGCGAAATCGCTGGAAAGGTCGTCGTCCTAAGGTCAGAGGTAGCGTCATGAACCCAGTGGATCACCCACATGGTGGTGGTGAAGGTAGGGCGCCTATTGGTAGATCCGGGCCTGTAACACCTTGGGGTAAACCGACTCTGGGTGCGAAGACACGCAATAAGAAGAAACTCAGCAGCAAATTAATTATCCGTCGTCGCCGTAAGTCTTCTAAACGCGGTCGTGGTGGTCGTGAGTCATAGAATTTTAGATTTGAGATTTTGGATTTTAGATTGGGGTCTAGTGAATTAAAATTAAAAATTTTTCCAGACCAATTAGATATCTAAATTATCCAAAATCCGAAATCTAAATCCAAAATCCTAAATCCTAAATCCAAAATTGAACTATGGGTCGTTCTCTAAAAAAAGGTCCCTTCGTTGCGGATCATCTCCTTAAGAAAATTGAAAAGCTCAACGACAATAACAGAAAAGAAGTTATTAAAACTTGGTCAAGAGCTTCGACAATTTTGCCTCTAATGGTTGGTCATACCATAGCTGTTCATAACGGACGCCAACACGTTCCAGTATTTGTAAATGAACAGATGGTAGGACACAAGTTGGGTGAATTTGCCCCAACACGCACCTACAGGGGTCATGGAAAAAGCGACAAAAAATCAGGTAGGTAGTCATTAGTCATTAGTCATTAGTCATTGGTCATTAGTTATTAGTCATTAGTCATTAGTCTATTAATTAAAAGACAGATGGCAAAGGACAAAGGACAAAAGACAAATGACAAATGGCAAAAGACAAATGACAAAAATGGAGAAAAATATGGCTACTGATACTACTCAAGTCAAAGCGATCGCCCGTTTTATACGCATTTCCCCCTTGAAAGTGCGTCGTGTACTGGATCAAATTCGCGGGCTGTCCTATCGAGAAGCGTTAATCATCCTGGAATTCATGCCCTATCGCGCCACTGAACCCATATTGAAGGTTCTCAGAAGCGCTGCCGCGAACGCCGAACACAACGCTGGCTTAGATCGGACTCAACTAATAATTACTCAGGCTTATGCCGACCAAGGGCCTGTCCTGAAACGATTCCAGCCAAGGGCGCAAGGTAGAGCTTACCAAATTCGCAAGCCAACATGTCATATTACTGTCGCTGTTGGCCCCGCCCCAGAAAAATAACCTAAAGTCAGAAATTTTAGAGGAAGTATTCGTGGGACAAAAAATTCATCCAGTCGGTTTTCGTCTGGGTATTACACAAGAACATCAATCCCGTTGGTTTGCGGTTCCGGAACGCTATCCAGAACTTTTACAAGAAGACCACAAACTCCGTACATACATAGAACAAAAGCTCGGTAGACTCGCTCAAAACAACGCCGGAATTTCCGAAGTGCGGATTGAGCGCAAAGCCGACCAAATCGATTTAGAAGTACGCACAGCTAGACCAGGGGTAGTAGTGGGTCGTGGTGGACAAGGTATAGAATCCTTGCGTACTGGACTCCAAGGACTATTGGGTAGTAATCGCCAAATTCGCATTAACGTAGTTGAAGTGCAACGAGTTGATGCTGATGCCTACCTGATTGCTGAATACATTGCTCAACAATTGGAACGCCGTGTTTCCTTTCGGCGGGTAGTCCGACAAGCGATTCAGCGTGCCCAACGGGCTGGTGTCCAAGGTATTAAAATCCAAGTCAGCGGCAGGCTCAACGGTGCAGAAATTGCCCGGACAGAGTGGACTCGTGAAGGTAGAGTACCTCTACATACCTTACGGGCTGACATTGACTACTCCTATTGCACAGCAAAAACTGTTTACGGGATTTTGGGTATTAAAGTGTGGGTGTTCAAGGGAGAAATTATCCCTGGACAAGAAGAAACTGCACCACCACCCGCAGCTCGGGAACGCGATCGCGATCGTGGCGATCGTGAACGTGAACCCCGTCGCCGTCAACAACAACGCCGTCGCCAACAATTTGAAGACCGCTCAAATGAAGGGTAAATCGTCATTAGTCATTAGTCATTAGGAGCCACTGCGTTGCGGGGGTTCCCCCCGTTGAAGCAAGTGGCGTTCATTAGTAAATGACACATGACAAACGACCAATGACAAACGACCAATGACAAACGACCAATGACAAACGACCAATGACAAACGACAAACCATGTTAAGTCCTAGAAGAACTAAATTCCGCAAACAACAGCGCGGACGGATGGAGGGACTAGCCAGCCGTGGCAGTACCCTTAACTTCGGTGATTTTGCACTCCAAGCTCAAGAACCTGCTTGGATTACCTCTCGGCAAATAGAAGCTTCTCGTCGGGCAATGACTCGTTATATTCGTCGGGGTGGACAAATCTGGATTCGGATTTTCCCTGATAAACCTGTAACCATGCGTCCCGCTGAAACCCGGATGGGTTCCGGTAAAGGTTCGCCAGAGTTTTGGGTGGCTGTAGTCAAGCCAGGTCGAATTATGTTTGAAATCGCTGGCGTTTCTGAAGAAATTGCCCGTGAAGCTATGCGTTTGGCTGCATTTAAGCTGCCAATAAAAACCAAATTTATTGTGCGCTCTCAACCACAGGAGCAGGAGTAGGTTATGCCTCTTCCCAAAATTTCAGAAGCAAGAGAATTAAGTGACGAGAAAATTTCTGAGGAAATTCTCGCTGTTAAAAGACAACTATTTCAGTTGCGCTTGCAAAAAGCCACAAGACAGCTAGACAAGCCCCACCAGTTCAAACATGCTAAGCACCGCCTAGCCCAGTTGCTGACGGTCGAGGGAGAACGCAAACGGGCAGCAAATCAACCGCCGCAAGCAGAAGAATAGGAGATTATGGCAGTCAAAGAACGAGTTGGCTTGGTAGTGAGCGACAAAATGCAAAAAACAGTAGTAGTTGCTATAGAAAACCGCGCTCCTCATCCCAAGTACGGCAAGATTGTAGTCAACACCCAGCGCTATAAAGTTCACGACGAAGAAAATCAGTGTAAAGTGGGCGATCGCGTCCGGATTCAGGAAACTAGACCCCTGAGTAAAACCAAACGCTGGAAAATCACAGAAATCCTGAACGTCAAACCTACTTAATTCAGAATTCAGATAGATTCACCAATTTTGGCGACTGACTCCTGAATTCTTTATATTGTTAAACCTCATAGTTGTTAGTTTTTTAACAACATTACAAGGGAGTACAATCGTGATTCAACCCCAGACTTACTTAAATGTCGCAGATAATAGCGGTGCCCGAAAACTAATGTGCATCCGCGTATTGGGCGGAGGTAACCGCCGTTACGGTTTTATTGGCGACAAGATTATTGCTGTTGTTAAAGATGCTACACCCAATATGGCTGTCAAGAAGTCTGATGTTGTGGAAGCAGTTATTGTCCGTACTCGTAAAGCCGTAAATCGTGATAGCGGTATGAGTATTCGCTTTGACGATAACGCCGCTGTAATTATTAACAAAGACGGTAATCCAAGAGGCACACGGGTTTTCGGCCCAGTAGCTCGGGAACTCCGCGATAAAAACTTTACCAAAATTGTTTCTCTGGCTCCGGAGGTGCTGTAATGGCAGCCAAACAGGGTACGCCCAAAGTATTCCACAAAATGCACGTCAAAACTGGCGACACCGTACAAGTAATTGCTGGTAAAGACAAAGGAAAAGTTGGTGAAATTATCCAAGCACTTCCCCAACTGAGTAAAGTTGTCGTCAAAGGTGTCAACATTAAAACCAAGCACGTCAAACCCCAGCAAGAAGGTGAATCAGGGCGGATTGTCACCCAGGAATTCCCTATTCACAGTTCTAACGTGATGCTTTATTCCACCAAGCAAAACGTTGCTAGTCGTGTTTGTTACACTTTTACGCCAGAAGGCAAAAAAGTCAGAAAGCTCAAGAAAACTGGTGAAATTCTTGATAAATAGTTAGAAGTTAGGAATTAAGAGTTAGGAATTAAAAGTTAGGAATTAAATTTAACTCATAACTCATAACTCATAACTCACAACTCATAACTCATAACTCATAACTTTGTTCCCTGACCAAGCCCAGGGACATCAGCACAAAAAACTATGGCGACAACAAGACTCAAAACCTTATATCAAGAGACAATCGTCCCCAAGCTGACCCAGCAGTTTCAATTCACCAACGTTCATCAAGTACCGAAGTTGGTAAAAATTACTATTAACCGGGGTTTGGGTGAAGCAGCTCAAAATGCGAAGGCGCTGGAAGCTTCTATCAACGAAATTGCGTTAATCACTGGTCAAAAACCAGTAGTGACGCGGGCGAAAAAAGCGATCGCTGGCTTTAAAATTCGTCAAGGGATGCCTGTGGGTATTATGGTAACCCTGAGAGCCGAGAGAATGTATGCCTTTCTTGACCGACTAGTTAGCCTATCACTACCTAGAATTAGAGATTTTCGTGGCGTCAGCCCTAAAAGCTTTGACGGACGCGGGAACTATACTCTGGGTGTCAGAGAACAGCTAATTTTTCCAGAAGTCGAGTACGACAGCATCGATCAAGTCCGTGGTTTGGATATTTCCATTATCACCACAGCAAAAAACGACGAAGAGGGTCGCGCCTTACTTAAAGAATTAGGAATGCCCTTTCGCGATCAATAAGTTCATCTATAGAGGGAACGATGGCGGCTAACGACACAATTGCAGATATGCTGACGCGCATCCGCAATGCCAACCTGGCGCGGCATCAAACTACACAAGTGCCAGCTACAAGAATGACCCGTAGTATTGCTAAAGTGCTGCGGGAGGAAGGTTTTATTGGTGAATTTGAAGAAGCAGGAGATGAAGTAAAACGCAATCTGGTGATTTCCTTGAAATACAAGGGTAAAAATCGTCAGCCTCTGATCACCGCCCTCAAGCGAGTCAGTAAGCCTGGTTTGCGTGTTTACTCCAATAGAAAAGAATTACCAAGGGTACTAGGCGGCATCGGCATCGCCATTATTTCCACATCCAGTGGCATCATGACTGACCGTGAAGCGCGGCGTCAGAACTTGGGTGGCGAAGTACTTTGCTACGTTTGGTAGTCATTTGTCATTAGTCATTGGTCATTTGTCATTAGTTGTTAGTCATTTGTCATTAGCAAAGGACAAAAGACAAAGAACAAAGGACAAAAGACGTAGACGCCCAGAGGGCGGCTTCCCGAAGGGTAGGACAAAAGACAAATAACAGATAACAAAGGACAAAAAGTCATGTCTCGTATTGGTAAACGTCCAATTACTGTTCCCGCCAAAGTACAAGTGGCGATCGATGGTACTAAGGTTGTGGTGAAAGGACCCAAAGGAGAACTTTCTCGCAATTTACCCGCTAACGTTATCGTCTCCCAAGAGGGAGAAATATTACAAGTAACTCGTCGAGATGACACCCGTACTTCCAGGCAATTGCACGGTTTGAGTCGCACTTTAGTTGCCAACATGGTTGAGGGAGTTTCCCAAGGTTTTCAGCGCCGTCTGGAAATTCAAGGTGTTGGTTATCGGGCACAAGTTCAAGGACGTAACCTGGTTTTGAACATGGGTTACAGCCATCAGGTGCAAATTGAACCCCCAGAAGGAATTCAGTTTGCAGTAGAAGGTACCACTAACGTCATCGTCAGTGGCTATGACAAAGAAATTGTCGGCAACACAGCAGCGAAAATTCGTGCCGTTCGCCCACCAGAACCTTACAAAGGCAAAGGTATTCGCTATGCCGGTGAAGTGGTAAGACGTAAAGCTGGTAAGACTGGTAAGAGTGGTAAGAAGTAAAAATGAAACTTACTCGTAGAGAATCAAAACAGCGTCGCCATCGACGCGTTCGTGGCAAAGTGATTGGCTCTCCAGAACGCCCGCGTTTAGCAATATTTCGTTCTAATGAGCATATTTATGCCCAGGTGATTGATGATACACAGCATCACACCATAGTGGCAGCATCAACTGTAGAACCAGATTTGAAATCGAGTTTAGCTTCTGGCGCTAACCGTGACGCATCGGTACAAGTTGGTAAGTTGATAGCAGTGCGATCGCTAGAAAAAGGCATCACGAAAGTAGTCTTCGATCGCGGTGGCAACTTATATCATGGTCGTGTCAAAGCACTAGCTGATGCAGCCCGCGAAGCTGGTTTAGATTTCTAAAGTCATTGGTCATTAGTCATTGGTCATTAGTTATTAGTCATTCGTCATTCGTCATTCGTCATTTGCAAAGGACAAATGACAAAGGACAACTGACAAATGACAAAGGACAAAAGACAAATGACAACTGACAAATGACAACTGACAAATGACATTAAGAGAACATTGATTATGGCAACAGAGCGTAAAAGTAGAACCAAGCGTGCCAAAAAAGAAGAAACCACTTGGCAAGAGCGGGTAATTCAAATCCGACGCGTGAGTAAGGTTGTTAAAGGCGGTAAAAAACTGAGCTTCCGAGCGATCGTCGTCGTTGGTAACGAACGCGGTCAAGTTGGTGTAGGAGTAGGCAAAGCCTCAGATGTAATTGGAGCAGTGAAAAAAGGTGTAGCTGACGGCAAAAAACACCTCATTGATATCCCAATCACCAAATCCAACTCCATCCCCCATCCCATTGATGGTGTCGGTGGTGGTGCAAAGGTGATTATGCGCCCAGCCGCACCCGGTACTGGGGTAATTGCCGGTGGTGCCGTGCGGACTGTATTGGAATTGGCAGGAGTTCGCAACGTCCTAGCTAAGCAACTTGGCTCCAACAATCCACTCAACAATGCCAGAGCCGCAGTCAACGCCTTATCTACGCTGCGTACCCTTTCTGAAGTCGCCGAAGATCGTGGTATTCCTATTCAAAATCTCTACATCTAATTAGTCATTAGTCATTAGTCATTAGTCATTGGTCATTAGTGAATAACAAAGGACAAATGACAAACGACAATTGACAAATGACATAAGACCAACGACAAATGACATTTTTAGCTTATGAGACTCAACGATGTTAAGCCGCAAAAAGGCTCAAAGAAACGCAAAAAGCGTGTAGGTAGGGGTATTTCTGCCGGTCAAGGTGCCAGTGCTGGTCTAGGTATGCGGGGTCAAAAATCTCGCTCTGGTAGTGGTACCAGACCAGGGTTTGAAGGTGGTCAACAGCCATTGTACCGCCGCTTACCCAAACTCAAGGGCTTTCCGGTTGTGAATCGGAAGAATTACACTACGATTAATGTAGAGAAGCTAGCCTCCCTTCCCGCTAATACAGAAGTAACTTTGACCTCCTTGGAAGCAGCAGGGATCATTACTGGTGCTAAAGGCCCATTGAAAATTTTGGGTAACGGGGAATTGAGCGTTCCGCTCAACGTAAAAGCGGCAGCTTTCACAGGTACAGCTCGTAGCAAAATTGAGGCAGCTGGTGGGAGTTGTGAAGTCTTATGAGTGAACCGGAATAGGGCACTTAAATGCAAGCCAACTCGCTGCCAGCGCCTGGTTCACTATAAAGGTAGCACTCTATGATCAGTCGAGATAAAGCCCCAACGGCTCAAGAAACTTTTATGCAGATGGCACAAGCAGCCGGGCTGAGAGGTAGGCTGCTTGTCACTGTCGGTATTTTAATTTTGGTTCGTCTTGGTATCTTCTTGCCAGTACCAGGGATTGATAGAGGGCGGTTTCACGACGCCATATCGGGTAATAATTCCATATTCGGTTTATTGGATATATTCTCTGGGCGGGGACTTTCAACTTTGGGAGTCTTTGCTTTAGGGATTTTGCCCTTTATTAATGCGTCCATTATCATCCAATTGCTCACCGCTGCGATTCCGTCTTTAGAAAATTTACAGAAAAATGAAGGGGAAGCTGGCCGGCGGAAAATCTCGCAAATTACCCGCTACGTCACTGTAGGTTGGGCAATTGTTCAAAGTACCGCTTTTTCGGCATTATTCCTCCAGCAGTTTGCCTTAACACCAGGACCACTATTTGTCGCTGAAACTGCGATCGCCCTCACTGCTGGTTCTATGTTCGTTATGTGGGCATCAGAACTGATTACGGAACGCGGCATTGGCAATGGAGCATCTTTGTTGATTTTTGTCAACATTGTCGCGTCATTACCAAAAGCTTTAGGCGATACCATCGATTTGGTGCAAGTAGGCGGTCGGGAAACAGTAGGCCGCGTGATCGTGTTAATCTTAGTGTTCCTGGCAACAATTGTTGGTATTGTGGTTGTGCAGGAAGGAATGCGTCGCATCCCAATTATTTCGGCTCGTCGCCAAGTCGGGCGGCGAGTTTTGGCAGAGCAGCGTAGTTTCCTACCTTTGCGCCTCAATCAAGGCGGCGTGATGCCAATTATTTTTGCTGCTGCTATCCTCAGTTTGCCATTGTTAATCGCCAATTTCACCAAAAATGCTGAATTGGCCAATATAGTTAACACTTATCTGAGTCCCAGCGGTTCTGGTTCTTGGCTTTATGCCCTAGTCTACATGATTTCCATCGTTTTCTTCAGCTACTTCTATTCTTCGTTGATTCTCAACCCAGTAGATGTAGCACAAAACTTGAAGAAAATGGGTTCCAGTATTCCTGGTATTCGTCCTGGCAAGGCAACTAGCGAATATATCGAACGGGTGTCAAATCGACTCACTTTTTTGGGTGCTATCTTTTTGGGCTTAGTTGCTATTATCCCAACAGGTGTGGAAAGTGCCTTAGGAGTACCCACATTTAAGGGATTGGGTGCTACCTCTTTGTTAATTTTAGTTGGTGTGGCGATAGATACGGCAAGACAAATCCAAACTTACGTTATCTCTCAGCGCTATGAAGGAATGGTGAAACAATAGTGACGCGACTAATCTTCTTGGGACCGCCTGGAGCTGGTAAAGGAACACAAGCTAAGACATTAGCTGACCATCGGCATGTTCCCCATGTTTCTACGGGTGATATATTGCGCGAAGCATTATCCAAGCAAACCCGTTTGGGCATTAAAGCTCAAAGTTATATGGATAAAGGGGAACTAGTCCCAGACATTCTAGTACAGGAAATGGTACAGGAACGCCTGAGTCAGTTAGATGCCAAGCATGGTTGGATTCTCGATGGTTTTCCTCGGACTGTCAAGCAAGCAGTTTTTCTTGAGGAATTACTCGAACAGCTAGACCAGTCTGGTGAAAGAGTAGTCAGTCTGGAAGTCCCAGATGATGTGGTAGTAGTGCGTTTACTTGCACGAGGACGAAAAGATGATAACGAAGAAGTCATTCGTCGTCGTTTAGAAGTTTACCGTGCTGAAACAGCACCTCTAATTGATTATTACCGCGATCGCCAAAAACTCCTAACAGTCAATGGCAACCAGTCCCAAGAAGAAGTCACTGATGAACTGCAAAAGATAATTGCTTAAGGATGAGGGGGATGAGGGACATGAGGGAGAATAAAAACTCCTAACTCATAACTCCTAACTCAGCACTCCCTACTCCCCATCCACTCAGGAAGTTGAACAATTTTAGCTAAAATATATTAAGAAAGTGTTGATATATTTCTCAAAGTGTGTTCTCTTGCAGATGAAGTGCTGTAAAAGAACAGGAGATTGTTGAGTTGAGGAAAAAACAAATTGTCTAAGCAAGATTTGATTGAAATGGAAGGCACGGTTACAGAGTCTTTGCCCAATGCGATGTTTCGCGTTGACTTGGACAATGGCTTTAACGTGCTAGCACACATTTCTGGCAAGATTCGCCGTAATTATATCAAGATTTTGCCTGGCGATCGCGTCAAGGTAGAGCTAACTCCCTACGACTTGACTAAAGGCAGAATCACCTACCGACTGAGAAAGAAGTAAGTATATGTAGACAATTTTACCATAAAACCATCTTTTTGACTGTTTCCTAGTCACTTAGCTGAATAATTTCCCAAAAAATGCTATAATTTAATATTTGGAGTCTAAAGTAGAAAAGGCATGAAAGTCAGAGCCTCAGTCAAGAAAATTTGTGAGAAATGTAATGTGATCAAACGCCGTGGTCGCGTTATGGTGATTTGCGTCAACCCCAAGCACAAGCAACGTCAAGGATAAAGCTCTCGATCAATAGAGCCAGTTGCAACACGCATATCATTGATTAAAAGGAAAAGACGCGATTAATCACGTTTTTCTAACTACTAGTAATTGCAAGAACAATAGGGAGAGTTCATTGTGGCACGTATTGCCGGAGTAGACCTTCCACGCGATAAGCGCGTCGAGATCGGTCTAACTTACATTTATGGAATAGGGTTATCGCGATCGCAAGAAATTCTAGCGACTACAGGTGTGAACCCAGACACCCGCGTTAAAGAGTTGAGTGACGCGGACGTAACCAAGCTGCGAGCAGAAATAGAAACCAACTATGAAGTCGAAGGAGACTTACGGCGTTGGGAGTCTATGAACATCAAGCGCTTAGTTGACATTGGCACCTACAGAGGGCGTCGTCATCGTATGGGCTTGCCAGTCAGAGGACAGAGAACTCGCACCAACGCTCGAACCCGTCGCGGCAGAAGGCAGACAGTGGCTGGTAAGAAGAAAGCACCAGGTAAATAAATAATTTGACAATGCTTGCCAAACAGAGCAAGTTTTACCTTAAATCAACTAAACAAGTATGGCGAGACAACCAACTAAAAAATCCGGGAGCAAAAAGCAGAAACGGAACGTCCCCAATGGGATGGCCTATATCCAGTCTACTTTCAACAATAGCATTGTCACCATTACCGATCAAAATGGAGATGTTATCTCCTGGGCTAGCGCTGGTTCTAGCGGCTTTAAGGGAGCAAAAAAGGGAACTCCCTTTGCAGCGCAAACCGCCGCTGAAAGTGCAGCTCGTCGAGCGATCGATCAAGGAATGCGCCAAATCGAGGTAATGGTCAGTGGTCCAGGAGCAGGTAGAGAAACGGCTATCCGGGCACTTCAAGGAGCAGGACTGGAAATTACACTCATTCGGGATATTACCCCGATTCCTCACAATGGTTGTCGTCCACCCAAGCGCCGTCGAGTTTAATCATCAAAACTTGGGCAGTAAGGACGATAAGTTATGGCCAATGTGAAGTCAAGTCACTTGCAATGACCCCTTGGGCGTCTAGTGTCGAAACTGCATTAAATCAAGGCTGAAACTTTGGACGGGTTGGACGACTAGAAGCGCGTCAGATTTTCCCACAGGAAAAGCTGTTTAACTTCCGTCAACCCAAAATAGTATCAATCAATTTGAGATTTGAGATTTGCGATTTGAGATTAATCCTAAACAAAGGTGGCGACTTCGTGGATTTTAAGTTGATGATAGCGTAGCCAAGTACATCGAGGATCTTTGAGATTTGTTCCGCCCATAACAGGGGGGAAATTAACCGAAAAAGCACAATCAAAAATCAAAAATCAAAAATCAAAAATTGACACTCAATTCGGGAGGCAATTGATTTGTCTGCAAGCAGCACCTTAAAAAAGGGAGGCTAATCCGTGGCGCAGTTTCAAATTGAATGTGTAGAGTCTAATACTGAAGAAAGCCGCAACCATTACAGTAAATTTGTTTTGGAACCTCTAGAACGCGGTCAAGGAACAACTGTTGGCAACGCACTGCGGCGGGTTTTACTGTCCAATCTAGAGGGTACGGCAGTTACAGCAGTCCGGATTGCAGGCGTTTCACATGAGTTTGCTACAGTTCCGGGCGTGCGGGAAGACGTGCTGGAAATCCTCATGAAAATGAAGGAAGTTATCCTGAAAAACTATTCCTCGCAACCCCAAATTGGTAGATTACTCGTTAACGGGCCAGCAACAATTACTGCGGCACATTTTGATTTGCCCAGTGAAGTAGAAGTCATCGATCCGACCCAGTATGTAGCTACCATCGCCGAGGGTGGAAAGCTGGAAATGGAATTTCGGATCGAGAAAGGTAAAGGTTATCGCACCGTAGAGCGAGGACGTGAGGAAGCCACATCATTGGACTTTCTCCAAATCGACTCAATATTTATGCCGGTGCGAAAAGTCAACTATAGTGTTGAAGAATCTCGTGGGGAAGGCTTAATACCAAAAGACCGACTACTGTTGGAAGTTTGGACAAATGGCAGTATCTCTCCCCAAGAAGCACTATCTTCTGCTGCTGGAATCTTGGTAGATTTATTCAACCCGTTGAAAGATATTTCCCTAGAACCAACGGATACAGGTTCGGAAATTTCAGAAGACCCAACTGCTCAAATTCCAATCGAAGAATTGCAACTTTCTGTACGGGCATATAACTGTCTCAAACGGGCACAAGTTAACTCTGTAGCTGATTTATTGGATTATACCCAAGAAGATCTGCTAGAAATTAAAAACTTTGGTCAAAAGTCAGCAGAAGAGGTCGTAGAAGCTTTGCAGCGACGCTTGGGCATCACCTTGCCCCAAGAAAGAGGCTCTAAACATCCTTAAGTGATATCGAGTCTGGTTGGTTACTTATCATTGAAGCCCACACGTAAATACGGAGAGTTTTTTTGATAAGTGATTAAGTGGACATGATGTGAAAACCGTTTGTAGTTCATAAGTGCTTAATTATGCGTCACCGTTGTCGCGTCAAACAACTTAGTAAACCAGCAGACCAGCGCCGCGCTTTATTGCGATCGCTCACCACTGAGCTGATCCGTCATGGTAAAATCACCACCACTTTAATTCGCGCTAAAGTTGTGCGAAGTGAAGTAGATAAGATGATTACCTTAGCTAAAAACGGCTCCTTGGCTGCACGTCGGGAAGCCCTTGGCTACATCTTCGATAAAGCCCTTGTTCATGCTCTGTTTGAACAAGCTCCCACTCGGTATGGTAATCGTCAGGGCGGTTATACCCGTATCCTGCATACCGTACCCCGCCGGGGCGATAATGCCGAGATGGCAATCATCGAATTGGTTTAAGTCATTGGTCATTGGTCATTAGTCATTGGTCATTAGTCATTAGCAAAAGACAAAGGACAAATGACGAAGGACAAAGGACAAAGAACAAAATCTGTATGTTAGAAAGCCCCCAGCCTACACAAACTCATCGAGTAGCCTTGGTAATCCAATACCTGGGCACTCATTTTCATGGCTGGCAACGGCAAAAAAACCAGCGTACAGTCCAAGAAGAGATAGAAAAAGCGATCGCCACTATTCTTGGACATCATGTGACATTACACGGCGCCGGGCGAACCGATTCCGGAGTCCACGCTGCTGCTCAAGTCGCCCATTTTGAAGCAACAGGTTTAATTCCGGCTCACAAGTGGGCAACAATCCTCAACAGCTATCTGCCACCAGATATATTAATCAGGGCTTCAGCTGGTGTAGACTGCCGTTGGCACGCTCGCTTTAGCGCAGCCTATCGGCGGTATCGCTACACAATATACACTGAAGATCGACTTAACTTGTTCGTGAAACCCTTCAGTTGGCATTATTATTATGCACCCCTGGATGAATCATTAATTCAAGCTGCCCTCAAACCTCTCTTGGGAAAGCATCACTTAGCTGCTTTTCACCGTGCAGGCTCAAAGCGATCGCATTCCTGGGTAGAGGTACAAGCAGCAGAATGTCGTCGCAGTGGGCCATTTATCCATATTGAAATACAGGCAGATGGATTTTTGTATGGCATGGTACGGCTGTTGGTAGGGATGTTGGTACAAGTGGGTTCTGGAGAACGCACACTTTCCAACTTCACCGAACTCTGGAAAGAACAACGCCGCCAAGAAGTCAAACACGCCGCACCAGCCCAAGGTTTGTGCTTATTGCGAGTCGGCTATCCAGATTTTCCCTTCCCGAAGGAGATTTGGTACGACAGTCTGCCAAAGTTGGTCATTAGTCAAGAGTCGTTAGTCATTAGTCATTAGTCATTGGTCATTCAAAGCACAACTGACAAAGGACAAAGGACAACTGACAAATGACAAATTACAAAGGACAAAGGACAAATTACAAATGACAATAGTTAAAACATACCTTCCTCCTGAGGCATCCCTTGAGCGTGAGTGGTACATAGTAGACGCTACCGATAAACGTCTCGGACGCCTCGCCAGTGAAATCGCTCAAGTCCTCAGAGGCAAAAACAAACCCGAATATACACCCCACCTAGATACGGGTGACTTCGTGATTGTCATCAATGCCGAGAAAGTAGCAGTCACAGGCAAAAAGCGCACTCAAAAATTGTACCGTCGCCATTCTGGTCGTCCCGGTGGGATGAAAACGGAAACCTTTGCTAAGTTGCAACAGCGCCTACCAGAACGCATTTTAGAACACGCTGTCAAAGGGATGCTACCCAAAAATAGCCTGGGTAAACAGTTATTCACCAAGCTGAAAGTTTACGCTGGGCCAACTCATCCCCACGAAGCTCAAAAACCCAAAGAACTAAAAATTAATACAATTCCTGGAGAAGAAAATTAATGGTAGCAGTAGACACCAATAGCGGCCGCGCTGTGTACTGGGGTACTGGCCGTCGAAAGTCCGCAGTAGCAAGAGTACGTCTCGTTCCAGGTACTGGTCAATTGACTGTAAACGGTAAAGATGGAAACTTGTATTTCCAATTCAATGCTAACTACCTGGGAGTCATCAAAGCACCCTTGGAAACTTTGGGACTAGAAAACGAATATGACATTTTGGTAAAAGCAGAAGGCGGCGGCTTGACCGGACAGGCTGATTCTGTTCGTTTGGGAGTTGCTCGTGCTTTGTGCCAACTAGACCCAGACAACCGCCCACCTTTGAAAACCGAAGGTTATCTCACTCGCGATCCTCGGGCAAAGGAACGGAAAAAATATGGTTTACACAAAGCCCGGAAAGCTCCTCAGTACTCTAAGCGTTAGAGTATTGGGTACTGGGGATTGGGTATTGGGGATTGGGTATTAGAAAAGGTAAGTCAGTTTTTTATCTCTATTCCCAGTCCCCAGTCCCCAGTCCCTAATCCCTAGCTCCGATTCCATCCTAAAAGTTATAATTCTTATAGATTCACCACAAAAGGAACAATGGCTAAATCTGATATTCATCCCAAGTGGTATCCAGACGCTAAAGTCTACTGTAACGGTCAAGTTGTGATGACTGTTGGCTCTACCAAGCCAGAACTACATGTAGATGTTTGGTCTGGAAATCACCCATTTTACACCGGCACTCAGAAGATTATTGATACTGAGGGTCGAGTTGAACGTTTCCTCCGCAAATACGGTATGTCCAACGAACAAAGCACCGGCACCAAAAAGAAAAAGTAGCGGGTTGGCTCTGCTGTTAACGACGACCCTGCATTTTTCGGGGTCGATTGTCATTTATATGCTCGAGCCAATTTGTTATTTTTTTAAGGAGCGATCGCACTCGTCATGGCTGAATCATACTTACTGGACAAACTAAAATCCGTTGAACAAACCTTTAATGAATTAACGCGTCGTCTTGGCGACCCCGATACCGCTAGCAACCCTGATGAGTATCAACAAATTGCTAAGTCTCGTTCTTCTTTGGAAGAGGTAGTTAATACCTATGAAACTTGGAAAATAGCCCAAGAAGACTTGACAGGAGCGCGTCAGGTTTATAAAGAATCTGCCAGCGATCCAGAGTTGCAAGAAATGGCAGCACTGGAAGTAGATGAACTTGAAGAAAAAATAGAATACTTAGAGTCTCGCTTGAAAGTCTTACTATTACCACGCGACCCCAATGATGAAAAGAATATCATGTTGGAAATCCGCGCTGGTACAGGTGGCGATGAAGCCAGTATTTGGGCTGGCGATTTGATGCGGATGTACACTCGCTACGCCCAAACTCAAGGTTGGAAAGTTTCTCTAATGAGCGAATCTCTGGGAGAAATGGGTGGCTGGAAAGAGGTGATTCTGGAAATTAAAGGTGACGACGTTTACAGCCAGCTAAAGTTTGAAGCTGGAGTGCATCGCGTACAGCGGGTGCCCCTGACAGAAGCAGGCGGACGGGTTCATACTTCCACTGCTACGGTAGCAATTATGCCAGAGGTGGATGATGTGGAAATTCATATTGACCCGAAAGATATTGAAATGACCACAGCTCGTTCTGGCGGTGCTGGTGGACAAAACGTCAACAAGGTGGAAACAGCCGTTGACTTGATGCACAAACCAACGGGAATTCGGATTTTCTGTACGGAAGAACGCAGCCAGTTGCAAAACAAAGAACGGGCGATGCAAATTCTGCGGGCGAAGTTGTATGAGATGAAGTTACGCGAACAACAAGAAGCTGTAACTTCCATGCGGCGATCGCAAGTTGGTACAGGATCGCGATCGGAAAAAATTCGCACCTACAATTATAAAGACAACCGCGTTACCGACCACCGTTTAGGTCAAAACTATTCTCTTAACCCTGTCTTGGAAGGTGATTTGGAGACTATTATCCAATCTTGCATCTCCCAAGACCAACAGGAACGTCTAGCTGAATTGGCAACTGCTAGCGTTAATTAATTTTTATTAGTAAAAATTCTGATAAACCGCTTGTTCTAACGTTACTTTTAACACGTGCAAGCGGTTTTCTAATGCAGCCCGAAGTGCATCTTCAATTTTACTGGGATAGTTGTAATAGGCAAGTTCGTGTTTCATAACGTAATTTACCTTTGTCCATTCCTTCAGGGTTTGGCAGGTATAAATTAACTTTTCTACTTCTTGTTGCCAACGCCCAAAAATTCGGTAGCTGAAAAAGCTACTACAGATGTTACCTGCCGCATCCCAGTAAGAAATACACACCTGATGCTTGAGACAGTGGATTTTCTTGATTTGCTTAATTTTATAGCCTTTGGTTTTCAGAGCTTCTTTTGCTTCACTGTTTGAAATGTGCCATTGTTCTGGTTTAATTTTATTAACGGCTATGAAATTTCGACCTTTGCGGCGATATTTTTTTATCTGGCGTGGCTGAGAAAACATGATGCACCTTTTGTGTGATTGGCAAAAATGCCAAATAACCTAGCAGCGTCTATAGTCTATAATTGAAATGAACGTTGCTTATTTACAATCTTCATTTTAATTTATCACTAACAATGAAACTTGTCAATATAAAATTAAAATTTTAAACTTTCTCACTAAACTAATAAATGCAGTTGACTAGCTACACAAGCAGTGAACATAGAAAGCAGAGAAAAACTGATTGAAATCATCAAACTAGCTCGCGGTTCCATGAGCCAGCGAGCTTTCGGCAAGCTTTTGGGAGTTTCTGCTACTGCTGTTCAGTTGTGGGAAAAGGGTGTGAATGTGCCAGATACTGAATATTTGGCAAAAATCGCAGCGAGAGCGGGTTACACACTCCAAGAGTTACTTAGTTGTTTGGATGGCAAACCAATACAGGAAACCTCAGATTTGAGTTTAATTCTCAGACAAATACAGCATATGCCTCTTAGCCAAGTGGCTCAAATTGTTCAGGCTGCGGCGGATAGGTTCGCGGCTGTGGCCCAAGCGTCAGAGGATGAAGCAAAGGCCAGTTGAATATTAAAATAATTCGTAATTCGTAATGGGCTAACGCCCCGCTCCGCTAACGTAATTCGTAATTAAGTTTTTTAACGACGATTTAAGGCAAAATCCGATCAAACTAGCTTGTGGTTTCTTGCTGTCAAGATTCATCTATATGGATATGGACAAACCTTGTTTGTATGACGAAGATTTCTATGGCTGGACACAGCAGCAAGCTAAAGCGTTAGAGCAGAGGCTAGTTATGGAACTAGACTGGCCACACCTGCAAGAGGAAATTCAAGCCTTGGGCAGACAGGAGTATCGGGAACTCGTGAGTCGTCTGAGTGTATTACTCGGTCATCTCTTGAAGTGGGAATATCAAGCCGAAGAACGCTCTCGCAGTTGGTTTTTAACAATTCGAGAACAGCGTCGTGCCATCCACAGGCATTTGCGACAGAACCCCAGCCTAAAGTCTCGAATAGAAGAAGCCTTGTTAGATGGCTTTGAAGCAGGAGTCGATTTGGCGCTAAGAGAAACTAACTTACCATTACGAACTTTTCCAGAGTATTGCCCCTATTTATTTGATGATGCGATCGCAGACAATTTTCTGTGCGATACTCATCAAGACTGGGAAGGATAATTACTACCATTTTTTTTACGCTCATTTGTTATTTGGAGGCACGTTATATTTGTCCATAAGTGATAGAAACTAGCTTTTCAAAGTCTTGGTAATTTAAACTTTGCCGCTTTTTACCATTTTTAAGATAGTTCACCTTATGAACTTGAAATTCAAAGAAAGTTCCTGATATAGGTAATTTTTCACCCTTAAGTCTAAAAATCATATTTATAAAGGTCGTTCCACAGTGTGGGGCTTTTGAGGTACGCATCATTAGGATTTTTTTCAAAATACTTGCCAATGGCATTTTTGAGGTTCGCGTCTTGAATATCAAATGTTTTTATTTCTTTGTCGGTAATAATATGCTGAATACTTCCAGAAAATTTGATGGTTGACTCTTCTGGACTTTCTCCAGCGTTAATGCTAATTTCTATTCCCATATTTATCTCCTTTGATGGTATTAACTGTTTTTTTTTGCGCTGTCAAAACAGTTTTTATTGCCATTGAGCGTTAGTAAATCAGCAAAATAAAGCAAATCACTTTATCTCTTTGAGATTATCATGATCCGGAAGATATAGGACTCCTATTTTATTTTCAAGGCAGGTCTAATATGTATAAGGTTACAAGTGTAAGAGCAGACAATGATAAATCAGCATCTACAAACGGCAACACTACCCGGAGGAGTGGCAACTGCGATCGCTAATTTTGGCTGAGTTAAAGATTCTGGTGGAAATACATAACGGCTGCACAAACTCAGTCCGTCTGCGTGGACTCGTTTATTAGCACCCTTATCACGTATAGGACTCCTATTTGATTTTTGAATAAAAGTAGGTATTTGTAGGGTGCGTTACGCGAAACGCTAACGCACCAACCCTTGATAATGGTGCGTTACGGAAGCCGTAACACACCCTACGTATCTGTTCAGAATTCAAATAGGATTGCTATATATTAGGGATGGCAAAAGAGCGATTACTGGAAGTGCGTTATGGTTCTGAAAAAGAAAGTAACACATGAACAGCAAATCAAAATCTTCAATTGATATAAAATTGTGAAAACAGACATCATCTTTTATCGCCTGTTTCAAGAATTCCCTGATGTCTTCTTTGAACTTATTGGTAATCCTCCAGAAGAAGCTAGCCTTTATCAATTTTCATCAGTTGAAATCAAACAAACAGCCTTCAGAATCGATGGTGTATTTCTGCCTACCCAAGGAAGCGATAACCAGATTTACTTTGTTGAAGTGCAATTTCAAGCCGATGGAGAAATTTATTCACGGCTATTTGCAGAAATATGTTTATACCTGCGTCAGAATAAACCAGAAAATAACTGGAGTGCTGTAATTTTATACCCAAACAAAACTGTAGATACAGGAGATATCAAACATTACCATGAGTTTTTCACAAGTGAGCGCGTCAGACGGATTTATCTTGATGAATTAGGTGAGGGTGCATCGCTTCCAATTGGTATTGCAACTGCTAAATTAGTAATTGCAACCGACGACATAGCGATCGCACAAGCAAGGGTGTTGTTGACTCTCACCGGGCTAAAGCCACGGTGATTCAAACTGATGCTACGAACGAGGCTAAAGCCATCGTTCTCCGCTTTTTACAGTTATTCTTCCAGAGAAGAACTCTCTGTGGGACAGTCAAAAGTCC